>Ga0105048_10001300_pt1 | contig 40534 bp, 35 predicted proteins | sample MAT05_FD_78382 | JGI IMG/M metagenome (GOLD analysis project Ga0105048, IMG submission 78382) | Freshwater microbial communities from Lake Fryxell liftoff mats and glacier meltwater in Antarctica - MAT-05 | ecosystem: Environmental > Aquatic > Freshwater > Ice > Liftoff microbial mat | place... | reverse complement strand
GCTGGCGGCTGAGAGCCCAAACCATTCAACCCCACGAGCGCAGTCCGTGACTCACGAGGAGCGGGCCCCGTTGTCACCTGTTTGCTGATGGGAGCCTGAGATGACGCCGTTTTCGCAGTGGAACCAGCATCTGCCGCGAGTTCTGACTTCTCCTGCCGACAGGCGAGCAGCCAACAGGAAAGTATCAGGTAGGGGAGGCGGCGCATTCCACGAGACTTATAGCAAACAATGCTCACTTGTCGTTCGGAACAACCACACTGCTGCGATCCACACGAATGACTTCCGGCACACACAGACGTTCCACGGACACCGGCATCCCTCTTTCCGGAATCACGTCGATCTTCACTTTATCCCCGACGCGACAGGCGACGTCTCCAATGAACGGTGAGCGCCCTACCAACGTGCCATTCACTAGAATTTCGCTGCGGTCGGGAGGCACGGAAACCATGAGCTGAACTTGAACCGCCTCGCCGGTCACAAACTTGGTGCGTTCCTTGTGTTCCACCTGCCCGTTGTCGCCGCCTGGGGTGTTCTTGTCAGGCAAGGGGGGCAGATGCGCCTTGAGCGTGCGCAGCAGCTCGAGTGAGGAGGCGGGCTGGGGTTGAGAGTTGGCGACGCCACCCGGGTTCGGCAGAGGTATCTCGACCGCAGCTTGTGTGTCCTTCAATCTTGCGCCCACCAGGTTCGCAAAAGCAGTGCCTGAAAATCGCAACGCGACCGCCAGCACAAAGAGCGCACTCACCCACTCCGCCCAGCGGCTCAACTGAAAGACCCACTGGGTGATCATCCCGCCGCCCTCAGCACTTCCGCCAAGGAAGTTTCGCCGGCAACGGCGCGATCAATGCCTTCAACCAGCAAAGGCCGCATGCCCTCACGCACTGCATGCTCGAAGAGCGCGCTCGTTGGTACGCGCTCCAGGATTAGTTTGCGAAGTGTGGCATCGACCACTAGCAACTCCGCAATTGGTGCTTGACCGCTAAAACCCTGATCCTCGCAAAAGGTGCAACCAACGGCCTCGTAGTAAACGCCCGAAGGCAGCACTATGCCATGCTTGGAGAAACGATCCACAATGGCAGCTGGCGGTGGCTGCTCTCGACGGCAATGGGTGCACAGTAGGCGAACCAACCGCTGCGACAGGCAGCCCAAGGTAGCGCTTGCAATGGCGTAGGATTCGACGCCCATTTCGGTTAACCGCGCGAAGGGTGCCGCTGCGTTTTCGGCGTGAACCGTCGTCAAAATGAGATGCCCCGTGAGACCGGCTTGAATCGCAATCCCGGCTGTTTCTGGATCTCGGATCTCCCCGACCATGAGTACGTTTGGATCCTGGCGCAGCACACTGCGCAGAGTTCTGGCGAACGTCATCTGCGTCTTGATATTGATCTGAGTTTGTGTGGCAAACGCAAGCTCAAGCTCAATCGGATCTTCCAACGTCACCATCGTCATCGTTCGCCCGCGGCTGCGAGAAAGGTGCTTGAGAGCCGCGTAGAGCGTGGTGGTTTTGCCAGAACCCACGGGGCCACACACAAACAGCAGGCCCTGGGGCTTTTCTAGCAGTTCCTTGACGGAGGCAATCACACCCGGCGAAAGCTCCAATGACTCGAGATCGGGTGGGGTCCTGCTGCCACGCACCAGGCGCAGCACGATGCGTTCCCCACCCTCTGCAGGCAACGTCGAAACACGCGCTTCGACCGTGCCACCCTCCACCTCCACTACCAGCCGCCCATCCTGCGGCACGTTGCGCACGTACGTATCCAACCGTGACATGACCTTGATGCGCGTCGCTAAGAGCGGCGCAAAACTGAGGGGGAGCATGCACACCTCAAAGAGCGAACCTGAAACCCGAAACGTCAGGCGAAAGCCGTCGGTGCTCGGCGACATATGAATATCGCTGGCCCGGACGCTCGCGGCGCCACGCACGAGCTCATTCACCAGTCCGATGATATCGGGCTCCTTCAGCGCCGCCAGGCTTCCGACACGATTACAGGTTTCAGCGATTGTTTCGCGCACCGTCTCGCGATCTCCACCCTCAAACACCAACCGTTCACGCGATGTGGGGATGGAAAGCAAAAAAAGGAGTAAGCGTAGTCCGAGCGCGAGCGCCACAGCAATCAGTGTTACACGCAACAACCAGCTCCAAGCACTAGGGGCAAATGCGAGGCTCCCCTGAGCGACCACCTCGTTCGCAATGCCCGCGGGTGACAGAACGGCGGCCGTGGTCCCAATCAGCAACAAGGCAGCGAGCACGGCGACAGCCGCGAGCCCCAAAAACAACCTCGCTACCGCACTCAACCTCGCACCTAACCACAACTCCTAGCTTGCTCTCAAGCAGTAACACCCGGGCGCCAAGCTTGGAAGGTCTATGAGGCCGGACTTCCCGCGGGCCGCTGTTGATTTCGGAAGGCTCCCCCCCCTAGAGCCATAGGGTGCGATTCACCACCTGCCTTTGGCCCATCGGATTGTTATTCCTCACCGTTGCCTGCGAACAGAAAGCGGCGCCAAGGCCCACGCCGGCACCGACTGCTCCCGCTCCAATTCGTACCCAAAAAGTTCCGGCTCCGCTCGCTGTGCCTGCCGCCGCACCACGGCCGCCTCTGAATGTGATTTTGATCACCATCGACAGCTTGCGGGCGGATATGCCCTGGACCGGGTACCCGCGAAAGATTGCGCCATTTCTGACCGAATTGGCTGCCAAGAGCGCTATCTACGAACGCGCCTATTCGATGTCGAGTTACACAGCGAAGAGCATCAGTTCGTTGTTAGCGGGGCGTTACCCTTCGACTCTCTACCGTTCAGGCGCGTTCTTCGCGAGCTTCTCGCCCGCCAATGTTTTCTTCACCGAAGCGCTGCAGGCCCATCAAGTTCGCACTATCGGCTGGCACGCGCACATGTATTTCGGCAAGAACAAAGGGCTAGATCAAGGCTTCGATGAGTGGCAGCTCGTGCCCGGGCTCACCTTCAATAGTGAAACCGATGAACACGTGACCAGCGACAAGATGACCGCCCTAGGCATCGAATTGCTCGGCAAACCGGCAAACACGTCCAAGCAATTTTTTGCCTGGGCGCACTACATGGACCCTCATGATCAGTATATAAAACACCCAGAATCTCCTGATTTTGGCCGCACCAATCGCGACCGCTATGATTCAGAGGTTTTCTACACCGACCTGTTCGTCAAGAAGCTCTTGGATTGGGCTAAGACGCAGCCCTGGTTTTCTCACACCGCGATCATTGTGAGTGCCGATCATGGAGAAGCGTTTGGTGAGCACCAGATGTATAAACACGCCTTCGAGCTCTGGGATGTACTCACTCGCATACCCCTACTCATCCACGTTCCTGGCCTTCCGCATCAGCGCATTCTGGCCAGGCGTTCCGTCATTGACCTAGCCCCCACGATTTTGGAGCTCATGGGATGCCCCCCGCCACCTTCGCTTCTCGGCAAAAGCTTGGTTCCCGAACTCACCGCGGTCGGCACCGCCGAAGAACGCCCCTTTATCTTGCTGGAGCTTCCCGAAGACAGCCACAATGCCCCGCGCCGCGCACTCATCCAGGGCGCATTCAAGCTCGCCACCCGTGACGACAGCCACCAGCTCTCCCTCTACAACCTTGACCAAGATCCGGGTGAGCTCACGGATTTGGCTACGAAACTCCCGCAGAAACGCGATGAGCTGAAGCTGCTACTCGATCAGGTCTACGTCACTAATCCCAGCGTTGAGCCGTACGGTGGAATGCGACTTCGCACTGGGAAGCGTGCAGCTGGCCCGACTGGCCCGACCGCTCCACGGTGATTGATTGGAGGTGTTGATGCCCACCCCGCTGCCGCGAAGCGCGGCAGCCGCCCCTCCCCAGCATCGCCCCGTCGCTGGCGGGTCGCTGCGGGATGGGCAAGCTTAGCAGGGCAGCGCTGCGGGAGCGCCAGGTGAGCTGTCCTTTTGTTGCTTGGAAGATAGTAAGCATGCTTACTATCTTGTGTTCGACTTGGAGCGACCTGCCACAGCTCAAACCAGACACCCACCAGGGTCAACAAAGTGGTCGACTTACCGGCACCGTTTGGGCCAACCAATGCAGTGATGGACCCTGTGGGTACAGCGAGCTCAAGCTCATTTACTGCCCGCTTGCGCCCGTAGCGCACACAAAGCTTCGTGGTTTCCAAGGCTGGCACATTCATCCGTCAAGCTCCTTCCAAACCAGCTAGGTCGGGGCAGAGCGCGAGCGATGCCCTAACTATTCCAGCACCGTATCGAGCTCGCTTACCGGGACCACCTCGACATTCTTCTGCAACTTGTAGCGCTTGGAGCCTGGGTACACGATGAAGAGATAGCGCAGCCCGAGGTCGGTCAGGGCCACGTGCATGGACTTGGTCATGCTGGGCGCGTCGCTCCATTTGACCTCAATGCCGATCGGGGCTCGGCCCCTCTGCACCACGATGTCCAGCTCCGCCCCGGCGTGCGTCGCCCAGAAGTAGACGCCGCGATCCCCGGTGCGACGGATCACTTCCTCGAGAACGAAGCCTTCCCAGGATGCCCCCAGCTTCGGGTGGCCCGTGAGCTCGCGGGCGCTGTGAATGCCCAGCAGCGCATGCAACAAGCCCGAGTCGCGGATGAAGATCTTGGGGGCTTTCACCAGCCGTTTCTCCATGTTTGGCAGCCACGGCTGAAGCTGCCGGACAATCAGCGCACCACTGAGAACGTCCAGATGTCGCTTAACGGTGGGGTAGGCCTCGCCGAGCGCGCCGGCTAGCTCGGCGCCGTTCCAGAGTTGCGCGTGGCGGTGAGCGAGCATGGTCCAGAGGCGCCGCAGCTGAACGGGCGACTTCACCCCCACCCCTAACTGATTAACGTCTCGCTCCAAGAAGGTGCGGATGAAATCCTCACGCCAGCCGAAGCTCTCGGCGTCGCTGCGCGCCAAGTAGGAGCGCGGAAAACCGCCGCGCGTCCACAGCTTTCGCTGATGCTCGGCCCCGACTTCGGAGAGCGAGAAGCCGCTGAGCTCGACGAAGCGGATGCGCCCCGCGAGCGTCTCGGAGCCTTGTCGAAGCAGCTCAGGTGAGGCGCTGCCCAGTACCAGGAAGCGTGCGGGGCAGGGTCGACGATCGGCCAACACGCGCAAAATAGGAAACAGCTCCGGCTGCCGCTGCACCTCGTCTATGACCACGAGCCCGCGCAGGCCTTCCAGAGCGGTCATGGGTTCTGATAGGCGTTGCGCGTCCCGAGGGTCTTCGAGATCGAAGCGTTCGCCCCGGTGCGTTTTCAGGATCTGCGCGGCCAGGGTCGTCTTGCCAGACTGCCGGGGTCCCAAGAGCGCGACGACGGGACTTCCTCGCAACAGCGTGGAGACTTGGGCCAAAAGGCCCGGCCGAGCCAGTACTTTCATCCTTGAAAATCTATATGTTACCTGTTAGTTTTTCAAGGTTCAAAAGGGCCCGGGGCAACAAGAGCCCGGCTTCAGAGCCTCAACAGAACTTGAGCGGGAGATACCCTGATAAAACCCCTGGTGGCGTGGGAGGAGGTTGAGGAGCCCGGCCCAAGCCGGGCGAGCAGGGCGGCCGCAGCTTGTTCGGTGGTGGCGCCTTCGAGCCAGCGCATGGGTCCACCGCACCGGACACAAGTGTCGAGATCTGCCCGGAACACATGAGCCAGCATGGGCCCAGCGTTTACGGGCAGGCGAGGGTCGTCAGGTTGGGGGTTGAGCTTGGGGAACTCAAGCTGGTCGCCCGAAGCCGAAGGCGGCTTAAAAGCAGCTGAATTCTGTGGTGGCTTAGGGACGGCTTCTGAGCGGAACTTGGAGTGGCTTGAATAGCGCAGCCCGATATGCGGCAAATGGGCTAGGTCAGGGTGGCCGAACTGGCGGACAGCGCGGCCGTGGCCAGCGGCCAGAACCCTCGCACGCAGGAGCTGCCTTCCGATGAAAAAAGTCTAGCTCGGGTTGCGGAACGAGCTGAGATGTTGCGGAAGTGCCAGCAGCTCACGGGTCGACGCGGGGACCGTGATAGATAGAGTAACTTCTGTCGAAACCTCAGCTCACCAATTCGACCCGGAAGCGCTTGCCCTTGTCATTCCAAGCCTTGCAGTTTGTTAACAATCGACTGACCGGCGAATCCTTTCGCCAGCGTCAGTCGTCGTCTCGATGAAGGAGCCAAACTATGACGCCACAGGCAACAGCGAAGAAGACCGAATCGACCTTCCGCATGGCTTGCACGATCCGCTGCGGGATTCACGCCAAGCCAGAACAGATTTGGGCGCTTCTCACCAACGCAGATGCTTTCCCGAATTGGAACACAACCGTCAGCAGCGTTAGGGGACCCATCGAACTCGGCAAGAAGCTCGAGCTCAAAGTACTGCTCGACCCGAAGCGCACGTTCAAGCCGACCGTGACCAAGTTCGAAGAGAACGCCGCCATGGAGTGGAGCGACGGCATGGCGCCGATGTTCAAAGGTGTCCGCACATTCACGCTGATGCCGAAAGACAACGGCGTCACCGAGTTCGCCATGACCGAGGTCTTCACCGGAATGATGCTTCCAATGATCAAGAGAAGCCTTCCGGACTTCCTACCCGCATTTGAAGCCTATGCGGCAGACCTGAAGCGCGCGGCCGAAGGCGGTGCACGATGAGCGCAGCCAAGGGGAAAGGGACCAAGGCGAGCCCGTGGGTGCTCAAGACGCCCCCGGGCACCGCGGAGTATGAGGCCTATCGCGACGAAGAGGCAGTCCCGCCGGCGCTCGTCGTGCAAGTGGGAAAGACGCAACTTCGCTATCACGTGCGCTGCATTGACGATCTCGCCGCCATGTTGAAGACGCACGGCGACTGGCTCCCCCTCGGCTCGGCCGACGAGCAAAAGCCCGCGGCCGCAGGCACAGTCGAAGCTTGGGGTCGTGCGGCAAACAATCCCGTGAAGGGCTGGTACGGCCTCAAAAAAGGTCTGCGAGGACGATTCGGGATGTACGTACCAGCCCGTGGCTGTTGCCGAGCGCCCTGATGGATCCAAAAATCGGGCTTTGGAGGCACCCCCATCCCAAAAACCACCATCCCAAAGGTGAACTCCAGCGGCACTTCCATGAGTACCTTGTACCCAAGCGGTCCGAGCGCACTCTCGTAGAAGCGGCGGCTTTGGACGGGATCACTGACGCTGACTCCTGTGTGATCGATCATTGCGCCACTCTATCAGGCACCTCGGCGCAGAGCAGCTCATTCGGATGGACTCCCGCCGCGGTAGCGACCAGAATCGGTCCACATGACTTTGAGCAAAGCTCAAACGGTGGCCGAATATCTGGCGGAGCAGCCTGAGGAGCGGCGGAAAGACATCGCCAAAGTACGCGCGCTGGTCCGCAAGCACTTGCCCAAAGGCTTCAAGGAGTGTTTTCAGTTCGGAATGATCTCCTGGGTGATTCCCTTCTCACGCTACCCGATCACCTACAATAAACAGCCGTTGGCTGTTGCGAGTTTGGCGGGGCAGAAGAACTACAACGCGTTGTACTTGCACGGAATCTACGCGAGCGAAGCCGAGCGAAAACGCTTTGAACAAGCATACAAGCAGAGTGGCAAGAAGCTTTACATGGGAAAATCGTGTATTCGCTTCGGGGCAGTCACCGAGCTCGCCACGGACGTCATTGCCAACACGTTGGCGCGAGTGACTCCCGACGTCTACATCGCCGCCTACGAGGCCGGCCGTAAGCGCTAGCCGTGACGCCTGCTCGACCGCACTCCCCATAGCTCGGAACGTGAAGTAGAGTCCTCCGCCGTGAACTCCCTCGACGTTGATACCGCCAATCCTAGAACCCGTTGGTTTGAGCATAAGACATTCGAACTGACGTGATGGGGGGGCGTCGGGTAGCTCAAACCCCTCTACGATGGTCACTTTTCGCGTTGGCCGTAATAGAGGTCACGGACAAGTTTGGGAGCACGTCGGCGCGCGCCGGCTTTGCCCCCGCTTCTTAGAGATGCTGGCGGCGCTCGGTATTGCGGAGGCTTACTTCAGCACGCTCGGCAGATCGCGTTCAATCTGCTCAACACTACTCTTCACGAGCGAAAAGAACCAGCGACTGTGCTCGGTACGCCCAAGGTACTGAACTTCCTCGTCAGCCTCGGGCCCCATGTTGTAGAGCTCTAAAAAGCCGATTTCTTTGCCCTTGTCCGAGTAGCGAACTTTTGCCACGAGCTGCGCCAGCGTGGGTGGTTTGCTGGGCTTCTCCACGTACGCGGAAAGGCGCAAACGGCGCACATTCGCCATCCAATTGCCCGCTGTTTCATCCAGTTTTCCAGGCTCCTTCGCATCAGCAAAGCCGTCTGTTTTGCCCTCAACGGGTACCAACTCACGCTTTCGGTCACCCTTCTCGATCAACACGCTCAAGCTCTCTTCTGGCACCTTAAAGGCGTGGAGCGCACGCTCTACCAGGCGCGAGTCGGCGTAGCGCACGCGATTGACCACATCACGACTCACAGCGTAGACCTCACCCGTTTTGAGGTACCGCACGTAAAGGTCCTCTTCTCCCGGAGCTAGCCCACCGATTGCCAGCGTTTGCTCCAGTGAGCCGAATTTGAAAGTGAGCGTGCCATCCGGTGCGTCGAGCCCGAATTCTGGATCGCGTTTCTTGTCCACACGGCCGATTCGGCGGAGGGCTCGCAAGGGAGCGACATCCGCGGCAAGCTTCTCAGCATCTGCGGCCGCGATGAACCGTGTGACCTTGGCGGTGTCTTTCTTGACTTTGCTCTGGTCGGCGGCACCGAGCGTGGGGTGCCCTTCAGGCAGCGGATCGCGCGACTCGTGGCGACCCTCGAAATAGGCGCCGTTATCATCTTTCCTCGCCACCAAGGTAACGCTCTTGTCTTTCGACTTGAAGCCGATCTCAGTGAGTCGGTCGCTCGTGGCTTCCCAAATCAGAACGTTATCTGCCCGTTGGGTGGCCGGAGCGTCATCTCGCGTCCAAAAGTAGAGCGCGCCGAGGGAAGCTATCCCGAGGAGCGCTGCGTGTAGAGCCATACTGCGCTTCATCATCAACCCTTGGCCGTAATGCGCCGTCGTGAATGACGACTAATAAAGAGGCCCGCTCCGAGCACCAGCGCGGGGAATCCAAAAATGGTGGAGTAAAAGACTGCCGTATCCTGTTTGCGTGAGTGCTGGATCCGCACGTCTTCCTCGGTGCTCTGCGATCCGGCGAAACTTTCCTCGCCCCCTAACCAACGCACGGCGTCATAGAAATAGGCCTGATTCGCGTTGAATTGACCCAAGAACGTATCCGTGAATGCATCCACATCGGCAGTCACGAAAATGCGAGCTTCCTTCTTCTCAGCCTCAGGCTTCTTGGCTTTAGCGTCCTTCTGAGCTTCATCCTTCTTGCCAGGCTGAGGACTCAGATCGCGTGTTACCGCGGCGGCCATGTTGAAAACTTCGCTCTTCTCGCTTTCCTGCTTTTCGTAGTCGGAATTGGCATCCGCAAATGTGCCCATCATACTGCGCACCGTAAAATTGATGTCCCCCTTGGCATCCTTGCCACGCTCCAAGCTGCCAGAGCCACCCACGATCAGCGCGGCCCGAGGTGCGTGCCGGCTCAGCGTAGAAACCGACGCGTGTGACGAAAAACTTGAGGTGTAAATCAGCGCGCGGTCGCTTTTGTTTTGACGGGCCGTCAGGTGTTGATTGGCATTGGCGAGGAGCGCCGGCTGGAGCACTAGCCCTGCCATGTCGGCGAGTGCCTGGAGCTGAGGCCTTTCGGTCGTGGGGTTGGGCAGCGCGCCACTAGGTGCTGCTCCATCCTTGACCAGGGCAAACTGCCGATCAGCCGTGCGGTCCGGATCCAGGGCGAGCAGGAGCTTGCCGCCCTGCTCCACGTAGCGTCGCAATGTGGCGAGCTCTTCAGGTGCAAAAGGATCGACTGGGCCAAGCACAAGCACCACATCTGCGTCCGCAGGGACCTCTTTGCCCAGGCCCTGAGTGAGGCCCAGATCGCGCACAGCGTAGTTCTGATTCTCGAGTAGCTTTCGAACTACTTGGCTGCCACGGCCGACGCCACCTGAACGGTCCCCATCGTTGATCTCCCCGTGACCCGTGGTGAGGTACACCGTGCGCCGCGTCCGCACCAACTTCAATAGCACCTCTTGAAACTTCTCATCCAGCTTCTTCAGGTTATCCCGGGTGGATTGGTCGCTGATGTCTGTATTCAACAGACTGAACTTCTGATTCTCGCCGCCCTTGGCCAAGATGATCTCGCCATCCTTGAAAGCACGATATTGCTCGGCAATTTTCGGATAGAGCAATCGATCCTTGAACTCAACTTTGATGTTCGGGATGCCTTGCGCGAGCGCGTTTAAATACGCCGCCACTTCGGTCTTGACTTCATTCACCTCTGGAAAGAAGCCGATGATGCGCACCGGGCCTTTGATCTGCCGCGCAATTTTGATCGTGGCTTCGCCCGGCTTGGAGGTCTTGAAATATGAAAAATCGACCTTGAGATCGGCGGCATCCGCGCTGAAAACAAACAAGCCCCCGTAAACAGCCGCCATGGCCAAGGCTAAGCCCGCTGCTGCAGCTGCCCGGACGCGCCGACTCTCAGGCTGCTCAGCATGGCGCATCGGGTAGAGCGCCAGCTCCGCAAACACCATAGGGAGCAAAGTGAGCCAGACCAACGAGATCCAGACGATCCGCACCACTCCGATGATTCGCTCCCGCACCGGCACTTCGAGCCGATCCAGTCCGAGCTTGGCAAGCCCAGCATCGGTGGTCGAAAAATAAAGGAGCACGCCGATGAGGCCTGCCAGCGACAAAAGCGCCAGCGTATTCTCGATTTCCTGGCGCGCGCCACCCATGCGAAAGCGCGGGGAAAAGCGCACGAACGTAGCGATAGCCACCGCGGAAAGCCCCAAACCCGAACCGAACCAACGCCCATTCTCAAGCTCTGAGAATACCCGTTCGCCGAGGTACAGCAGCACCAGACCGAGCACATACAGCGGTACGGTCCACGCTGGCGACGTGCGATCATCCTTTGCTACGGCAGCGGCTATTGGTGTCACTCCTGCCTCCGGAACCTCGGGGGGAGCCCCATTCGCATGCGCAGAATCCGTCATGTTCTCGTCGTTCAGCGCCATCGTCGAGCCTCAAGAACTTTGGTGGCGGCGAGCAGGAAAAAGAAAGTCACGGCCACGTAATAGACCACGCTGTCGAGGCGTAAGACGCCTGTCTGGAAGGTTCGGAAATTTTGATGATGAAGGGCAAACGCATTCAGAAACTTATTGAGGGGAGAGTCCACCAGCTGCGCGAGTTTCCAGAGTACTAGCCAGGGCACCAGAATCGCCGCGGCGATCACCACCGCGATGATCTGGTGGCGTGTCAAGGATGATGCAAAAATCCCGATGGCCAGGACCGATGCGCCCAAGAGCAGCAGCCCCAAATACCCGACGGCGATGTGCCCAACACTCACTTTGCCATTCACCAAGATCAAGGCCGGCATGTAGAGCGTCAGGAGCACCATGATCATCAAGACCACGAACGCTCCGATAAACTTTCCCAAGATGATTTCCGCATCAGAAATAGGAGACGTGTTTAGCAAGATCACCGTCCCGTTCTGGCGTTCCTCGGCGAGCAATCGCATCGAAAGGGCTACCGCTGCCAGCATCATCGGGCCGCTCGTGTAGTAGAAGAACTGCTCCAATACCTGGCCGCTCAAGAGCTTCTCGGTGAGCACCATATTGTAGAACAGCAACCCGTTGATCAGGAGTGTCACGGAGATAATGATCGCGCCCATCGGTGAACGCACGATCGCGTTGAGCTCACGTCTGGCTATGAGCATCGCCTTCATACTGCCTCCGCCGCGTCTGAGCCTGACCGAACATTGCTTCGGGTTCCACGGCGCGCTCGGCGCTCCCCTGCCCCAGAAAGCGAAAGAAAAACGTTCTCAAGCTCGTTCTCGCTGCGTGCGAACTGAACGACCTTGAGCCCCGCGCTCACGAGCGCACTCAGCAGCTCTTCGCGCACATCACTCTCACCCACCACAAGAGCACTCACCCAATGGCCTCCAGGCTCAGGCGGATCGATCTGACTGATATCCGAAACTCCGGAGAGACGGCTGACCACCTGGCGTAGGTTTTCGAAAACAGCGTCCTTTTCGGTGGGCTGAGCTCGGACTGTGACCTCAATCCGCATGCCGTGCGTGAGCGTGGAGAAGAGCTCCGCCTCCGTCCCCGCGGCCGCAATCCGACCATCCCGAATCACCAACAATTGGTCACAGGTTTCGCTGATCTCAGTCAAAATATGGCTTGAGACAATCACGGTATGTTCACCCCGTAGGCCGCGCACGAGATCGCGCATTTCCACGATCTGCTTCGGATCCAAGCCACTGATCGGCTCATCCAGGACCACCAGCTCTGGGCGATGCACAATAGCCTGCGCGATGCCAACCCGTTGCTTGAAGCCGTGTGAAAGTGCGCCAATCAGCTGATGGCGTTCCTCTCCTAGCTCGGTTTGCTCTATCGCATCATCGACTCGTTTCGCGAGCTCTGAGCGCTGCACCCCGCGCAGGCGTGCGGCAAAGCTGAGGTACTCGCTGACTCGCATCTCGTTGTAGAGCGGCGGTGAGTCCGGCAGGTAACCGATCTTGGAGCGGACGAGCTCCGGATTCTCGACGACATCAACATTCCCGACACGCACCGACCCACTCGTTGGCAAGAGGTCGCACGCTAGGATGCGCAGCGTGGTCGTTTTGCCGGCGCCGTTGAGCCCCAAGAGCCCAACAATCTGCCCCTTCTCGATCTTCACCGAGAGCGGGCCAACCACTCGCCGATCTCCGTAGTACTTGTATAAGTCTTGAATCTCAATCACGGTGCATCCCGAAGTTTCCCGACCTGTGCATGAATTATGAAGAGGGCAACGGAGCCCGGCGCCAGCCGGCGTACCATACTCTGACGCGCCTTGGGACCCTGGACGGCGCCAATTTATTCCCGCCATACACTACAAACTGTCATGCCCCAGGCGGAAAGCTCTGACCCGACCGGATGGGCAAAGGAAGTTGCTGACGCAGCGCTTGGGCTTGGGTTTGCACGCGTCGGCTTCGCGCCAGCTCAGCGCTTCGAGCGCGGTGCAAAGGCGCTCACCAGTTGGCTTGATGCCGGCTTAAACGGTGAGATGGCCTATCTGAGGGACCATTCCGATCGAGCTGACCCCCGCACGCTGTTGCCCGGCGCCAAGACACTGGTGGTGGTAGCGCTGTCCTATTCAGGAGGCGGACTGGTGGAGCTGCGGAAACCTGGAGCGGCTCTGGCTCACCCCGGCTACGTGGCAGCCTACGCACGGGGCGCGGACTATCACACCGTCATGCGCCCCAAGCTGAATGCGCTCGCCAGGGCGTGCAATCAAATCTTTGGCCGGGAAGTCCTTGCGCGCGCCTGTGTCGATACCGCGCCGCTTCTGGAGCGGGAGGCGGCGTGGCTGGCGGGTGTCGGTTTCACTGGCAAAAATACGCTCTCGATAGCACCGGGCCTCGGCAGTTATTTCATGCTGGGTGAGCTCGTCTTGGATGTGGAGCTTCCGCAAAGCCTTGGCCTGGCACAAGGCTGCGGCAAGTGCCGAAGCTGTCTGGATGCTTGTCCGACGCAGGCGTTTGTTAGCGAATACGTGCTCGATGCGCGGCGTTGCATTTCCTACCTCACGATCGAGTACCGCGGAGTGATCCCGCGCGAGCTGCGACCACTCATGGGCAATCATGTGTTTGGCTGCGATATCTGCCAAGCGGTGTGCCCTTACAATGCTACCTCTGAAGCCAAACCGACGCAGCCCGGGCTTCCACGAAAGGCCGACTATGCCTTGCCTGAGCTGCTTTCCCTGCTCGAGCTGACATCTTCAGGTTACCGTCGCTTTGCTCGACGCACCGCGATGCGTCGGATCCCAAGAGCATGCCTCGCACGAAACGCGGCGATTGCGCTCGGAAACTCCGGGGACCCTTCGGCGATTCAGCCGCTCCTCAATGCCCTGCACTCCCATCTGAGTCCGCTCGTGCGGGGTCATGCCGCTTGGGCATTGGGTAAGCTCGGCGGGGGTGATCCCGCGTCAAGCGCAGAAGGCCTGGCGCTCGCCAACGCGCGTGAAGGCGACGCTTGGGTCCGCGAAGAAATCGAATGGGCGCTGTCCGAAATCCAAGCACCCTGCTTGAAAGAAGAAAGCGCTGAAGTAGACCCCCGCACCTTAAAAAGGAGCTAGGTTGAGCCCATGTCTTTCCAGTCCGAGCACCCGCGTGGAGCACGCGAACCCTCTTTCCGGATGTCCGCGAAGCAGCTCGGGATGTGGATCTTCATCGCCTCGCTGAGCGTGATCTTCATCGCGAACATCGTCGGCTACCTTGTAACCCGTTCCAATAACCGGGAGTGGCGCACGCTAGGCCTGCCGGGCCTTCCTCCCGGGCTTTTCGCCAGCACAGCGTTTATTCTCTTGCTGAGCCTCTCGGGGCACCTCGCGCTCCGGGCCCTCCGCTCCAATCACTACTCTCGGTTTAAGCTGTGGCTGCGTGCCATGCTGGGATTTGCAGTTCTATTCTTGGTTGCCCAAGCCTTCAACTGGCGCAGCATGACTCAGGTGGAAGGCAGCACAAGTCTTAGGAATCTCTACACTTTTACGTATTTCATGCTGACCGGCTTACATGCCTTGCATGTCGTGGTCGGCTTTGTTCCGCTTGGCCTCGTGCTCTACAAGGCTGCACAACGGAAGTATTCGAGCTCACGCCTAGAAGGCGTGGCGCTCTGCGTGCAGTATTGGGATTTCCTCGGCGTCGTGTGGCTTGTGCTGCTCGCTACGCTCTATTGCGTGACCTGAGCAGGCTCTACCTTTGGCTCCACGTTTTCGTGCGCCGCGGCGAGCGTGAGGAGCGCCGAGAGGCGCCGTGCAAAGAGGCCAGGATCGGCGATCGGGCTTCCCTCTGAGAGCAACGCTTGGTCATAAAGCACAAGGATCCAGTCCCCCACCCGCTCATTGCCTGGAACCTGGCTCTCAAGGGCCGACAGCCGGGCGATCAACGGATGGTCGACATTGACTTCAAAAATCCGCCGATTCTCAGGCACTTGCATCCGAGACGCACGCATCATGCGTTCGATATGTGGCGACATGCCACCATCGGATACCACCAAACATACTGGCGAGTCGGTGAGGCGCTCCGAGGCGCGCACGTCTGCAACGCGATCTTTGAGCACTTCCCGGATGCGCGTGATGAATGGCACCATCTCCGGCTTCTCCTCGGACTTCGAGTCGTCTTTCGGCTTGTCCGCATCGTCCAATTTGAGATCAGCCTGCATCGCCGAAACGAGTGGTTTATCTCCGTAGCTTTCAAGCGTCGAAACCGCGAACGGATCGACTGGGTCGGTCAGGAACAGCACCTCATAACCACGCTTCTTGAGCAGTTCCAAGTGTGGGCTCGACTCTAACTGAGCGCGCGACGAACCGGCGGTGTAGTAGATCGCATTCTGACCCGTCTTCATCCGTTCCACGTAAGTGTCGAGCGACGTCAGCTCGGAGCCTGCAGTGCTCTCGTAGCGCAGCAGCTTGCTCACGCGATCCTTGTACTCAGGCTCAAAATGCAATCCCTCCTTGATCACCGCACCGAAAACCTTCCAGAAGGCCGCATATTCTTCAGCCTGCCCTGAGGCCAGCTCTTCGATCAAGTCCAGCGTTTGGCTCACAACCTGCTTCTTGATGATGCGGACGGCACGCGAATCCTGAAGCACTTCGCGCGAGACATTGAGCGGCAAATCCTCGGAATCAACCACGCCTCGCACAAAACGCAGCCAACGCGGCACGAGCTCCTGACAGTTATCCATCACGAACACTCGCTTCACGTGGAGGCGAACACCGTGCGCTGGCTCGGGCTCAAACAAATCGAACGGAGCCCGTTTGGGAAGAAACAAAAGGCCCACAAACATCTGGGTGCCTTCGATCTTGAAGTGTTTGTACGCAAGTGGCGGCTCCCAATCATGCGTCAGATGTTTATAGAAATCCTCGTATTGCTCCTTGCTGACATCCTTGGAGTTCCGCTGCCAAAGCGCGCTCGCCTGATTGATGGCAGTGAACTTGAGCTCGGAGCTCTCTTTCTCGATTTCGCCGAGCTCGATCGGGTGCGCAATGTAGTCTGAATAGCGAGAAATCAGCTGCTTGATTCGGAATGGCTCCAAGAATTCGGCAGACTCATCCTTCAGGTGCAACACGACGGTCGTACCCGAAACGTCGCGGGTGGCCGGCTCGATCGTGAACGTGCTCTCTCCTTTGGAGATCCAGGCGTGCGCCTCCTCGGTGCCCGCCGCACGACTGATGACCTCTACTTCGTCGGCGACCAGATACGCACTATAGAATCCGACCCCGAACTGTCCGATCAGATCGACCTTTTGGTCCGCAGATTGAGCTTGCTTCAACTTCTCGGCAAACTCTCGTGTGCCAGACCAAGCTACCGTTCCGAGCGATTGGGCCAGCTCATCGGCCGTCATTCCGACCCCGTTATCCCAGATGGTCAGGGTCTTCTTTTCAGGATCTGCCGAGATCCGGATCTTCAGAACGTGGTCGGGGGAGAGCAGCTCCGGATCCTGAATGCTGCGAAATCTCAGCTTATCGAGCGCATCCGAGGCGTTGGATACGAGCTCTCGGAGAAAGACTTCCTGATTGCTGTAGAGCGACTGGATCACCAACCGCAAAACTTGGGTGACTTCGGCTTTAAAATGATGCTCTTGGCGTTCGCTCATGGCAGTCCTCGTTTGGCGCGCACCATAACCATTCGAAGGCGCCGAGCAAGGGCAGCCTAGGGGGCCAGCTGCTGGACTGCCCAGGAAGCCCCGGTCTTCGCGTAAACGAAGCGATCGTGGAGCCGGAACTCGCCCCCGATCCAGAATTCAAACAGTTCTGGGTCCACCCCGTAACCACCCCAGAACTGAGGCCGTGCGACCTCCGCACCCTCAAAGCGAGCGCGCACCGTTTCAGCGCGCTGAAGCAGTTCTCCCCGATCCACAATGGCCTGACTTTGAGGCGATGCCCAAGCGCCAATCTGGCTTTCTCGGGGACGACTGGCAAAGTACACGTCCGACGCTTCCGCACTCAGCTTAACCGCTGCACCTTCGATGCGAACTTGCCGCGCGAGTGAACGGAAGTGGAAGGTCAACGCCACTCGAGGTTCCCCGTCCATTTCGTGCGCCTTGGCACTTTCGTAATTAGTGAAAAAAGCCGCCTTGCCTTCAACGCGACCCTTGTAGAGCACAATGCGCGAGCGAGGTTTGCCTGAAGCGTCCACGGTAGCCAGCGCCATCGCATCCACCATCAATTCGCCGGCCTGCTCCGCCTCCCGGTACCAGTTATCCAGCGTTTCCCAGGGATCTTTGCTCAGAAATGCCTGCATGCCTAGGCCTCTATTCGATTGCGCACCTTCGAGCAAACGCCCGCATATTTCCCATTGATTTGGTGAGATCGAGGGATTGGGCTAGCGTTTCCCCCCTGTGAAGCGACCCTTTAATTCAGCCCGGCGTCTCCCGAGCCCAGTTTACTGGATGGGTGTCCTCAGCCTCAGCTGCGCGACCGCCACTCCATCGCCACGCAGCTCGACGCTGGGCCAAACGCCCGCAGACGGTTCGGACGCGTTCCATAGTGAATTGCCGGCGCTCAGCGCAGGTGTGACACCGCCGAAGAATCCTCCCCGCGCACGCTTTGAAGCCACTGAGCAAACCCCCAACATTGCCGAAGAAGATGGCGAGGCCGCTCCGGACGATCCTACGGCTGTCCACGATGATGTTCCCGAGGAAGATCCGAGTACATTTGCGCAAGGATCTCAGATCAAACGTCCCCATCCGTACGACGGCCTGAGCGAGAAGACTCTGGAGCAGTGGCTGCTGCACAGTCCAGAAAAGCTAGGATCGCTGTCGATCGGTCGCCCCAACGGTGGCGCGCTCATGAACGGGGTTCGTTTCCCGGAGAGCGACTTCTATACGCTGGTGGCGCCGGGCACGGCCTGGGCTTCCGAAGAAACCGTGAGTTACCTCACGCGCAGTCTTGCCAAGGTCCACGAAACATTCCCGAACGCTCCCAAGCTGTTCATCGGCGACGCGAGTGCCCAAAGCGGTGGGCACCTGTCGCCGCATCTCAGCCATCAGGCAGGTCGCGATATTGATATCAGCTACTTCTATATTGCAGGAGCCAAGTGGTACGCGACGGCGAACGCTTCGAACCTGGATGTAGAAAAGACGTGGGCTTTCATTCGAGCGCTAGCGCTTGAATCCGACGTTGAGATGCTCCTGATTGATGCCTCCATCCAAGCACTTCTGAAGCCTTACGCTCTAAAATGCGGCGACGATCCGGCCTGGGTCGAGGACCTTTTTCGTGGAACCCGAGGCGTGCGACCAGCGTTGATTCGTCACGTTCGAGGCCACCGCACGCACCTGCACATACGGTTCTACAATCCCGACGCGCAGGAGAGCGCGCACCGCCTGCAGACGCTGCTGGTGAAATACGCCAAGGTTAAACCACGCGTCTACACCGTGAGCTACATGGCCAGGAAGAAGGACACCTTCAAGTCAATTGCTGCTCGCTTCGGTGTCAGCGTCGGCGCACTGATGGCGGCCAATCGCGGGCGTTATCTAGATATGGGCAAGGGGAAACGGGTGCGTCTGATCAACAAGAGCGGGGTGCTCTACGCCAAGGCAGTGTATCTGATCCCACGCGTCGGCACCCTGCCCTCGCCGGAGCTCATCGTTCCTGCGCGCCGCTTGCCCAGCCTTGCAACCAGCAACGCCCTCCCGAACTCCATGAACCCTGGCCTCGGCACCAGCAAACCATCTACAGGCTAACCCCATGCACTTCGTACGACTGGACCACGTCAATATCCGCACCCAACGCCTCGCTCAGCTTCGGCAATTTTACGTGGAGGCGCTTGGACTCATGGAGGGAAAGCGCCCAGATTTTTCGTTTCCCGGTGCCTGGCTGTACTTAGGGGCCGAACCGATTATTCACCTGATTGAGGCGAGTGAGGCCCCGGAGCCGCCTACTAATCCGCAGCTCCAGCACTTTGCGATCAGGGGCGAAGGGCTCGGGGATTTTTTGTCGCACCTGCGCTCCCTCGGTATTGCCTATCGCATCGGCGTCGTTCCAGGTTTTGGAACGTACCAGGTGAACATCCAAGATCCCGACGGCAATTGCCTGCATCTTGATTTCGCGGCGCATGAGCAGGCTGACATCTCGAATTTTGCTCCGCCCGTTTGATCGGAGCTTGCGATTCTATCTTTCAAGTCAAACGGCGCGTTGACCTCCGTGAAGCTAGCCGGGCGTATCGCGATTCTGGTTACGCTGAACACGCTGCTCCTGGCCGCCTTGCAGTGGTACGTACTCCTGAAGTTAGGAGTTGGCCCCCAAACAGACGCGCTGTTCGCCTCCTTCACGGTCCCTCAACTCCTGGTGATGATTTTCGCGAATACGTTGTTTGTGGTGGGGGTGCCCGTTGTCAGCACCATTTCAGACCAGTCTGAGAAGCATCGCACAGGCTGGACGCTCACTTGGCTCACCGCCCTCGGCTACACAGGGATCGCGGTGATTCTTGGTGTGTTAGCCCCTTTTTGGCTACCGCTGGTGTTCCCAGGATTTGACGGTGAGACCGTGAACCTTGCCGTTTACCTGCTGAGAATTCACCTGCTCGCGATGATCGGTTTCGCCATCAACACCGCCATGTGGGTGAGCTACCATGCCGCTCGCCGGTTTGTTGCGGTTGAAAGCTTGTCGTTAGCCGGTGGGGTTGTCTCTATCGGGTTTCTGGTTGTAGCGCTGCCGCGCATGGGCGTGGAAGCGGCGGCCTGGGCAGCTGTCATCAGGTTTGTGATCCAGACCGTGGTGCTTGCATTTGGCTTGCGACCATGGGTGCTGCCAAACTTCGGATTGCCTGGGGTCGTGACAACCCTACGCCGCAGCAAACCAATGCTGGTTAGTATTTCCCTTCTGCAGCTCAACACACTAGCCGATCGATTCTTCGCATCTCTCGCGCCTGCGGGTGAGCTATCACTCTTGCATACTGCCCAAACACTCCACAATTCAGCGAGTGGAGTTCTGGGGAAGTCGGTCGTTTCGCCTGGCATTCCCATCTTGGCGAGCGCAGTGCACGAACGCGATACGGCACGCTTTGACGGTGCCATTCGGCGTAGGGTTTTGGTGCTGCTGGCAGTGATTCTGAGCGGTGCCGCGTTGGGCTTGATCGCTGGGGAGCCGTTGCTCGGTTTCGTGTTTCGGAGCCTCAAGCCAAGTGAAGTTCACAGCCTTTGGCTGCTAACGCTCCTTCTGGTGGGAGTCGCTCTCGGTGGGCCGTTGGCTCAACTTTTCGGGGGTGGTTTCTTGGCACTCGGTGACACGAAGACTCCGAGCATCATCAGTGTTGTCGCGAACCTGCTCGGCGTCGGTGCTAAGGTATTGGGGTACAAGATTTGGGGGATCTACGGCTTAGCTTTGGCCACTTCCCTCACCAATCTTGGGAATCTCGTGGTCTTGCGCGAGGCGCTCAGGCGCCGAACGCGGCCCAATTCGAAGCACTGAGCCACAACATGACCACTCTGTAACAGTTCCAGACCTACCTTCTCATGAAGCGAAACTCATCACAGCCTGAGCCGAGCAGACCTCGATCCATCGGCATCTTTCCGATATTGCTGTGAACGAGTTTGAATCCTAATGTTTCGAACAGTGCGCAGCATTCATCTGGGGAAATCGACTCATACGGATAACCGCCGAGCCAATCGTGGACATCGTTGTAGTAGTTCATGCCGCGCATCTTTGAATAATTGGCAATCTCTCCTTGAATATCGACACCGCGCAAACGTTGGAGCCCATGCTTGAGCGTCAGGAAGGATTGCATCATCTTTTGCTGCCTGCTGGGCTTCGCGTTGGAGTAGCGTTTCTTGATCACCCGCCACATGCCGCAAAACGGTGTCTTGCGATAAAGAGCGATGATGAACACGCCGTCCTTCTTCACCAGCGAAGCCGCCTGCCTGATGGCTCGGCACATGTCGCCGGTGTGATGAAGCACACCCCAAGAATAGACCACGTCATAAGTGCCGTGCGTTTCTGGACGCATCTCAAACACGCTTTCAACGTTGACGTTGGCCGGAGCATCGGGCGCGAACTTGGCGAGCGTCTTCTTGGTAGCTGCGACAGAATCCGCATCAATATCCACACACGCGACTGAGGCAGCACCGAGTCGGAGCGCCGCCAAGGCATGGAGGCCCGAGCCGCAGCCAATATCGAGGAACGACTTGCCATCCAGGCGCTCCTCCTGGTTGAGCCGCTTCAGGTCGGATACGGCCTGAGCGATCTTGGGCTCATCGATTTTTTCGGCGTAATCGAGCCAGTTTTTGCCAAAGGCAAAATGCGTTTCTTGCTTCAGTAGATTTTCCATGCGGCTCCTTTGACTCTGCCCGGCTCTATGCCTTCCCCGCCCCAACCTTACAACTCCAGTTGCAATCTCAGCCAAACTTGAGCTTGGCTGGCATCCGGAATGACGACAGCGGTTACAGAATAACGCTCATTGGGCCAAAGCTCGTGGACGGCCAATCCCGAGAGGGCAAAGACGCTGCTCACCCCCAAGAGTCCCCAGGCACGAAGCGCGTAGACGCCCTGTAATTCGCGCAAGTTGGAGTAGGTTTGGCACTCCGGGGCCACCAGGCCTGCGCAAAAGCCCGGCTCGGCGAGCTGAAGCTCCGTGTCGGCTTCGTTTTTCCGGGCCAAACTTTTCCAACCAAAAACGCCCGAGGCCACCAGGCTCAGCGCGGACGCGCTATACAGGCTAGTCATCGTGACAAGCTTCGCGGTTGTAGGCTTGGGCTCCTGGGATGCGAGACTCTCGGGCCCGCTAGCTGTATCCGCTGCGCTCGCCCGCTGTCCCAGCGTGATGAGCGCGAGGATGGCGGCGCCTTGGGGCAAAGCAATCAAAGAGCGGCGCACGGAAGGTCGTATAGTGCCGGCGACCCGGCGAACTCAACCTGGGCTAAAAACGGCCGCTCCAGGGCTCGCCTGGGTACCTGCATCAGTACAGACCCTGGATGCCGGCGGCCAGCGCCATCGGCCAATTGCGTATCCTCGGCAGCAGTGAGCAGCAGCTCATCCAGCATCGCACCCATTCGCACCCCACCTACAAGGTCGGCAAACGGCTAATCCATCATCGACACTCCAAAATTTAGCCCGAGTCGGGCAGAGTCAAGAAATGGCCGGCTTAGAGAGTTTGAATCCGCAGAACCTCACGAATCGCTGGGAGCGAACGATTGAAGTGCTCGCCAAGGAACGCATCACTCGGGCGGCCAGCGCGATGGCATTCGATCTTTTTTTGGCAACGATTCCAATGCTAGCGTTTGTTGGTTGGCTAACTGCAACCGTGATTAACGACCATCAAGCCAGCCTCCAGAGCATTTCCTCGCTGTTGAATGTGACACCGGAGCAGGTGCGCGGCGTTTTGACTTTGCAATTTCAGGCGCTTTCAGGGAAGGCCGCGGCTCCTCTGTCTGCCCTCGGAGCGCTCTGGATGGCCTCCTCGGCGTTTCACACGCCGCTCCGGGTTTTTGAAGAAACGACCCATGTGCTGAGGCGCTCGTGGGTAAGAAAACGATTGATCGCGCTCAGCTGTGTGCTGGTCGGTACTGCTGCCCTGAGTCTCAGTGGATTTGTCACCGTCATGTTGTTGGGTGGCCCCGCGGAGTTAGTTGAGATCATGGTCATGCGAGTGACAGGCCAGCCGATCGCGTTGGCTTACGTGACGTCGCTCTTGGTAGCGCTGGCGACGGCGACCGGCCTATTGGCGGCCTTCTATCGCATCGCACTGCGCCGTCCCGGGTTTCAGCGTCGTGTCTGGCCTGGTGCGGCGTTGGCGGTAGGAATCGGCGTGATCGCTTCGGTGGCGTTTGGCTACTACGCCGCCCACCTGGCTCAATTCCGACTCTTTTACGGCAGCCTCGCGGCGGTGGCGATCACACTGGGCTGGCTTTGGGGTTGCTGTGTGGCCCTCCTGCTCGGCGCTGAGTTCAATGTCTTGCTCGAACGGAAGACTCCGAGCTACAAGACGCCCCCCGCTGACCATGAAATCCTCACCCTCTGAGCTCGTGATGGTTGGCTGGAGCGAGCGTGTCGCCCTGCCCGAATGGGGAGTGAAACGGCTTAAGGCCAAGATCGATACCGGCGCACGCACTTCAGCCGTGCACGTGGAAAATATTCGGCGCATGCGGGGCAACCGAATTGCCTTCGACGTGGTCACCGATAGCGATCCTGAAAAATGGATCCCGGTGGTCACGCGTCCAAGCCGCCGCTCCACAGTACGGTCGAGCAACGGCCACGAAACTTTCCGCTATTTCGTCAAGACACAAATGGTGCTCGGAGGGATTCAGCTCGACATTGAGCTAAGCCTTGTGGATCGCGGCGACATGCGCTTTCGCATGTTGATCGGGAGAACCGCCCTCGCCGGACAGTTCATCGTGAACTGCGCGCATCGTATGATCACCCGCAAGCTGAAGTCCGCTAGGCTGAGCCAGCCTGCCGGTGGAAATCCCAAATGAGAATCGCCATCTTATCTCGTAGCAGCAAGCTATACAGCACGCGTCGCCTCAAGGAAGCTTGCGTGAAGCGTGGGCATCAGCCCGTCGTGTTGGATCCGATGCGCTTCTCGATTGATGTGGAACAAGGGAGCCCTCAGCTCTACTTTAAGAGCCGCCAGGTGCGCCAGTTCGATGCGGTCATTCCGCGCATTGGAGCTTCGATCACTTTTTTTGGCTGTGCCGTAGTCCGCCAATTCGAGCAAATGGGCGTATTTTGCGTGAACCCGAGCCACAGCATCAGCGTATCCCGCGACAAGCTGCGTAGCATTCAGGTTCTCAGCCGGCACCGCGTGGGCTTCCCGCGAACCATCTTCGTCAAAGACAAGGGATCGATTGTTGCCACGTTGGATCGCATTGGAATGCCGAGTGTCATCAAGCTGCTGGAAGGCACTCAAGGGATCGGGGTGATCCTCGCCGAAACCCGCAAGGTTGCCGAGGCTATCGTGGAAGCGTTGCAAGAGGGTGCCAAGCAACATGTGCTCGTTCAACGCTTTATCAGCGAGAGTCGCGGGCGCGATATTCGAGCTATTGTGTGTGGTGATCGGGTGATAGCCGCCATGCGGCGTGTGGCGCAGGGCGATGAATTTCGCAGCAATCTGCACCGCGGTGGGGTCACCGAACCGATCACGCTGGATCCGGAATATGAGCGCACGGCGGTGCATGCTGCCCAAGTCTTAGGGCTGCGCTTTGCAGGTGTCGATATGCTGGAAGGGCATGAGGGGCCTCTGGTGATGGAAGTGAATTCGAGCCCTGGCCTCGAAGGTATTGAACATGCGAGCCAGATCGATGTCGCCGACGCGGTGATCCAGCTCATCGAGGAAGAAGTGTTGTTGCCCGAGGTTGATATCCGGCAGCGCCTCACGTTGCGCAATGGGTATGGTGTTACCGAGTTCAAGGTCTCCCCTGAATCCGAGCTGTGTGGAAAGAGCATTGATGCCTGCGGCCTTCGTGCACGCGACGTGGTGGTGCTCAGCATCGCGCGCGAGAGCGTCACTATCCCCAACCCCAAAGATGATCACGTTATCGCAGCCGGCGATACGCTGCTTTGCTACGGAAAGGTCCTCACCTTGCGCGGGCTGGTTCCTTCGCCGCTTTCGCGCCGTCCCAAGCGAGTGCGAAAACTAAAGTCGCGTGGCGATAGCCTCTCTGCGAAGGCGACCAAAACAGCAACCTGAGTTAGCTGCTAAAAGTCGAAGAGCCGGCGCTGTTCAGGGCTCACCGAAGGCGGGGCGGGCTCGGCTTCTTCAGGTACAGAAGGCTCCACCACCACGGGCGGCCACTCCGGCAGGCTCGCACGCCTCCCACTCACCAGAACTTCTTCCTTCCCCTCGTCCGAAACACGACGCACCAGCCTGTACGTTGTGTTCTTTTCCGAGTGAGCCACTTCGGGGGCAGCAATCAGCAATTGCAGATCCAAATTCGCACAGAGATCAAACAGGATCGAGAGATTGTCTTGTGAGAGCCGATTGGCTTCATCCAAGAATAAGAATCTCAAGCAACCTTCAGTTCGCCGCGAACGCAAGAGATTGGCGTCGCGTTCCCATTCCGTGAGGATCACCATCATGAGGGCAGCACCCACGCCAATGGCTTCACCTGTCGATACCTGGGTGGGATTCGCGGGCTCCCAGGTATCTTTGGTTTGACGTCGCACTTCCACGCGCAGGTCGACATATTCGCGATAATCGAGGAGTTTTTGGCCTCCCGTGCGCCCTCCCCCGTAGCGCCGAAAGATCTCGTCCATCGCTTCTTCTATCGGGAGATCCGACTGAAACAGCAGCTCTTGGGCAGTCCCGGAACGCAATGCGCTCAGCACCTGATCCATGCGTTCGACGCGCCCTAACTCCACACGAATGCCAGCAATGCTGCCAAAGTGGACGCCCTCAAGATACTGATTCAAGCGCCTCACCTGGCCCGAAGCTTTGCGCAACTGCACCTCGATGCTGCGTGCGACGTCTTCAGAAGTCCCTCGCAAATCGGTCTCTTGCCGTTCGAGTCGACTTTCGAGACGGCCGAGATCTGCACCTAGATGGCTCAAGGCCTCGAGCGGCTCCTCGACTTCAGAAACCTGTGGCGGCAAGCGCCGCCGCAGCCACTGTCGCACACTCAGCCAATCCTTCAGGAACTGTTCCCACGGGGCGTCTTTTGAGCTCCGATCGAGCAGGCTCATGCTTTCAGCGAGCTCTTGCCCCCCACGCGCAGCCTTCAGGCGTTCCAACAGAAGCTCGCGTTTGCTTTTGGCCTCTGCCCAGAGCGTCACGCTGCTGACCTCAGAAAGTTCGCTGGTTTCGCCCGCAGCCAGCGTGTTGCCGAGGATCTGAGCCGAGCCTAACGCTTCGCGAAGCCGAGCTCCGGCAGCCTCTGCAGGCGCGCGCCCGTCCGCCTCCTTCTTTTCGGCGGCCTCTGCGGCAGTGAGTGCCCGAGTCGCTTGTTTCAAGTGCTCCTCTCGTAGCGCCACTTCCTTAAGCAAAGCCCGTTCCTCAAGCTCAGCCGATTCCAGCGACTTCTTGCGCTGTTCCTCGGCACCATAGGCGGCGATCAAGGCCTGCTCCGAAAGATCTTCAACTTGCTCACGCGCGAGTTCATCGGCGGCGCGTTTCTTGTGTGCCGCCACAGCAAGCTTTTCTGCGGTCGCCTTCTGAGCATCCTCCGTGAGACGTTCCCAAACGCTCTCGGCCTCAGCGAATTGCCGTTCGACCTCCGCCAGCGCCAAACGGCTATTATCGTGCTGGGCTTCTAGCTCGGGTATAAGCACGGAATCGTCTTCCAAACTCCGCGGTGCCTCCCGCCAAGACAACGCATGCTTCCATTGCGTGAGCTGTGAAAGTGCCTCCTGGAGCGCGAAAAGCGCGTCCCGTTCGCGCTCCCACTCGGGCTTCGCTGCCTCCCAATTCTTGAGCTCGGCGGGTGATGCTGGCGGTGCTGCGAGCGAGTGGAGGTGCTGACGAAGCCTTGCAACCGCTGGCTCACTCTCGGTGACCTTCAAACGCGCTTCGCGCGCCCTGGCCAGCCGATGACGCGCGGTCAATACATCCGCGGGCTCGGCCGCATTCTCGAGAAGCCAGGCTTCGGCGAGAAGAGGGCGTAAGCCGTTGGCCTTTTGTTGCAATGTTCTCAATTTTTCGGCAATTTGGGTGAGCTCGCGCCGACGCAGATCTTTCTGCTCCTCCGCCGCGAGCAGCGCTGCCCTCGCCTCCAGTTCAAGATTGCTTGGATCGCCGCGACGCCACAGATCCAGTTCTTTTTCCAAAAACTCCAGAGCACTCACCGCATCTTCAGCACGTGGCAACCAAAGCTCCAGGCGTTCTATTTGGGTCCCGAAATCTGCAGCTTCAGTCGCCGCCACCTCAGCTCGACGTTCGCGTGCTCGACGGCTGAGCGTCCCGGTCGCTTCGATGCGAGTCACGCGTAGGCCAAATTCAGTCTCGACCACCACATCAACCCCGGATGGTCCCGGAATATCTCGAGAAACCAACTCACCAAGATTGGCGCCTGCTCTGACCAACCAGACCGTCGCCAACTCCCGACTTTCAGAGGTTAGCTTGGTGAGCGCTGCCTCTGGATCCATCACGACCAGAGCGTTGGCGAGGGGCCCGAGCTCTGCCTGAGTTTTGCACGCGGCATCGACGTCGAGATCTTCAAAGCGCTCGGCGAGCAATTCGCCATCCATCACATCCCGGAGGCGCAACAGCTCAACATCGCCCCCACCGGCTTGCCCAACCAGGCTCGCGTCGAACAACGCCCTTTCGCGTTCCGCCAGCAACTTTTCCTGCTCACGGCGAACACGCCGCACCTCAGCACGCAGGCTCTTCAACTGTGTCGCCACGCTCTCCGCGTGCGCAGGGAGTGTCCCGACCACACTTTCTGCTCGTTTCAGCGCGATCGCCACCTGAGCGTAGCGCACAGCCAAGTCCTCGAGTTGCTTCAAGGAACGTACCGTCTCGTCCACCGCGCGGCCAGCTTCCTCCGCTCGACGCTCAGCCTCACGCTGGCTTTGTTCAAGGCCCAACAGCTGCTCATCGAGTGACCGCAGCACTCCCGAAAGGGCCGAAGGGTCGAGGGGCAATTCCGGATCCACGGCTTTAAGGCGCGTAGTGAGCTGCTCTTTTTGGCGCAGCTCCGCCGTCTTTCGCTGCTCTTCGTGCAACAGCTCATCCAACCGCTGACTCAGGCGTTCTTCCTCCTCTAAGCCGCTGAGTTCTTTCTGCGCTAACGCGTAGAAGTCTGCACCTTCAAGCCCAGCCTCGCCACACAACGCGCGAAGGGCCGTGAGTGCGGCGCTATATTCGGACTCCCGGCGCCTGGCGCTCTCAATTTCCCGATCCTTTTTGGCTCGCTCCTGATCCAACTCTGCGCAGCGCGACAGTGCGGTGTCCTTCGCCGCCGCAATCTCGGAGGGCTCGAACGCCGCATTTCCTGAGAGCGCACCGCATTTCGCGAGAGCATCCTCCGCACTTCTAAAGGCATGCGCGCGCCGGTGCAGCTCTTCTAAACCTTGCTGCAAATTGGCGAGCCCCTGCGCGCTCCGCGCTAATGCGGCCTGAGCGTGAATGCGTTCGTCTTTCCAATGTTGCCGAGAATCGCTCGCCACTTGCTGGCTGACTTCCGCTGTCTCCGCGACGGCCGTCAGGCGCTGGAGCTCCCGTTCGAGATCGTCCAAACGGGCCGCGAGCAGGCGCGCGCGCTCCAAACGGCGGAGCTGTTCGCGTTCCTGTTCGCTCGAAACCCGTTGCTCCTTCAGTCGAGCGACTAACCCTGCGTGACGCACGCGTGCTTCGCTCAGCGCGACTTGCAGCGTCGCGACACGGGTCGCCTCTTGCTCACGTTCACGCCGAACTCGCTCTACTTTCTCGAAGCTTTCACGAATTTCCTTCTCCGTCGCGAGTACCGCACGGCTGAACATACCGTGGCCCGCGGCGTAGATCCCGCTGATTTCATGCTCCAAAAACCGCGCCTGACTCACCTCCGCGCGTGTTCGACGGCAAGCGTCCAGATTCGAGCGCATGCGCCCGAGCGTGCCCGACAGGCCACTTTCTTCCTTCAGCAGAAAGGAGCGCAACTCGTTGGTGAGCGCGCGGGAAATTCCACCCGTCATGCTCGTGCGGAGCATGTCGTTGTATTTTCCCTTTTCCTCGTCACTCGCCAGGCGGAGCGGGCTGATCCCGAGCTCGAAGAGCATCGAGAAGTAATCCTTGAGTGTTGGAAACGTGACGAAGTGCACACCGCGCCTCCCCGCGTTCTCGCCCACTTCGCGCAGCGTGGGCACTTCTTCGTGATCCTCGGTACTCAGCAAGAGCAATTCCTGCGTGCTAAGCTCGGGCCGAAGCTCGGTCAGCATGAACGGCGTTAACTCGAGGCTAGGCTCAGCTTTGCGCAGGGCGTGCACGCCTATCAGGACTTCCGAGCCATCCCCGCGCTGCAACCGCAGTGCTGAGTACGAAGGCCGCCCGATCTCGCCCAAACGCCCCCAAATCCCCTTATCTCCAGACGCTCCAGCGCTTTCACCCAGGTTCGTGAAACGCAAGCGAGAGAGATCCGGGAACAGCACCAAGTAGGCAGCGATCATGACCGTAGTTTTTCCGGCCCCGTTCGCCCCTTCGAGTGCCGTCACGTGCCGATCAAGTCGATAGCTCTCGCAAAACACCCCTTTCCAATTGACGAGGCAAAGCTCAACTGCTCGCGTTCGCGCCACGCCTACTCCTCAGCATCCTGAGCGGCGCCTTCGGGGGACTCAGCGTCTGAATCCGCCTCACCCGTTTCGCCATCACCCAGCACAGCCTCACCTTTGGCAACCAGCTTGGCGAGAGCCTCCGCAGGGGAATCAGCACCCCGCACCGATTCGGCAAAGCGTAACAAAGCTGGGCGCAACTTGAGCTGTTCCCCGTTCAGCAATTCAACGAACCCAAGAGTGGAGAGCCTGCGCAGCGCATCGTGAACTTTCTGTCGCACAGCTTCCTGCGCTACACGTTCATCCACACGCTTCTTCTTGGAGTGAAGAGCGCGAATCAAGGCTTCGCTGCCCATCACGCTAGCCAAATGCCCAAGCACTTCGTCGCGCGTGACGTTGCCTCCCTTTTGAATGGTCAGCGGATCCAAATACAGAAGCGCCAGCGTTTGACCAACGAGCATCTCCGGCACGCTCAAGTGGCGTTTGCCCAAGCGATCGCTCGTGGGGAGCAGATAGAAATAGCCGTCGTTGACGTGGACCAATTCAGCGCCAAAACGCCGATAAAATGGCTCCAGGAAGGCTGCCGCATCCAGCAAATAGGCGTACCACGGGCCATCCTGCTGATCGATGTGCCGCCCGCGGCGCAGCGCCAGATCAATGTCGGGATAGCTTTCATCGGAAACAGCATCGCCCAGATCTCTGAATTGGCTCTCACTCATGACCCACACTCGCCTTCTTGAGTCGCCATTCTTCAATCACCAACCCATCGTTCACCGGAACCCACGGTCGACGGCTGTTCACCGGAGGCCGCGCCAAGCGAGCGACGATGTGTGCCACACGACCCGCGGCCAGGAATTGCTCACTCAGCGGTAAATCTGCCGTCACCCGTGCTGTCAATTCGGCGAGATCGTTCACCCCCTGAAGCAGCAGCTCGGTAACCTGAGCCTCAAGCTCTCCCAACGGGTCTTTTGCTGGCTCGGCAGGCAACTCCGGCTCCTCTTCCTTCTCGCGTTTTGGTCGGCGCACCGGGAGTGGAGGCTCGGGTGGCAGAACACTCCGCAACAGTCGCAGCGGGGGCGCCGCGGCGACTGTGAGTGCAAACGGACGGGCGGCGTGTTCAGAAAGCTGTGAACGCAAGCGCTGCGTGAGCGCTCGCGAAGGGTCGAGGCGCACGATGTCCCGGAGGTAGCGGTGCACATACTCGTAGTATTCCGACCAAGCGCGCTGCCGTGCCGAACCCCAAGCGGCAATGCGGTCGATTTGCTCCATCACGCGCCGCGTGACCGCCTCCACATCCGGACGCGTGCGCTGAACGGCAACATCAGAGACATCCGCGAGGATGCTCAACAAGAGGTGCGTGTCGCGCAACAATATCTCATTCAGTTCGCGCAGTGTCTTGGCTGTACTATCCAATAGTGTTTGGCAACGCTCGAGCGCGTTGAACCAATCCACCTCCAGCAGCTTGGACATTTCTCGCTGAAATTCCTCCTGCTGCACATCCAGGCCGCGTTGGCGCCGCTCAATTCCAGAAATCAGCTCATTCACCGTTACGCGAAGCGGTGCCGTGACGCCGACGCGCCAGGAATCGTCGCTCTCCGCGACTTCGGCGGCCTGGAGGATCTCGGACAGACTGCCCAACAGCGAACGCGTCAGGAGCGTCAAGCTCTCGCGCGTGAGCACCTCCTCCTCCACGAAGAACTCAACGATCGCGGACGCTAGCCGGGAAAGCGCAAACTCTCCTGCCCGCACCACCCCAGCGCCATCCACGCGCACCAGCATGCGTTGTTCGCGCAAACGCCGAATCGCGTGTGTGGCGCGCAACTTCAGGTTATCCAGGCTCGGATCCATGGTTTGACAGGTCAGCTCGAAAGCATCGGTGAGCTGCGCCTCCGTGAATGACGCCAATCCCGCCTGCGAAGCCCGCGCAGCCAAGAGGGCGACGAAGCCAAGATCGAGCGTGGTGAGCTCAAGCGACACCTTGCGCTCAATCAATTCCGCCAAGAGGCGTGCAGGATCCGCCGTTCCTACAGCCAGCTTCGGCTCAGACACCGTGGGCTCCTGGTCAGGCAAGGCCGGTGAGTGGCCCCAAAATCGACGCGGCCAACCCACGATAGCTAGCGTCAAACACAAGCTCCGTGACCTTGGCTGGATCCATCTCGTCCGTGCACGCCACAGCTAACGGATAGATCGGCACGTGGCTCCCGGCTTTGACAAAGACTGGCATGCGCTCCAAAGACGACACGATACCGCGCAGCCAACGTTCGCCAGAGTGCTTCTCGCCGGTCCAAAAATCGATCCACTCACCACTCGGCAGGTAAACGTCTCGCTTACCTGCGTCATTCATGACTGGCGCGACGAGGAAGCTGTCTCCCAGGTAATATTGATCGTCAATGTGCCACGCTGTGAGGTCCGCCTCGTGTTCGATCAAAAGCGGACGCAGCACCGGCTTACCGTCCTCGACGCAACGTTGCCCGGCCAAAGTGAGATACGGGATCAGCGCATAGCGCAATTTCCACCATTTTCGGGTCAGTTCGGCCACCGCCGGGTACTCATACGGTTCACGTGGCGACGTGCCGTGGTAGCGCAGGTGTGAGGTGAACACACCGAACTGCGTCCAGCGCACATACAGATTATCGCTGGGCCAGCTATTCATGAAGTCTGGCAGGCCGTGAAAACCCGGGACATCGTGGCTCCAAAACGCAAAACCGGAGAGCCCGAGGTGCAATCCTCCGCGCAACGAACCCGCCATGCCCTCCCAAGTACACGCACAATCGCCGCCCCAGTGGATCGGGTAACGCTGAGCACCGGCCCAACTCGCACGTGCCCAAATGATGCCAGCACCAGTTACCTTTTCGGTGATCTCAAACGCCGCTCGTTGATAAAGGAGCGGATAAAGGTTGCGCAGCTGGTCGGCCGGCAAGCCCTGATAATCAGCCCACATGTCGATCGTTTCGCCGAAATCGGTCTTGATGGCGACGGCTCCCATGCGGAGCAGCTTCTCGAGCATCCCCTGATACCAAACAACCGCTTCTGGGTTACTGAAGTCGATCTGACCCGCGAAATCCTGAGTCGAAAAATCCGAGCGACTCGATTCCTCGATCTTTCGGCGCGGCGCCAAAAACCGCTGCTCTTTGGCGTGTTCTAACAGCCGATTGCCTTCGCCGATATTGGGCGTTTGCCAGAGCGTCACGCGAAAACCGATGTCGCGCAGCTTTTTGAAAAATCCTGGCGGATCAGGAAAGCGGGTTTCGCTGAACTCCCACTCACACACCCAGTCCTTGGCGAACCACCCGGTGTCCAGATGCAACACATCGCACGGAAAATCTTCAGCTCGCAGCCTGCGTGCGATCTCAGACACTTCCTCGTCCGAAAAGTACGTCATCCGGCTCATCCAGATGCCGTAGCTCCAGAGCGGCACATCACTCGGCTTGCCGGTGAGGGATCGGTAGTTCTGAAGGACACGCGTTACTGAGCCCCCACCGATCACGAATAGATCAATGGCTGGCTCGCCTACCGCCGCTTGAGCCGCACGTGTCGAGAGATCTGCGAGCGAGAGCCGAACGGCCGTAGAAGTGTGGATCAAGAGCCCATAAGGCCGGCTCGAAATGTAGAACGGCACATTCTTGTAAGTTCTACGATTGTTAACGCCCAAGCCATCGAGATTCTCCAGGTCAAAGGTGCGACCGGAAAGATCCATCTTGGCGAAACGTTCACCCGTCCCGACAAACCGCTCTTGCGCTTCGGCCTCCAAGGAAAACGTGGTCCGCGTGACTTTCCCCGCCTCGGTAACGTAACCGAGCGCTATCGAATCTTGCTGATTCCTGAAGAAATGATCGTGGGCGGCCAATGGGACCGCGATCTTCCCATCGGGAAAAAACGTGATCTCGGGCGCCGCATACGGAGGCGGCAAGAGCTCGCTCCATTTCTGGATCGCAGCCTCTGCGGTGTTAATCCGCACACGGAGCACGCCCAAGCTGTCAAAAACTTCCCAGCCAGTGGCCGTGACCTGAACCCGCAAAGCAAGCGCTTCGGGAATCGTTGCATCCACGAGCATCTCGCTCTGCCGCTGGCAGGCCATGCTAGTGTTTGAGGCATCAGCCAGCAGCGTGACGCGCAGCATCTCCGAACCGAGCGCAACAATGCGCAGCTCTCGACGAACCGGCTCAACGCTAAGATCGAGCTTGTACTCAGTGTAGGGCGGAGTGCACGGGTGGAATGGGAGCACAATCCGTGCGCCCGTCGCATCGGCCTCTACTGCTTCGGGCTTGCCGGCCACCCACAGCACCTCGGCGCTCTCGGCGTGCGTTTTTAGGTCCAATAGATCTTGAAGTATGCTGCATGCTTGTTTCACTGGGGAATTCCCTTCTGCTTCGGTTTTCCGGGCGTGGCGCGGGCTCCCGCATGCCACGAATTGGGAGCGCTTGCACGAGGGCTTTCGAGCCTTTAGCGTTATGCGCCAGATTGGGTGATTCCGCCCGCGAATGAAGCCCACCATGCCCCCTCGAATCCCCGATTCCGACTCCCACAAGGCCGCATCCGAAGTTCGCCTGCAGATCAGCCCGGATACGATGTCGCGACTTGCACTCAACATGCTTGGGCAGCCCAACGACACGACCTGTGGCCCAACTTGCCTGCAGGCAGCCTACGAATACTTCGGCGATCCGATCGGCTTGGATGAGGTGGTGGCCGAAACTCACGAGCTCATTCAGGGAGGCACGTTGGCTGTGCTCTTGGGCACCCATGCACTCAGCCGTGGCTACGACGCACTCCTGTATTCCTACAATTTGGAGGTTTTCGACCCCACGTGGTCCGTTCTCGATTCTAGCGAGCTTGCCGTGAAGCTGGCAAGGCGTCGTCAACTGGTGCCTGAGCTGGCGGCGAACGGCCTCGGCCACAATCCGCGCTTGCATGTTGCGCTGGATGCCTACCACCGTTTCTTAGTTCAGGGCGGCACATGCCGCTTCGATGAGTTGTGTGGCGATTTGATCCGACGCTACCTGAGCTTAGGTCTGCCAATTCTGACAGGCCTAAGCGCCACGCACCTGTATCGGTGCCGGCGCATCAACCAGACGGGCGCTTACGACGACGTGGGAGGCATGCCCGAGGGCCATTTTGTCGTACTTTCTGGCTACGATGCCGCCGCGCAGACGGTTCAAGTCAGTGATCCTTGGTCCGAAGCTCGGCACACCGCCCGCAATTACTGGGTCAGCATGGAGCGCCTGATCAACGCCATCCTGCTCGGTGCGTTCACCTACGACGCCAATCTTCTGATCATTAAGCCCAAGAGCGGCCCCCACTCAGAGCGCCCGCTCGCGAACCCGACTGTTACCTGAGCCACCCCACGTGCCCATCCCATGCGCGCCCTGATTGTTACCAATTCCCCGAAGGACTGGCCGTTCGAGCTGCCGAATGTGGACGTCGTGTCTGCACGGCGTTACCTCACCGATCCCCAATACAGCGATCTCCGAAGAGTTCACGTCTTCAATCTCTGCAAGAGCTACCGCTACCAATCCTTGGGCTACTATGTTTCGCTCTTAGCAACCGCGCGTGGACACAAACCCACGCCATCGCTTTCAGCGATTCAGGACATCAAGGCCAGCGAAATTGTCCGCATTCGCTCGGATGATTTCGACGATCTGGTGCAGAGCAGCTTGAAGAGCCTCACGTCCGAAGAGTTCGTCCTCAGCATTTACTTCGGCCAAAACTTGGCCATCCGTTACGAACGTTTGAGCGCGCATCTGTTTCGCACCTTCGGCGCTCCGCTTTTACGCGCCTACTTCACCCTGGGTGCGGACAAGCACTGGGGCCTTCAAAAAATCGTGCCCATCGCGGCCGATCAGATCCCTGAGGCCCATCGCGACTTTGTTCTCACCGCAGCCCGCAACTACTTCAGCATGAAGCGGCACCATGTCCCGCGGAGCAAAACTTCCCGCTATGATTTAGCTATCTTATACGATCCTGCGGCGGCGGATGGCCCATCGGATGAAGCCGCCATCAAGAAGTTTTGCAAGGCCGCGCAGCAATTGGGTATGGACGCCACGCTCGTGGATCGCAGTGATTATGCGTCGATCGCAGAATTCGATGCGCTTTTCATCCGCGAGACCACGAACGTGAACCACCACACGTATCGTTTTGCGCGCCGGGCGCAAGCCGAAGGTTTGGTCGTCGTGGACGACCCTGATTCGATTCTGCGTTGTACGAACAAAGTTTTTCTGAATGAGCTGCTTTCGCGGCATCATGTACCCACGCCCAAAACAGTCGTTTTGCACCGAGATAACGTGCATCTGATCGCTAGCGAGCTCGGCTTCCCGTGCATTCTGAAGCAGCCCGACAGTGCCTTCTCGCAAGGCGTGCTCAAGGTGCACTCCGAGGCGGAACTGCTCGAACAGGCCGATCGCATGTTCAACAAGAGCGAGCTTGTGATCGCTCAGTCCTTTCTCCCGACACCCTTCGATTGGCGCATTGGGATCTTTGATCGCCGCCCGCTCTGGGCAGCCAAGTACCACATGGCGTCAGGCCACTGGCAGATCATCAAGCAAGGGATGGCGGGGCGCCGCTACGGTCGCGTGGAAGCTGTGGCGCTCGCGGATGTGCCTTCCGTCGTGTTGAAGACAGCGCTCAAATCAGCCAATCTGATTGGAGATGGCCTGTATGGGGTGGATGTGAAAGAGGTCAAGGGTCGCGCGTATATCGTCGAGGTGAATGATAATCCTTCGCTCGATGCAGGTTTTGAAGATGGCGTACTCAAAGGCGAGCTGTACCGCGCCGTGATGCAGGTATTCTTCGACCGCCTGGAACAGCGTTTTCAGAAACCGGAAGATAAAGGCTAATGTGAGCTTTCACCTTTTTGAACGCTTCGGGATTGAGATCGAGCACATGATTGTGCATGCCGATTCGCTGAGCGTGTTGCCGGTGTGCGATCAGCTGCTGGTCGCCGCGAGTGGCGGGACCGAATCGGAGATCGAAGTCGGCAACGCCGGCTGGTCCAATGAGTTGGTGCTACACGTGGTGGAATTCAAGACGAAGGAGCCTGTTCCCAGCCTGGCTCCCGTCGCGAGCGATCTGCATGCAGCCGTGCGACACGCCAATCAGCTATTGAAGCCACTCGGCGGCAAGCTCTTGCCCACCGCGATGCACCCCTTCATGGATCCCGTGCTGGATACCCGGCTCTGGCCCCACGACAACGCAGAGATTTACGGTACTTTTAACCGCATTTTCGATTGCCAAGGTCATGGCTGGTCGAATCTGCAAAGCGTCCATATCAATCTGCCTTTCACGGGTGATGCCGAATTCGAACGCTTGCACTCAGCCATTCGGCTCGTGCTCCCGCTTCTTCCCATGTTGGCAGCCAGCTCACCGATCGTGGAAGGCAAGCTCACGGGGAAAGCCGACAATCGGTTGGCTTATTACCGAAACAACTGCGCCCGTCTGCCAGTCGTCACCGCCCACGTGATCCCCGAGAACGTGAGCACGGAAGAGGAATATCGACGACGCATTCTCGGGCCTATTGCAGCGGCGGTCGAGCCGTTCGACCACGAACACGTGCTCGAGGCAGAATGGGTGAATGCGCGTGGTGCGATCACTCGTTTTGGCCGAGGGAGCATTGAAATCCGCGTTCTGGATGTGCAGGAATGTCCAGCTCAAGATCTTGCGATCGCACATGCCGTGGTGGCTCTCGTGCAGGCCTTGGTAGAGGAGCAGACCTGCTCGCTAGGCCAACAACGGACTTTTGATGAGCTGCGTCTGCTCACTATCTTCGAGGCTGGAGTTGAAGCCGGTTCGCAGGCTCTCATTTCGGATCAAGAGTATTCGGCAGCCCTTGGAGTTTCCCGGTCCGTAGTGAACGGGAGGCAGCTTTGGGAGCTCCTGATTTCTCAACTTGTCAAAGTGGGCTTGTTGCCAACGCTGGAAGCCGGTCGCCTAGAAGGCTTTCTCAGGCAGGGCACGCTTTCCGAACGCATCGCGCAACGCTTGCAGGCCTCGGCCGCACCCGATCGCATCCGCGGAACTTACAGCGACCTAGCCGATTGCCTCGCTGAAAACGCGCACTTTGACGGCAGTGCCTAGCTCATCCCACCACCGTAAGCGTCTGCTGTCGTTCCTGTGCGCAGGTCGAGGCCTGATTTCTAAATTCGCCTAAGCAACACGGTTCTCGAAGTCGGCCTTCACCTGGGCAAATTCGCGCTGCAGCGTCGCTGCGAGCGCAGCTTGCTCGGGCGCGCCATCCTCCAACTGCGCGCAGATTTCAGCCATCTTCGTGACTCCCGCCACCAGACAACCGCCCTTGAGTTTATGCGCGGCTGCCTTCAAGGCTTCCGCGTCACCTGCTGTTACAGCATTCGCAATGCTCTCCACCTGTCGTGGAACATGCTTCAGAAAGACCTTCAGCACGCCCTTGCTCAAGTTTTCACCGTTCGACGGTTCTGCGGGCGCGATCGCGAGCGACGACGCAGACTTGCTTCGAGCAGACGGGGGTGCGGTTGACAGGGCCTGAGAAGCTAACAGGACTTTCGCACGGCAGTAGCGCCTCACTATCGAACGCAGCGTGCGCGCAGCAATGGGCTTGGTGATGTAGTCGTCAACCCCAGCATCCCGGGCGCGTTGTTCTTCTTGCGGGAGTGAGTGAGCTGTCACCGCGACGATGGGCAGTGTTGCGAACCTGCCCCCCTTGGCACGGATCGCGCTCGTGGCCGCATACCCATCCAGAACCGGCATCTGGCAATCCATCAGCACCAGCTCAAACTCGGCAGCTTCTAAGGCTTCGATGCCCAGTTTGCCGTTTTCCGCAACCACCACATCACAGCCAAGCTCTTCCAACATCTCGCTAATCACAAAGCGATTCACCTCGTTATCTTCCACCACCAAGATCCGGTAGCGCTCTTCTAACGGAGATGGCAAGCCTTGGTTCGCCGCGCGCACGGTGGCCGAATCAGCTAGCGCCATCCCCCCCATCGTAGCCAACGCATGATAGAGGTCCAAGCTTCTCACAGGCTTGGAAATTGAGCTTTCGAGACGCGAATCCTCCGAGGATGCACCGTTCCCGCGCGCATCCGTCAGCCTGAACACCCGAGGCGGCACGGCCAACCCGCGGACGGCGTGGAGGACTCCATTCGGTTCGTCCACATCCAGGATCACAGCGTCGAAAACAGAGCCGTTTTCCGCAGAAAGACGCAGTGCCTTCGCCGCTGCTTCATGGCCAACGACGCTCATCACCGCCGACGACCAATCCTCCAACCTGCGCTTCAGCGATACTCCTAGGCGCCGGTTGTCCACCGCCACCAACACCCGCAGCGAAGGCAAGGGCTCGCGTTGCATCCCAGTGATCGAGGTATTCTCTTCGACACTTGGCGCAAGAACTAACACGTCGAACCAGAAGCAGCTTCCCTGCCCCGGCTCACTCTCGAGCTGCAACCGCCCAGCCATCAGTTCGACAAGCTGTTTGCAGATTGCCAACCCTAGCCCCGTGCCACCATGTTGACGAGTGAACGAGCCGTCCACCTGAGAGAAGGCATCGAACAGGGCTAATTGGTCAGCCTTGGCGATACCAATTCCCGTATCCATCACCTCAAAGCGCAGGGAAGCCCCCTGCTCGGACGCTGAATTCAGGGAGACCGTCACCACAATCTCACCAGCTTCGGTAAACTTGACCGCGTTGTTCACCAAGTTAGACAAGATCTGGCGCAGGCGATCACGGTCAGCGTTAGCCCAGTGCGGCACATTCGGCATCACCTCGCCAATGATCTCGACCCCGTTGCTCTGCGCGTGCGGAGCATAAAGCTCCGTGACTTCCTCAACGAGCGCTTCCACGGAAAAAACCTGAGTGCGCAGCGTGAGCTTGCCGGCTTCCATCTTGGAGAAGTCCAAGACATCATTCAATATAGCCATCAAACCTCGCGCCGAACGCTGGGCCATTTCCGCGTAACGCAACGGTTTGGGGCTAAGGTCAACCCTTAGAAGCAAATCGAGCATGCCTAGGATCCCATTCATGGGAGTGCGGATCTCATGGCTCATGTTCGCGAGAAATTCACTCTTGAGGCGCGCAGCCTCCAAAGCTTGGCGCGTGGTGATTTCCAGTCGTTTAAAAGCGGCTTCCGTCATGCGCACCAGTGGTCCGATGTAGAAATTCACGAACACCAGGCTCACCAGTAACGCCGCGACGCATCCGAAAGCCGCGGTCGCCAGAATGCTGCTCCGGAGGCGTGCACCTGCCTCGATCCGCTCCGTGGAAACCACGACCGCGACGCGGCCCACAACGCCGCCTTCAATTTCAGCCTGATCCCAAGCGGAAAGAGTGCCAGGCCTGGCAATGATCGTGCGACGCGGCCCAGCGAAGAGTTGACGAACGTCGCCCGGCACGCTGCCGTGACGAGAGACAACATGCCCGTCCGTGTCGACAGCAATCAATGCGCGAACGTCCCGATCTTGGCGATAGTCCCCAAAAGCTTCTTGAATGAGCTTGGCATCAGAAACCACAAAGCCCAGTTCCGCGGTATTCGCAAGTTCCGTTGCACCTCGTCGCGCCTTCCACTCGAGATCGCGCGCAATCGCTGGCGTTAGTTTGTCAAAAATCTGCGAAACGAGGAGCAAGCCTAGCCCCATCATCGACAGCAGCAGCAAGCTAACAAACGCTGTGAGTAGCACCTTGATCCTGAAGGTCGAAAGGATTCTGGCTTGCTCAAGCCCTGAGGAAGGCAGCGTTGGCTCTAAGACACGCGGGGCGTTGGACGGTCGATTCGGGTGGGGCATCTGACTTTTTGGGTGCAAGGCTGGCTCCTTGCCCTAGGCGTCTAACGGACGGAATTCCAGAGTACTTTAGCAAAAGTGCAACGTTCGCGAGCCGAACCCGGAACCCGGGCCGAATTCGTGTTTCTGCCTGTCTTCTGCCTATTCTTGGTTCCGAGATTGCCCGTATCTGGCTCTGTGATGAATCAACCGCCCCCGCGCAAACCTCGAATCCTGATGATCGACGACGACCCCGTCGTACTCGAGGTGTGCCGAGAACGACTCGCTGCGGCCGGCTATGAGGTCATGATTCGCGATCAAGCCATCGGCACTTCGCGTTTAATTTCGCAATGGCTGCCGGACATCCTGCTCTTGGATGTGATGATGCCAGCGCTAAGCGGGAATGACCTCGCCGTTATCCTGAAGAAGAGCGTGCTGACCAAGAAGCTTCACATCATTCTTCACTCCAGCAAACCTGATGCCGAGCTATCAGGCCTGATCGCGCAAACGGGCGCGCTTGGAGCGATTCAGAAAACGGCCGATGATGCTGAGTTTACTTCCAGTTTTCGTAGCTTGGCGCAACGAGTGGGGCTTTAGC
>Ga0105048_10001299_pt1 | contig 40536 bp, 30 predicted proteins | sample MAT05_FD_78382 | JGI IMG/M metagenome (GOLD analysis project Ga0105048, IMG submission 78382) | Freshwater microbial communities from Lake Fryxell liftoff mats and glacier meltwater in Antarctica - MAT-05 | ecosystem: Environmental > Aquatic > Freshwater > Ice > Liftoff microbial mat | place... | reverse complement strand
GCCCCACGACCGTAGACGTGGCCATCCTGCATCACGCCGGCGAACGGATCCACGGTCCACTTCTCCCGCTCGACGCCGACGACATCCGCGTGCGCCGCCAGCAGCAGCGGGCGACGACTGCCGGCACCCTTCAGGCGCGCAATGAAATGCACTTTCGCCGAGTCGGGGGTGGGGATGATCTCGACCGAGAAGCCCGCGGCGCGAAATCGCGGCGCCAGCAACTCGGCAAGAGCCTGCGTACGACCAGGCGGGTTGCTGGTGTCGAGCCGGATCAGCTCGGACAGCAGCGCGGCGGTCGGATCCGGGGCCGCAGCGCCAGCCTGGGCCAAAATGCGCGTTGGCGCGGCGAACACCAGGCTCGCCAACAGGAGCGCACGGGCAGGTGACCGACGGGAGGTTCGCATTGCGCGCGACACGGGTCAGCGATACAGCCGGTACGGCATCACCTGCAGGGCAAAACGGGCCGATTCCGCGCCGAACTCCGCCAACAGCGCCGACACGGCGGCATCACTCGTCTCCACAGCCTTCCGCAACCGGTCAGAGCCACTCAGGCGATCGATCGCCTGGGCGCGCCACTGCCAGTCTTTCGCGTGAGCGGCGTAGATGGTGCGCAGCATCCACGCGCCAACCTCCACCGGGCGCACCGCATTGCGGTCGGTGACACGCACGCGAATCATCGGGATCGTCAACCCGCCAAGCTTCGACGCCGCCTCGATGCTGCGCCACGCCACATCGAAATGCACACCGCCCAGCTTCCGTGCGTTGAGCCTGTCGACCATCGCCTGCGCATCGATGAGCCACGGCGCGCCAGCCTGCGTGAACGGCGCGTCGGTGCCACGCCCCTCGCTCAGGTTCGTCCCCTCGAAGAAGACCATGCCGGGATAGAGCAGCGCCGCGTCCACCGTGCGGAGATTGGGCGAGGGATCGATCCACGTCAGGCCAAGCTCGTCGTACCACGCGCTGTTGCGATAGCCGCACATCGGAATCACCGAGAGCTGTACGTCCACCTGCTTCGTGCCGACGAGGTAGCGCATCAGCTCCCCCGGCGTCATCCCGTAGCGCGCCGCGACGGGATACTGCCCCACGAAGCTGCGGAACGCGACGTCGAGCACGCCCCCTTCCACACGATCGTTGCGGATCGGGTTCGGTCGGTCCAGCACGATGAACCGCTTCCCCGCCTTCCCCGCCGCCTCCGCCGCCAGCGCCATCGTCCATTCGAAGGTGTACATCCGCGTGCCGACATCCTGGATATCGTAAATCAGGACATCGATGTCGGTCATCATCTCGGCCGATGGGACGCGAGTCGCCCCGTAGAGCGAGAAGACCGGCACGCCGGTCGCGCTGTCCACGCTGTTGCCGATCGACGCGCCCGCCTGCCCGGTACCGCGAATGCCATGTTCCGGCCCGTACAACGTGGTCAGCCGTACCCCGGGCGCCTTGTGCAGAAGGTCGATGGTACTGGTACCGGCCCGATCCCGGCCCGAGTGATTGGTGATCAGCCCGACCCGCTGACCACGGAGCGCAGCGAGCGAATCGCGCAACAGCACCTCGACTCCGGGCAACACCGGCGCACCGGGCGCATTGCAGGCCGGTGCCTGGGCACCAACGGCCGATGCCGCGAAGGCGGCGACGGCAATGGAGAAACGGCGGCAGGGTTGCATGCGGACGATCTTGTGCACGTGTCGGCCAACTCGCAACCGGTCAGCCACGGCGATCGCGCATGCACGACACACGGGAGGGGCGCCGCCGTCGCCGGCCACGCCCCTCCCGATTTCCATTCTCAGTCGCCAGCCGGCGGGAGCGATCGATCCATTCGCGACGACTCCACGACTACTCCATGTCTACTCGAGGACGATCCGCTTCACCAGCGTCCCCGCCGGCAACGTCTCCGTCGGCGTCACGGCGTTGATCAGCGCCAGCTGATCCATCGGGATCACCGACGGGCTCTGCTGATTGAACTGCGTCAGCGACATCGCCGAACGAAGCGCCACGATCCGCAGCCGCTGCGTTTTCACATTCAATTGCCGGGGATCGGTCACCCGCTGGAACGAGCCGATCGTGCCACGGAACGCGGCATCGTAGGCATTGATCTGCGCCCGCGGCGTCATCGCGATCAACTGGTAGGTCGTCCCGTCCTGCTGGATGTAGGCGATGTAGCCGGCGATCTGACTGCCGTCCTGCGATTGCGCGACGAACTGCGAAGTGGCCGCAGGATTGCCGTTGATCGGCGACGTCGAGGCCTGGCCCGCCGTCACGCCCTGCTGCTGCAGAAACCTGGACAACGCGGCCTGTGGGGCCACGGTGCCTGCCAGGGAGAGTGCAATCTGCGCGTCGCCCTGCGCACTCTGTCCGACCACCTGCTCCGCGCCATTCTGCAAGCGCCACCCCGACGGAAAGTCGAAGCGGATCTTCATGGTCGGCTGGATGAACGTCGCCTGCTGGAAATACCCGTTGCGCGGATCCTCACCGAATACCATCCCATCGATGCGGCGCAGAAAGCCCTCACGCTCGACCTTGGTGCCCGTGAACGACCGTCCCGCCGCCGCGATGCGCTCGTTCGTCCTCGCCACACGGTTGCCGGGATCCGGATGCGTCGACAGCCACTCGGGCGTCCCGCGCGATCCCTCCCCACCCGAGACACGCTGCAGCGTCGTGAACATCGCTGCCATCTCGGACGGGTTGTAGTTCGCCCTCGTCATGTAGCGAAAGCCGAGGTCGTCGGCCTGCGTCTCGTCGTCACGGCCGTACTTGAGGAACAGCACCCCAAGGCCCTGCTGCGCCAGCCCGCCGAACTGCTGCAGTTCCGGGCGAACGACCATCGCCCCGACGAGCCCGATCGACAGGATCTGCTGCTTCGAGATCTGGCTCACCGAGTGCTTCGCCGTCACGTGTCCGATCTCATGCCCGAGTACCGACACCAGCTGCGCCTCGGAGTTCATGTAGGTGAGGATACCGCGCGAAATGAAGATCGGTCCGCCAGGCAACGCAAACGCGTTGACGATCGGATCGTCCACCACCGTGAACGTCCATGGCAGATCAGGACGCTCCGATGCCTTCGCCATCGGCATGCCGAGCGACGACACGTAGCGCTGGATCCCGGAGTCACCGTAGATCCCCATCTGGGCCGCGGCCGCCTGCGCCCCCTCCAGCCCCATCTGGATCTCCTGGCCCTGGCCGATCAGTGACAGCTCGCGGCGGCCGGTGGCCGGGTTGGTGGCACAACCAGCCGCCGTGAGAGCGATCGCGGCGGCGAGACCGGCACGGCGCAGGCGCTCGCGCGAAGAGCGGCAGGCCGCAAAAGGACGTGATGACATGTGCATGGAGTGAGATCGGAATGTGCGCGGCACAGGAAACAGGAACGGCTCGCACCGTGATGCAGGGAACGATCTGCGGTGGAACGAAAATCTGTGGGGAATACCCTTCCGTCGCCGGGAAGCGACCGACCGTGCCGACGTCAACAGCCTGTTCCGGCACCCTGCTGCGATTTTCTCATGCATCAGCCGTGCCCGGCGAAACGATCCGCTACTGCCAGCGGAAGATCTTCAGCGCCACGGCCAGGCAGACGACGAGGTAGGCCATCAGCACCGCCACCGGTTGCAGCACGGCGCCGAGTGACGCGCCCTGCAGCATCACCGCCCGCATGCCGTCGACCAGCGCCGTCAACGGCAGAGCCTGCACCAGCGGCTGGATCACGGCCGGGAAGTTCGCCGACGAGAAGAACACACCCGAGAAGATCCACATCGGCATCATCACCAGGTTCGTCAGCCCCGACACCCCTTCCACCGTGCGCGACCGCGACGAGACCAGCAGCCCGATCGCACCGAACGCCGCCGCACCGATGAACGCGAGTGCGACCAGCGTCGTCAGCGACCCGCGCACAGGTACATCGAGCACCAACACCCCGAAGCCGAGCAGCACCGCGAGCTCGGCACCGAGGAAGACGAGCCGCGACAGCACGAACGAAAGCAGATACTCGAGCCGCGACATCGGCGTCGCCACGAGGCGCTTCAGCAGCTTCTTGTTGCGCTGCGTCACGATCGCGAACGCGAGGCTCCAGATGCTGCTCCCCATGATGTTCATGGCAAGCAGTCCCGGAAGGAAGAAATCGATGTAGCGCGACCCGCGCTCCCGCACGGTCACGTCGCGCACCGGCACCACGTCGGCGCGACCCTGCGCGCGCTGCAGCACGTCGTCCGTGACCTGTCGTGCCGCGCGACCCTCCGGACGCGCCGGATCGTAGCGGTACTCCACGCCGCCCCCAGCCTGCGGCAGCACCACCAGCGCCGCCGTGCCGGTGCGCAACACGTCATCCACGCTGTCGGCGGGAATCGTCCGCGCCCGCAGCGGCGCACTGTCGGGCATCACGCGCGTGGCACCGAGTGCCGATGCCACGACGGCCGCCGCACTGTCACCTGCGGCCGGCACGACCACCGCGATGATCGACGGTTCCGGCGCCTTGTCACGGAACGCGATGCCCAGCCCGCCCGCCAGCAGCAGCGGGAAGACGAACGTCCAGAACATCGCCTCGGGCTCGCGCGTGAACTCGCGGAAGCGCGCCAGTGTCAGTTGCCGCAGTGTCTCGATGCGCATCGCTCAGCCGTCCCGGAGCGCGCGGCCGGTGAGCGCGACGAAGACATCCTCGAGTGTCGCGCTATGTGTGCTCAGCTCCGTCCAGCGCACGCCACGCGTGGCGGCCAGCGCCAGCAACGGCGGCAGCACGGCCTGCACGGAACCGACACGCAGCTCATAGCTACCCGCAGTCTCGCATCCACCGCTCACGCCGGGTAACGTCAGCAATTCCGCGAGCGAAACGGTACCCGCATCGTCGCCAGCGTCACCGGTGCCAAGCCGGATCACATGTTCCGCATCCAGCGACGCGATGAGCTGCCGCGGCGTGCCGAGCGCGATCACCCGACCGTGGTCGACGATCGCGATGTTGTCACACAGCCGCTCGGCCTCGTCCATGTAGTGCGTCGTGAGCAGGATCGTGCGCCCCTCGGCCTTCAGCCCCTCCACCACCGTCCAGAGCTGACGGCGCGACTGCGGATCGAGCCCCGTCGTCGGCTCGTCGAGAAAGAGCAGCTGCGGGTCACCAACCAGCGCGCAGGCGAGCGCGAGGCGCTGCTTCTGCCCACCCGACAGACCGCCGACCCGCGCCGTGCGTTTCTCCCCAAGCTGCACCAGGCCGATCACATCGTCGAGGCTCCGCGCGTTCACGTAGAAGCTGCGGAACAGCGTCAGCGTCTCGATCACGGACAGCTTCTCGGCCAGCTGCGTCTCCTGCAGCTGGATGCCGAGTTTCGTGCGCAGCCAGTGCGCATCGCGGTCCCACGTGCGCCCGAGCACGCGCACCGTTCCCGCGTCAGGCGTGTTCAAGCCCTCGCAGATCTCGATCGTCGTCGTCTTGCCGGCACCGTTCGGGCCGAGCAGGCCGAAACACTGGCCTGTCGTGACATGCAGATCGAGCCCGTTCACCGCCACGACGTCGCCGTACGACTTGCGCAGGCCGAGCACTTCGAGAGCGAGAGGGGACGTCACGGATATCGTCATGGCTGCGCGAAAGATACCCGCGCAGCCATCACGGTGCCCGCTACTTCGTCCAGAGTCCGACCGTCCCGCAGCTGCTCGGCGGTCCCATCGTCAGCTCCGGTGGTACGAAACCAACGCCGTTGTAGATCTCCACACCGGCGAGATCGAGGGGACTGATGATGTCATCCACTCCCGAGCCGACCAGCTGCGGTGCGGGGAACCCGTTGATGAACAACTGCATCAGGCAGTTGCCGCGCCCCACCAGCGTGCCGCGGCCGAATCGGTCCTGCGCCACTCGCACGCCCGCGATGGCCTGAAAGAGGTCACTGGTGCGAATCGGATTGCGATTGACGATGTCCTCTTCCGTCAGAATTCGTCCGCCGCCCATGCCGCCACGCGCTGCACGCTGCATGAACCCCTGCATCCGCTGCGGCACGCGGTTGGCGCGCACGACCACCAGCCCGAGGTTCTGGCCGGCGAACTGCCGCATGACGATGCGCGCGCGCTTGGCCGTGCCGTCGGCGAGGTCCACCGCGGCAAACGTCGGCGCGTAGCCCAGCCGGCGCACACGGATGAAGTGACGCTGGGGCATCAGGCCGCGAAAGGTGAAGCGTCCCGCGCTGTCGGTCTTCGTCTCCACCATCGCCGTCACCACTTCCACGACCACGTCGCGCATCGCGCGACCGGACGAGTCGACGACCACGCCCAGCAACGTCCGCGGGTCCGTACGCTCGCTCACGACCTCCACCGCCACACTGGGCATGGTGTCGGCCGTGATGTTCGCCTCCAGCTCACCGAAGACCGTCCCGCGGCGCGCGAAGGTGACCATGATGCGACCGAGCGGCACCGGCGTCAGCCGGAAGTTGCCGGCGATGTCGGTGACGGTAGTGGTGCGGCGATACGCGACTTCGATGTCGGGCATCGGGCGTCCGACGGAATCGTGCAAGGTGCCGCGCAACACCGGCGCCGACACCTGCGCGGAGACGGGCGCGGCCAGCGCGGAGAGCAGTGCCGCAAGAGTGAGTGCGGTACGCATGGTGGGTTTGGTGCGGAAGGATCGTGCGACGGTGCGACGAGAAGGATCGGGGACGAGCGCGTGACGGCGACCGGACCTCGACGCCCAGCATGACCGGTCCGGCCTCGCAGCCGGTGGGTGCGCTGAGCGAAAGCGGCACCGAACCGTCTCCAGGTTGTACATCGCGCAGGACACGGGAGGTCCGACAGGTCCCCTCACCGCCGCCCGGTCATCGCGTGGAGAGGACCAGCGCAACGACCTGGTCCGGCAGCGACACATCGCGCTTTGGCAGCGTGACGGTGATCGTCGCGACGGTCGCCGAAACCGACACCGGAGCACCGCCATCCAGCATGAACGCGCGGATGACGCGCCGCGGCAGCGCCGGCAGCGCCACGACGGGATCAGCTCCATGCAGCAGGTGCAGGTAGACCGTGTCGCCCTTCTGTGTCGTCACGCCCCACGGACGCGGCGTGAGCGGACCGCCACGGGTCCCGCGGATGGAGGCCCCGTTCGTCGCCATCCATCGTCCGATGGCCACCAGTCGCGCGCGCGCCGAATCGGGGAAGGTGCCGTCAGGACGCGGGCCCACGTTGAGCAGAAAGTTCGCGTTTCGTCCCGCCGCCTCCACCATGCTGCGAATGAGCTGCGTGGACGATTTCCAGTTGCGGTCGTGCAGGCGAAAGCCCCACGAGTCGTTCATCGTCTCCGACATCTCGAGCGGCAGTGCGCCGATGACGGTGGTGTTGAAGCCCTGTCCGTTGGCACCCGGCAGATCGCGCTCGAAGGTCTGCACGTCCTCTCCCCAGCGCGGTGCCTCGTGGTTGTTGGGAATGATGAGCGCGGCGGGCTGCAGCGTGTGGATGAGCGCGTAGGTCTGCTCGAGGCGCCACGGTGCAGTGGGCTTGTCCCAGACGCCATCGAACCAGATACCGCCAATGGGTCCGTAGTTCGTGAGCAGTTCGGTGAGCTGCGCATCCATGAACTCGAGGTAGCGTGGAAAGCTCCCCGAATCGGGACGCCCTGCCGTCGCGCCTGTCTGCCCGCGCGGGAAGTAGTCGGGATGATGCCAGTCGAGCTGCGAGTAGTAGAGAAAAAACCGCAGCCCCGCCGCGGCGCAGGCGTCGACCAGCTCGCGCACGACGTCGCGCGTGAACGGCGCTCGCTTGACGATGGTGTAGTCCGACACCTTCGAGTCCCAGAGCGCGATGCCATCGTGATGCTTGGAGATGAGCGTCACGTATTCCATCCCCGCCTCTTTCGCGGCTCGCACCCAGGCGGTGGCGTCGAACTGCGTCGGGTTGAAGAGCGGCAGCAGCGACTCGTACTCCGCCGCACGAATGCCACGGTTGTTCATCGCCCACTCGCCGTCCTGCAACAGCGATGACGGCCCCCAATGGATGAACATCCCGAGCTTGGCATCCTGGTACCAGGTGCGCGCGGCGAGATTCACGGTCGAGGGAACATACGTTTCGACGGCCGGCGCGGTCGGTTGCGCGTGGAGCGCCCCCGCCATGGCCTGCAGGGCGAGCGCGGTGCCAGCGCGGCAAATTCCGTGCATCATGGGGACCGACTGGAGTTCGGGCAGGGGACCGACGAGGAAGCCGTCACAAGGCGTGCCGACGAGCCGACCTCGGCTCGTGCGCCGCCCTGCGTCAGTCCGCTGCGACGGGGTAAGCTATCCGAGTCTTCCGAGGGTGGGAGTTACACCATCGGGGGACGTGTGGAGCCGGAGGAAGCAATGCGGCCGATCAGCGGGACACGATCAGCGGGTCGGAGCCCTCGAAACGTTCAAGGGGTCAAGCGATCATTGTGCGGATTCGCGCGTGACACACGCCGGTATCACGACCGGCGCTGGCGGCGACGAATGAAGCCGATGACCGACATGCCGGTGGCCAGCAGCAGATACGTACTCGGCTCGGGAACCAACGTGGGATCGCCGCTGAATCCAAAGCTGCCGAAGTCCTCTTTACCGCTGCCGAAGCCCCCGCCGTCGCGGCAGTCATTCGAGATCGTGTTGTTGATCATCGTGACCGCACCGACGAGCGCGATGGCTCGTCCACACAGGATCTTTGCCGCAGCGTTCAGGGTGATGCTCTGATCGGCGAGGATGTTCCCCTGGAAAGACGTGGTGCTTCCAAGCGTTGCCGACGTGCCCACGCGAAAGAATATCCCGGCGCCGGCACCTCCGTTGACGGAATTGATCGACGATCCACTTGCCGTCGTCAATGTCGAACCGATCAGAAACACGAACTGTCCATTTGGATTCCCCTGGAAATCCAACAGGAGATTGCCGGTCAGCTGCGCAGTCGTGTTGAAGGCGTACACGCCGGGAGTGAGAGTACGCCCTCCCAGATCCTGCCCGGAGAGGTTCATCGTCACCGGTAGCGCGCCCAGCATCGTGTACGCGGCGCGTGCGTCCAGTTGAGCCTGTTGGGCGATCGCGTCAGTCTGATGTAAGGTCCCCAGAAGCGTGATCGTGCTGAGACCCGTAATCGACGTCCCGGGTGACACTCCGAGATTGCCCTTGATCGTCGTCGCGCCCGTGTTCGTGACGGTCGACGCTGCAAGGACGCCAAATGACCGAGCGGAACCGAGAAGTCCCTGACCAGCGAGCTCGAGCGGGACGGTTGCAAGCGCGAGCAGCGCGAAAATTTGCGATTGCGACGCGCGCCTGCCGACCCACCGGGCACACCGAGAAACATGCGACGCTTGGTCAAAGGACATGGAGCACTCCAGTTGGAAGGTGGAAGACCGCGGCGAAAAATCAGTGAGCCGCGTGGTCCCTGCAACCCGGAGCGGGGACTTCGAAGAGTAGCGATTGAGCCGAGAAAAGCAGCACTTTGTCGCACAACTCACTGCGCGCCGGACTCGGCGATCAGTTCTCCAGACCTGTTGCACACGCGACGCAGTTCGTTCTTGAGTTCACGGGCTCAATACAACGGGTCAATTCAATGGGTCGTTCGAGGGGTCGTGCGAGGGGTCAGAGTCCTTGGTGCAAGGAGACGGAGTAGTTGATAGTCCGCGGACGCTTCAAGACGGGATTGCAAGGGCCGCCCCCCTGATCGGTGCCGCGTGACCCGCCGCGGAAGCCCGCGCGCAGTCTCGGTCAGCGCCGTTCGGAATTGGGCGGAAGAATGCGGATGTTCTCCGTCGCATACTTCGTCCAGATCGCCAGCACACCGCACCCCGAGTTCAAGTTCACCTACTCGGCGGGTGTCAGCGCGGGCCGCGCATACACCTCCACCGCCGCAACAGTGGTCGCGCGGGACGAAATCATCGATGGTGAATCCGCCCCGCCCACCCATCGGCGTGTACATGCCATCGACGGAGACCACTGCGCTGCATTCACCCCCGTTCGTGCTGCGCAGCAGCTCCTCCGGTCACCAGCCGCCGAGCTGTCGGACCGACACGTCGGGAAGACCGCGAAGGGCGTCCGTCATGAACAGCGACGACCGTTCGCGCACCGTATTGCCATCGAGGATGCGACCGAGACCGGTGCGCCATTGGCGCTCGATTCCCTGCACCAGGAACGGAATCTGCCGTCCCGCAACAACGCGTACCGTGTCCAGCTGGACGTTTGCGACTGCGAGCTTCAACGCGATAGTCGCAGGCTCCGATGCCCGCAACACCACCGGGACCCGGTGCGGTCCGTAGCCAATGGCGCGCGCCTCGATCGTGTACGTGCCGGCGCCGGCGTCGGCAATCGTGAACGCGCCATCAGCAGGGGCTCGCACCATCGAGCCGCTGCCGGGCACACGCACGATCGCATACGGGAGCGGGAGACCGTCGGTATTCGTCACGCGACCACGAATCGTGGCCCTGCCGACCCGAATCGGAGGCGCGATGACAGTCGAATCCTGGTGTTTGTGCCGAAAGGCTCGAGGCGAGCGCTGGCAGCAGCACGCCGGCCCGGATCGCGCACGACCGCAGTACCAGCGCTCGACTCTCCCGTCTTCTGCACAGCGCGGACATGGCCATCTCCCGGGTTCGGCGCCTCGCGCGGCCACGAGATGGCCCAGCGCGGAGCGTACCGGAGCACACCTAAACGGCAAGTGCGAAATCGATCCCGTTTGATCGGACGGCCACAGTCTGCGCGCGGCATCACCCCCGGTCGTTCACCGAGTCCGTCCAAGGACTCTGTCCCCTGAAAAGTTCAAGGATTCTGACCCCGTGAAAAGTTTAAGGTCTCTGCCCCCTGACCGGCCCCCTCGAGCGCAGGCCCCGCGAGCGCAGGCCCCGCGAACAGATCGCTGAACGACGACGCGCCGCCGCGACCTGGGTCGCGGCGGCGCTTGCCGATGGTGGAGGAAGGATTCGAACCTTCGAAGACCGGAGTCGACAGATTTACAGTCTGTTGCCGTTGACCGCTTGGCTACTCCACCGCTGACACCTGCACCCGCATCGATGCGATCACAAACCTCGGTCGCCCACGTACCCGCGACCGGCAGAAGCTGACGGCGAGAATCGAACTCGCAACCGCCTGATTACAAATCAGGTGCTCTGCCAATTGAGCTACGTCAGCGCAACCCGCACGACTGCCGAGAGCCTCACAACCTAGCCCGACAGCCCCACCACATCAACCGCACTCAGCCAGCCGAGCCCGGCGACACCGACACCAGCTTCCACGTCGTCCCGGACGGACCATCCTCCAGCACCACGCCCCGCTCGGCCAGTTCGGCGCGGATCCGGTCGGACTCCGCAAAATCCCGGCGCACCCGCGCCGCCGCACGCTGCGAAATCATGCCCTGCACCCAGGCCGCCATGGCCGCATCCGCCACCAGCGGCGTCGGCACCACGTCGAGCACTCCATCCATCACCGCCATCGCCGCCCGGGCACGGGCCAGCGACGCCACGTCGCTCCCGCCCTGGTCCAGCAACGCATTGGCACGGTTCAGGAAGACCATCAGCACCGCCAGTCCCGTCGGCGCATTGAGATCGTGCGCCAGCGCTGCCCGGAAGTTGGCCTCGGCCTCGACGGCCACCGCGGTCAGCTCAGGCGGTGCTCCGGCCGCGGCAGACAACCGCTCGGCGAAATCGCCGATCCGGCGCACCGCTCGACGCGACGCCTCGAGTGCCTCGGAGCTCAGGTTGAGCTGCTGCCGGTAGTGCGTGCTGAACATGAAATAGCGCGCCGCCGCACCGTCCAGCCCCTCCCCCGCCAGCTCCGACACCCCCCACACGTTGCCCACCCGCTTGGCCATCTTCGCGCTGTCCACCAGCAGGAACTCGCCATGGCACCAGCACCGCGCGAACACCTGCCCCGTCGCCGCCTCGCTCTGCGCGATCTCGTCTTCATGGTGCGGGAAAATCAGATCCACGCCGCCGGCGTGCAGGTCGATCGTCTCGCCCAGGATGTCCATCGCCATGGCCGAGCACTCGAGGTGCCACCCCGGACGACCGCGGCCCCACGGCGAATCCCACGCCGCTTCGGCCTGCTCGTCCTCGTCCCTGGCCGCCTTCCAGAGCGCGAAGTCCTGCGCGTTCTCCTTGGTGTACTCATCCTGGCTCACGCGCGCACCCGAGCGGATCTCGCGCGTGTCGAGCCGCGACAGGCGACCGTACCCCGGGAACTTGTCGATTGCGAAGTACACCGACGAGTCATCCGCCTGATACGCCACGCCCTTGGCCATCAACCGCTCCACCAGCGCGATCATCTGCGGGATGTAGTCCGTGGCGCGCGGATAGTGCTCCGCCGGCTGGATGCGCAGGAATGCCCGATCCGCATGGAAGCGCTCCACCACCGGATCCGTCACCTCCCGGATCGTCTTCCCCAGCGCACTCGCCCGCGCGATGATCTTGTCGTCCACGTCGGTCAGGTTCATCACCTGCTCGACGCTCCAGCCGCGCAGCGCCAGCGACCGCCGCAGCAGATCCTCGAACAGGAACGTGCGGAAGTTGCCCAGGTGCGCCGGGTTGTAGACCGTCGGACCGCAGGTGTACATGCGCACGCACGTCCCGTCTGCCGGGGCGAACGGCTCGACGTCGCGGGTCAGCGTGTTGTACAGAAGAAACTCGCTCATCAATCCGAGGCAGGAGCCATGCGCGTCCCACTCGGCAGCACACTGGCTTGCCGGCGGAGGCCAAGGCAGTACGCCCCGCGAAACCACGCACCCGGAAGTTACTGATCCGGGGCGAGCCGTGCCACACGGTCACCCCTCCCTTCCGCCACCATCCGCGCCGGCGCCGACCACGTCGCCGCCGGCAGCGCCGCCGGCAGCAACGGCCGCAACTGCCCACCCGCCAGTTCGAGAATTGCCCACGGCCACTCGGCCGGCGTGACCGTCGCGGCCAGCAGCACCGCGCCCCCCGCGGCCAGAAAGGGCGCCACCAGCGCCGTCACCACGCGCAGGTCAGGGGCCGGGGCTCGCTCCGTCAGCGCGGCATCGAGGATGACCAGCCCGGCGGCCACCCCATCGCGTCGCTGCAGCGCCCGCGGCGCATCGCCCGCCGGCGCATACCGCACCGCCGTCAGCCCGCGCGGCCCCCACTTGACCGCCCCCGAGTCACAGCGCGCCACCCCAGCCGCCACCGCACACAACATCGAGCGCGCCAGTGGCAGGGCGCCCGTGATCGCGAGCGCATCGCCCGGCATGAGTTGCAACGACACACCACCCAGCACCGTCACGCGCACCCGACACGTACCGACACCAGCCGTGATCACCTTGCGGACACTGCGGAGACTGAGCTGCGGAAAGACGGCGACCGGCGACATGCACACCTCGTGGCTGGAGACACTGCCACGATGCAGCCACCTCGGTCAGATCACGGTACCCCGATCATGCAGCCCGTGTGCGAATGGTGCCCATTTGCGAATGGTGCCCGTGTGCGAATGGTGCACGTCGGCGACCACCGCGCGGGACGCATGCGCCTGGCGGACGCGCGTGCGTCGCAAGCACATCACCGACCGCCGCGCGCGCGATCACCATCGGCTCGCGACACGTGGAACGCCGCGATCGCCTGCGCGATCGTCATCGGATCGAACCGCACCGGGTCCGTCACCGGCAGACGCGTCTCCGCCATCCCACGCTCGATCGCATCACGCGCCGCGTCGTCGCTCAGATCGAAGGTGTTCATCGCCACCGCGATCGTCGGCGCGTGGCGCAGCGGTTTCGTCACCGCGTCGTGCAGCGCGATGAGCTCACTCAGCGACGGGATGGGCACCCACTCGTTGTTGCGGATCGTCGTGCGTGACGGCTGCGTGCACAGCACCAGCGCATGCGGCAGCGAGCCGTGCAACAGGCCCAGCGTCACCCCCGAGTAGCCCGGGTGAAGCAGCGACCCCTGCCCTTCCACCAGCACGATGTCCGCGCCCGACGCTGCCTCGAGCACCATCTGCTCGGCCGCACCACCCACGAAATCCGCCACCACCGCGTCCACCGACGTGCCCTTGCCATCGATGAAGATTCCCGTCTGCCCCGTGCCGACGAACGCCACCGCGTAGCCCATGTCGCGAAGCGCACTGCGCACGGCGAGCTGCGTCGTCATCTTGCCGATGTTGCAGTCGCTGCCAACGGTGAGTACGACGGTCGTCTCCGTGCCGAGCTGGCGGACACTCCCGCTCGATACCGGCAGCGTCGCCGGCGGCTTGCGCACGTCGAGGATCTCCACGCCATGCGTCGCGGCGAGGGCGGCGAACTCCGGGTCGTCGCCAATGAACACGTGCAGCCCGCTCCAGATGTGCAGCCCCGCCTCCAGCGCCGCGCGGAGGATCGGCCGCCACTCCGCCGGCAGCTGCCCGCCGCTGGGCGCGATGCCGATCAGCAGAATGTTCGGTTGCAGTGGCAATCCCGCCGCCACCGACGCCACCACCGGAATCGCACCGCCGTAGCCGAGCACGTCCTGCACCGTACGACCGGCCTGCGCGGCATCGAGCACGCCCACCACCTGCTCCGGTGTGAAGCGGAGGCAGCCGTTGGCGGTCTTGGAGGTGAACGGGCCAAAGGCGCCGTCGGCGAGGATGAGGTAGCGCGGGGCGGTGGTCATGGCGTGAAGAATAGGCGCACCACATCGCCGCGGCCATGCAGCGCGACGCCTGCGTTCACGCTGCGGACGTGGCCCGCTCGGCCATCGCGATGAGATCCGGCACGGTACCCGATTGCACCACCACGCCACCCTCCGGCGCCGGCACGCGCAGCACCATGGTGCGGTCCACCTGCAGCGGCCGGCTGACCGCTCCCTCGTAGATCCGGTTCACCAGCACCCGGCGCACGATCACCGTCAGCACCACGAGGATCGGCACCGCCACCACCAGCCCCACCGGGCCGAGCAGCTGCCCGAAGATCAGTACCGACATGATGCTCAGCACCGGCGGCAGCTTCACCTGATTCTGCGTGATGAGCGGCAGCACGAGGTTGCTCTCGATCAGGTGGATCACCGTGCCGAGGATGATCACACTCACCACGCGCAACGGATCACCGTCGCTGGCGAACACGAACAGCGCCGGCAACACGGTGCTCACCAGCGTACCGAAGAACGGCACGATGGCGACCGCACCGGTGAAGATCCCGAACGTCAGCCAGTACGGCACCTGCAGCGCTGCCAGGCCGATCGCCGTCAGCACCGCCAGAATCACCATGCCGAGCAGTTGGCCCGTGATCCAGGCGCGCAGGTCGCGCGCGATTTCCAGCAACACGTCACGCGCGAGCTCGCGGTGAACCGGCGGAAAGAGCGCAATCATCCACTCGCGATAGTCGACGGGACGTCGCGCGAGGTAGAGCGACATCACCAGCAGCGCGAACAGGTCGATGGCCACATGCAGCAGCCCGAACACTTTCGGCAGCAACCCGTCGAGCTGCTGGCTGGCCTGCTCGTACAGCACCGACAGCGCCTTGTGATCGTCGGTGGCGAGGTACTCCCGCAGTGGCGGGATGCGCTCACCCAGTTTTGCGAGCTGGCTCTCCAGTCCCGCGACGTAGCGCGGCAGCTCGGTCAGGAGGGCGCGCGTCTGCTCCGACACCGGCGGAACCAGCAGCGTGACCAGACCCACCAGCGCGCCGAGCGTCAGCAGGACGGCCAGCAGCATCGCCACCGATGACGGCAGCCGCAGCCGCTTCTCCATCACATCGGCCACGCTGCGCAGGAACAGCGACATCAGGACGGCGACGAACAACAACAGGAAGATGTTCGCCGCTTTCACCACGAGCACGATCAGCGCCACGGTCACGACCGTGCCGATCAGGATCGGCGCGAAGCGCAACCGTGGCGGTGTGACCCGCGTCGTCGTCGACACGCGTCAGCCCCTCACGACGCCGCGGTGTCGTCCAGGTGTTCGAACTCCGCTTCGGCGACTTCGCCCGCGCCCTTCGGCAACTGCTTTGCCTGTGGCGCACCGGCGGGCAGCATCCCCATCTTCTGCTTCAGCTCGAGCAGGCGCGCCTCGGCGCTCATGCCGCCAGCCGCCTTCTCGAGGCGCTTGAAGTCCGACTGCAGCTTGTCGCCGGAGAACTCCTCCTCGATCTCGGCGCTGGCCGTGAGCCGACGCTCGTTCATCTCGATCTTCTCTTCCATCCGGGAGAACGCCTCGAAGGCGCTCTTCTCGCTCAGCCCCGACATCGTGTTCTGGATGCGGGCCTGCGCTTCGGCTCGACGGGCGCGGGCGAGGAGCAGATTCTTCTTGCGCTTCGCCTCCTCGATCTTGTCGTTGAGATCGCGGAGCAGCGACTTGAGCTTCTCCGTCTCGGCCGAGTGCGATTCCCACGTACGCTGCAGCGACGCCGCATGCTCGGCGTGCTCCGACTGACGCAGCAGTGCCTGCCGGGCCAGGTCGTCGCGGTTCTGCTGGATGGCCAGCATCGCGCGCTGCTCCCATTCGCCGGCCTGCTTGAACTCCGATTCGGCCTGATCACGGAGCCGCTTCTCGTCGGCGATCGCGGCGGCCACCTGCTGCTTGGCCTTGGCGAGCTGCGAGCGCATGTCGAGGATCGACTGCTCGAGCACCTTCTCCGGATCTTCCGCCTTGGAGATCAGGTCGTTCAGGTTCGCCTTGATGAGCGAGGAAAGACGGTCGAAGAGTCCCATGGGATCAGTGGACCTCGCGGAACAGGGCGAGCTCGCGCACGTGCGACGCGAGGGCGAGCGTCATGCTCTCGTATGCGGCGAGGAATTCCGAGAAATCGAGGTTGGCCAGTTCCAGCGCCTCGGTGAGGATGATGTCGTTGCCGGCTATGCCGTAGGCGCCGTGCACCAGATCGGTGGCGTTCAGTTCCAGCAGGCGCCGCGACAGCTTGGCGGCCGCCTCGGCGTTCGCCGGCACGGCCATCACGTTCATGCGGAGCAGCAGCACCGGCGGGGTGAGGTGGCAGACCACCTGTGCGTCCGGCGTCCCGCCAGGGCGCACCACGAACATGCCGGGCTCGACTTCAGAGTAGCTCGCCCCTTCCGCGCCGAGGCGGACGAGAAAGCTTTCCAGATCTTCGCGACTGACCATGAGATGTCTCGGGTTGGGGCCGCTGCTCCATACGCAGGCGGTGCCGGCATGTTTCGCTCCGACACGCGAAGCTATCCCCACACCGGGCAGGACGGCAGCGGGGAGCGCCGCTCCGTCCCGGCGCCGCCGGCCCTACTGGTCCGTGCGCACCACGATCGATCGGATCACCGCTCCGTCGGTCAGGACGCGCACGAGGTGGCCGTCCACGACGAATACGTATGTGTCGGCATCCCGATCCACCACGCGGCCCAGCCGGCTGAGCACGCGGACCGGCTGTCCCGGCGTCACACCCGCCAGCGACCAGCCCCCGGACGACACCAGCCCGACGATCCGCTCGCCACCCGCCGGATCGGCTTGCACGAGGAACCCGACCCCCGCCTCCCCGCTCTGCAGCACCCGCCCTTCGCTGGCGTTGCCAGCCACCTCGGCGGCGTCAGGCACCGCGCTGCGTGCCTCGCGCGGGCGCATCCCCGTCGCCACGCGGCGCAGGCCGTCCGGCGAGACCAACTGCAGCGGGCGGAAGCCGATGTTGCCGATCTTGCCGCCGGCGTTCGAGGGCGGGCGCGGGGTGGCGGGTGCCGTCGTCCCGCCGCCCGACGCGGGGAGTGTCGTGGACCCGCCATTCCGCACCGCCATCACGATGCGCCCCGCCTCCTGGCCCCACGGCTGCTGGCCGTACGTGTCGCGATACGCCATCAGCAGCGTCAGGCCGGCCGTGCGATCACGCTCGACGAGGGCGCGCGCGTAGTTGAAGCAGACCCGCGTGCTCATCGGCCTGGTCTTGTCGCTGAGACAGTTCGCGCGCCACGACGTCTCGGTGGGCAGCGTCGCAGTGCCGGTGAGGATGCGCCCGAAGATGTTGCGGGCCTCGTCGGCCTGGCCCGCCTGAAACAGGGCGATGCCGAGCGTGTTGAGGATTGCGACGTCACCCGACGCCAACTGCGAGGCGCGGCGTGCGCGCTGCAGGCCCCGCGCGGCGTTGCCCGTGTACGCATCCAGCAGGGCGAGGTTCGACAGGCTCGCCGGATGATCGTCCACGTCGGCGATGCGTTCCAGCGCGGAACGGGCGCGCGACAGGAGCGCCGCATCGCCGGCGTCGTCGCCACGCAGCCCTTCCACGAAGCGCGTGCGCACCACGCCCACCGTCGGCCGTACGGCGAGCACGCCCACCGGCACCGTCGAGAGCCACTGCGTCAGCAACGCCGCCCCCACCGCTTCGTCGATGAAGGGCGCGGCCGGCAGTGCGCGCTTCACCGAGTCGAGCATCGCCAGCGCGCGATCGACCTCGATGTTGGCGCTGATCAGCCCAATCGCACTGTCGTACCGGTCCTGCTCCTCGAGCATGCTCGCCCAGAGGCGCATGTACAACGCGGCGCGCCGCACTGCCGATGGATGCGTGCTCATCACGCGCGCCCCGAAGAAGGCATTGTCGCCGGAGGCGCGATCTTCGGCAGCGTCCAGCTCCCACAACCGCACCAGTTCACCCGCATCGCTGAAGACGTTCGTCTTGCGCGTGGCGAACATCAGGTATGCCGCCAGCGAGTCTGCGGCGAGTTCCAGCCCCTGCGAGTACGAGCGGCACGCCACCACACCTGGTGCGGACACGCGTGTCCCTTCAGCGCGTGTGCCGCTGCCGTCGCCCCCCTCCGCAGTCAGCGCACTGCGCCGGCGACAGTTGGTGTCCTGCGCATGGCGCAGCAGGAGGTGCGACATCTCGTGCGCGATCACCGTCGACAGGAACACGTCACTCAACTCCGTCGCCGTCCGGCCGGAGCGCGCGGCGGCGGTCGCAGCGCGACGGTCGAGCGTCTCGATCATCCCCGTGTAGACCACGATCAGGTGGTAGCCGTTGTCGGGCCAGCCGGTCGCGAAGGCGTTCTGCTCGTTCTTGTTCAGCACCAGGAACCGCGTCGATGCGCCGATGTCGCGCGCCGCCGCCGCGATCGGCTTGATCAGCCGCGCGACGCGCAGCGCCCGCGGCGTTCTCGATTCGCAATTCGGCTTGGCGAAGTCCGGCTCATCGCGCAGGAAGGCGCGCACCTGCGGCTCGAAGCTGCTGCCGATGGTGTTCTCCGGCATCGCCGACAGGGGATCACACGGCGCCTGCGCGCCAGCGGCGCGGCCGGTGACTGCGGCGAGAATCAGGGTCGCCGCCAGACATCGGCCGGCGCGGAAAAAGTGTGGCGTCATGATCGGGGAGGATGGGGATCGGACAGGCTGTCATCCAATCTGTGATGCGGGAAGGCGCGGCGTAGCGATGCGGCGACCGCCGGTGACGACGGTGACGACGGTGACGCCGGTGACATGGGAATGGACACGGAAGGCGTGGACCTGTGTCCACCCAATGCAGCAGGGGGGTCACCCATTCGGGTCAGTTGCAGATGTGGCACCCTGGCCGTATTGCTTCCACAGGGTTTCGCGTCAGCGCGGATGCCCATGCCACGATTTCGTTCTCTCTGCCCGGCTGCCGCATGATGTGCATCCCGCGTCTCGCGCTCGACGACCATACTTCAACGCGATCGCCTCGAGCCGCTGTCGCGCGCCGCGTCGCTGCGCTGCTGCTGGTTGCCGGTGTGGCGGCGTCGGGCCTGAGGGCGCAGGTGCGCCGCGGCCTCATCGTGGGCGTCAACGACTACGAGGCGTTCGTCCCTGCCACCGCCATGCGCACCGCGCTCGGGAGCAGTGCACGACGCACCCCGGCGCCGGCCGCACGCAGTGCTGGCGTACGCGGAACCATCAGCAATCTCGAAGGGTCGGTGAACGATGCGCAGGCGATCGCGCAAGTGGTCACGGCACGCTTCGGGTTCCGTCGCACCGACGTGCGCGTGCTCACCGACAAGGCCGCGACCCGCGCCGCGATCCTCGACTCACTGAAGGCGATGCTCGCCCGCTCCAGGCCGGGCGACGTCGCGTTCTTCTCGTTCGCCGGCCACGGGGCGCTGCGCCGCAACACTCTCACGCCCGGCAAGCAGGTAGACCAGACGCTCGTCCCGGTGGACGCGAACGCTGGTGCCGAGGACATCCGCGACAAGGAGCTGGCGGCGATCCTCGCCCCCGCGGCGGCGCGTGGGGTGATCGTGACGGTCGTCATCGACGCCTGCAATTCGGGGTCGATCACGCGTGGCGGCGTGCCGCAGCTGCTGCGCGAACGCTGGGCGTCGATCGATGAGCGCGACAAGGCCGAGCGCTATGTGGGTGCGTTCCCTGCCGACGTGGGTGCGCTGGTCATCTCGGCTGCCGAGGACACGCGACCGGCCAAGGAAGGCGTCGACGAGAACAACGTCCGCCACGGGCTTTTCACTGCCGCGTTCCTGCAGGCACTGATGTCCACGTCGCTGAATGCCACCGCGCAGCAGGTCTTCCAGAGCACCAAGGCGATCATGCAGGGCCGTGCACCAGATCAGGTGCCGTCCATCGACGCACAGGCACCGCGCCTGCGCCAGCCACTCTTCGGCGGTACCGATGGCGAGGGCGGGCGCACGACCGTTGCCGTGACGCAGCTGCGCGGCGACAAGGTCGAACTGGATGGCGGCCTCGCCCTCGGACTCCGCCCCGGCACCGAACTGGCGCGCCTCGTGCGCGGCAAGCCCGACACGAGCTCCCTGATCCGTGTCGAACGCAACACCAGCATCGCGCGCAGCCTCGCCGACATCGTCAGCGGCAACGAGGACTCGCTGAAGGTGGGTGACCTGTACACGATCACGCGCTGGGTGACCGCCGACGAGCCGCTGTTGCGCGTCTGGGTGCCGGCGCCACTCGCCACTGACGCCGACCGCGACGCCGCCATTGCCGAAGCACGCCTGCTGCGCACCAGCACGGCGATCACATGGGTGCAGGATCCGACGCGCCTTCCGTCGACCACGCAACCGCTGGTCACGGTGGCATTCGAGAGCGGGTGGTGGACGCTGCGCACGGGACGTGAACGTCCGGTGCAGATCGGCGCGACGCTCAAGGCAACGCGTGTACTCTCGGCCATCGGTCAGCTCGGCATCGACAAGCCCGCGGTCTGGCTTTCCATTCCCCCATCGAAAGCGCTGGATGGCGCGCTCGCCATCGGCGGTGCCACGCGTGCTGCCGGTATTGCGCGCGAGACGGCGCCCGACGCGGCGTTCTACGTGCTGGCCGGCCGCGTCACCGACACCGAGGTGGCCTATGCCTGGGTGCGTGCCAATGCGTCGGCCGGCGACAGCACCACCAGCGCCTTCCCGGCACGCAGCAACTGGTTCACGGTGAGCAGCAGCCTGGCCGCGACGTCCGCCGCCGACTCGCTGCGGACACGGGCCGAGGCGCTCGGGCGGATGCGCACCTGGCTGTCGATCGCGCCGCCGCCGGATGAAGGCCAGTTCCCCTACCGCTTGGTGGTGGTGGACAGCGTCACGCAGCAGCCGATCGGTGCCGACAGCATTCGCGCCGGGACCGTCATCCAGCTCCGCCTCGATGGCGACAGCGCGCGCATGACGGCTGCGGCCACTCGGCAGCCGCGGTTCGTGTACGTGTTCAACATCGACAGCAAGGGCAAGGCGACGCTCCTGTTCCCGGCCGATGGTACCAACGCCAGCAACCGGGTGCCCTACTTCATGGGCAACCGCGAGGTCTGGCCCGACACCATCACGGTCACCGACGGCGCCGGCCGCGTGGCGAGTTTCGGCGCCAGCGACGTGGGGATGGAATCGCTGCTGATGGTGACGTCGGAGCAGGAACTGCCGCGCGACGTGTTCGAGTGGGACGCGGTGACCTCGGGCGAGATCACGCGTGGTGGGGCGGAGACGGGCCTGGGTGCGCTGTTGCGGAGCCGGATGGGTGGCACCCGCAGCCTGGGCGCCCGCGCGGGCTCGGCGCCGGCGACCTGGTCGCTGCAGCGGGTGCAGGTGCGGGTGGTGGTGGCGCGCTGACGTGTCTGGTTCGGCGGGTGACCTGTACGCTTCACTGACGAGACGGGATCCGGGGATATGACGGTCATGACATCGGCGCCGCTGGGCGTCATCGAGGGCAGGACCATGCTGCAGGTCTCTCGGCAGTCGCTGGCACGTGCCATTCGATGCACGGGCGCGCGGAGCGGGCTTCTCCTGGCCATGGCGACGCTGGTCGCGATGCCGCTGCCGGCACAGGGCGGACGGCGCGGCCTCGAGCCGCGTGGCGCCCCGGCCGCCGCCGCCGCGCCGAATGGCGGTTTCGGCACGTATCACGCGGTGATCTTCGCCGTCGGCGAGCAGCAGCCCGGTCTCGGCAGCCTCGCGTCACTGAAGTTTCCGCTGAAGGAAGCGGACAGCCTGCGCGCCGTGATCACGCGCGAGTACATGTTCGATCCGAAGAACGTGCAGCTGATCCGCAATCCCACGCGGACGGCGATTCTCGATACGCTCGCGGTCCTGGCACGGCGACTGGGCCCGCAGGACAACCTGCTCGTCATCTACAGCGGACATGGCGGCTTCGACGAGGCCGCCGGCGAAGGGTACTGGCTCGCCACCGATGCGGCCGATTCGCGCCCGAGCACCTGGATCTCGAACGGTGACATCAGGTCGTGGCTGCGCAAGCTGCGGGCCCGCTCGGTCCTGCTGATCACCGACGCCTGCTTCAGCGGATCAATCAGCAAGGGCGGGGGCGAGGGCGCAGCGGAGTTGGCGGCCGAGTACCAGAGCGCGCTCACGGGGGCGCTGATCTACGCCAACCGCTCCAGCCGGCAGGCCATGACGGCCGGCACCGCGAAGGAGACGGTACCGCAGATCAGCGTCTTCTCGCTGGAGATCGTGGCCGCGCTGAAGCGCCGCCGCGCACCGTTCTTCCTCGCGCAGCAGCTCGCGGCCGAGGTGAATCCGCGCGTCGCTTCAGTCGCGCGCACCACGCCGACGTTCAGCGCCGTGCCCGGCATCGAGTCCGACCAGGGCGACTTCGTGTTCGTTCGCCGCAATGCGTTCGCCTCGGTCGACGCAGCGGTGGTACCCACGATCGCACAGCATGCGACGGCCCCGGTGCCTGGCATGCAGCGTGGCGGGACACAGCCGCTGGCGGCCAGCGGTGCCGCGTTGACGCGACCCAGCACGCCCGCGGTGTCCGCGCCGGTGAGTGCACCGATCGCAGCTGCCCCGCGCCCTGGCGGCGAGGGCGCCCTGGCTGGTGGGCGCAGTGGCGCGAACGTTGGCAGCAAGGTCGGCAACATCGGCTCGGCGCCAGTCGTCGTTCCGGGGGTCGCCAGTGGCAGCGGCACTGGCAACGGCGGTGGCAACGGGAGTGGCAACGGCGGTGGCAACGGGGGTAGCACCGGCCTGTCCACCTCACGCGCCGCACCAGGCTGCGATGGTGGCATGTCCGCCGGTTGCATCACGCTCGCGCAGAACCTCGAGTACGGCCGCAACGGCGTCGCGCCGAACGGACCGCGCGCCGTGGGTCTCTACCGGCTCGCCTGCGACGCCAGGGACCCGGACGCCTGCATGCACCTCGGGCGGATGTACGACTCGCGTCACGACGGCGTGAGCATGGATCGCGGCCGGGCGCGCACGCTCTTCGCGCAGGCCTGCGACGGCGGTTCGGCCGCGGCCTGCACCTACATCGGCCTCGCGACCGCCAAGGGTGAAGGCGCCGCTGCCGATGCCGCGAAGGCCGCCATGCTCTACGCCAAGGCCTGTGACGGCGGACATCTGCAGGGCTGCGGGCTGCTCGGCATCGCGTATTCCACCGCCACCGGTGCGCCGCAGAGTGATACGCGCGCCGCCCCGCTGCTGCAGCGCGCCTGCACCGGCGGGGAAGCCCGCGCCTGCGGTGAACTCGGCGTGCTGCACGCCAGCGCCCGCGGCGGACTGACCCGCGATTCCGTCAAGGCCGTGGCGCTGTGGCGTCAGGGGTGCACGGCCTTCGACGTCGCCAGCGATGCCTGCGCGTGGCTCGGTGCCGCATACCTGCGCGGCTCCGGCGTCTCGCGGGACGACGGCCGAGCGGTGCAGTATCTCAGTCAGGGCTGCGAAGGGGGCTTCGCACCCGGCTGCACGATGCTGGCGGGCGTGTACGAGGCGGGCAGCACGGTGACGGCGAAAAGCGTCACGCGCGCGGCCACGTTCTACAAGCGGGCCTGCGATGCCGGCGAGCCGCGAGCGTGCGCGTGGATCAGGGCCAACCCGCAGCCACCGGCGAAATGATGGATGGTCGCCGCACGTTCCGCGCGGCGACCTCGTCATCCCACGGCTCGGCCAGTTCGCGCAGGGCCGCCTTGGCCACCGACGGATGCGTCGGCCCCATGCATGACAGCAGCCTCGCGAGCAGCGCGCTCATCACCGGCGCGGCGTAGCTGCTGCCGGTGACGGTGCGGGTGGCACCGTGGCGCCACGGCGCAAGCACGCCCTGCCCACCCGTCGCGAACTCGACCAGGTGTCCGGGCAGGTGATGGAAGATGCCGGCCGCGGTGTTCGCCATGTTCACCGCCACCACCGACGGAAAATGTGACGGCCATTCGCGCCGGTCGATGTCCACATTGGAGCAGGCACTCACCACGTGCACCTGCCGCAGGTACGCCTCGTCCACCCAGTCCTTGAAGGGCAGCACGAAGGCCGCATCACCTCGGCAGCCGAAACTGCAGTTGAGCACATGGTAGCCGCGCTCCATCGCAACGCGGGCGCCGGCCGCGATGATCACGCTGCGGCTGGCGAGGTCGGCACCGAGCACCCTGATGCTTCCGATCTCGGCCTGCGGTGCGAGGGTGCGGATGATGCCGGCGATGGCGGTGCCGTGGCCGTACGCATCCTCGCCCGCACCGTCGCGCACCACCACACGCGGCCCGTCGCCCACCACGATCACATCGTCTCGCAACGCGAGCCCCGCCAGCACCGGATGCGCCACCTCGATGCCCGTGTCGAGCACGGCGATGCGCACGCCGCGTCCGTCACCGTCGCGCAGCGCCTCGCGGGCACCGTCCAGCCGCAGCATCGGCTCAGGCATCGTGCAGTCCGAAGAGTCCATCCAGCAGCGCGAGGTCGAGCAGTCGGCCGGCGAGATGCACCTCGCGCTCGAGCTGGTCGAGGTGCGACGGCGTGAAGCCCGTGCGCGGGGTGGATCGCACGAACTGGACGCAACTCACCACACCGCGCACGCTCCCGCCGAAGACGAACGGCACTGCCATCATCGCACTCGTCTGCACCTGCAGCAGGGCATCCAGCGTACCGTCGCGCCGTGTGTCGTCGGCCACGTCGTTCTCGCAGTACGCCTGCTCGGTGACCGCCACCATGCCGATGATGCCGCGATCGAGCGGCTGACGGAACGTGTCCTCCAGCCGCGCGGCCTGCGCGCCGGAGTTGAGTGCCGGCACCAGCGCCCCATCGTGCAGCAGCCAGACGGTGCCTTCGTCGGCAGCGCAACGATGGAACGCATGCCTGAGGCATTCGCGCGCGAGTCGCGACTGCTCACCGCGCAGCCACGGACCATCCACCAATGCAGCACGTGCCTGCAGATGCTGCGCGATACCGGTGGCGAGGGACTGCAGCCCGGGATCAGGTCGGAAGCGATGCGACATGGGCAGTCAGGGATGGTGGCGGGGTGCGCCGGCGAGGCGCCACGCGTGCACGGGATGTGCGCGTCCGCTGAGTGTCAGCAGACCGAGGTCCTCCGCCTGCGCCGGCGGCGCGTCGAGCAACGCCAGCGTGTCGCTGGAGACGATGATCGGGCAGCGCGCACCGGAGGGGTCGGGCAGGTCGAGCGCCTGCAGGCGTGCGGCGACGTTCACCACGTCGCCGACCACGGTGTACTTGAGCCGTGTGCCGCCGCCCACGGTCCCGGCCAGTGCCAGGCCGCTGTGAATGCCGACGCGGGCCTGCACCCCTGCCGTGCCGATGTCCGGGGGGAGCAGACGCGCGATCGTGTCGGCAAGCAGGACGGCACAGCGCACCGCCGCGGCTGCATCGGCGCGCACCTGCGCGACGTCGGTGCGCGGGACCGGCACGCCGAAGTCGGCCTTGATGCCATCGCCGGCAAAATCGTCCACCAGTCCACCGCAGTCGGCGATGTCGGCGGCGCAGGCCGCCGTGACATCGGTGATGAGCTGCATCACCCGCGCCGGCTCGGCCGATTCACTGAAGCGCGTGAAGCCGCGCAGGTCCACGAACAGCACCGTCACGGGCAGTTGCAGCGGCGCCGGACGGCCACCCTGCAGATAAACGTGCCGGCGCTCCCAGGCCTGCTCCGCCAGCGCCGGCGTGACGAATCGCGAGAAGAGCAGCGACGTGAGCCGACGCTGGCGACGCGCCTGCCAGAGCGAGACGAGCTGCGCGCCAAGGACGCCGGCCAGCAGGCCGAGCAACGCCTGGCCGAGCGGCAGCCACGTGGCATGTACGTCCACCAGCCAGACGGAGTTCGCGACGAGCAGCACCACGAGCAGTGCGGTCGCCACCAGCGTCCACTGCAGCGCGAGCACCGCGACGACGGTCACGCCGGCCAGCACCCAGGCGCACACCCATCCGGCCGACGCGAGAAATCCCGCCACGACGATCGGCGCCCGTCCGTCGGCGGCATCGGCCGCTTCGTGCACCAGCACTGCCAGCGGCGCCATCGCGCCGACCGCAGTGGGCACCGTGCTCCCATCATCGATACCGACGATCACCGCGCGCCCTGCCGCCACGCGCCGCACGGCGGCGAGGTCCATCGCCAGCAGACTGTCGATCGTGATGGCCGTCGCACCGTACCAGCCGGTGTCGGTGCGACTGAAGCGCACCCGCATGACCGGTGCATCGCTGAGGGCCGTCGGCAGCGACCGGCACGGGGGCAGCGCGCGCAGCGTGGCGGCGATCTGCCGGGCAAACGTCAGTGGGCACGCCTCCGACATGGCGGCGTGACGCACCACTCCGTCGGGATCGCGCACGAGCACCGACCCGACGAATCGTCCCGCGCGGCCGAGGTCTCGCGCCATCGTGTCGGTCAGGAACCACGGCCGTCTCCAGCTGTCGCCGCTCGCCGTGCGGCCGGTGATCACATACGGAAGCAGCACGTGCGACGCGGTGACGACGTCGGGCATTGCGCCGACGGGCGGTACGGCCACCGACAGATCGGCGCCGATGGCCACGACGCGCGCGCCGGCGGAGTCGAGACGGAGCGCGACGGCAGCGAGCGTCCAGTCAGCGGACCGCAGCGGCGCCTGCACGACGAGCAGTTCCGGTGGCAGCGGGGTATCAGCCAACGCCGTGGCGATGCGGTCCCAGCCGGCATCGTCCAGCGACGCCGCAACACGGGTGACATTGGCCACGGCGAGCGTCACCAGCGCGAACAGCACGCCTCCCCCGGCTGCACACCATTGCGAGTCGGGGAACCAGTCACGAATTGACGGACGATCTGTCAGTGGAGGCACGGTTGCATCATACTGCCATCACCACGTCACGTCTGTCGTCAGCATTCCGGGTCCCGCCGTGTTTCTCCTGAAGCCACATCGCCTCACGCTGGTCCAGACGCTCGTCGCCGCGTGTGTGGCGCTGGGTGTGAGTGCCTCCCCTGCACCGCTGTCGGCGCAGGACACGACCGGCACGCCATCGGCAGCCTCGCGCATGGCGACTCGGCTGCGAGTCGTCTTCAGGCCGCCGCCGCGCGGGACGCGGCGCGAGCGGATGCTGACGCGTGGCGACGGCGGTGCGAGAGCGTTGGTGCCCGACGCCCGCATCGATTCGCTCGTGGCGCAGACGATGCGGGAGGCACCGTTCGTCGCGGTCTGCGCCACCGGCCAGCCCGACTCGGCGCGACTCACCGTGCGGCTCGTCGACAGCGCCGGCGTGGCATCCGGCAGCGGCGGGGCGATGGTGCCGCTGGTCGAAGGGCTCAATCGCATACCGCTCGCTGCCTCGGGGATCATGCTGCCCGATGGTGGCGTGGCCGAATGGACGCTGGCGACGCGATCAGGCGAGGTGTTCCTGACGGAGCGGATCGAACGACGGATGGTCCGCAGTACGCCCACGATCAACGCCCTCGCCCGCAACGGCATCTGGTACGATGCCCTCGACCTGTTCGTGGTGGACGCACTGCGCGGCCTTCCGCTGGCGGCCGAGCGGTTCGATGCCTTTCTGCAGCCTGTCGGCACGGCGTCGTGTCCGGTCCCAGCGGTGCCGTGATGCACACGGGGGATGCGCGGCCCTGGCGCATCCCCCGTTGGTGACGTTGTCCCGGTCGTCGGCGCAGCCACCATCTGCTGCACTCAGGGACGGACGGTCCACTTGAAGCCTGACGTGGCATCGCCGGTGACCGGGCCCCACGTGGTCGAGCTGCCGTCGGTGAACGTGGCGCGCGCATAGATGCGGTGCTCACCCTGTCCGTAGTAGCCGCAGGCATCGCCCCAGGGCGACATCGTGCCGACGTACGTGCCGTCGACGTACACCTTCACGTACAGATCCACGCGACTGTCGACGCAGATCTGGCCCGGCTCGCCCGCGGAGGCACCGCGGGTGGCCTTGCCCGCCGGCTGCGCCATGGCCGGCTTGTTCACCGCATTCGGCGCATCGTCGGTCCGGATGTTTGCATCCGCACCGCTGCCGCGGCTGCGGGCGCCGTTCGAGCTCGCGCTGGGCGTGCGCTTGGCCGCAGCGGCCTGCGCCTGCGATTCCGTGGCCATGCACATCGTTGCAACGGCGAGGCCCAGCCCGAGCAGTCCTGCACGAATCGTGGTACGCATGTGGTTCGCTTCCTCATCCTGAAAAGGGATTCTGCGCCGCACCTGATGTGGGCTGCGCATTGATCTGGCACTCCAACGACAGCGTCACGCACCCGCACCTTCGCCTGCACTTCGTCCGCACTTCTCTCGCACTTCGTCCGCACTTCTCTCGCACTTCTCTCGCACTTCTCTCGCACTTCTCTCGCACTTCTCTCGCACTTCTCTCGCACTTCGTCGGCACTGCGGTCGCACTGCGGTCGCACGCCGTCCGCTTCACGCCGGCGCGTCGCCCGCACCATGGCGATTGCTCGGCTGGCGAGCTTCCGTCGGCTCGACGGTGACCTGCATCGCGCACGACCACGTCGTCCGGCGCCACGTGGGCAGGTCAGACACTGGCGCCGGCCTCGCTTGTCCACGTCGTGCGCGCACGCGCCACCAGCGCCGTGAAGCGACGATCGGTGCGCAACGCATCCCACCGCGGGTCGGACTGCAGTTCGGCGGTCCACGGGATGCGGCGATCCATTGCCGTCGCAATCGCCCGCAGCGTGCGACGTTGCGCCACGGGCGAAAGCCGCGGCGCGGCACCACGCTCCCGTGCCACCTGCTCTGCCGCCGCGATCACCGGGTCCGCCTGCGCCGGCATGCCCTCGGTCTCGGTGACGAGCGTCGCGAGATCGAAGGCACGGGTCAGGAGCAGCGCCATCGTCACCGACCGTAACGCAGCGAGGTCCATCGACACGTCATCGAACCAGGCACGCACCGCCAGTGAACGTGCCTGCGCCGCATGGCCCAGCACCGCCAACGCGCGGGCGCGATAGGGCAGCACCTCCGCCGCCCCTGCCGCCACCTGTGACGCCGACAACGCGCCCACCGGATCGAGAGCGGCGAGGAGCTGCCAGCGGCAGCGCAGCGCCACCAGCCGCGCGTCATCGGCGCGAACCTGCGCATCGGCACGCGCCCAGCATCGCTGCACCAGTGGATCATCGGGTTCAGGCGGTACATCCAGCACCTCCGCGCGATCCAGCAGCGCATGGAGCACGCGCAACGAGCGCTCCGCACCATCGCTCAGCGCCGGAACTGCCGTCGCTGCATCGGCCGCCGCGGTGGCGTCCCGCCCCGTCACCTCCGCACCGGATGCGAGCATCGCATCGCGCACCGCGCACAGCGCCTGCGCGAACGCAATTGCAGTCGTAAATCCGCCGTCGGCATCCAGCGCGTGCTGCAGGCAACCGGCCAGCCCGGGATCGTCGAGACATCCGTCTCCCGCCTCGCCGCGAAGTGCGCGCTTGCCGTGCACCAACTCCGCCAGTGCCGCCGCCAGCGCACGAACGTCGCGCGCGATGCATGCCGCTCCGCTCGGCGATGCGACGTCGACGCGCGTTGCACCCGCGAAGCCGCCGAGCACCACCTGCCCCTCGTGAAGGAACATCTGCCGTGTGCCGACGTGACCGTGCGCAATGCCCTGGCTGTGGCAGAAGTGGAGCAGGTTCGCAATCGCGATGACCGGCGGCACCATCTCCGCCGCCGGTAGCGCGCCCTCGCGCGTGACGAGGTCCGAGAGGGTCGTCGACAGCTCCGGCACGATCGCGTACAGCCAGCCGTGCGCACGCCCCGACGCGAGCAGCGGCATGGCGGCCAGTTGATAGGCGACACACTCGAGGATGCCGACTTCGCGGGCAAGGCTGGCCGTGGCCATCCCGTCGGCATCGCAGCGAACCGCGAGGATTTCCGCCAGCACGCCGCTGCGCCGTGCGGTGGCACGGGCAATGTGACGCGCACCCGCCACCCGCCACCCTTCGGCGACGTGGAAGTCGGGTGCGAGCGCCGTCTGCAGCGCGACGAGGGAAAGATGCACAGGCGGATGTCCGTGGCAGGAAGGAGGCGGCAGCGGCAGTCGCTCTCCCGACAGACACGCTACTCGCCGGCGTTGTCCCTGCCATCGCCCGAGCGGGTGAGGCTCGCGTGCCGCATGGCAGATGCAGGGCACGCGTGGTAGACTCGCGCGCTTGCGCAGTGCTCGCGCGGCATTCCTCACGCGTGCTCACGCGTACGACGGTACGACGGTACGACGTACCGCGGCCCTCTCATCAGTCGGCAATCCCGTGCCTACCTCGCTCACCGCCGCCGCCGCCGCCCTCCTCGCCAGCCGTGCGCTGGATGGCGACCTCGCCGACCACGAATCCGCCGCATTCGCCACGGCACGTGCCGCGTCGGCGCGGTTCGATGCCGCTGCACAGCGTGTGGAGGAGGGGCATCGGCAGCTCGCCGCCTTCCGCACCGCCGCAGTCGCCCTGCCGCAGCCACCGGCAATGTGGGAAGAACAGGTGTTTTCCGTCGTCCGGCGCCGATTCGCGCCGGGCGGTCGTACCCGTCGTCGCACGGCGGAGGTCACGGGTCGCGATGCCCTGCATGCCGAGGACCTCGATCTGGCACAGTCCGCGCTGGCGGGCGCAGAACAGGCGCAGCGCGAGATCTACTTTGGTCACATCGCGCTGGTGCAGCACCTCGTGCGCACCCGCCGCCTGACGATGTTCGGCGACGATGTCGCGCAGGACATCTTCTTCCGCGTGTTCAGCCGGCTGCACAGCTATCGCGGGGAGTCGTCGCTCAAGACGTGGATCCACCGCGTCGCGCTGAACCACATCAACAACGTGCTCACGCGCGACGTGCCGAAGCGCGCCCGCGAGCTCAGCGAATCGCAGATCGACACGCCGGAGGGCGGCCCCAGCCTGATCGATACCGCGGTGGACCCGGACATGCTGCAGGACGCACGACTCGAATCCGCCGAGCGGCACGAGATCGTCTCGGCGGCGCTGCGCCGCTTGCCGGCGGCGGCACGCCGGGTGGTGGAACTGAAGGAGATCGATGGGCTCACCTGCGAGGAGATCGCCGTGATGCTGTCCGTCCCGATGGGCACGGTGCAATCGCGGCTGGCACGCGGACGGGCCAAGCTCGCCGAGTATCTGGTAGCGGACACGCGCTCGGCCGCCGCGCGATAAAAGCGTGAACGCAGACGCGAGATGTGTCAGCGGCAATCCGCGCGGCAACCTTCGGCGCGCCGCGCGCGACACAACCGGGGAACCCTCACCGTAGGGATCTCCGGCACCTGACCGTGCCACAGGGCGCCGTCACACGATTCCGGTGCACCGCCCTGAGACGTGTCCCGCACCCCGCCCGCCATGCGTGTCACGAAGCGACGTCTCCTCGGCCTGTTCGCGGTGCTGCTCGTACTGCCGCCGCTGCTGTTCTACCCGTTCTACGGCCACAGCCCCTGCGCCGTCGGCACGCGGATCCGCGCCCTTCGGAGCGGCACCGAGTTGCTCGATGCCGAGGGACGCCGCCTCGGCTTCGTCGACCAGACGCGTGAGCGGTACGTGCCGCTCTCGGCGCTGCCCAGGCACATCCCGATCGCGTTCACCGCCGTCGAGGACCGACGACTGCACGCCTGGTACCATCGCGGCGTGGACCCGGTAGGCACGGTGGCAGCGGCAGTCGGCAATGCGCTGCCAGGCGGTGGTCCGCGCCGCGGCGCCAGCACGATGCCGATGCAGCTCGCGCGTGCGCTGTGCGGCGACCGGATGCCGCGCGACCACCGCTGGGGCGGCAAGCTCGCCGAAGCAGGGCTGGGGATGTATCTCACCGCGCGCGTCGGCAAGCGGATGGTGACGGAGCTGTATCTCAACAGCGTCTACCTCGGGCGCAACCGCCACGGCATCGAAGCGGCGGCGCGCAGCTATTACGGCAAGCCGGCAACGGCGCTCACGACCGCCGATGCGGCGGAACTGGCGCATCTGGTCGCCAATCCGCGCGACCGCGACCCGGCGACGCGCCAACTCCCGGTGCGCCGTGCGGCGATCGGCAGCGTCTTCGAGCGCATGCACCGCTTCGACACGACCTTCGCCATCCCGGTCAGGCGCATCGCGCCGTCGCGGGCGCGCATCGCGTCGGCCCTGCGACCGATGTACCGCGGCTACGTGTCCCGCGTGCGCGACGGCTTTGCCAGCTGCGAGCCCTCCGTCAGCTGCCCGACCTCGGTGCAGACGTTCCTCGACGCACCGCTGCAGCGTGCGGCCGAGCGTGCGCTGCAACAGCTGGTGCGTCGCCTGCAGGGGCCCGAGCGCGCGCGTCGGCCAGACGACACATCAGCGCCACGCGAGGTGGCGGGCATCTTCGTCGCGATGCGGGTGTCCACCGGCGAGATCGTCAGCTACACTGGCAGCCACGGACGCACGCCATCGGGGGCCGACCTGCTCCGCATCGGGCGCATTCAGCCGGCGAGCGCGATCAAGCCGCTGCTCCTCGCCGCCGCCATCGACGATGGTCAGGTGGACGTGGATGCCTCGCTCGGCGACCTGATGGCCAACCACTGTCCCGATCCGAAGGTCCATGAATATCTGGCCACGCTCAGCGGCGCAGATGCCCCCGATCGCAGCATTGCCGAGGCGATGTTCCGCAGCGACAACGTGCTCGGTGCCTGCCTGATGGCAGGGCTCAGTACGGCGGCTCGGCAGCGACTGGTCCGCGCCGGCATTCTGCGCACGACCGATGCCACGCCAGCCGATGGGCTTGGGCTGCAGACCGTCGCTCCGCTCGATCTGTTGACGGCGTACGCTGCGCTGCAGCAGCGCGACCGGGCGGTACTGCCGCGCTTCAGTTCCTTCGACGCCAGCGGCGTCGCGCCGCCGCTGGTCTCGCCGATGTCGGCGGACATCACCTACGCACTGCTGCAGGGAGTGACGCACCAGGGCACCGCGTGGCGCGCGGCGAGTGTGCTCCATGACGACGAGGCGCTCGCCGGGAAGACGGGCACCGCCGGCAAGGGGCGCGAGCTCGTGTTCATCGGCTTCGCGCGTGACCTCGTGGCGCTGATGTGGGTCGGCGTCGTGAGTGGTCCCGGCGCCGTGAGCCAACGACACGCGTCGGACGTCGTGGTCGAGCCATGGGCGCGCATTCTCCGCACCTACGCTCCGCGCGAGGCGCCCGACACGTGGGGCATGGACGAATACCAGAATCGGAGCGACCGACGGGCACCACCCGGCATCACCGCCGGCGACGTGCAGGGCTGGTTGCAAACTCTGGCACGGCGGATCGAGCGGCACACGCTGTAGTGCCGCCCAATCCCACCGGAATTCACATCGCGACCTTCTTCGCCGGTGCCCTGGCGCCGGGGTCGAGGAGTGGTTTCCGTTTGCGCAGGTGCTCTTCCATCTTCAGCCGCGGCACACCCTGCTCCATCCAGTCCGGCGCCGGCGTGCCCTGCAGAAAGTGGTCGAACCACTCCTGCATGCGCATGGCGTAGTCCTTCTGGTTGATGGGACGCGCCAGGCCGTGGTTCTCACCGACATACTCGAGCAGCACCACGTCCTTGCCCAGCTCGCGCAGGGTGTTGTAGTAGGTGATGCCCTGGTTGAAGTCCACAGCGCCGTCACGATCGTTGTGCAGGATCATGAACGGGATCTTGAGGCTGTCGGCAAAGCGGTTGGGTGAATTGCGCAGGTACGCGTCGGGGTTGCGGGCATAGCTGGAGCGGAAGCGGCCCTGACTCGAGATGAAGATGCCCTGATTGGTGCCGCCGCTGTTCCAGTAGACGCTGCTGAACATCGAGACCATGTCGGTGAGCGGCGCGCCGGCGATCGCCGTCTTGAAGATGTCGGTCTGCGTCGTGATGAAGCTGGTCTGGTATCCACCCCAGCTGTGGCCCTGCAGCGCGACGTTGGTCGAGTCCACGACGCCGCTCGCGATGGCAGCCTTCACCGCAGGCACCACACACCAGACGGCCGAGCGGCCCGGATCGTCCAGCTTGTAGGTGATGTCGGGCATGAAGAAGGCGTAGCCCCGTGACGTGTACGAGAGCAGGGCTTCCATGTTGAGCGGTCGCTTCCCCGCTGCTGCGGCGACAGTGGGTGCCTGCGCATGCCCCAGGGACGATGCGAGCGCAGCCGTGATGACCAGCGCGGATGCCTGGCGTATCAGGCGCGGGGAACGACGGGACATGCGGGGAACTCCGGCGACGATGTGGGGGCGTTGGCAGTGCGTGCCGGACTTCGCGACAACATGCCACACCGTCCCACCCCTCCGCCACGGCGTCAGGCCGGCAGGCGCTGATCCGTCAGGGCGCATGCCCCCGGGCGTTCCGCTCGATGCGCTCGATGCGCTCGACCGACTGAGCAATTCGATCCGGCCAGGGAGGTTGGTGCACCGTCATCGGGTCGAGTCGTCGCTCGTGATTTTGAGCGCGATGATACCTATCATGATCAACACCAGACTGGCAATCCGCGCGGCTGTCCGCGCCTCGCCCAGCCAGACGATGCCGACGATCGCCGTGCCAACCGCTCCGATTCCCGTCCAGATCGCGTACCCCGTGCCGACCGGGATGTCACGCAGCGCCTTCGACAAAAACCAGAAGCTCGCGGCCATCCCCGCGATCGTCAGCACACTCGGCACGAGGCGCGTGAAGCCTTCGGTGCGCTTGATGCCGATGGCCCACGCCACCTCCAGCAGCCCCGCGATCACGAGGTGCACCCATGCCGTGTTCGCACGTGTCATGTGGGGCGCCGCGGCATACGCGCTACCGCTCCAGCCTGAAGTTCGGCACCACCGCGGGCCGCGTCGCGGCGTTGGCAGCGTACCAGCCGGTGAGGTACATCCACCGCGTCATCCGCAGGAGCTTCGGATAGTCGATGCGCTCCGGCGTGTCGCCAGCGGTGTGATAGTCGTCGTGCAGGTTGGTGGTGTACATCAGCGCCGGTACGCCGAGCCGAGCGTATGACACGTGATCGCTGCGGAAGTACCAGCCTTCGGGATGGGTTGGGCGGTCCCACGTGGTGTCGATCACGAACTTGCCGGTGCGCGCATTCGCCGCCAGGGCCCACTGCACCAGATCGTCGGAATTGCGGTGTGGCGGCTGTGCACCGAGCAGCGCCGCGGTGTCGGGATGGTTGCGCCCGATCATGTCGCCATTGAGCACCGCCACGATCTGCGTGATCGGCACCGTGGGGTGCGCCGAGAAGTAGCGCGATCCGATGAGGCCCTTCTCCTCGCTGCCCTGATGGATGAACAGCACCGACCGCCGCGGCCGCTGCGCCACGAAGGCGCGCGCGGCCGCGAATTGCGCGACGCTCACGCTGGCGTTGTCGTCGGCGCCGGCGAGCACCGAATCACCGTTGGCGAGCAGCCGCACGCCATTGGCGTCCTGATGCGAGCTGTAGAGCACCCATTCGTCGCGCAATGCCGGGTCGGTCCCGCGCAGGCCGGCCACCACGTTCACCACCGGCGTGTCGAATCGTTCGAGCCGGATGGACAACGCGGCCTCGGGCTGCGCCCGCAGCGTCGCGAGCATCGAGGCGCGCACGAGAAAGCTCGGCACGACGCCACCACCCGCCACCGGCACGGGCGCCACGCGATCGGAGCCGTTGCTGGAGCGTGGCGTGGCGCGATCGACGTCGTACGACCCGCGCTCTCGCTGCACGGTGATGGCGTCGAATGCCGCATCGACCGAGTCCGTCGCCACCACCAGGATCGCCGCCGCGCCCCGGCGGCCGAGCATGCGCACGGTGGCGTTCATCGCGGCTTCCACGTAGCGCACGCGCGTGGGGTAGCTGGTGGTGCGCACACTGGCCGGCGGCGGCGACTGCACGGGCGTGGCGACGATGCGGCCGCGCACGTCCACTGTAGTATCGCTTGGGGTCGGAAGCCAGAGCACGCGTCCCGTCGCTTCGACGGGCACGACATTGTACGGCGTGATGTCCCGCCACACGCCGAGCGTGCGGCCAGCGACGCTGGCCATGCTCCCCGCCGTGGAGACGCGCGTGCGCGTCATGTTGAACCACTGAAACCAGGTGCCGTTCTCGCCCATCGGCACGAGGCCGATCGTCTCGTACTGCTGCGCGACCCAGATCGACGCCGCCAGTTCGTCGACCGTCCCCCCCTCACGACCGCGCATGGCGGGCGCGGCCATCGCGAAGAGATCGCGGCGCAGGTCGGCCTCGCGCACGGCAGCCCAGGCGCGCGGCCCCGGCGCGGCGACGCCGGCGGGCGGTTGCGCCACGAGCGAGTGCGTGCCGAGCACGAGGGCGGCCACTGCCACCACGATGGTCAGGAGGTGTGACGTGCGCATGGGAGCAATCAACGACGCGAGCGATGCGTCGCAAGGTTCGCGTCGGCGGTGACGTCAGGGAGCCGAGTATTAGTGCGCACCCGGGGGCCGGGCGGGTGGGTCCGTGGCATCACCGTGCGTCACCTGGCGCACCCGGGCGTGAGGCACTGCGCGGCAGAGGCCATCGCGGGAGTGAAGGCCCATGCCGCGCATCGTCGTCGCGCTGGATGCGCGCGAGGAGGCATGGCGCGAGATGGTGCGTGGCGCAGGTGATCGCGAACGCCTTGCCATCGGCAATGGACGGTGCGCATGCGACCTGCGCCACCGACGGCTACATACTGATCAGCCGTCGGCGCGCTTGATCTGCACCAGCCGCTCCTTCGCGAGCCGGCGTCCCGTCGGCGTGGCCGCCAGCCCGCCACCGGCGGTCTCGCGGTAGCGCACGTCCATGTTCCTCCCGATCTCCCCCATCACGTCGATCACCTCATCGACCGGAATCGCGAAGGTGATGCCGGCCATCGCCATCTCGATCGCGGCCAGCGCAATCGCGGCACCGGTCGCGTTCCGAAAGACGCACGGCAGCTCGACCAGTCCGCCGAGTGGATCGCAGACGAGTCCGAGGGTGCCCTGCTGCGCGAGCGCGGTGGCGTGGCCGACCTGACTGGGCGACCCACCGAGCATCTCGACCGCCGCACCGGCAGCCATGCCGGCCGCGGCGCCCGTCTCGGCCTGGCACCCGCCCTCCGCGCCACTGAGCGATGCGCGTTCGGCCACCACGGCGCCGATCAGGCCCGCGGTCGCGAGCGCGTCGATCAGCTTCTCCTCGCTCACCTGCTTCGCCGCAGCAATGCCGGTGAGGACGGCCGGCAGCACACCTGCGCCGCCGGCCGTCGGTGCGGCGACGATCACGCCCATGCAGGCGTTGACCTCCTGCACGGCGAGGGCTCGCATCAGCACGTCGCGGAAGAGGGTGCCGGCCAGCGGACCTGCGGGGCCGGAGATCAGCTTGGCCGCGTCACCGCCCACCAGCCCAGACGCCGAGCGCATGTCGGGGTCCTCGCCCTGCGTGATCGCACCGCGCATGATGGCGAGCGCGCGCGCGAGCGTGGCGCGGATGTCGGCGATGGTGCGCCCGCCATCGGCCGACTCGGCTTCGAGCGCGACCGTGGCGAGTGTCACACCACGGGCCTCGGCATCGCGGATGGCATCGGCCAGGGATTTGTACATCTCAGGCCGCTCCCACCTTGTCGAGCCGGAAGGCCCAGCGCACCCAGGGGAGTGCGCGGATCGTGTCGCGCACTGATTCGCCGGGCTGTTCGTCCATCTCGATCACCATGAAGGCGTCGCCACCGCGCTGTTTCCGCGAGAGGCGGAGGGTCGCGATGTTGAGTTCCGCATCGGCCAGCAGCGTGGCGATGCGGGCGACGCTGCCCTTCACATCCTCGGCGACGAGCACGATCGTGTGGAGGTTGCCGGTGACCTCGACCGGATAGCCGTCGATCTGCGTGACGAGCACTCGTCCCGCGCCGAGTGAGGAGCCCTGCATGGTGGCGGCGCGGTCGCCGCGGGTGAGGGTCATGCGCACCGTATTCGGGTGCACCTCGTTGTCCTCGCCGAGGGTGGTCTTGGTGAAGGTGTAGTCGAGGGCGTCGCGCTCCATGATGTCGAGGGCGGTGCGGAGGCGTTCGTCATCGGGGCGAAATCCCATCAAGCCGCCGACGATGGCCTTGTCGGTGCCGTGGCCTTCGCCGGTGCGGGCGAAGGAGCCGTGGAGTTCGATGCGGGCAGTTTCCGGCGTGCCGCCGACGAGGCCTCGGGCAAGGAGCCCGAGTCGGCAGGCGCCGGCGGTGTGCGACGAGGAGGGCCCGACCATGACGGGGCCGATGATGTCGAGGAGGGAGACCATGGCCGAAAGATATCGCGGGGGCGCGGCGCGGTGATGTGCGCCGGAGGCCGGGCGCTGACGCGACGGTGACAGGGCCGGTACACTGTGGGCGTGAGAGACCGAGGTCGGCCGGCGTCGCTGTCGGTCCGGGAGGGGTCAGTCCTGCGGGATGCGCGTGACACGCACCTTTGACACGAGGACACGCCGATGTCGGACCGTTCGGGCAGTATGGCGCGGCTGCAGTTCCTGGGGGAGCAGCGGATCACGATCGGGAGCGAGATCATGACGCCGGAGGCGGAGCGTCTGTTCGCGATGATCGTGCGGCTCTCGGTGCCGATCGGCCGTCTGGTGGCGCGGCAGACGATGCTGGATGCGATGTGGCCGGGGGTGGACGAGACCAATGCGCGGCACAACCTGCGGCAGACCGTCTACAAGGCGCGGGAGCTCGGCCTGGCGGTGGAGTCGGGGGAGGACGGCCTGCGCCTCGACCCGCGGGAGTGGTCGTGCGACTGGGACGATCCGGTCGGCGGGGTGAAGGGGCAATGGCTGCTGGGCTACGAGCCCGCATTTTCCGCCGAGCTGCGCACCTGGGTTTCGGCGCAGCGTGAGACGGTGCATGGGGCAATCCGGCCTCGGATCATCCGGGAGCTGCAGGCGGCGCGGGCGTCCGGGGACCTGGTGGGTGCGGACCTGCATGCGCAGCAGCTGCTGATCGTCGACGAGCTGAACGAGGAGGCCACGCTGACGCGGGCGGAGACGCTGGTGATGCAGGGGGCGAAGGTGGACGCGTTGCGGTTGCTGGATGCGTACGAGCGTGAAGTGGGGAAGCTGGAGGGTGGGCGGGAGGCGTCGTTTCCGGCGCAGCTGTTGCGGCGTCGGATTGCGGAGAAGTTGCCGGTGGTGAGTTATCAGGGAAGCCGCTCTCACTGCGGCCCTCTTGTTGGTCGTACGAAAGAAATCGGGAAGCTCATCGCACTGCTGTTCGACGCTCGTGCGGGCAGAGGCAGCGGCGTTCTGGTGCAGGGTGGCGCGGGTATCGGAAAGTCACGCCTAGTCTACGAGGCAAAAGGAGTCGCAGCTCTTCAAGGGCTCTTCGTGCTCGAGCATCATTGCAGCGACGCGCCGGCCAGAATGCCGCTCTCTTCGATACATAGCATTACTGGTAAGCTCTTGAGCTATCCGGGTGCAATCGGCGTAGCTCCGGAAGCTCTCACCGAAATTCGCGACTTTTTAGCACACACTCCATCGCTCCAAAGTGTGTGCCCGGTGATTGCTATTGAGGACCTCCTTGCCGCAGTGGCACAGGAGAAACCTCTAATTCTGATTGTGGAAGGAATGCACAACATGGACGAAGCTTCGCTGAGCATTCTGGAAAGCGTCTATCGGATCGGAGCTGAGCGCTACCACTCCCTGATTGCAACAAGTGAGATGCTGCAGTTAAACGCGTCTCAGTCATCACAGCGCACGTTCACAAGCCTTTGCTTAGGACCGCTCAGTGGGGCAGAGGTGCTAGAGATTGTTCAAACCTATGCGGACACAGACAAGCAGTTCGCATCGTTGAACCAAGTCGCGCTGGCAGCAGCGTTTGCAAATGGAAACCCGATGTTCGGTATCGAAATGCTCGGGCTCTCTCTCGACTCCGGTAGCCCCGACTTGATTCCTTGGAGAGTGCGCATTGCGACCACGCGCGCTGTCGATCAGATGAGCGATTTACAACGGCGAATGGTCGCGGTCTGTGGAATAGCACATGGTTGCGCTGATCCAGACCTTGTCCGAAGCGCACTTGCTGCTACACCTGACGAGTTCGACGCTTCCCTTCATGCACTCGAATCAGTCGGCCTTCTCGAACATTCCGATGGAGCCCTTCGCACATCCAGCTTCCTGGAATATGCGGCACGGGAACGCATACGGCCGGCTCAATTGCGCAGAGATGCACGTAGCCTTTCGATGCTGCTAACACAAAGCATCGCGGTTGAAT
>Ga0105048_10001295_pt1 | contig 40581 bp, 41 predicted proteins | sample MAT05_FD_78382 | JGI IMG/M metagenome (GOLD analysis project Ga0105048, IMG submission 78382) | Freshwater microbial communities from Lake Fryxell liftoff mats and glacier meltwater in Antarctica - MAT-05 | ecosystem: Environmental > Aquatic > Freshwater > Ice > Liftoff microbial mat | place... | reverse complement strand
GATCTCCGGTGCGATCGGTGGCATCGGCGGGTGCTTCTTCGCCCAGTATTTCCTGTACATCGATCCGCTCATCGCCTTTGGCACCGACAAGTCGGTCGAGATGCTGCTGGTCGCGATGATCGGCGGCGCCGGCACCGTGTACGGGCCGCTGGTGGGATCGGTGTTGCTGGCGCTGGTCAGCGATGTCACGCGCACGCTGACGCAGATCCAGGGCCTGTCGCTGGTGCTGTACGGTGGCCTGCTGGTGGTCATCATCGCCTTCCTGCCCAACGGCCTGATCGACCTGTTCAGCCGCAAGCGCGGCGGTGGCAAACCGGGGAGCAAGACATGATGTTGCAGGTATCGAACCTGAGCAAGGTGTTCGGTGGGCTGCGCGCCGTGGACGACGCCAGCCTGCAGGTGGAGCAGGGCCGTATCGTGGCGCTGATCGGTCCCAACGGCGCCGGCAAGACGACATTGTTCGCCTGTATTGCCGGTTTCCATGCCGCCAGCGCAGGGCAGGTGCATTTCATGGGCCAGGACATCACCGGCTGGCCGGTGCACCGGATCTCGCGTGCCGGCATGGTGCGCACGTTCCAGATCACCCAGCCATTCGCCAAGCTCACGGTGCACGAGAACATCGCGGTGGGTGCCTATCAGCAGTTCCACGACCGGCGTGAAGCCTGGGAACATGCACGCGCGGTGGCGCGCCAGGTCGGCATGGAGGCCTTGCTGGCGCAACCGGCCTCCGGACTGACGGTGGCCGGGCGCAAACGGCTGGAACTGGCCCGCGCGCTGGCCACCGGCCCGAAGCTGCTGCTGCTGGACGAGGTGATGGCCGGGCTCAATCCGACCGAGATCCTGGAGATCATCGGCATCATCCGGGCGATCCGCGACAGCGGCGTCACGGTCTTGCTGATCGAACACGTCATGCATGCGGTGATGAGCCTGTCGGATCACATTCATGTTTTGTCGTACGGCAAGATCATCGCGCAGGGCAATCCACAGGAGGTGGTGAACAACCCGGCCGTGATCGAGGCCTATCTGGGACGCGGCAGTGCCGACCACGGCGCCAACACGCCGACGGAGGTGGTCCATGCTTGAAGTACGCGCACTGCATGCCGGCTACGGCGGCATCGAGATCCTGCGCGGCATCGACCTGGACGTGGGCAAGGGCGAGATCGTCGCGGTGCTGGGCAGCAACGGTGTCGGCAAGTCGACGCTGAACAACAACATCTCGGCGCTGTACAAGCCGTTTTCCGGATCGATCAAGTTCGAGGGTCAGGAACTGGTGGGGCTGAGCTCGACGGAGATCGTCAAGCGGGGTGTGATCCATGTGCCCGAGGGTCGGCGTGTGTTCCCGAACCTGAACGTGCGCGAGAACCTGGAGACCGGCAGCCTGGTGCGCGGGCGCGCGCGCCGTGCCGACAACCTGGAGAAGGTGGTCGCCATCTTTCCGCGTCTGAAGGAGCGTTTCAGCCAGTCGGCTGGAACCCTGTCCGGCGGCGAGCAGCAAATGCTGGCGATCGGCCGCGGCCTGATGGCCGAACCGGTGCTGCTCATCATGGACGAACCCTCGCTGGGTTTGTCGCCGCTGCTGGTCGAGGAGATGTTCGCTCTGATCGTGCGGATGAACGGCGAAGGCCAGTCGATCCTGCTGATGGAGCAGAACGCGGTGCAGACGCTGGCGATCGCGCACCGGGGTTACATCATCGAGAACGGTGCGGTGGCGATGCAGGGCGCCGCGCGCGACCTGGCCAATGATCCGGACCTGCGCAAGAACTATCTGGGCCTGTAGATGATGGACGGGAAGCCACTTGCGCAGCCTCAGCCCGAGCTGGCGGGTCGGCGCGTGCTGGTCACTGGCGCCGGTTCCGGCATCGGCCTGGCCACGGCGGGGCTGTTGCAGGGCCACGGTGCGCGGGTGGCGGCTGCGGTGCAGGACGCTGCGCAGGCCGCGCTGGCGCGCGACGCGTTGCCTGGCGCGCTGGTGCTGCAGCAGGACCTGCTGGATGAGGCCGGTTGTGTCGCTTTGCCCGTGCGCGCAGCGCACGGCCTGGGCGGGCTCGATGGTCTGGCCTGTTGCGCCGGCATCTTTTTCAAGAAGGGTTCGGACGACACCACGGTGCAGGAGTGGCGCCAGACGCTGGAGCTCAATCTGACGTCCACGTTCCTGTTGACGCGCGCGGCCATCGCGCACATGCGCCAGCACGGTGGCGCAGCGCAGGCCAGCGTGGTCGTGGTGACGAGCCAGATCGGTCTGGTGGGTCATGCGCGCGGCGCCGCGTACGCGGCGTCCAAGGCCGGACTCAACGGCATGGTCAGGTCGCTGGCGCTTGAATGGGCATCGCAGGGCATCCGCGTCAATGCGGTCGGTCCGGGTCCGGTGCGCACCGCGATGGTGGCGGCCGTCACCGCCGATCCGGTGGCACTATGCGCAATGGAGCAGAGTATTCCGATGGGTCGGCTCGGCGAGCCGAACGAGATCGGCGAGTTGGTCAGTTTCCTGTTGTCCAGCCGCGCGGCGTTCATAACCGGGCAGGTGATCTGTGCCGACGGAGGGTTCACGGCGCGATGACAGGCACAGCCCCATCCTTGCCCACGCTGGCCGACATGGCACACGTGATCCGCAGCAAGAACGCCGGTCCCACCCAACTGACGATCGACGTGTTCCTGATGGATGCAGCCGGGTACGCGCTGGCTGCAAACAGCCCGGCCATGTCCTGCGCGGCGGTGGCCGCGCGGTACGGTCTGCCTGCGCAGCAGGTGCAACGCCACCTGCTGGCCGACATCCATGCCATCAAGTACGTGTTGCCCCGTGCGATCGTGGCCGGCAGCCCCGGAGACGGCGACGTCTATGGCGCGCAGCAGCACGGGCCCATGCTGGATATCGTGCCATGAGCCTCAGTGCCGCTCCCAGGGCGAATGCCGCAGTGCGCAGCACGCAGTTGCTCCCATGAACGCGACCGCGCGCCTGCTGCAATCCCACCATACCGGTGCTGAACCGCTGCGCGTGTTGTCTGCGTCCGGCCAGCTGGGTTACGGCATTCCCGAAGAGGCGTTTCGGCGTGGCATGGCGCGCGCGCCCCATGTCATCGGTTGCGACATGGGGTCGGTTGACCCAGGACCGTATTACCTGGGCGCCGGCGTCATGGCGGCGCCCGAGGCCATGATCGAGCGCGATCTCGAACTGGTGTTGTGCGCTGCGCGCGCGGCCGACGTTCCGCTGATCATCGGCAGCGCCGGCACGGCGGGCGCGGGCGTGCACCTGGACGCGACACTGGCCATCGTGCAGCGCATCGTGACGCGCCGCGGCCTGTGCTTGCGCCTGGCCACGATCCGTAGCGACATTGCGGCTGTGCAGGTGGTATCGGCGCAACGGGCTGGCAGGCTCGATCCGATCGGTGCCATCGACCCGCCGTCGCCAGAGGACATCCTGGCCTGCAGCCATATCGTGGGCCAGTGCGGCACCGAAACCTTCGCGCGTGCACTGGCGCTGGATCCGGATGTCGTGATCGCCGGGCGCGCCTGCGACACCGCGATCTTCGCCACGCTGCCAGCCATGCTCGGTTATCCACTTGGCTTGTGCCTGCACATGGCCAAGATCATCGAATGCACCTCCTTGTGTTGCCGCCCCGGTGGGCGCGACGCGATGCTGGCCGAGTTGACGCCGGCGCATTTCACGCTCGAGAGCATGAATCCGCAGGCGCACGCCACGCCAGCCTCGGTCGCCGCGCATGCGCTGTATGAACAGGCCGACCCGCTGCAGGTCGAGGAGCCGGGCGGCAGCCTGATGTTGCACGGTGCCTGGTACGAGGCACTGGACGCACACCGCACGCGGGTCGGTGGTGCCTGTTTCATGCCACGCGACAAGCCCAGCCTGAAGGTCGAAGGCGCCCGCTGGGCAGGTGAACGTGTGGTGCTGCTGGCAGGTATCGCCGACCCGGTGTTGCTGCGGGTCTTGCCGCAGGCGATTTCCGATGTCGAGCAGCGGGTGCGGACCCTGGTTCCGGGCGACTGGTTGTTGGTTCCCCATGTCTATGGGCAGGGCGCCGTGCGACCGCTCGCACCCGCGCTGCAGGCGACACACGAGGCCGGGCTGGTGCTCGAGTTCATCGCGCCGCAAGCGGCGCTTGCGCGCACCGCGGCCGGGGTTTTCAAGCAGAACCTGCTGCACCACGCCTATCCAGGCCGGATCGCGACGGGTGGCAACCTGGCATTTGCGTTCACGCCCAGCGAACTTGACGCGCAATCGGCCTACCGGTTCGTGCTCTACCATGTGATGCGCGACGCGCCGTTGGATATGCTGTTTCGGGTCGAGACCACCGATCTGCATGGCCGCCCCCCGCATTGAACACACGCCATGGCCACCGTATTGCCCCTGCCCAAGTACCACCAGATCTACCTGGTGTTGCGCGAACAATTGAATGAAGGGCGATTTGCCAACGGACTTCCGCCTGAGATGGTGCTGAGCAAGGAGTTCGGTGCCGCCCGAGTGACCGTGCGCCGCGCGCTGGAGCAATTGTCCAACGAGGGCCTGATCATCCGCCGCGCCGGGCGCGGCACCCATCCTGCGCCGGCCGAGGTGGTAGTGCCCGGTGACGGAGCTCAGGGTGTACGGCGGCGCGGGATCAAGGGCATGAGCGGCCTCTTGGAGAATATCGTCAGCATGAGCCTGCGCACGACGGTCAAGGTGATCGAGGTGCGCACCATCCACGCCTCGCATACTGTGGCCGAGGCCTTGCAGATACCGTTCGGCGCCATGGTGCAGAAGGCGGTGCGCCGGCGCAGTTCCAAGCTCGGTCCGGTGTCCCATATCACCACCTACGTGCCAGACGAACTGGCGCAGCGATTCGGGCGCAAGGATCTGATGCGCAAGCCGATCCTGCGGCTGATCGAAGAGTCTGGCGTGGAGATGGGGCGGGCCCGGCAGACGGTGTCGGCGCGGCAGGCGGACGCCGCGGTCGCCCAGGAACTGGAGGTGGCCGTCGGCACCGCGTTGCTGGCGGTGAACCGACTGGTGTTTGATGTCAACGACCGGCCGGTGCAATGGCTGCACGGGTTGTATCGCCCTGATCGTTACGAATACCAGATGGACGTCTCGCAGGTCGGCAGCGTCGATGCGCGCATTTCGGTCAAGGAGAATCTGTCGGAATGAAAGCCGTGTCCGCGTGCATGCGCGGACCTACCCACCGGGATGTCATGACCACACCACTCAATTCACCGCACACGTTGGCGCAGAAGCTGATCGCGCGCGCTGCCGGGCGACCCCATGTCGACCTCGGCGAGATCGTCAATTGCAAGGTCGATCTGGCGATGTTCCACGACTCGTCGGGGCCGCGCCGCCTCAAGCCGATGCTCGAAGAGCTGGGTGCGACGATCTGGGACAAGTCCCGGGTGGTGCTGGTGATGGACCACTACGTGCCCGAGCAGGACGACGAATCGCGCCGCATCGTGCGCATTGCGCGTGACTGGGCGCGTGAGCAGGATCTGCCGCATGTCTACGACAGCATCGGCATCTGCCATGTGGTGCTGCCGCAGAAGGGGCATATCCGGCCCGGCATGTTCTGTGTCGGCGGCGACTCGCATTCGCCCACCGGCGGCGCGTTCGGCGCCTACATGTTCGGCATCGGCGCCACCGAGATGCTGGGCGTGGTCGTCTCCGGCCAGTTGTGGGTGCGGGTGCCGCAGACGCTGCGCATGGTGTGGAACAACCAGCTCCCGGTCGGGCTCACCGCCAAGGATATGGTGCTGCACATGATCGGTCGTTTCGGCATGAATGGCGGCGGGTACCAGGCGGTGGAGTTCTGTGGTGCGGCGGTGCAGGCCTTGTCGATGCAGGAGCGCATGACGATGTCCAACATGAGCGCCGAAATGGGCGCCCAGGTGGGACTGATCGCGCCTGACGAGACGACCCGGGCCTGGCTGGCCGAGCGCGGCGTTGCCGTGGGCGACCTGTCCGACTGGTGCACCGACCCGGGCGCGACCACGGTGGACCATCTCTTCGATGCCGCGACGCTCTCGCCCCAGGTGGCCGCGCCGCACAGCCCGGCCAATACCCGCGGTGTGGAATCGTTTGCCGACGTGGCGGTGCAGGTTGCGTATATCGGCGCCTGCACCGGTGCCAAGCTCGACGACCTGCGTGCTGCGGCCCAGGTGCTGCGCGGGCATAAGGTGGCGTCAAGCCTGCGCCTGATGGTGGCGCCAGCCAGTCTGCACGACCAGGAGCAGGCCGAGCAGGAGGGTGTGATGGCCGTCTTGCGCGATGCCGGTGCCGAAGTGCTGCCCACGGCCTGCGGCGCCTGCTCCGGTTATGGCGGCAGCATTCCGGATGGCGCCAACGTCATCGCCACCACCGCGCGCAACTTCAAGGGACGCATGGGCTCGGCCACTGCGCAGGTCTACCTCGCCTCGCCGTATACGGTGGCGGCATCGGCCTTGCGCGGGCGCATCAGCGACCCGCGGGAGATGCTGGCATGAACACGGTACACGCCATTGCGACGACGCCGCACCGGGTCTGGAAATTCGGCGACGACATCGACACCGACGTGCTGGCGCCCGGCGCCTACATGAAGCTGGGCATCGACGGCATCGCGCCGCATTGCCTGGAGGCGGTGCGCCCGGAGTTCGCATCTCAGGTGCGACCGGGCGACGTACTGGTGGCCGGCGCCAATTTCGGCATCGGCTCCTCGCGCGAGCAGGCTGCTGCGGCGCTGGTGCATCTGGGCGTGCGGGCGGTGATCGCGCCGTCGTACAGTGGTTTGTATTTCCGCAACGCATTCAACCTCGGCCTGCTGCTGCTGACCTGCGCGCGAGCGGACGAACTGGTTGACGGCGAGTCTGTCACGCTCGATCTGCAGGGGCTGGCTGTCACCAGCGCTGCCGGCGTGGCACTGCCATGTGAACCGATACCGGACTTCCTTCTCGACATGGTGGCCGCCGGCGGGCTGCTCAACCAGTTGCGCCAGCGGATGGCACGCAGTACATGAGTGCAGCTGGAGCCGGCGCCCCGAATTCCCTGTCCTTGCCGTGTGGGCCCGGCCCCGGCTGTCTTCTTCACCCAGGAGTTTTTCAATGATGTCCCCGACCGTGCAACGCGAAGAGCTGCCCGTGGATACACCGCATGTGCCGGTGGTCATAGTCGGCGCCGGCGCCTGTGGCCTGACGGCCGCGATCGGGCTGCGCGGGCGCGCAATCGAATGCGTTTTGCTCGAGCGCGATGCGCGACCCAGTGGCTCGACGGCCTTGTCGTCCGGCTTCATTCCCGCCGCCGATACACGCCTGCAGCGTGCACTGGGTATTGCCGATTCGCGCGAGACGTTCGCCCAGGACGTACAGGCCAAGGCGCATGGTGATGCGGCGCAGCACCTGGTCGATGCGTATACCGGCGCGGTGGCGCAGGCCATGGACGCGCTGGAGCAGCAGGGTATCGTGTTCGAGGTGCTCGACGGCTTTTTGTACCCGGGACATCGGGCGCGGCGCATGCATGCGGTGCCCGAGCGCACCGGTGCGGCGCTGATGGCCAGCCTGGAGCGCACCGCGTTGGCCGCGGGCGCCGACATCCTGACCGATGCGGTGGTGCGGGTGTTGTACCTGGATGCGCACGATCGTGTCCGGGGTGTCGGATACACGCGGCCCGATGGCAAGCTGGAGCATTTACGCTGCGACGTGTTGCTGCTGGCCTGCAATGGTTTTGGTGGCAACCCGGAGATGGTGCGCGAGTTGCTGCCCGAGATGGGCGAGGCGACCTTCGGCGGCCATGTCGGCAACGACGGCAGTGCGATCCGGTGGGCGCGCCAGATCGACGCCCGGCTGGCCGACCTCGGGGGTTACCAGGGCCACGGTTCGTGGGCCACGCCGCAAGCTGCGCTGATGAGCTGGGCCATGATGATGCAGGGCGGGGTGCAGATCAATGCGAGCGGTATGCGGTTCCATGATGAAACGCTGGGCTACTCCGAGGCGGCGGTGCACGTGCTGGGCCAGATCGGGGGCGTGGCCTGGAACGTGTTCGATGGCCCCTTGCTCGACATGGCGCGCAGCTTTCCTGATTTCGTCGAGCTCGAGAAGACCGGCGCTGTGCGGACCGCCAACGATGTAGATGCGCTTGCGCAGCTGATCGGCTGCGAGGTGCCGGCATTGCGCGATACGCTGGATGCCGTCATGCCCGGAAATCCGGATGCGCTGGGGCGCAGTTTCCAGCGTGTGCTTCAGCCGCCTTACCACGCGGTCAAGGTCACCGGCGCGTTGTTCCACACCCAGGGTGGCCTGGACATCGATGCCGACTGCCGGGTAATGCACATGTCCGGAGCGCCGTTTGCGAATCTGCTGGCCGCCGGAGGCGCCGCCCGCGGTGTGTCCGGCAACGCGGTCTGGGGCTACCTGTCCGGCAACGGACTGCTCAGCGCGGTTGGGGGCGGCTGGATCGCGGCCCGCAGCGCCGCCGACATGCTGGCGCGCGCCTGACGACGAACCAACGACAAGGAAACCCGCCATGAACGAATCTCTGCGGCAACGACTGCAACAAGACCGGGTGTTGCTGGCGCCCGGCATCTACGACGCCCTCACGGCCCTGATCGCCGAACAAAGCGGCTTCGAGGCCTTGTACCTGTCCGGCGCGTCGATCGCCTACACCCGGCTGGGCCGCTCCGACGTGGGCCTGACCACGGCCACCGAGGTGGCCGACACGCTGGCACGTATCACCGAGCGGGTGTCGGTGCCGGTCATTGTTGACGCCGATACCGGCTTCGGCAATGCACTCAACACCATCCGGACCGTCAAGTTGTTCGAGCGCGCCGGTGCGGCCATGTTGCAACTCGAAGACCAGACCTTTCCGAAGCGTTGCGGACACCTGGAAGGCAAGACGGTGGTTCCGGTGGCAGAAATGTGCGGCAAGCTCAAGGCAGCGCTCGACGCCCGCACATCGGATCGGACCTTGATCCTGGCCCGCACCGACGCGCTGGCCGTCGAAGGCTGGGACGCCACGATGGCGCGGGCCGAGGCCTATCTGGAATGTGGCGTAGACGCGCTGTTCATCGAGGCCTTGCGTTCGCCCGAACAGATGGTCAGCGCCTGCGCGCAGTTCGCAAAGCGAATTCCTTTGCTGGCCAATATGGTGGAAGGCGGTATGACGCCGGTGCAGGGTGCACACGCGCTGGGAGAGCTGGGTTTCCGGGTCGTCATCTATCCGGGTGGCACCGCCCGCGCTGCAGCGTTTGCATTGCAGAAGTATTACGCCAGCCTGCAACAGCACCAGAGCACCTTGCCGATGCGAGATGCCATGCTCGATTTTGACCAGCTCAACGCGTTGATAGGAACGCCGCAGCTGCTGGCGCTGGGCAAGCGATACGAATAGACGTTGCGTACAGGCTTTGCCAGTGACTGCCGCACGGCGGCCTGGAGCGGGGCAAAATGGGGTTGTCCGCGTCACAGCCCCAGATGGCTCACATCACACCATGACCGAAATCCAGACCTGGCTCGCATCCCATGGTCTCGCCAAGTACACAGCCCAGTTCATCGCCCAGGATGTCTCGGTTGACCTGCTCTGCGAGCTGACGGATGACGACCTGCGCGAACTCGGTGTAGCTTCGCTGGGCGACCGCAAGAGACTGCGCAAGGCCGCGGCGCCTGTGGTGTCTGCGTCCGAGTCTGCTGCGCCGGCGACCACGACCGTGGCGCCGCCACCAGCCGTAGGCCGTCAGCCAGCGCCGAACGAGGAAGGCGAGCGCCGTCACGCCACCGTCATGTTTTCCGACCTCACCGGATATACCGCACTCAACGAGGCCTTCGATCCGGAGGAAGTGGAAGAGATCATGTCTCGCATCAAGCGCGAAGCCATCGCCGTGATCGAGCGCCACGGCGGACGCGTGAACCAGTTTGTCGGCGACGAAGTGATGGCGATGTTCGGCATACCGGTGGCGCGTCGCGACGACGCACGCCGCGCCATCCGCGCCGCACTCGAACTGCACCATATGGTCGACGGAATCGCTGCAGGTGTATCCGAGCGGCTGGGGCGTGTCTTGTCCATGCACACCGGCCTGCATACCGGGCTGGTGATCGCGCGGCGCAGCGACTCGCGCTCCGGAGACTTCACGCTGACCGGCGACACCGTCAACATCGCGGCGCGGCTGCGCGGCCTGGCCGAACCAGGGCAGGTGGTCGTCAGCCCGCAGACCTGGCAACAGGTGGCTGAGCATTTCGAAGGCGAGGCCGGTCGGGCGGTCGAGGTCAAGGGCAAGGAACGGCCGATGGTGCCGCACCGCATCCTGGGCGAACGGGCAGTACCCAAAGGCGGCACGCGCCCGCTGGTCGGGCGCGCGGAGGAAATGCAGCAATTCGAGACTCTGGTGCATGGCTGCCTGTCGCGCCAGCGCGGACGCATCGTGTTCGTGCGCGGCGATCCGGGACTGGGCAAATCGCGCCTGGTGGCGGAGTGTCTCGATGTGGCGCGCGAACGCGGTCTGGTGTGCCATGCGACCACGATCCTTGACTTTGGCGCACGCACAGGGCATGACGCCATTCGCACGCTGGTGCAAAGCCTGCTGGGCCTGGCGTCGGATGCTGACGAAGCGGCCCGGCGCGACGCGCTGGAACGCGCCGGGCTCAAGGGCGCGGATGGTGCCGATCTGACGCCTTATTTGTTCGAAAGCCTAGACGTGGTACCCGGCTCCAAGCTGCGGGCCTTGTTGTCAGCGTTAGATGACGATACCCGGCGCGGCTTGACGGTCGATGCGCTGGGGCAACTGGTACGCCAGCAGGTCTTGCGTACGCCGACGCTGCTGCTGGTGGAGGACATCCACTGGGCCGACGCCTGGACACTGCGCCAGCTTGGCGCATGGTTGTCGCTGGCATCGGGTCAGGCCTTGCTGGTGATGTTCACGACCCGCTTCGCCGGCGACCCGAGCGTCGGGGATTGGCGCAGCGTGCTGCACAGCCTGCCAGTGTCGAGCATGGATCTGGGACCGCTCGATGCGGACGAGGCAATGCGGCTGGCCGCCGGGGCTGCCTCCATTTCCGAGGCCCTCTTGCGCAGTTGTGTCGAACGCGCCGAAGGCAATCCACTGTTCCTGGAGCAGCTACTGCTCAATGCGGGCGACGAAAGCGCTGCCAGCCTGCCCGGATCAATCCAGGCGCTGATCCAGGCCCGCATGGACCGGCTTGAGGCATCGGACAAGAACGCCCTGCAGGCCGCGGCGGTGCTGGGCCAGCGCACAACGCTGGCCGCGATCTGCCATCTGGTCGGGGACCCGGTCTATGACCCACGGCTGCTGGTCGACCAGTTCCTGCTACGACCGCAGGGCGATGAACTGGTGTTCTGCCACGCCCTTATCCGTGACGGTGCCTATGCCTCGCTCTTGCATGCACGGCGGCGTCATCTGCACCAGGAGGCTGGCAGCTGGATTGCAGAGCAGGATACGGCGCTGGCGGCCGAGCATTACGAGCGGGCAGAGGATGCGCGGGCGGCTGCGGCCTATCTGCAGGCCAGTGAGGCGATGGCCAGTCACCATCGCAATGCGGAGGCACTGGAGCTGGTCGAGCGTGCACTCAAGTTGCCCGATCTCGCGGGCCTGGAGTTTGCGCTGAAGTTGGCGCGGGCGAGACTGCTGTTGGCGGTCGGTCACGCTGCCCAATCGATAGAAGCCAGTGGCCAGGCGATCGACGTCGCGAAAGGCAATGCCGAGCGCGCTGTGGGGTTGATCGCGATGGCTTCGGGCATGCGGCTGGTGGACCGAACCAGTGAAGGCCTGGACCTGCTGGCGCAGGCGCAGCCCTTGGCCGAGCAGGCGGGGCTGACGCTGGATCTGTCGCGGCTGCATGAATTGCGCGGCAACCTGCTGTTCGCGCTCGGGCAGGCGCAAGAATGCCAACGCGCCCATGAAACGGCACTGGCGCTGGCCCGTGAAGCCGGATCGCCCGAGGCAGAGTGTGCCGCGCTGGGCGGCATCGGCGATGCCAGATATGCGCAGGCCAGGATCATCACGGGTGCGCGCCTGATGCAAGAGTGCGTGGCGATGGCGCGCGAGCAGGGGTTCCTCAAGGTCGAAATGGCCTATTTGCCGATGTTGGCATGGGCTGAGTACTACATGATGCAGTTGCCGAAGGCGTTCAAGACCAGCCAGCAGGCGCTGGCGATGGCTGTGCGCCTGCGTAACCCGCGGGCCGAGATGATGGCCTTGTCGCAGATGGTCATGCTCGACGGCTGCGTTCGTGGCAACCACGTGGAGGGTATGCCCCGGATCGACCGGGCAATCGAGATGGCAAAGGTGCTGGGAAGCAAGCGTTTTGAGGCGATCGGCCTGTTCTTTCGTTCCATGCTGCTGCTGCGCGCAGGGGAACTGAATGCGGCCCGATCGGCACTGGCGAGCGCCTTTGATTTGTTCGGTGCCGATAGCGGTGCACGGGCCTTTGTCGGACCTCAGCTTTACAGCGTTCAGGCGATGCTTGCAAGTGATGCGCCGTCGCGGCGCAAGGCACTGCATACCGGTGAGACATTGCTCAAGACCAGCGCGTTGAGCCACAACCATTTCACGCTGCTGGATTTCGCGATACAGTCGTCGATCAACGGTGCCGACTGGGACGAGGCCTGGCGCTACTGCGACGCCCTCGAGGCTTATTGCGCGGCAGAGCCGTTGCCGTGGTCCGGCTTCATCGTTGCGCGTGGCCGGGCGCTGGTGCGCCACGGTCGGGGCGAGGGCGATGCCGAACTGGTGCGTCAGCTGCAGTCGTTGCGTCAGCAGGCTGCCAACAGCGAGATGAACTTTTACCTGAGCAACATCGACGCCGCGCTGGCAAGCCAGGGTCAGGCAAGCGCCTGACCCTGGCTCCGGGTTACGGGCGCCCCCGGCCCTGGCTTCGCCAGGCCCGCCAAGCGGGTGTGCGGGAACTTGGGAGCGGCCCGTTGCTTCCTCATGAGGCCTTGACCTTCTTGCGCCGGTTGCGTACCCAATGGTTGAGTGACTCCACCGCGATCGAGAATCCGAGCGCGAAGTAGACGTAACCCTTGGGAACATGCATGCCGAAGCCATCGGCGATGAGCAGCATGCCGATCAGCAGCAGGAAGCTCAGCGCCAGCATCTTCACGGTCGGATGGTTGGACACAAAATTGGCCAGCGGTGTCGAGGCGATGATCATGATGATCATGGCGATGACAACAGCCACGACCATGACCCACAGGTGGTCGGCCATGCCGACAGCGGTGATGACAGAGTCCAGCGAGAAGATGATATCGATCACGGCGATCTGCAGCACGACGCCGCGAAACGTGATACCGGCCGCTCCCAGCGGAGAATCCGGCGCCTCATGGTCACCCTCGACCACGTCGCCTATTTCGACCGTGGCCTTGTAAAGCAGGAACAGGCCGCCTGTGATCAGGATGATGTCGCGCCAGGAGAACGCGTGATCGGCAAGGGTGATGACCGGCGCGGTGAGTCCAACGATCCAGGCCAGCGCTGCGAGCAGCATCAAGCGTGTGATCAGGGCCAGTGATAGGCCGACTTTGCGTCCCAATGCCCGCTGATGTGCTGGCAGTCGGCCGGTCAGAATGGCGATGAATACCAGGTTGTCGATGCCCAGGACGATCTCCAGAGCCGTCAGTGTCAGCAGTGACAACCAGATCTGCGGATCGTTGACCCAGGCGAAGGCGAAGAATTCCATGCGGTGACCCAGTTGCGAAAAAAGCGGATTCTCCCATGCGCTGGCTGATGGCCATTGACACCTGCATGCAGTGCCACCTTTAGGCAGTGCTTGTTGCCGGTGGCCCGGCAGCAGCGGCCGGATTCGGCGGCCGGCTCAAGACGACGCTATCGTGGCGCGGGTCGCGGGGCCATTGCAGCGGCCGCAAACGCCCAATCTGCCACATGTTTTACAGTTTTGCGACCTTTTGCGCCGCCATCTTGTCGTAGGCTCCGTGCATGCGAAGGAAACGGAGGACGCCATGAATAACAAGACCCATAGAGTTTCGAATGTGCTGATTGACTTCATCTTCGGCGAACCGATTGCACAACCCGAGGTGATCGAAGAGGACACCGAAACGGCATGGCAGGCATGGCTGGATGCCATGACCGCGCGCGATGCGGCCGGCGATGATGGCCGGGACGACAACGGTTTCGAGGGCACACGGCCAATGTCATTGATGCATTGACGCCTCGCAGGCCACTAGCCGCTTCGCCTGCCAGGATGTTCAGGAATCGGCCGAGGCGCTCCAGCGTGTGCCCCAGGCATCTTCGAGTTTTCGCCGGTCGTGCTTGGTGGGGCGCCCTTGCGTCAGCCCCAGCGCCGGCTCGATTCCCATGCGCCGTTGTTCCGCCATCTGCTGGCGCAGCTGCACACTTTGCGGGGTCTCCTCGTACAACTGTTGCGCGACGGGCGCCGGGCCGCGTTTGTCGCTGATGCCGCGCACGACGACGGTGCGCACGATGGCGTTGTGGCGCATCTCGACGGTGTCGCCACATCGGACATCGCGCGCCGGCTTGACCTCGACGCCGTTGATCTGCACCCGGCCTTTGCCGATGTCGTCAGTCGCCAGGCTGCGCGTCTTGTAGAACCGCGCAGCCCACAACCATTTGTCGATCCGAACCTTATCCATCGGGGTTGATTGTGACTCAAGCCTTGTGACTCAAGTTGTTGAGGCCAGCGGCAGGCGCACAGTGGCGTCCAGGCCGTCGGTACGGCCATGTGAATCCCGGTTGTCCAGCGTAATCTGCCCACCCAGGGCCAGCGCAATTTCGCGGCAGATCATCAGTCCCAACCCGGAGCCATCGATGCGCCCGGCCGAAAACGGCTGAAACAGCCGTGCGCGCAATTGTGCAGGGATGCCGGGCCCGTTGTCGGATACGGTCAATGCGGCGAAATGGCGGTCGGTCAGCAGGCGAACGCCCAATACGCTGCCGTCGGGGGCATGCTTGATCGCGTTGTGCAAAAGGTTGCGTACCAGCTCGCGCAGCATCCATTCGTGCCCGCGTATAGGCGCCTGCGCGGTCTCGATGCCGAAATCCAGATTCTTGTCAGCGATCAGTGGCGCCAGGTCAAGCGCGATCGCGCGCACGATGGTGGCCAGGTCCAGCACCTGGGTGTCGGACTGCTGGCGCAGCTGTTCGACCTTGGCCAGCGCCAGCATCTGGTGGGCCAGCGCGGTGGCGCGTTCGACCGTGCGATTGATCTCGTGCAGGGCCTGCGTCGCGGGTACGTCGGCGCGCAAAGCCGACTGTACCTGCACCTTGAGCACCGCCAGCGGTGTGCGAAGCTGGTGCGAGGCGTCGCGCACAAAGCGTTTCTGGTTATCGAGCAGGTTGTGCAGCCGCGCCATCACCTGGTTGGTGGCATCGACCAGCGGGCGCAACTCGCGCGGCAGGCCGGGTGCGTCGATCGCTGTCAGGTCGTCTTCGGCGCGCAGGCGCAGGCTGGCGCTGAGCTCTCTCACCGGCCGGGTGGCACGCTGCACCACCAGCACCACCACCAGTGCGATCACGATCGCCAGCAAGCTCTGGCGCAACAAGGTGTCGATCAGGATCTGGCGCGCCAGCGTTTGGCGCAGCTCCAGTGTTTCTGCCACCTGAATCGTGACCATGCCCAGGCCCAGACGACTGGCCACGGGCTGCAACAGCACGGCCACGCGTACCGCGTCGCCGCGCACCGCGTCGTCATAGAAATCGACCAGCGCCGCATAAGGGCCCTGGTCGGGCAGGCGACCGCGCCACTGCGGCAGGTCGGACGTGCCGTCGATCAATTCGCCCTGGGCGGTGGAGATCCGGTACACCATGCGGCTGCGGTTATCCGCCTCGAAGGCCTCCAGCGCCGAGTACGGAACGTTGGTGCGAAAGCGCGCCTGTGCCCCTGCACCTTCGACCTCGATCAATTCGCCGATCGACTTGGCGGACGCGAGCAAGGTGCGATCGTAAGCGGTGTTGACGGCATCGAGCGCCTGTCGGTACAAGGTGATGGTGTTGACCAGCATGAACAGGCCGACCGGTAACAGGATGCCCAGCAGAAGGTAGCGGCGCAGCGACATGCCGGTGCGGGGTTGACGGGCTTCAGCCATCGGCCTTGAGCAGGTAACCCAGGCCGCGCAGTGTGACCAGGGTGACGCCGATGCCGCCGAGCTTCTTGCGCAGGCGATAGGCCACAACTTCGATCGCTTCGTATTGCACGTCCGGTTCGCCCGGAAAGACGATATCGAACAACTGCTCCTTGGCGACAGCGCGACCTGCGCGCTCCATCAGCGTGCGCATCATGCGCAGCTCGCGCGGGGTCAGGTCCAGCACCTTGAAGCCATGCTGGATGGCACCACTGGCTGCATCGAGCCGCAGTGGTCCGCATACGACCTGGTCGGAGGCGTTCTCGCCACCCGCACCGGCACTGCGTCGGTTCAAGGCCCGTATGCGCGCCTCGAGCTCGTCCAGGTCAAAGGGTTTAGCCAGATAGTCGTCGGCTCCGGTGTTCAGGCCGATCACCCGGTCGCCGACTGTGCCACGCGCAGTCAGGATCAGCACCGGCGTCAGCAGACCGCTCTGGCGTGCCTGCGCCAGAACCTCCAGCCCATCGAGACCCGGCAGGCTCAGGTCGAGCAGCACCACGTCGGGTTGTTGCAGGCGCCAGATGTCCAGCGCCTGCAAGCCGTCACCACATGGCTGCACCCGCATGCCGCGGCGTTCCAAGGTGCGCTTCAGGCTGGTCTGCAGCGCAGGGTCGTCTTCGATCAGCAAAAGGCGCATCGCGGCAGAACGCAATCTTGGTGTTTACCCTAGGGAATCCGGACAGCCGAATGACAGCCGGTCGGCGCATCATAGAAGAGTTCAGCAACTACAGGAGACATGCCATGCGTCGCGATACCTTTCTCAAATCCATGTTGGCAGCCGCCGCAGCCGGCAGCCTGCCGCTGTCGGCATTTGCCGCGTCCAACGTCAAGATGATGATTCCCGCCAACCCCGGTGGTGGCTGGGACGGTACCGGCCGCGCGCTGGGCAAGGCGCTGATCGAAAGCAAGGCCGCCGACACGGTGCAGTACGACAACAAGGGTGGTGCCGCGGGTGTCATCGGTCTGGCGCAGTTTGCCAATGCCAGCAAGGGCGACGAGAACGCGCTGATGGTCATGGGCGCCGTGATGCTCGGCGGCATCATCGCCACCAAGCCACCGGTGGGTCTGGACAAGCTCACACCCATTGCGCGCCTGACCAGCGAGTACAACGTGTTCGTGGTGCCGGCCGAGTCCCCCTTCAAGACCATGAAGGACGTGGTCGAGCAATTCAAGAAAGACCCTGGCAGCGTGAAATGGGGCGGCGGCTCCAAGGGTTCGACCGAGCACATCTCGGCATCCATGCTGGCCGGCAAGGTCGGCGTCGACCCCAAGAAGGTCAACTACATCGCGTTTCGGGGCGGCGGTGAGGCAGTGGCCGCCATTCTGGGCAACAACGTTTCGGTCGGTGGCAGCGGTTACAGCGAGTTCGCCGAATACATCAAGGCCGGCAAGATGCGCGCCATCGGCGTCACGTCCGAGAAACGCCTGCCGGGCGTGAATGTGCCCACGATGAAGGAAATGGGATACGACGTGGTGCTGGGCAACTGGCGCGGCGTGTACGGCGCGCCCGGCATCACTGCGGCACAACGCGCGGCGCTGACCGAGATGGTGACCAAGGCGACCAAGTCGGCCGGCTGGCAGGAGGCGCTGGAAACCAACAAATGGACGCCGGCGTTGCTCACGGGCAAGGCGTTCGACGATTTCGTCGACAACGAGTTCTCCAGCCTGCGCGGCACCATGCATCTGGCTGGAATGTTGTGATCCGCAAGGGCGGGGCGCCGGGGCCGCAGACCCTGGTCGGTCTGGGCGTGATGGCCCTGTCTGTTGTGATCCTCATCGGCGCCTGGGGTTTCCCGTCCAGTGCGGGTTACTCGGGCGTTGGCCCCAATTTTTTGCCATGGGTGGTGGGACTGGCCCTGCTTTTGAGCGGGGTGCTGGTGGTATGGGAGGCCCGCACGCGCGGCGGCTATCGCAATATGGAGGAGCCGACCGGGGCAGGGCATGGCTACTGGCCCGGCTTCGCCTGGATGTCGGTGGCGCTGCTCGCCAATGCGGCGCTGATCACCACGATCGGATTCATCCTGAGCTGCAGCCTGTGTTTCGTGCTCGCGGTTCGCGGTCTGCGCAGCGCAGACCGAAACGGTGGCGGACCCGCCGACAGTCGCGGTTGGATCGCGCAGACCTTGCGTGATGCAGCCATCGGCTTTGCGATATCCGCACCGGTGTACTGGATGTTCACCAAATTGCTGGCTATCAATCTACCCGGCCTGACCTCCACCGGATGGATCTGAAATGAAAGACGCCTCCCGTCTGTCCGGCTTCACTGCGTGTAAGCCGGCCGAACCCCCCACTGGGGGGCGGGCCGGCCACTTCGGAGCGGTCGTGCGCGGCGGCCCCTGGACTGGCCTGCTCCGCGGCCCCTCGATCTTTCATGCGCTGCGGGTGGCGCGCAGCGCAATGGAGCACTGACATGGATTTGTGGAACCAACTTCTGATGGGTTTTGCGACAGCCGCGACCCCGGTCAACCTGATCTGGTGTTTTGTCGGCTGCGCCATCGGCACCGCGGTAGGTGTATTGCCCGGCATCGGACCTGCTGTGGCCGTGGCCATGCTGCTGCCGATCACGACCCGGGTGGACGCCACCGCATCGATGATTTTTTTCGCGGGCATCTATTACGGCGCCATGTATGGCGGCTCCACCACCTCCATTCTGCTCAACACGCCGGGAGAGACCGGCAGCATGATCACCGCGATGGAGGGCAACAAGATGGCCAAGAGCGGGCGTGCCGGCGCCGCTCTGGCAACCTCGGCCATCGGCTCGTTTGTCGCCGGAACCATCGCCACCGTGATGGTGACGATGTTTGCACCGTTGCTGGCCAATTTCGCAGTCAAGCTCGGGCCACCCGAATACTTCATGTTGATGGTGCTCGCCTTCACGACCGTCAGCGCAGTGCTCGGGCGCAGCACCTTGCGCGGCATGGTGGCACTGTTTGTCGGCCTGGCCGCGGGCCTGATCGGCATGGACCAGATTTCCGGTCAGGTGCGTTACACCGCCGGCGTGCCGGAACTTCTCGATGGCATCGAGATCGTGCTGGTGGCCGTGGGACTGTTTGCCGTGGCCGAAGCCTTGTATGCGGTGTTGTACGAGGGCGGTCCGCCCGACCAGCAGAACAAGCTCAGCCGGGTGCATATGAGCCTGTCGGACTGGCGTCGTTCTTTTCCGGCCTGGCTGCGCGGTACGGTCATCGGATTCCCGTTCGGTACCATTCCGGCTGGTGGCAGTGAGATCCCGACTTTCCTGAGTTACGCGGCCGAGAAGAAGCTGGCCAAGGGCGAGAACCTGTCAGAGTTCGGCACCCGCGGCGCCATCGAAGGCGTGGCAGGTCCGGAGGCTGCCAACAATGCCGCCATCACCGCGACGCTGATTCCATTGCTCACGCTGGGCATTCCGACGTCGAACACCGCGGCCATCTTGCTGGGCGCTTTCCAGAATTACGGCATCCAGCCCGGTCCCCAACTGTTCACGACTTCGGCGACACTGGTCTGGGCGCTGATTGCGTCGCTATATATCGGCAACGTGATGCTGCTGATCCTGAATCTGCCGATGGTCGGTTTGTGGGTCAAGTTGCTCAAGATTCCCAAGCCCTATCTGTATTCCGGCATTCTGATATTTGCCACCGTCGGTGTCTACGGCATGCGCCAGAGTGCTTTTGACCTGGTGCTGTTGTATGCGATCGGCCTGATTGGCGTGGTGATGCGGCGCTACGACTTCCCGACTGCACCGGTGGTGGTTGGCATGATTCTCGGCCCGCTGGCGGAGGCACAGATGCGCAATGCCCTGTCGATCGGCGAGGGTAACTGGCTGGTGTTTGTCGAGCGGCCGATGTCGGCCGGACTGCTCGGCGTGGTGGTCGCGGTACTGGTGTTGCCACGGTTGGTGCGCGTGCTGTCGGCGCGGCGCGCGGCGCGCTGAGGCCGGGTCGCACCACAAGGCCCCTCCGGCGCTGGCGCAGCGGCTTGGAAACACGGGCTTGGCGCGGTTTCAGCTGCCTTTTCCCATCATGGCGGTATAGCGGCGCTGCATCTCCTGCGGCGTGAGCTTCTCGATCTCGTGACCGATCATCCAGCGGTGGCCAAACGGGTCGATGACGACCCCGGTGCGCTCACCGTAAAACTGGTCCTGCGGCGCCATCTCCAGGGTGGCGCCCGCATCGATGGCCCGCTGCACCAGCCCGTCCGCATCCTCCACATGCAGGTGCATGCTGACCGGCGAACTGTCACCGGGCTGTGGCCCCTTCATGCCGTACTCCGGAAATTCGTCACTGATCATCAGCGTTGTGCCGGCGATGTCCATCTCCATGTGGCCGATGCGGCCTGAAGGTTCGACAAGACGAAATTTCTCGGTTGCGCCAAAAGCCTTGCCGTAGAAGTCGAGGGCGCGCTGGCTGTCGCGGACACGCAGGTAGGCATACAGTTCATGGATCATGGAGGGCTCCGATCTGGGTACAGGCCACTGTAAACGATCGCCAACGGGCCGTCCCGGAAAAACGGACGCTGCCGCGGGGGGGCGTGTTGTGTCAACGATGTAGCGGGATACGGCGCCGTCTTGGCCTTGCTCGGCCGCGATGAATCCCATAAAGCCTAAATAAATACCCCACAGTTCATAAGTAATACCGAATGGTCTACATTCCGTTCGCGCCACATTTTTGGTGCGAGCTGGTGATTCAGCATCTATTCCTGGAGATACGTATGAAGAAGTCCCTTATCGCTACCGTCATTGCTCTGAGCGCTACCTTCTCGGTGCAAGCCAAGGACATCGTCGACACCGCCGTGGCAGCCGGCACCTTCAATACCCTGGCAACGGCTCTGAAGGCGGCCGGATTGGTAGACACGCTCAAGGGCAAGGGCCCATTCACTGTGTTTGCACCAACCGACGCTGCATTCGCCAAAGTGCCCAAGGCTGACCTGGACGCGCTGCTCAAGGACAAGGCCAAGCTCACCGCAGTGTTGACCTATCACGTGGTGCCCGGCAAGGTGATGGCGGCCGACGTCAAGCCTGGCATGGTCAAGACCGTGCAGGGTTCGAGCCTGACAGTTTCCACGTCGTCGGGTGTCATGGTCGATCAGGCCAAGGTCACCGCGACCGATATCGTTGCCGACAACGGCGTGATCCACGTCATCGACAGCGTCATCATGCCCAAGTAAATCCGTTACACGGCACGCGAACGGCTACAAGGTCGTTCGCATCGCAAGGACAACAGCCGGCTTCGCCCGGCTTTCTTAATTTGGCGGGGGTTAACATCTGCCCATGTCAGCATCTGCAGCAGCCAAAGCCGACCTTCCTGCCGGCGCGTCGCACGGCTTGCCGCTCGACGCCCAGGGCATTTTGGAACTGGCCGCGCGCTCGATGTTCCATTTGTTCTCGAGCATCAGTCAGGGCATGTTCCTGGTCGATCGAACCGGTCGCATCGTATGGGTGAACGAAGGCTACCAGCGCTTCTTGCCGGCGCTGGGTTTTTCGTCGCTGGACCAGTTCATGGGGCACATGGTCGAGGACGTAATTCCCAATACGCAGATGCGCCGGGTACTCGAGACGGGTGAGGCCTATCTGATCGACTTGCTGACCAACCGGGCGGGTACCTTTGTCGTCAGCCGCATTCCGCTGCGCGACGATGACGACGCGGTGATCGGTGCGATTGGCATCGTGTTGTTCGACCATCCCGAGACTACGCTGCAACCCCTGATCAGCAAGTTCGCGTTGATGCAGCGCGACCTGGACGATGCGCGCCGCGAATTGGCCACCCAGCGGCTGGGCCAGGCCCGCAGTATCGGTGCGCGTCCCTCCAAGTACACCTTCACCAGTTTTGTCGGCACCAGCGCGGCAGCGGTCGAGGTCAAACGCCAGGCCCGGCGCGCGGCGCAGTCCAACAGCCCGGTGTTGTTGCTCGGCGAGACTGGCACCGGCAAGGAACTGCTGGCCCACGCCATCCATGCTGCATCCAGCCGAGCATCCGGGCCGCTGGTGAGTGTCAATATCGCCGCCGTGCCCGATACCTTGCTGGAAGCCGAGTTTTTCGGCGTTGCGCCTGGCGCCTTCACCGGCGCCGATCGCAGGGGGCGCGATGGCAAGTTCAAGCTCGCCGACGGTGGCAGCCTGTTCCTGGACGAGATCGGCGACATGCCTCTGGCCTTGCAGGCCAAGTTGCTGCGGGCATTGCAGGAGGGCGAGATCGAGCCACTGGGCTCGAACACGCTGGTGCCGTTTGACGCGCGCGTGATTGCAGCGACCTCGCGTGACCTGTCCGCCTGCATGCGCGACGGCAGGTTCCGCGAAGACCTGTATTACCGGCTCCACGTGTTGCCGATCCATGTGCCGCCGCTGCGCGAGCGGCGCAGCGACATCGCGGCGCTGGTGGAGGCGCTGGGTGACGACATCGCACTGCGCAACGGCGCCGCATTGCCGGACCTCACCTCGGATGCGCTCGAACTGCTGTGTGCGCAGGAATGGCGCGGCAACATTCGCGAATTGCGCAACGTGCTCGAGCAGTCGGCGATGCGCGGCGACAACCAGCGTATTGACGCTGCGTTGTTGCGCCAGGTGCTGCTGCAATCCGGCATTGATCCTCGTGCGTTGCCGCGTTCCGGCAAGCCGGGCGGCGCCGTGCGGGTGGCGCAGGGGCACGACGCGGAACTGCTGCGTCCGTTGGCCGAGCAGGTGGCCCAGGTCGAACGCCTGGCGATCGCCGCGGCGATGCGTGCCACTGATGGCAACAAGTTGGCGGCGGCCCGTTTACTGGGTGTGTCTCGTGCGACTCTTTACCAGCGATTGTCTGAAATTAATGCAGATGTATAAATATTGGTCATCGCATTTGTATGTAGTTTATACAACTCTCGCCAAGCGCATCTGAAACCTGTTGTGAATCAAGGCTTTGCGCGTTGGCACGAAGCATGCTGTTTCGGGTTGTTCGATTCTTCTCATGAATCGTTTTTCCATAACCAACCCACTGACTGGAGACAAACCATGCACCGTCGCACCCTGGTTGCGCTCGCCGCCATCGCCGCCACTGCCCTGACTGCCATGACGCCATTGACGGCGCAGGCGCAGAACAAGGAAGTCCGCATTGCCTTGATCGCCAGCAAGACCGGCCCGCTGGAGGCGTATGCCAAGCAGACCATCGTCGGCTTCAACATGGGTCTGAGCTATGGAACCGGCGGAACCCTGATGGTGGCTGGTAAAAAACTGGTCGTGATCGAGAAGGACGACCAGGGCAAGCCGGACGTCGGCAAGAGCCTGCTGGCGGCGGCGTATGCGGACGACAAGGTCGACATCGCGGTCGGCCCGACCGCCTCGCCGGTGGCACTGGCAATGTTGCCGGTGGCCGAGGAATACAAGAAGATTCTCTTGGTCGAGCCCGCGGTGGCCGATTCCATCACGGGCGACAAGTGGAACAAATACATCTTTCGCACCGGGCGCAACAGTTCGCAGGATGCAGCGTCCAACGCCGTGGCCCTGGATTCACCCGACAACGTGATCGCCATCCTGGCCAATGACAACGCGTTCGGCCGCGACGGTGTGAAAGCGACCAAGGAATTCACCAAGAAGGCCAAGATCGTGCACGAAGAGTACCTGCCCGTCGGTACCACCGATTTCACGGCCGGCCTGCAGCGCATCATCGACAAGCTCAAGGATCAGCCGGGCAAGAAGTACATTGCTGTAGCCTGGTCTGGCGCACCGGCCCCGTTCGCCAAGATTGCCGATCTCGATCTGGACAAGCGATTCGGTATCAAGCTGGCCACGGGTGGCAACATCCTGCCGGCGATGGTGGCGTACAAGCAGTTCCCGGGCATGGAAGGCGCCTTGTACTACTACTTCGGCATCCCGAAGAACCCGGCCAACGAAGCCATGGTGGCCCAGCACTACAGCCAGTTCAAGACGCCGCCTGACTTCTTCACCGCCGGCGGGTTCTCTGCGGCGATGGCCGTGGTGACCGCGCTCAAGAAGACCAATGGTGACACCAACACCAACAAGCTGATCAGCGCCATGGAGGGCATGAGTTTCGAGACGCCCAAGGGCACCATGACCTTCCGCAAGGAAGACCACCAGGCCATGCAGTCCATGTACCACTTCCGGATCAAGGCGGACCCGGCGTTCGCCTGGGGCGTGCCGGAGCTGGTGCGCGAGATCAAGGCCAGTGATATGGACATCCCCATCCGCAACAAGCGCTGAAAGCGCGCGCTCGGCTACCGAGCGGGCGCGATGCGTCGTTGGGCGGTGCTCGCAATCCTCACGTACTGAAGTACGTTTCGGCAGCAAGCCTCCGTCCGCCTAGCCTGGCGCCCGCTCGCTACGCCGCTCGCACGCTTTCGGGTGATTTCGATTTGCGAATCTCGGCGCGCCTCAGTCTGAGGCCGCGTCGATTCTTGCCACAACCATGCTGCAAACCAAAGATCTGACGATCCGCTTCGGCGGGCACGTGGCGGTGAACGCGGTCAGTTGCGCTTTTGCGCCTGGCACGCTGACGGCCATCGTGGGCCCCAATGGCGCGGGCAAGACGACGTATTTCAACCTGATCTCGGGCCAGCTCAAGGCCAGCGCGGGATCGGTCAGTCTGAACGGGCGCGACATTTCGTCGCTGGGCGTATCGGCGCGGACCCATGCGGGTCTGGGGCGGGCGTTCCAGCTGACCAACCTGTTCCCCAATCTGTCGGTGTTCGAGAATGTGCGACTGGCGGTGCAAGCGACGCGCCGCGGTCGGCATCGCCATGGTCTCAATTTGTGGAGCATCTGGAGTGACCACAAGGAACTGGCCAGCCGAGCCGATGAAATTCTGGAAACGGTGGCCTTGTCGGACAAGTCCGAGGCAATGGTCGCGAGCCTGCCGCATGGCGATCAACGCAAGCTCGAGGTGGCGCTGTTGATGGCGCTCGAGCCCGATGTCTTCATGTTCGACGAGCCCACCGCCGGCATGAGCGTGGGCGAGGCGCCGGTGATCCTGGACCTGATCCGCAAGCTGAAAAGTGACCCCAGCAAGACCATCTTGCTGGTGGAACACAAGATGGATGTCGTGCGCGAACTGGCCGATCGCATCATCGTGTTGCACAACGGTGCGCTGGTGGCCGATGGTGAGCCGGCCGAGGTCATTGCGTCGCGCGTGGTGCAGGAGGCGTACCTCGGCGTAAGCCCCGAGGACACATCGGTACAGGACGACGTTGCCCCCCAATCCGACCTTCCCCCTCAAGGTGGAAGGAGGCATTCATCATGAGCGAACCGCTACTGGCCTTGACCGGGGTTCATACGCACATCGGGCCCTACCACATCCTGCACGGCGTGGACCTGGTCGTGCCCCGAGGCGAGGTGACGTTGCTGCTCGGGCGCAATGGCGCGGGCAAGTCGACCACGCTGCGCACCATCATGGGATTATGGCGGGCATCCAAAGGCAGGCTCACATTTGATGGGCGCGATATCACGACGCTGACGACGCCCGAAATTGCAGAATGCAACATCGCCTATGTGCCGGAGAACATGGGCATCTTCGCCGACCTGACGGTGCGCGAGAACATGTTGCTGGCAGCGCGCAACGCGGCCAACGAAAAGCAGATAGACACCCAAAGGCTGGACTGGATCTTCGGTCTGTTTCCCGCCGTGCAAAAGTTCTGGAACCATCCGGCCGGCAAGTTGTCGGGCGGGCAGAAGCAGATGCTCGCGGTGGCGCGCGCCATCGTCGAGCCGCGCGAACTGCTGATCGTCGACGAGCCCAGCAAGGGCCTGGCGCCATCGATCATCAACAACATGATCAACGCCTTTGCCGAGCTCAAGGCCACCGGGGTGAGCATCCTGCTGGTGGAGCAGAACTTCAACTTTGCGCAAAAGATCGGCGATACGGTGGCGGTGATGGACAACGGTGTGGTGGTGCACAGCGGCAGCATGCAGGCGTTGACCCAGGACGCCGCGTTACAGAGATCCCTTTTGGGGCTGGCGATATGAACAACTCGGATTTCGACTGGAAGCCGGTGGCCCTGGTGCCGCTGCTGGCGCTGCTGGTGTTCCCTCTGATCGGTTCGGGCTCGACCTGGCTCACGCTCACCGTGGCCGGTCTGGCGATGGGCCTGATCATCTTCGTCATTGCCTCCGGGCTGACGTTGGTGTTCGGCCTGATGGACGTGCTCAACTTCGGCCACGGCCTGTTCATCGCGCTCGGCGCGTTCGTGGCGACCACTGTGCTGGGCTCGATGTCCGACTGGACCCAGTCGGACGAACTGTGGCGCAATCTGGTGGCGGTATTGCCGGCCATGCTGGTGGCGATGCTGGTGGCGGGTGCCGTGGGGCTGGCGTTCGAGCGCTTCATCGTCAAGCCGGTATACGGCCAGCACCTGAAACAGATCCTGATCACCATGGGCGGCATGATCATCGGCGAAGAGCTGATCAAGGTGGTCTGGGGACCCCAGCAGATTGCGTTGCCGCTGCCCGAAGCCATGCGTGGCGTCGTCCTGATCGGCGACGCCGCCATCGAGAAGTACCGCATCATGGCGGTCATCGTCGGTCTGGTGGTGTTTGGTGCGCTGGTATGGACATTGAACAAGACCAAGATCGGCCTGCTGATCCGCGCCGGCGTGCAAGACCGCGAGATGGTCGAGTCGCTCGGTTACCGCATCCGGCGCCTGTTCATCGGTGTGTTCGTCGTGGGCAGCGCATTGGCGGGCCTGGGCGGCGTGATGTGGGGCCTTTACCAGCAGTCGGTGACGCCGCAGATGGGCGCGCAGGTCAACGTGCTGATCTTCATTGTCATCATCATTGGTGGACTGGGCTCCACCGCCGGTGCACTCATCGGCGCCTTGCTGGTCGGGCTGATGGCCAACTACACCGGGTACCTGGCGCCCAAGGTGGCGCTGTTCTCCAATATTGCGTTGATGGCGGCCATTCTTCTATGGCGACCCCAGGGTGTCTACCCGGTGGCCAATCGTTGATCCCGGGAGGAAGAAAATGAAGCATCCCACACGCTCACTGCGTTCGCTGCCCCCGGTGGGGGCCGTCAGTACCTTCGAAGCGGCCGGGCGGTACTGACATGCTCACCCGTCTTCTCTCGAACGACCTGCCGCGCAGCCGCCCGCTGGCGATCCTGCTGCTGGTGCTGTTGCTGGGCCTGGCCTTCGCGCCGTTCCTGTTTCCGGGCGTCAAGGCGCTCAACGTGGCTGCCAAGGTACTGATCTTCATCGTGCTGGTGGCCAGCTTCGACCTGTTGCTGGGTTACACCGGTATCGTCAGCTTTGCGCACACCATGTTCTTCGGCATTGGCGCCTACGGCATCGCGATCGCCACCACCCGCATGGGCCCGACCTGGACCGCACTGGGGGTGGGACTGGGCAGCGCGCTGGTCCTGTCCTTTGTGCTGGCGCTGTTGATTGGTTTGTTCTCGCTCAGGGTGCGCGCCATCTTTTTTGCCATGATCACGCTGGCGGTGGCGTCCGCCTTTCTGACGCTGGCCTCGCAATTGTCCGAGTTCACTGGCGGCGAGGACGGCCTGACCTTCAAGGTGCCCGAGTTCCTGTCGCCAAGCTACGAGTTCATGGACGAGGAGTTCCTGGGCGTCATGCTGGACGGGCGCCTGGCCACCTACTACCTGCTGTTCGTGCTTGCGCTGGCGTTGCTGCTGACCTTGCTGCGCATCGTCAACTCACCGTTCGGCCGCGTGCTGCAGGCGATCCGCGAGAACGAATTCCGCGCCGAGGCCATCGGCTACCGCGTGGTGGTCTACCGTACCGTCTCGAGCATCCTGTCGGCACTGTTTGCCTGCGTCGCCGGCGCGATGCTGGCGCTTTGGCTGCGCTACAACGGGCCGGACACGTCTCTGTCGTTCGAAATCATGATCGACGTTTTGCTGATCGTCGTGATTGGCGGCATGGGCACGATGTACGGCGCTGCGATTGGCGCAACTTTGTTCATGATTGCGCAAAGCTACCTGCAGGACCTGCTACGCCTGGGTAGCGAAGCCACCGTGGCCTTGCCGTGGCTGTCGGCCCTGTTATCGCCGCAGCGCTGGTTGCTCTGGCTCGGTGTGCTGTTCGTGTTGTCGGTGTACTACTTTCCCACCGGGGTGGTCGGTCGATTGCGGTTGCGCAGCGCACAGCGCCAGGCGGGGCGGGGAGGGTGATGATGGACTTCTCATCGCACTACCTGCAATGCCTGGGGCGCGAGGTCCACTACACCGAGTGGGGTGCTGACAACAGCCGCACCGTGATCGCATGGCATGGCCTCGCACGGACCGGGCGCGACATGGACGAACTGGCGCATTGGCTCAGTACGCCAGAACACGGCTACCGGGTGATCTGCCCGGACACGATTGGCCGCGGTTTGAGCCAGTGGAGCCCTGATCCGGACCGTGAATATTGCCTGGATTTTTATAGCGCGCTGGCCACGTCCCTGGTCGACCAACTGGGCTTGACGCGGTTCGACTGGGTCGGCACTTCGATGGGAGGCTCGATTGGTCTGGTCGCTGCAGCCGGTCCGCTGCGCGGACGCATCAACCGGCTGGTGCTCAATGACAACGGCCCGGAACTGGCAGCCGCCGCTATCGCGCGGATTCGCTCGTACGCCGGAAACCCGTCGGCGTTTGCGACCGTGTCGGAGTTGGAGCAGTACTTCCGAACCGTGTACAAGCCCTATGGGTTCCTGACCGATGCGCAGTGGCGCCACCTGACACAAACCTCTACGCGCAGGCTGCCTGATGGCCGGGTGACGCCGCACTACGATCCGGCGATGGTGCAGCAGTTTGTCTGCCACCGCGATGACTATCTGCGCTGGCCGGAATACGACAGCCTGCGAATTCCGGTGCTTTGCCTGCGTGGGGAAAACTCCGACTTGTTGCTCGAGGAAACGGCACTGGCCATGGCGCACCGGGGTCCCCTCGCCCGTATAGAGACGATTGCCGGTTGCGGTCATGCGCCAGCGCTCAACGTGCCCGATCAGCTCGAACGGGTGACGAATTTTTTGCGCGCAGGTTGACTGGAGCGCGGCGGGCCGGTCCGCTGAAGTGGTACAAACGGCCCGATGCAAATTGAAAAAAACACCGCCGTGACCTTGCGCTACAAGGTGACCGACGTCAACCGCCAACCGCTCGAGAACGGTACCGACCCGATGGTCTATCTGCATGGGGGTTACGGCAACACCTTTGCCAAGATCGAGTCTGCGTTGGAGGGCCAGAGCAAGGGTTACCAGACCACTGTCGAACTGCAACCCCAGGACGCGTTCGGCGAGCGCGATGAAACCTTGTTGCAGACCATTCCGAAAAGTGAGTTCCCGCCCGGCGTGAAGGTCGGTGGCACGCTCAAGGGGCAGGACGCGTCAGGTCATGAGCGCGTTTTCACCGTCATCAAGATCAAGGGCGACAAGGTACAGCTCGACGGCAACCACCCGATGGCAGGCAAGGTCCTGCGGTTTACCGTGCGGGTCGAAGATGTGCGGGCCGCGACACCGGTGGAGATCGAACACGGCCATGTACACGGGGAACACGGACATCATCACTGAAGTCCAATGCATTGCCTTTAGCGCGATCAGTCGATCTTGGCACCGGACGACTTGACCACCTGTGACCATTTGCGCGTTTCGGCATTGATGAACTGACCGAGCTGCTCCGGCGTTCCGCCGACCGGCTCCGCACCCAGGCCCTTGAAGCGCTCGATGATTTCGGGCTTCTTCAGGATCTTGTCGACTTCGGCCGAGACCTTGTTGACGATGGCCGGCGGCGTGCCGGCCGGTGCCATCAGCACGAACCAGGATTCGGCCGCATAGCCGGGCAGCAGCGATGCAATCGGCGGCACATCCGGCAACTGGGCGCTGGGCTTCTCGCTGGTGACACCCAGCGCAACCAGTTTGCCAGCCTTGATGTGGGGCATGGCCGAGGGCAGGTTGTCGATCGCCAGCTGCACCTGGCCGCCCATCAGGTCGACCAGCATCGGACCACTGCCACGGTAGGGAATGTGGGTCACGAAGATACTGGCACCGCTCTTGAACAGTTCGGTCGACAGATGGCCGGTGGTGCCGTTGCCGGGGGAACCGTAGGACAAGCTGCCCGGTTTGGCCTTGGCGATGGCGATCAATTCCTTGAGGTTCTTGGCGCCCAGCGAAGGATTGACGACCAGCACATTGGGCACCCGCACGACGAACGACACCGGTGCGAAGTCCTTGGCGGTGTCATACGGCATCTTGGGGTACAGGAACTGGTTGATGGCCTGGGTTCCAGGCGTTCCCATCAGGAAGGTGTATCCGTCCGGCGCCGCGCGGGCCACTTCGGCGGCGCCTATATTGCCGCCGGCTCCGCCTTTGTTGTCGACCACGAAGCTCTGCTTCATGGCCTTGGTCAGTTCGTCGGCAATCACGCGCGCGGTGATGTCGGTCGTGCCGCCTGCGGCAAAGGGAACAACGATGCGTACCGGCTTGCTCGGGTAGTCGGATTGGGCCAGCGCGGGGGCGCCGGCAACGATGGCCGCTGACAACAGCAGCAGATTGAAGGGGGATATTTTGATCATGGGTTCTCCGTAAGACAGGGTTGCGTGCGCGTGCTCCGCTGGACTGCGCGCGGTAGGCCGCCCATTATCTGCCCCAAGCGCCATCGTCACCTGCACGCGGACGCCGTGTCGCGGCACAGCGGTTATCGTATCGGACAGTTCGTGAATCTGGAAATGGAGGGACGCATGGCGGTGGTTCCGCGAATTTCGGTCGATGGCGTGAACGTCCACTTCGAGGGCGACCATCCGCGCACGGTCGTGATGGTCCACGGCTGGCCCGATACCTGCCGCCTTTGGGACGCGACGGTGGATGCACTCAAGGACCGCTATTGCTGCGTACGGTTCACCTTGCCCGGCTTCGACACCACCGCGCCGCCCAGGATCACCTCGCTCGACGACATGTGCGAGTTGCTGCACACCATCGTCGACCAGGTCAGCCCCGGCGCGCCGGTGACCTTGTTGCTGCATGACTGGGGTTGTGTTTTTGGCTACGCGTTTGCAGCGCGTTGTCCAGACCGGGTGAGCCGCATCGTGGCGGTCGACATTGGCGACCACAACTCCGATGCGCTGGCACATGCGCTGACGCTGGCACAACGGGCCCAGGTATTCGGCTACCAGTTCTGGCTCGCGCTGGCGTGGAAACTCGGTGGCAGCACCGGCCGCTGGATGACGCGCTGGATGGCGCGCCAGTTGGGTTGCCGCAGTGATCCGGCACGGATCGGCTGGCAGATGAACTACCCCTATGCGATGCGCTGGTTTCGCAGTGCCGGCGGGCTGGCGCATGCGCCGCCGGTGCCGTCGGACCGCCCCATGCTGTACATCTACGGCGAGCGCAAGCCGTTCATGTTCCATTCGCCGCAGTGGCTGGCAGCGCTCGCGCAGCGCCCCGATTGCGCCGTGCGCGCGTTTCGCACCGGCCATTGGGTGATGGTGCAGCAGCCGCAGGCGTTCAACCAATGCGTACGTGAGTGGCTGCAGGCGTCGGATGCGGTCGATCCGCAGCCTGCTTGACCCGGGTTTGACCACCGGCGTGTCGTGTCGCGTGGCGCGGCAGGCAGGCGCGCAGGGAAGTGTCAGGCCGGCGCCGTTTCGGCGACCGAAACGAATAGAGGCTTTTCCAAGCCGGGTTGAACTGCTAGCATGCGCTGGCACCGTGCGTGCGCGGGCTTCGAACCTGCAATGGCCATAACGATGGATAGAGGAAGACACACCATGTTGAATCGTCGCGAGTTGATGCAGGCCGGCGCGGCCATGTCGTCGCTGGTCCTTCCCGCAGCAGCCTGGAGCCAGGCCAAGCCGGAAAAGCTCACCATCCTGTCGCATCGGGTGCACCGATCCGTGCTCACGGGTGCCAAAGGGGGCGATGCCACGGCCGACTGGTCCAAGCGCACGGGCATCCCGATCGAATGGATCACGCTGGACACCGGCCCGCTGCACGAGCGTCTGTTTCGCGAAGCCAGCCTGTCGTCGACCTCGGTGGATCTGGCGTTCCTGCTCAACACACGTGCCACGCCCAATGTCAGCAACCTGCTCGAACCGCTGGACGCGCTGATGAAGGCCGATGCCCTGGAAGACCCGTCCGACATGTTTCCCGGACTGGTGGCCGCGATGAAGTTCGGTGGCAAGCAATATGCCATTCCGCATCGGCATGCGACCACCGGCTTTCACTACAACGAGGCGATCTTCAAGGAAAAGGGTGTGCCGATCCCCAGGACTTTCGAGGATGTGATCGAGGCGGCGAAGAAACTCACTTTCACCCGACCCGATGGCACGCAGGTGTTCGGTTTCCTGATCGAGGGTGACAACTACCCCAACGTCATCGACATGGCGCGTGCGCACAACGGGGATTTCATCACCGGCGACTTCAAACTCGGCGTCAACGAACCGGCCATGCTGCGCGCCGTGCAGACGATGCGCGATTTCTACGCGGCTGGCGTGATACCACGCAACTGGACGGCGATCAAGGGTGAAGAGGTCAACACCTGGATGCAGACCGGTCGTGTGGCAATGACGATCACCTCGTTCGGCCGCACCCAGTTCTACAACGACAAGGAAAAGTCGAAGCACCCGGGCGACATCAAGGTGATGGCGATGCCGGCTTCGCGTGACCTCAAGACCCGGTTTCCCGACGCGGCGCCGGCCAAGACCGAGTTTTGGTCGATGTGCATTCCCAAGAGCGCTCGCAACAAGGCGATTGCCTGGAGCCTGATCAAGGAGTTGTCGTCCAAGCAGAACACGCTCATGGCCGCGCTCAACGGCAATGGCCCGGTGCGCGCATCGGCCTACAAGGATGCGAATTTCATCGCGCAGATACCGTATGCCGCCGCCGAGGCGGCCACGCTCAAGGTGGCGCGGGTGCCGATTCCCGCATTCGACAATGCGGCCAAGGCGGGCGACATCTTTGTCGAGGAATTGCAGGCGGCCGTTCTCGGGCGCAAAGGCGTGGCACTGGCGATGGACGACGTGGCCAGACGGGTCAAACCGCTTCTGCCGTGACCGATGGCCAAACCCTGACGGCAGTCTTGCCGCGGGTGCGACTGGCCTATCTGCCCACCCCCCTGGAGAGCGCGCCGCGGCTGTCCCGGCAGGTGGGCGGCCCTCCGATATGGATCAAGCGCGAGGATCTGAGCGGTCTGGCGCTCGGTGGCAACAAGGCGCGCCAACTGGAGTTTCTGATGGCCGACGCCCAGGCCAGCGGCGCGCAGGCGGTGGTGACCACGGCGGCCGTGCAGTCGAATTTCTGCCGTGCCTGCGCCGCCGCAGGTGCCGCGCTCGGCATCCATGTCGGACTTCTGCTGCGCGGCGACGGCACCGAGCCGGTGCAGGGCAATTACCTGCTGGACCGCATGTTTGGGGCCGAGATCCGGTTCATCGATACCCGCGACCCCTACGATCCCATCATCGCGCCGGCATTGCAGCAGTTCGTGGCGGATCTGCACGCCCGCGGACTGTCGGCCCATGTGCTGCATTTGCCCGGGCGTACCGGCAGTCTGGGTGCGGCAGCAATGGTCGATACCGGGCAGGAACTGGCGCAGCAATTTGCCACCCTGGGGCTCCAACCGCAGGCCGTGTTCCTGGCTGCAGGTTCCGGCTTGACCGTGGCTGGTGTCGCGCTGGCGTTCAAGGCGCTGGGCCTGGCGACCCGGGTCGTGGGAATATCGGTGCAGCGACCGGCCGATTTCATGGTCCCGATGATCGTCGAGCGTGCCAATGCCGCTGCCCAACTGCTGGGGCTGCCGGTGCGGCTGGAATCCTGCGACTTCGATATCGATGACCGCCACCTTGGCGACGGTTATGGCCAGCCATCGGCGGACGGCCTGCACGCCATGCGGCTGGCGGGCCGGACCCAGGGCATCGTGCTCGATCCGGTTTATACCGGCAAGGCATTGGCCGGCATGCTCGCGCAGCTGGGCGAGGGACGGTTTCACGGTGATGCGCCGGTGGTGTTCTTCCATTCGGGCGGCGCACCCGGTTTGTTCGCCCATGCAGCGCACAGCGCAGCGGTCGCATGAACCCTCGTGCCGCCTCCGCGCGCCGTGCCGCGCCCACGCGCAACGCTGCGGCGCCTGCTGCCGACGGTCAACGGGAACTGACGATCAGCGCCGTGCGGGCGATTCCCCTGACCGCACCGATGCAGGCCGGCACCCGGACCTCGCAGGCCGTCTACGACAAGGTGTCGATCGTGCTGGTCGAGTTGCGCACCACCGATGGACTGGTCGGGTACGGCGAGTGCCTGGGCCGCTTTGGCGCCACCGCGTACGCGCAGTTCATCAACAACGTGCTGGCACCGCTATTGCTTGGACAGAGCGCATTCGATATCCGGCGCCACTGGTTGCGCATGCGCGGCGCACTTACCGGCCGCGCGGGCGGCATCCTGATCGAGGCAATTGCCGGCGTTGACATTGCCTTGTGGGATGTGGTGGGCAAGGCACTGGGCCAGCCGGTGCATCGCCTGCTCGGTGGCATGGGGCGGACCGCCGTTGACTGTTATGCATCCTCGATCAACTGGGCCGACGTGGCAACCATGGAGGCCCAGACCCGCGCCGTGATGGCGATGGGATTCAAGGCGATCAAGGTCAAGCTGGGCCATCCGGTTCAACTCGCCATCGAGGCGGCGACCCGGGTACGGGCGGTGGCGGGCGCTGACATGCGCCTGGGTGTGGATGCCAACTGGGCCTATTCGGTGGATGAGGCCATGGTCGTCGGACAGGCGCTGCATGGCCTGGGCTACTGGTTCTTCGAGGAGCCGATCGTGCCCGAGGACGTGCAGGGATATGACTTGTTGCGGCGTCAACTGCCGATCATGCTGGCGGCAGGCGAAAGCGACTACACGGTGGCCCATGCCAGCGAACTGCTGCGCGACCGGCTGGTGGGCATCATCCAGCCCGATGTGGCGCGCGCAGGGGGCATCAGCGAGACGCGCGACATCGCCACGCTGGCGCATGCGTTTCATGTGGCATACGCGCCCCATGTCGGCTGGTCGGGCGCGGTGTGTGTGGCAGCCAGTCTGCAATTGGCGGCAGCGATGCCGGCGTTCGTCACTTTCGAGTGCATGTGCATCGGCAATCCGTTGCGCGACGCGCTCGCCACCGAAGTCATCGGCGCTGCCAGCACACTGGTGGACGGCCAGTTGCCGGTGCCGCAAGGGCCCGGCCTGGGAATTGCCATCAACATGGATGCGGTCGAGCGCTACCGCGTGGACCGGTGAAACCAGCGGCACGTGACTGGGCTCTGGTGTTCCCGGCCCAGGCGTTGCTCACGGTACTGTTGTTCGTGCCCTCGCTGTACGTTTTCTGGCTCAGCCTGACGAAATCGACCTATGGCCAGAGCCCGGTCTGGGTCGGCCTGGCGAACTACACCGCGGTGTTGTCCGATCCGTATTTCTGGACCGCAACACTCAACACCGCGATCGTCGTGAATGCGGTGGTATTCGGAGAGTTCCTGCTCGCGCTGGCGGTGGCAATGTTGTTTGCCGGCTGGATTCCCTGGCGCCGGGTCATGATCGCGGTGGTACTGGCGCCGTATGCGATCAGCGAAGTGGTGGCGGTGGTGATCTTCAAGTACATGACCGAGCCCTATGCCGGTCCGGTGACATTGGCCTTGAAGGCCATCGGCCTGCCCACGCTGGACTGGGCGGTCGAGCCATCCCATGGGCTGGCGATGGTGGTGCTGCTGTCGATCTGGCACCATCTGCCATTCACCTTCATTCTCCTGTACACCGCACTGCTGGGCATTCCGCGCGATTTGTATGAGGCAGCCCAGGTCGACGGCGCCGGCGCCTGGCGCAAGTTCTTGCATATCACCGTCCCCTTGCTGGTGCCGGCCATGCTGGTCGCGCTGGTGTTCCGCTATATCTTTGCGTTTCGCATCTTCTCCGAGGTCTGGCTGCTTACCGGTGGCGGGCCGGCGCGTACCACCGAGGTGCTGGCGGTATACCTGTATCGGCAGGCATTCCGGTATTCGGATTTCGGTGCAGCGGCGGCGACAGGTTGGCTCATGCTGATTGCTTCATTGTTGATGGGCTCCTGGTACATCTGGCAGATGTACCGCAGGATGTTTGCGCATGGGAACCGTTAAGCGCCGCTGGACCGCACACCGGGCCCGACGCTGGCTGACGCAGGCGCTGCGCATGCTGGCGCTGGCAGCGGTGCTGGTGTGGTCCGGATTCCCGATCCTGCTCGTGGTGTTCTCGTCGTTGCGACCGCCGCGCGACATCTTCGGTGGCGGCGGCAGCCTGCTGGCACTGACGACACGCAACTACACCAACCTGTGGCAACGCTGGCCCGATTTTTTCGGCAATCTTGCGAACAGCCTGGTGGTGGCGCTGTGCGCGACAGCCCTGACGCTGGCGGTGTCGTTCATGGCGGGGTACGTGTATTCCCGGCGCGACGGCCGCCTGCTCACCGCGTCGGCCTTCTACATGATCCTGGTGCGGCTGTTGCCGCCGATCGTGCTCACCTTGCCGCTGTTTCCCGCTGTCAACTGGCTGATGCTCAACGATACGCGGACCGTGCTGGTGGTGCTGTATTGCGCATTTTTCCTGAGTCTGGGCACCTGGATCATGAAGGCGTTCATCGACCAGTTGCCGCGCGAACTGGAGGAAGCGGCCGCGATCGACGGTGCCGGTCTGTGGCAGACATTGCGGCTGATCGTGCTGCCGTTGTCGTATGCCGGCCTGATCGCGACCTCGGTGTTCATCATGGTGTTCGCGTGGAACGACTTCCTGTTCGCTTTCATCTTCACCGCGGTCGATGCCAAGACCGCGCCGCTGGTGATCTCCGAGATGGTCGGCGCCATCGATGGCGTGGACTGGGGCATCCTGTTCGCCGCGGCGACGCTGCAACTGCTGCCGATTCTGGTGTTTGTGATTCTGGTGCAGAAGTACCTCATCGCCGGCATGACCGCCGGCACCGTGAAAGGATGAATCCATGACGATGCATGCGGCCGCCCACCCGACCCATGTCGATCCGCGCCTGTCGCGGTACGACCCGCTGGCCCGGGTCATCTATTTCGACGATTTCGACTGCGGGCTCAACGGCTGGACGACGCTGGTGGGCAACTACGAGGACTCCCTCGACACCATGACGCGCTCCTATGCCCGCCACATGCAACCGATGCTGAGCCAGATCACGCATTGGGACAGCGGCACCCATGGCGCCTTCGACGGCACCTACGCGCTCAAGATCGCAACCCGCGCCGTGCCAGGCGAACGCAACACCGCGATCAAGCGGGTGACTTTCCGCAAGGCGTCGAAGATTCGCGTGGAAACCTATTTCGCGTTCAAGCCCGAGGCGAACGAACTCAAGCTGTCGGACCTGGATGTGCGCGCGGTCGGGCTGCTGTTCGACCTGCAAGACGGCCAGCAGCGGGTGATGCCGCATCTGCGTTACCTCAACGCGCTCGATGGCCAGCGCATGAACCGCTGGCAGTTCAAGCAGCATTCCACGCCGTTTCGCGCGATCGGCGGCCGCAGCGAAACCGTCACCCACGACCATCTGTCGCCGAACGACTGGGAAGACATTCCCGATGCCGGCCAGAATCTCTGCTACAACGAAATTCCGACCAAGATCAACTGGCATTACCTGCGATTCGACTTTGATCTGGCCACCATGCGCTGGCTGGAGTTCCAGTGCAATGACCAGACCTTTGCATGCCCGCAGGTGAATTCGATCTCGATACCGGCCATGCCCAACCTGGCGTGCATGCTCAACCTGGTCTTTTTCTGTGAATCGGATACGGCAAAGCGCAGCTTCTTATATCTGGACAGCGTGCTGCTGTCGGGGGAGTTCTGACATGGGCAGCGTGATGCGCAATGCGTACACCGCAGTGATTGCTCGCGGTGAATGGTGGGACGGCGCTGTTCAGAGCGAGCCCTACGAGGCGGCATGGGCCGCGGAGGCGCTGTTTTTCGTGCGCGTGCTGCAGACCGGTGACGCCAGGGCGCAGGATGCGGCCGACGCGGTGGCGCGGGTGCAGATCTCGCCGGACGGCATGCACTGGGTCGACGAAGGCAGCGCCATGCGCATACCGGTGCACTCCGGTGCGCTGGCGTTCGCACGGGTGCGTGAATTCGGTGGCTGGTTGCGCCTGGCGGTGGACGTCCCCAGCGGTGCGCGCATGCAGGTCGTGGCGACGCTGGCACTCAAGGCGTGACGGCGGCCTTGGCGGCGGTCGAACCGCCGGCCTATCCCATTGAACTGCTGTGGATCGATCTGGCTGCGTACCGGCGCGGCAACACCGGCATCGACCATGTGCACTGCTTTGACTCGGGTGTCGCGGGGCCGCATGTGATGGTCAATGCGCTCACGCATGGCAACGAGTTGTGCGGCATGCACGCGGTGCGGCGGTTGCTCGATGCCGGTGTGCGGCCGCGGGCCGGGCGATTGACGCTGTCGTTTGCCAATGTCGCCGCGTACGATCGGTTTGCGCCGGATAACCTGCATGCGCGCTGCGTCGAGCGCGACTTCAATCGCCTGTGGCATGACGACCTGCTGGCGGCCGACAGCCGGTCCGTCGAGGGGCGCAGGGCGCATGCCATGTTGCCGGTCGTGCGCACCGTCGACCGGCTGCTGGACCTGCATTCGACCTGGCACGCACTGTTGCCGTTTTTTGTGCTGTCGCGCCTGCCGCGGGTGCGCCGCCTCGCCGATATGCTGGCGCTGCCGCCACGCCAGTTGTTGCTGCCCGGATTCCGCCACGAGGGTTATCACCTGATCGACTATGGCGACTTTGCCGACGGCGATGCCAGTGCGATCGGGTTGATCGCCGAATGTGGCCAGCACTTTTCTGTCCGCAGCGAAGAGCAGGCCTGGCAGGTTGCCTTGCGATTTCTGCAGGTGACCGGCAGCATCGACGAGCAGGATGCACAGCGCCTGGGGTTGTCGCTGCAAATGCCGGAGCCCATTGACCGGTACGAGATCGTGCAGCCGGTGATCGCCGCGTCCGACCATCTGCGACTCACTGGCAGCTACGCGGGGTTCGACGTGTTCAAGGCCGGCGAGGTCGCGGCGTTTGATGCAGAAGTTCCCGTGGTGGCGCCGTTTGACGAAGCGATCGTGCTGGCGCCGCGACCCGATCCGCTTGCAGGGCAGCAGGCATTCGCCTGGGGACGCCGACTTGCAGTCTGATGCGCCGCGCCGGCTGCGCAGGCGCATGGGCTGATCAGCTTTACGGACTGAGCGGGCGCGCCGGCCGGGCTACTGCGTGGCGCCCAAGTCCAGCGCATGCCGCCTGGTGGCCGCCCCGACCTCGGGGTCCTCGCCGCCCGACGTGGGCCAACCCTGCATGTGGCGCAGCGCCAGTTCGCTCAATGCAGTGATCCATTCCGGCCGGTCGTTGAGGCAGGAAATGAAATGGAACTCCTTGCCGCCAGCGCCCAGGAACGCATCCCTGGCCTCGATGCCGATCTCTTCGAGCGTCTCCAGGCAGTCGCTGGTGAACCCGGGGCAAACCACATCGACCCGGGGTACGCCTGCGCGTGCCATTTTCACCAGACTGGGCTCGGTATAGGGCTGCAGCCACTTGGCTCGGCCCAGGCGCGACTGGAAGGTCACCATGTAGTCATCCTTTGACAGCCCTAGCCGGGCCGCCAGCAGCCGGGCAGTCTTGTGGCATTCGCAGTGGTAGGGATCGCCAAGCATCAGGTTGCGCTGGGGCAGGCCGTGAAAACTCATGACCAGCTTGTCACCACGCCCCTGCATCTGCCAGGACGCGCGGATGTGCTTAACCAGGGCTTCGATATAGGTCGAGTCGTCATGGTAGTGATTGACAAAGCGCAGTTCCGGGATCTGGCGGGTGCGGCCAGCCCAGGCGTAGACCGCATCAAACACGCTGGCAGTAGTGGTCGCCGAATATTGCGGGTAGGCGGTCATCACCAGCACGCGGGTCGCGCCTTCGGCCTTGAGCGCGTCCAGTTGCGTGGCGATCGACGGCTGGCCATAACGCATCGCGTGGCGTACCAGTACCGGATGGCCGCGTTGGCCGAGCCAGCCTTGCAGCAGCAATGCCTGCTTCGCAGTCCACACCCGCAGAGGAGAACCCTCCGGTGACCAGATGCGGGCGTACTTGGCGGCCGACTTGGCAGGGCGAAAACGCAGGATCACGCCGTGCAGGATCAGCCACCACAAGAGGCGGGGGATCTCGACGACGCGTGGGTCGCTGAGAAACTCGTCCAGGTAACGCCGTACCGCGGGCACGGTGGGTTCATCCGGGGTGCCAAGGTTGCAGTACAGCACGGCAGTACGTGCGCGCTGGCCGTGTTGGAAGGTCGGCTCGTCGGCGAATCGGGGTGTGGGCATGCTGTATTCTCCCGCAGCTATGCTGGACTTATCACGAATCAAGGCAATTGGCCTGGACCTGGACGACACCTTGTGGCCAATCTGGCCCACTATCACTCGGGCCGAGACGCAGATGGTGGCCTGGCTGGCGCCAAGGGCTCCGCATAGTGCGGCGGTTTTTGCCGATCCGGTCCGTCGCCAGTCGTTGCGCGATGTGGTGGTGCAAAGCCGACCCGACATCGGGCATGACATGAGTGCACTACGCCGCGAATTGATCCGTCATGCCCTGGTGCGCAATGGCGAGGACACGGCTTT
>Ga0105048_10001292_pt1 | contig 40679 bp, 38 predicted proteins | sample MAT05_FD_78382 | JGI IMG/M metagenome (GOLD analysis project Ga0105048, IMG submission 78382) | Freshwater microbial communities from Lake Fryxell liftoff mats and glacier meltwater in Antarctica - MAT-05 | ecosystem: Environmental > Aquatic > Freshwater > Ice > Liftoff microbial mat | place... | reverse complement strand
GCGCGCCCGCAAGAAGTAGCAAGCTCAGCGCCGCGCGGCAGGTGCGCCCGCACGCGCTTGCTGGGCCGCACGGGCGACCATGCCGCTCGAATCGTGCGTGAGCCGCTCGAGTGCCCCGTCGATGGCGAGCAGCTGGTCGGGCGTTTGCGCATTTTGGAGCGCCTCACCAAGCGCGAGCGCGACCTTACGGCGGGTGCCCCAATCGGGGCTCTTTTGGCTCAGTTCGGCCAAGAGAGTCGTCGCGGCAACGCTCGCTGCCTGCCCCAGGCGCTCGATGGCGGCAACCCGCGGCCCCTCGGCGTCACCAAAAAGTGCCGCTCGCCAAGTGGCGTCGTCCCCGGGAAACGCGTGACCGGGTGTCACCAACAGACCGAGAGCCAGCGCACGGGTTTGCGCATCTGCACTCGTCGCCAGCGCGGTGATTTCCGGGGTCAAGGCGGCGTGCACACGCACGACGGTGGCGCGAGCGATGGTCGCGAGCTCCGGCTCGACCTCGCCCAATGCGTCGTCGAGCGGCGAGAGCGTTGGATGATCGCCACCCGAACCCAGGCGTTCGAGCAGCGAGCGTGTTCCGCGATCCGACGTTTCCAAGACCAAGCGACCGAACTCGATGTAGCTCGCTTCCAGAGCAACGAGAGCATGGAGGCGCGCGCGGGCTGGCAGTTCGACGAACAGCCAGTTCTCGACGTCCACTCTCGGATCCAGAGATGGCTCCCGACCGCGCGATGCTACGGGTGAGCTAGCCACCTTTTTGTCGGCGGGCGTGCCAAAGAACAGAGCCGCACTCGTCGCGGCGGCGCGCCGCGTGTCGCGCTCGCCGTCGACGAGGCCCCGCACGAGCGCTTGCGACAACGCCGCCGTGCGATCGGGGCTGTCTAGCCGCGCCCAACCGCGCAGCGCTGCCGCAGCCACCAGCGGTTCGGTGTCACCGGTCGACGCTTGGAGACTCGAGCTGCTGCCCGAAAGCGAGCCGAGGCACAGAGCGGCCGCCGCTCGCGTGACTGCGCCGCGTGTCTCGTCGGCCAAGATGGCTTCGACGCGCCTGCGGAGCTTTTCGTCCGAGCGCGCCCTCGTCCGCTCGTCGCCAAGTTCGGCCAAGCCCAGTAGCGCATAGCTCTGAACGACTGGATCGCGACTGTCGAGTGCCTTCGACAAAGCGGGGCGGGCGAGCTCGAGGTTTTGCTGCGCGAGCAAGCGCGCGGCCGCCTGAACGACTCGGCCACCCCAAGCGCTCTGGCCGTCGAGCAGGCTCTCCAACGCCTGGAGCGTCTCTGGGCGATCCACATGCGAAACGCCCAGCAAGGCACGCACGCGCAATGCTTCGGGCGCGGCGCTCTTCGCGTAGCCGATCAGAGCTTGAGAACTTGCAGCGGATGGTGCCCACGCCAGGAGTGATAGCGCCACGCGATGCTCTTCGAGTCGGGGCCCCATCAGAATGGCCAAGAGTGCCGTGAGCGCGCGCCGACCCAGACGGGCAAGGTCGAGCTTCGCGAGTTCTCGCGCATCGGTCGAATCGGACACTAGAACGCGTTCCAAGGCTTGACGCTCCGCGTCGTACACTTCGAGCAAGAGTGAGCGGTAGAGCGGGCGCGTTGGCCTTTGAATGGAGAGTCGCAGCAGTAGCTCATCGAGCTCCGTGAGCGGTCCTGCGCCCGTGCGCCCATCGGCGGCGGCCAAAGCGAGCGCCTTCTGTACAGCGCGACCGATGCGCGCTTCGTCCGTGCTGCGTGCCACGAGTCGGAGCAACAACGCGGATGCGCGCGCTTCGTCGCCAGCGAGCAGGCACAGCTCGGCAAGCGCGAGCAGAGCAGGTTCCATGGCAGGCTCGAGCGAGAGCGCTCGCTCGAGAGCCGCGCGCGCTTGCTGGTACTTGCCTTGCAGACGGTAGAGTTCGGCGAGTTCGGCTTGCGCCGATGCATCTTGGGGACCGAGCGCGACGTTGCGCTCTCCGTAGCCCAGCGCTCGCTCGTCCAGCCGGAGCTTGCTGGCGAGGCGCATCGCGTGCGCCAGATGTGCGCGCGCATGGTTGGGGTCGACGACTACCAAACGTTCGCCCACGTCGAGGGCCGCCGCGCCGCGCCCCGTGCTTTCGAGTAGAGCCATCAGTGTTTCGAGGCTTTGTTTGTCGCCCGGCACCACGCGTAGGATTCGACCGAGGCTGTCCTCGGCCTGGCGATTCAGACCGAGCTTCGACTCCGCTTCGACGAGCAAGCGGCCAGCCTCGAGATCGGGAGGTGTAGCGGCGAGGCGTTTGCGCAGGGTCGGCAGCTCCAGAGCCAGACGATCGCTCTGTTGCCACAGACGGACGACGTGACGTCGGGCCTCGATGCGCTCCAATTCACTGCCGCCTGTTTTCGCCAAGAATGCGAGCCAGAGGGCCAGGGCGCGACCGCTCGACCGCGCGCGCCCGGGGCCCGAGTCCTGACTGGCGGCGCGTTCCAGGCCCAGCGCCAAGCTGCGCTGGACCTTCGGGTCGTCGGCCGCCAGCTGCGCTGCTTGCTCGAGCGCGGCTAGGCCCGCCTGAGTCTCCTCGTGGTCGAGCAGGACCTCGCCGTAGAGCACGAGCAGTCGCGCCCGTTCGGCGGTGGGGCGATGGGCGGCCAGGGTCGCGAGCCGCTTCCAGATTTCGCGAGCCTTGTCCGACTTGCCCTCGCGATAGTAGCGCCCACCCAACTCGACCAGGTGACGAGGATCCGAGAGGGCCGCCTGATCGAGGCGCGCGAGCAAACGCGACGCGCGAGCCGGTTCTTCGATGCGTTCCGCGAAATCGATCAGCAGCAGGCGTGAATCCACGTCGGAGACAGACGGCTCGACACGGTCGAATTCGGCCAACGCTTGCTCTCGCCGACCACGGGCCAGCAAGGCTTCCATGTAGCGGAAGGTGAGCGGCAGATCCGAAGGAGCATTGCGGACCAGCGTTCTGTACTCGAGTTCGGCCGCCTCCAGCTGTCCTCCGACCTCGAGCAAACGAACCAGATCAAGGCGGCTGTCGACGTCGTTCGAACTCTTGGCCAGAGCGCGGCGATAACTGGACACGGCCTCGTCGGTGTTGCCGAGTTCTTCGTGGAGTTGGCCAACGAGACGCAGGCGCGGCCCTGTCGTGGCTTCACTGGCCAGGTTCTTCACGAACTCCGTCAGCAGACCGCGTTTGCGTGCGACCTCGGCGCGCGCCATGTCGATTTCGCGTTGTAGGCCCGGCTGGCCTGCGGCCAGGCGTGCGGCTCGCGCCAGGGTGAGCGTGGCTCGGTCGAGCTGACCGCTCGCCAGCTCCGCGCGACCCAAATCGCGGAGCAACGGCGGCAGAGCACGCACGTCCCCCCGGTTCTTGCCCACGACCCGTTCGAGTTCGCTTGCGGCTTCGCTCGCTTTGCCGCGAGCCAACAGCTCGCGTCCGAGTTCCGCGGCGACGTGGATTTGTCCGGAACCAGCTTGCGCCAGTTGTTCTTGGTACTGGCGTGCGTCGACGAGGTCGTCGCGATCGAGAGACGAACTGCGCAGAGCACGTAGTACGAAGTCGCGATCCATGCCGCGCGTCAGCGGAAGCGCTCGGGCCCATTCCTTTTCTGCCGCCTCGCGGTCACCGCGGCTCAGAGCGAGCCGGCCAGCCTCGCGGTAAGCTTCGGGGCGTATGGGTTCGAGTTCACTTGCACGTGCGTAAGCGAGCGCGGCTTCGGCGACCTGGCCCGAGTGCTCGAGTAGCGCTGCGAGCGCCAAGGTCGCGGCGTAGCGTCGAGGACCAGGGGCGCTCGCCATTTCGGTGAATTCGCGAACCAGAGCGTCGAGGGAGCCCGTCGCTTGCAAGCTCAGTTCGGTGAGGCGTTGCAGTGGTAGGGGCTCGCCGGGCTTCTCGAGCACGAGCGCGCGGTAACGCGCGATCAACGCGAGCCGAGCGACCGCGTCATCGCTCGGCTGGGGGGCGGAATTCGGCGCTGGGGCAGTCGGCCGCGTAGCGGCTGGTGCCGCCGACGTGCGGGGCGAACGCGGCGTAACGGGCGCGCGCGGCTGAATGCTGCCTGCGGGCGGCTTCTTCTGGCGTCCGTGCGGATTGAACTGGGCCCGCGCCGACGTGGCGCCGAGCATCAAGAACAGCCCGCCGAGCAGGGCGCTGTTTCTCCCGAAGATTCGCACCATCCGAGTCTACGAGAAAACGTCCACCGGCGCCGGCCCTGGTCGGCGTCCTGCCTTTTGTCCTTCGCGCGAGGCTGGACCGCGGGGCGGTGTGCTAGGACGCGCCGATGTCGACGCCACCCCAAAAACAGCGCTGGGGGCGCTGGGTGCGTGTCGCCTTTGGCGTTGCTGGCGTTGGCTTCATCGTCTTGGCCGCGCGTGAAATGGCCCAAGGTTTCGATCCGAGTTCGCTCACGGTCGATCCGCTGTTCGTGGTTTTGTCGCTGCTGCCGGCACTGCTTTCGACCTGGGTGCAGTCGTCCGCTTGGCTCTGTTTGTTGGAGACTTGGACGGGGCATGAGGTCCCGCGGGTTCACGCGCGCGCCCTCTACTTCGCAGCCCAGGTCGCCCGCTACACGCCGGGGAAGGTCGGACTGCCCGCCGTGCGCTTGGCCGGTGCCAGTTCGATCGGAGTGAGTCCCCAGGTCATGGGCAGCACGCTGCTCCTAGAAGTGCTCACTTGGTGCACGACCGGTGGGTCGATCTGCGCGTTGGTCCTCGGGCTTTATCCCGAAGTGCTTGGAGCACTCGGCGAACGTTTGGCCGGATTGTCATGGTTTGCCGTGGCGGTCGGCATTGTCGCGCTCTTCGTCTTCGTCTTCGTCGATCGTCGAGTGCTGCCTCGACGCCTGCACCAGCTCTTGCGTCTGTCAGGCCAAGGCCCGCTCATTCCCCTAGCCGCGGTCGGTTTCTACTGCGTGCACTGGTCCGGTTGGATCTTGCACGGCACGCTCCTCGGAATGGCCTTTGGCGCAACAGCCCAAAACGCCGTGCTCGTGGGCGTGGCTCTCGTGCTGGGCATTTTAGCTGGATTCCTGGCGTTTTTGGCGCCCGCGGGAGCGGGCGTGCGCGAAGCCGTCGTAGCCACGACCGCCACGCGCGCGCTCGGCGTCGCCGGGGCACTCACCGCCGGCATCGTGGCCCGAGGGATTTCGCTCGGCATCGACCTGGTGTTGTGGGCGCTCATGGCCCGCTGGGCCGCACGCTCAAAGCGTGCGCGACTCGAGCTCGGCTGAGATCGGAGCTGCGGTCGGGACGAAGCCCGAGCCACTCACGCGCGTGCGCACGTAGTAGGGCGGCTTGTTCTGGGACTCGTGGTAGGTGCGCGAGACGACGTCGGCGACCAGTCCAAGCGACAGCAATTGCACGCCGACGACGATCAAAAGCACCCCGAACATGAGCAGCGGGCGACTGCCGATCTCTTTGTCGAAGAACATTTTCTCGACGGCCAAAAAGGCGCAGACGGCGAAGCCCAAAAATCCGCTGAGAATGCCTGCCAGGCCGAAAACCTGCATCGGACGGACCAGGTAGCTCTGCATGAAGCGCACCGTGATCAGATCGAGCACGACGCGCAGCGTGCGGCCGATGCCGTACTTGGTGGTGCCGAACTCGCGTGCGCGATGATTGACTGCCATTTCCACGACCCGCACCCCGATCCAGTTGGCGACGGCGGGGATGAAGCGGTGCATTTCGCCGTAGAGCCGCAGCTCCTTTGCGACCTCGTAGCTCATGGCTTTCAGCGTGCAGCCGTAATCGTGCAGCTGCACTTTGGTCGTCATGCTGATGATGCGATTGGCGATCATCGAGGGTAGGCGTCGATTCCAGAAAGCATCCTTGCGATCGGCGCGCCAACCGGCGACCAGATCGTAGCCGGCGTCGAGCTTGGCCAGCATGGCAGGAATGTCGTTCGGGTCGTTCTGTAGATCGGAGTCCATGAGCACGACGTTGCGACCGCGACAGGCATCGAGACCGGCTTGCAAGGCCGCTGTTTGACCGAAATTACGGCGAAAACGCACGATGACCAGCGAGGAGTCGCGGGCCGCCCGCTCGGCCAGAACCTGCCAGCTACCGTCCTTGGAGCCGTCGTCGACGAGCACCAGCTCGAAGCTGAGTCCCGTGCCGTCCAGCGCCGCATGCAGCTGTTCGAGTAGGTGGGGGATGCTCTCTTCTTCGTTGTAGATCGGCGCGATCACCGACAGGTCGAGCGTAGGTGCTTCGAGGTTAGGGGGGCCGTTCTCGGCGTGGCTCATGGTTGACCTCCTTCTTCTGGCTCTTCCTCGGGCGAACCCTCGGGGCCGCCCCCTTCGTCGGGCTTTTCGTTGTGCTTCGGCTTCTTGGGCTTCACGCGCGGCTTCTTGCCGAGTTCCCACTCTTCGATCAGCGAGGCGTTGCCCTTGGTACTGGCGCCCTTCTTGAGGACGGCGAATTCGCCGAAGCGCCGCAGCAAGCCGTATCGGCCGTCGCTCAGCGCGTCACGGACGTGGTCACGGGTCTTGTCGAGTCGCAGTTCGGACTTGCGCGCAACCACGTACTCCGCGCCGTGCGTGCCGCGCCGCAGCGTGAAGAAATCCACCCGTCCGGACAAGTGCGCGCCGACCCGCTCCGTGGCTGCGACGCTGGCGTCCTTTGGTACCGAAGCGACGAGGGCCAGCACGTCCTGGTACGTTTTTTCCTCCTCGGCGGACCAACCGAACTTGATCTTGTGGTAGCCGGACTGCAGCGCCAGATCGCGCCGTGGGAACGCGCCGTAGTTGTAGGTGAGCGCGGATGAAGCGAACGCCACGGCTGCGACTGCAGCAGCGCCCTTGGGCCCACCAAACGGGTGCTCGGCGACGATGGCACGCACGGCCAGAATTGCAGCCACGAACAGGTAGGGACCCCAGTACATGACGTACTGGAACGAGAACATGAGCGGCGGGTCGTAGTTCGTGATCAAGAGCGTCAGGATGGCGCCGGGCACGAATGCAGCCCACAAGTACCAGCGACGCGCAGGCAAGAACACGACGGGCACTAGCAGGTGCATCAAGTACCAGAACTTCTTCTCGACGAAGATGTGCTTGAGGACGAAGGCCGGGTTCGAAATCAATGTCTTGAGAACGCTGCGGAAGCCCGTATCCGGCTCCGAGTAGAGGTCCTTGTACATGTTGGGGAACCACCAGGAACCCGCGTCGGTCATCACCTTGAAGCGGAGGAAAACGAACCAGATGCTGGCGATGGCGGTCATGACCAAACCCGTGCGCGGCCGGTAGCCACTGAGCACGAAAAACACGCCGATCACCGCCAAGGGGATGGGCATGTCTTCGCGCATGATCATACTGACGAAGAAGAACACCCAACCGGTCTTGAATCGCTTGGCGTCCATCGCCCAGATGGTTGTGAGCACGAAGACCGCAGCAGTCGGCGGTTCCTTCATCTCGTAGAAATTGGCCCCGTGCATCGGGTAGTAGGCGAGGTAGCAGAGGGCGATGACGCAGGCGGCCCATTCCTGGATGTGACGTCGACCGAACAAGAACAGGGGAATCGCGCCGAGTCCGAGCGAGATCGACTGGATGACGAGCAGCGTCTCGGGCTTGGGGATCAGCGCGTAGATCGGCAGGAACAGGTAGAGGCCGAGTTTGACGTGGTTGGCCCAGTACTTCGCCGGGTCGTCGGGGAACACGATCGGGCTGTGGTTGAATTTGCCGTGCAAACCGCCCGCAAACAGGTTGTTGTTGATGCCCAGATCGAAGATGGCCGTGCCGAGCCGATGGTGCCAGCGCACCGTGTAAAAGCTCATGAACAGGCCGTAAGCGACGGCAGCGACGAGCACGATCGCCAGGAAGGCATGGCTGCGCGCCCAGCGCACGCGCGGACGCGCGGTCCAAGTCGAAAGCTCGGATGCCGAACCCAGCCACATCGAACTGACAACCGCGGGGACGTGGCGAATTGACTGGTAGACGAACAGTTCGGCGAGCATCGCGCCGAACAGAACGATTGGCAGCAGGGCGTTGTGGTTGCCGAACCAGATGTCCGTCTCACGCACCAAGGGGACTACCGGACAGAGGATGAGTGGAGACAGGAACCAAGCCCAGCGCTCGAACTCACGGGTCGTGCCCGGCACGTTGCGGCGCACGAACAGGTAGGCGGCGCTCAAGCTGCCGGCCAACCCACCAGCTGCGAAGATCTGGATGATGAACACGACGCGGTCGCGCATCGGCAAGCGGTTGTGCCCGAGGTATTCGCCCAGCCAAGCTTTGCCGAAGGCAAAGCGCGCCCAGACCAAGAGCGCAAAGCCGATCAGAACCCACAACGCGAGACCGCGAGCGGCCTCGGCGAAGGACTCGGAGGCGATCGGAACTCGGGGCCGGCGCGGTTTTTCTTCGACGACCGCAGGGGCCGCAGGCTCGGGGGTTTCCGATGGCTCGGGGGATGGCTCCAACCCTTCGCTCTCCGACTCAGGGGACGTCATGGCCGCGCCGTGTACCACACGGGGCCCCGGCGGGAGGAGTGGCGCAATGACCTGTAGCGAGCTAAAGCCGACGACATGGCAGGCCATGTGGTGCGTGTTGGCCTCGTGCAGAGCCAGGTCGGGCCGAGTTCCGCGGAAAATTTAGCGAGAACGCTTGCCGGAGTGCGCGAAGCCGCAGGCCGAGGCGCCCAGCTGATCTGCCTCCAAGAGCTGTTCGCTTCGCCCTATTTTTGCCAGACCGAAGACCCCGAGGCCTTCTCTTGGGCCGAATCGCTCGAGGGCCCGACGGTGCGCGGCGTGAGCGAGCTGGCTCGCGAGCTTGGCGTGACGGTGCTGGTGCCCATCTTCGAGCGACGTGCGCCCGGGCTGTTTCACAACAGCGCCGTATTGGTCGGTCCGCAAGGCGAACGCCTCGGTGTCTATCGCAAGATGCACATCCCGGACGATCCGCAGTTCATGGAGAAGTTCTACTTCACGCCCGGCGATCTGGGCTTTCAGGCCATGCAGACACCGGTCGGCAAAGTCGGACCGCTCATCTGCTGGGACCAATGGTATCCGGAAGGCGCGCGCATCACCGCCCTCAAAGGAGCCGAGATCTTACTCTACCCCACGGCCATCGGGTGGTTGCCAAGTGAGAAGGCAACGGACGGTGCGGCACAACTGTCGGCTTGGCAGACCATCCAGCGAGCGCACGCTATCGCCAACGGCGTTTTCGTCGTGGCCGTCAATCGCGTCGGTCGCGAGGGCGACCCCGACACGGGCATCGAGTTTTGGGGGCACTCTTTCGTGGCCGATCCGCAGGGACGCGTCCTGTGCGAAGCCGGCGAAGGCGAAGAAGTTTTGGTGTGCGACCTCGATCTTGGGTTGATCGAGCAGACGCGCAAATGGTGGCCCTTTTTCCGCGATCGCCGCATCGACGCTTATGGCGAGATCACCAAGCGTTGGGCCGAAGAACCGTGAGCACGAAGCCCCAAAGTTCACCAGCCAGCCGCGGCTACTCCATGCCTGCGGAATGGGCGCCGCACGCGGCCACTTGGCTCGCCTTTCCCCACCATCGCACAGATTTTCCTGGCAAGTTGGCCGCCGTCGTCTGGACGTTCGCCGAGATGGCTCGCGTACTGACGCAAGGCGAGCGCGTGCGTTTGCTGGTCGAGAGCAATAGTGAACGCGACCGGGCCCAGGTCATCTTCGAACGCGCTGGAGTCGACCTATCGCGCGTCGACTTCGTGCTGGCCCCGACCAATCGTTCGTGGACGCGCGACTCGCTTCCGCTCTGGGTCACCAAGACCAGAGCGGGCCGTCGCTCGACTGACAAGGTGGCCGTCAAATTTCGCTTCGACGGTTGGGCCCGCTACCGCGATCACAAGCTCGACGATGCCGCAGGCGAGCTGGTGGCGACCCAGCACGCCCAATCCAGAGTGTTCCCGCAACTTCCCAGCGGGGAACGTGCAGTGCTCGAAGGTGGCTCGATCGACGTCGACGGCGCGGGCACGTTACTCACCACCTCGGAGTGCCTGCTCACGTCACCGCGTGCTCGCTATGGCCACGTCGGCAAGGAAGCCTGTGAGCAATTGCTCGAGGACATGCTGGGCGTGCGCAAGATCATCTGGCTTCCCAACGGCGTCGCGGGCGACGATACGAGCGGCCACGTCGACGACTTCGCGCGCTTCGCGCCGCGTGGGCGCGTGCTGGTCTGCGACGAGCCGAACAGACGAGACGAAAATCACGCGCCTTTGCGCGCGGCGCAGAAGGCTCTTCGTGGCGCCACCAACGCGCGGGGTCAGGAGTTGGAAGTGGTCAAGCTGCCCATGCCGGCTCCAGTGCACTACGCGGGCGATCGTTTACCGGCGAGCTACGCCAACTTTCTGGTGGCCAACGCTGCCGTGCTCGTGCCGGTGTTCAACGATCCACGCGATCGGGACGCTCTGGCCATCATCGCCGACTGTTTTCCGGACCGACCGACCGTCGGCATCTACGCGCGCGATCTGGTCGTGGGCCTAGGCACGTTGCATTGCTCCAGCATGCAAGAACCGGCGTAAAAAGCAGGGCATTCGCGCGCTTCGAAGTTATGGGACAGCGGCTGCGAAGCGACTAGTATGCGGCCCCATGTACTACTCCATTTTCGGTCAGTTCAAAAAGCAGCTCCTTCAAATGGACACCTGGTTCGACGCTGCCGAAGCGTACGCCAAGGCCAAGTCGTTCTCGCCCGATGTCTACGCGACGCTCCGACTAGCCCCCGACCAACTGGCCTTCGCTCGCCAGGTCCAGATCGCCTGCGACACGGCCAAGCTCGCCGCCTGCCGATTGACGGGCAAAGAGGCGCCCAGCCAGGCCGACACCGAGGTGACGATCGAAGAGCTGCGGGCTCGTGTGAAGACCGTCGTCGCCTACTTGGATGGCTTCGTGGCGCCCGATTTCGCCGAAGCCGCCACGCGGAGCGTCACTCAGCCGCGCTGGGAGGGTCGCACGATGACCGGCGCTGACTATTTCTTGGAGCACGCCCTGCCCAACTTCTATTTCCACGTAAATCACGTCTACGCCATCCTGCGTCACAACGGCGTCAGCTTGGGCAAGAAGGACTACTTGGGCGCGCTCACGCAGCACGCTCCCGCTTAAAGCGACAAGCCGCTTCTAGTAGGACGCTTGGCCCGGCTGTACTCTGCGTGCCGATGCCAACGCTGGGACGATTTCTCGCATCCGGTCGCCTGTTCGGCGTCGCCTGGGCGCTGGGGGCAGTCCAGGCGCGAGGGGAGCCTCCCTACGAGTTCCCGCTCATGGCTCGGACCACCGCACCGGCAGGCACTTGGGCGCTTTCGGCCAACTTGATCGCCCTGCACAGCGATCGGACGGACTGAACCGACACAGGTACATTCGACGCGGGAGCGAACGGCCGCTCCGAGTGGAGCCCCGGCGGAAACTTCATCGTGCCAGCGATCTCTTACGGCATCACCGATCGACTGCAGCTTGGCGTGCTGGCGCCTGGCGTGGCTTACCGGTTCGGCGACCCGGGTGACATCGAATGGATTCCGTCGATTCAGAGTGACTTCTCGGGTGGCTACGGCCGCAACCAAGGTGCGCTGTTTGCCTTCACGCCGAGTGTCGCGCTCGACGTGCGCCGTTGGCTCGGTCCCCGCACGCACCTCACGATCGGCGCCTTGGCGCGCTCGGCTTTCTCGCATCGCGGCGGCAGTTCGAACTGCTCCGAGTCGGCCTCAGAGCTCTGCGTCGAAACGACGCGCGCCTTCGAAACCTGGCGCGTCGGCGGTCAACTCGCCTTCACGCACACGTTCGGCCGCACGGCGACGGTCTCACTTGGTGGCTACGCCAGTTATGCCTTCAATCGGCTCGACGCGACGGATAGCGACACCTCGTTCGGCATCGGTTCGGCAGTCCGCACGGGGGTTTGGAGCGCGCCGCCGTTGCGCTTTCATCTGGCTCGTTGGATGTCGATTGACGTTTTTGGTGGCTACGCGCGCAGTTTGGCGCGGGGCGAAAATTGGGTGTGGGTCGGCGAGGGCGCCAGGTTCTTGTGGTGACCGCTCAGCCGTGCCCCAACAGTAGGTAGCGCAGTCGGCCGACAATCACGTCGAGTGCCTCGGCGTTTTCGCCGCCTTCGGGCACGATTAAGTGCGCGTTCCTCTTGCTGGGCGCGACGTGCAACAGGTGCATGGGGCGGACGCTCGAGTGGTACTGGTGCTCGATCGAGCCGAGGTCGCGACCGCGCTCGATCAAGTCGCGCCGAATGCGCCGTAAGAGACGGATGTCGTCGTCGGTATCGACGAAGATGCGCAAGTCGAAGGCCTGACACAGCTCGGGGATCGACAGCAGCAAGATGCCCTCGACGGCAACGATGGGCGCCGACTCGACGCGTCGGGTCTCGCTGCGCCGGGTGTGGGTCGAAAAATCGTACTGCGGGCATTCGACGCCGCGGCCGGCTTTCAGGTCTCTCAAATGCTCGGCCAAAAGCGCGTTGTCGAGTGCCGCGGGCTCGTCGTAGTTCACCCGGCTGCGTTCGCCTGGCGTGAGCCGCGAACGATCCAGGTAGTACCAATCGTGCTCCAGCACGGCCACGTCGGGAGCGAGCTGCTCGGTGAGCTTCTGAGCCAATGTGGTCTTGCCGCTGCCTGTGCCCCCAGCGATGGCAACGAGGAGCGGTGACGACGACGGCATGTCCGCACCATACCGCGGAATCGGCCTGAATCCGCCGGCATGGCCATTGGGCCTCAAGTGGAGCGGCGGCCGACCGTACTGACCCCACGATGCGTACTTTTTTAGCGCCGCGAGCATGGCTCGTGGTCGTGTTGGTGAGTGGGATGGGATGGGGATGTGGCGGCGGCGTCGGCGACGACGTGGACGTTAGCGGTAGCGATACCGACGCGGGCGTCGATGCAGACTCGGGCAGCGGCGGTAGCTTCTCGGCCACCGGCGGCCAGGGCAACGTCGGCACGGGCGGCATGCCTGGTACCAGTCGCGGCAAAATTTCGCTCACGCTGAAAAAAGCGAGCACGCTATGAGGAATATCGTTTCGAGGCTCGCCTTCGTAGGCGCGACGCTGATTCCAGCGTTCGCGGTCGCAGGCACGACCCAGCAGAGCTTCACGCCGAGCAGCTACATGTATCCGCTGATGAAGATCGCGGTGGCACACGCCGACTACACCGGCGAAGTGGCCTTGTACGAGTGCGAAGGCGCAGCGCCGGCGGACTGCTTGGTCGACTTGGCCGATCCAACCGCTCTGGCTGCCCTTTCGGCACAAGCCCAGGACGTCGAGCTCAACGAGGGCGAGTACACGCAGGTGACGTTGACGATGTGCCCAGCCGGTACGAGCGGCTCCGATACGACGTTGGTGTCAATCGCAGGTTCTGTCGTCGTCGACGAAACGACCTACGTGACGAATGCTGCCGCGGCCGGTGGCATGGCGGAGGGCGACACACCCGAACTCACCGACGTCTCGCTCGGTTGTGGTCGCATCGGGCTCACACTGATCGAGCCGCTCGTCGTGACGGCCGGTGCCGAGCTGAGCCTGAGTTTGCTCGTTGATCTGACGGATATGGTTTGGACAGACCAAAACGCCACTAACATGGGCGGCTGCAAGACCGATGGTAGTGCTCTGCAGGACATCTGCACGACCATGCCCAACGTCGTGCCGTACGTCGGCTCCGGCACTCCGAACCTGGAGCGCTATTTGATTTCGCACCTGAGCGAAGCCGGCGAGCCGGCGCTCGAAGATGCCAACGCGGCGGTCAACCTGGCCGTAGATGGCGAAGGCCGCGTCTTTTGGGTGCTCGTGCAGCCCTACTACTCGGCCACATCCGCCAATTGGATGGATGCCGTGAAGGGTGGCGGAGACTACAACACCCAAATGCGCACGGTGAGCACGAACGAGGACGCGAGCATCGAGTTCCAGACGGGCGGTAGCATCGAAGACGATCGCGTGGGCTTCGCCAGCTTCGAGCGCGCCGACCACGACGGCATCTGCAAGAACGAGGACCCCGCATCCCCCGAGTGGCACTACCGGGCCTTCAAGCAGTAACCGATTCAGTGCGCGCCCCCCGAAAGCGATGGCAAAGCGAGCAGGAATTGCGCACGCTAGCAGCCCATGAATGCGCGAGACTACATCGAGCTGCTCGGACTCGGCCCTCACCCTGAAGGCGGACATTTCATCGAGACCTGGCGGGAGGGCTCGCTCGGCGAGCGCGGCGCGGGCACGGCCATCTACTTCTTGCTGGAGAAGGGCCAGCGGTCGCGCTGGCATCGAGTCGACGCTGCGGAGATCTGGCACCACTACGCCGGCGCGCCGCTCGAACTGCTCACGGCCCCGACGTCGGGCCCGGTGACGCGTCGCGTGTTGGGGAAGGACATTGCTGCCGGTGAGTGCCCTCAGCTGATCGTCGAAGCGGACGAGTGGCAGGCCGCGCAGAGCCTGGGCGAGTTCACGTTGGTCGGCTGTACGGTCTCGCCCGCTTTTCTATTCGAGAAGTTCGAGTTGGCCCCGCCTGGTTGGGAGCCGGGGTCCTAGAGCGAGATGCCCGCTTGTTTTTGCCGCTCGAGCCACGAGTCGACGCTGTAGCGGCCGTGTTCGTGTTGCGTCAGGTGGATGCAGACGCCGAACAGGCATGGGTTTTTGACCAGGTTGGAACGCTGAAAGACGGTCCAGCTCGAAACCGAGCCCGACGAAAATCGTGCTGAACAGCCCTCGAAACAGCAGGTCACGCGTGTCAGCCGAGATCATCGTGATGGGCCAGCATACTCGTTTGCTAGCTCACGGCGGGTCGAAATAGGCGTCGATTGGCGCGTTGGAAGGATGCAGGCGCGCCTGCATGCCAAGGGCTCGGGCCGCTTCTACGTTGAACGGGTTGTCGTCGATGAACAGAGTGCGACCGGCGTTAAGGCCGTGTTCTTCGAGCACGCGCGCAAAGATGGCGGGCTCCGGTTTTCTGAGGCCCATGCGGTGCGAGTAGTAGTCTTGCTCGAAAAGGCCGGACCAGGGACCGAACGTCGACTCGTGGCGGGCTCCGTAATCGAGCAAGAACCGTTCGATGTGGATTTCGTTGGTGTTGCTGAGCAGAAAGAGGCGCGTGCCTTGCGCGAGTCGAGTGAGGCATCGCAACTTGGCCTGCGGAATACCGCCGAGCAGCGCGTTCCAGGCAGCATCCAGCTCTGCGTCGGCAATCGTTCGCCCCAGCTCGAAGAACTCGCCGAGTTGAGCGCGGAATTCGCTCGAATTCGTCTCGCCGCGCTCGTAGCGATCGAACAGCGGGACTTGGCTCATTTGTGTGTAGAGCACGCTGGCGTCGCGGGCGAAGAGCTGCGTGAAGCTGTCGACGGTTCGAGAAAAGTCGAGGTCCAGGATGACGCCACCCAGGTCGAAGACGATGGCGTCGTAGTCGCTCGGCGGAACGTAGGTCGGTTCGGGCACGCGCCGAGCTTAGGCGAGCAAGGAGCGAAGCCAATGAACGAAACCCCACGCGGCCAGCAGCAGCCCGACGACGAACATGGCGGCGAATGCGGCGACTGTGACTTGCATGGCACGGCGGCGAGTTCGTGCATCGAACCCCCGGCAGTCGACTAGGTAGGCGTCGACTGCCTTGCGCGGAATGCGAGCGGCGACGCGGAGCGGCTCGACGAACGACGACCAGCCGCGAAAAACCAGGCTCAGGGCGATTCCGGCAGGAGAAGTCAGCAAATCCCAGCCCGTCGAGTACATGCCGAAGCGAAAGCCGCGCTGGTGATCGGCCTCGACGCCAGCGAGCTTCGCGCCGAACTCCATGCAAGCGCCCCAGAGCACGTGAATGAGCAGCATGCCGACGGTGGTCACCACCCAAGCGGCGAGCACCATCGTCCACACGAACGGCGAACGCAGCCCGTCGACGAAGGGCTCTGGCCACAGGACGCCGAAGGCGACGGAGGCGACTGCGCCGAGCGACGCCAGAGCCAAACTTTCGCACACCAGCGCGAAGCCGAAAGCGGCGCCCAAGCGCCCGCGCGCCAGGCGTCCAAAGACGAAGTCGGGTTCGAGCGCGGTCATTTCCGCCGTGCGCCAGAGGCGCGCAACCCAAGTCGACTCGTCATTTTCCCAGGGCAAGTCGGTCGGCGTCAGGCGCACGACTGCGCACGCGCCCATGCAGTCCTGCCGTCCGCAGGCAGCGCATGCGATGGCCGGCGGCACATCCAGCTCGTCGGCTTCCTCGAGCTCGGTCGGGAGCACCTTCACCCACCGAGTCTGAACCGGGCTCCCGCAACTGGCGAGCCCGGGCCCCATTTCGTGCGGAAAACCTCAGCCGGTGCGGCGGATCAGGTGGTAGCCAAAGTCGGTCTCCACCACGTCGCTGGTCTCGCCCACGGCCATCCCGAAAGCAGATTGCTCGAAGGGCCCGACCATCTGCCCGCGTCCGAACGAACCCAGGTCACCGCCGCTGCGGCCGCTGGGACAATCGGAATGAGCGCGCGCCAAAGCGGCGAAGTCACCACCCGCGTCCAGGTCGGCCTTGAGCTTCGTGATGGTGCTCAGGGCTTCGGCCTTGCTACGAGTGGCCGTCGTGCGGGACGAACCCGCGTACATGAGGAGGATGTGCGATGCGCGTACGGACGACATGAGCGAACGCTAGCGAAAGCTCGTCGGCGCGCCCAGCCTCGCGCGAAACCGGTGTAGGATTCGCGCGCCATGAGCGAGTCCCTCCACGAGTACCGCGTGTTGATCCGCGAGACCCATCTCGACACCTTCGGTCACGTCAACAACGCCACTTATCTGACTCTGTTCGAAGAGGCGCGTTGGGACCTGATCACCGGCCGCGGCTACGGCATCGAGACGATCCAAGCGACTCGGCTGGGCCCCGTCATCTTGGAGGCCAATGTCAAGTTCCGACGCGAAGTGAAGAATCGCGAGACCGTCGTGATCGCCACCAGCTTGGAAAGCTACGCCGGCAAGATCGGAAAGTTGCGGCAGCGGCTTCGCAAAGAAGACGGCACTCTGGCCTGCGACGCCGTGTTCACCTGCGCACTCTGGGACATCGATCAACGCAAGATCGTCCTGCCCACACGCGCTTGGGCGCACGCGGTATTCTTGGATACGGCAGAAACGGATCGCTTGCGCCAGTCAGCGCAAGAATAGTCGAGCAGCCCGCGCCTTCGTGGCGCGGGCCAGCAGATGTCTCAGTTGTTCTTGGCTTTGACTCGACGGAACGGGTGCAAGAACCCCGCGAGGCTCGAGGCATTGCGCGTTTGCACCCACACCTTGCCCTCACCCGAGAAGTCACACACCAGGCCTTCTCCGCTGAAGAACAGCCCCTTGAAACCGCCGAACGTTCGCACGTTGTAGGCGAGCTTGTCGGTGAAACCGATGATGTGCCCCGTGTCGACCGTGTATCCCTCGGGACCCACATTCACCTCGTGCAGCGCGCCGTAGCTGCCGTAAAACACGGTGCCCGGGCCCTGAATGCGCAGCATGAAGAAGCCCACCCCGCTAAAGAACGACTTGAGTCCGCCGAACTTGGTGTCGATGACCAGCTCGGAGCCCGAGTGCGCCACGTATGCGCCGCTCTGCAAGAAGAAGGACTCGCCGGAAGCCAGCGTACGCGCCTTGAGATCGCCTTCGGACGGCGCGGCCAGGTAGAGGCGCTGGCCGGCAGCCGACGACGTGAAGGTGTTCTGGAACAGCGATTCGCCGCCAAGCAACTTGCGCTTGGCTGCGCCGAGCAGGCCACCACGCATGCTCGTCTGCATGCCAATCTGCATGTCCTTGGCCACCATGGCGCCACTCTCGGCGACGATGACATCACCCGAGTCGAGCACCAGCTGAAGCATCGCGAAGTCGGGAGAATCGAGGATTTCGTGTTTCATGGTTTCAACCTTCCCGCGGGGGCAAGAGACGACCGACCGTCGTGCCGAATTCACTGGGGTTGCGGCTCTGGATCCAGACCTTGCCGCGACCCTTCATGCTGAGCACCAGACCTTCGCCGCTCAGATAGCTGTCGATCCAGCCCTTGCTGGCTTTGCTGATCGTGTATTCGATGCCGGAAGTGAACGCGACGAGGTGGCCGGTATCGAGGATCATCTCACCGTTCAATTCGCGCTCTTCGATGGCGCCAAAGGCGTTCATCAACACGGGGCCCTGGCCCGACGCCTTGAGAAAGAAAAGGGATTCGCCGCTCACGAACCCCTTGAAGCCCTGGAACTTGGTGTCCAGCTGGACGGAGTCGGGCGCGGCCACGTAGCTGGTGCCCTGGATGAAGAGTTCGGTGCCTGGAACCAGTTCGTGGACGACCATGCTGCCGCACAACTTTGGTGCGAGGCTGACGTGGGCGCCGTTACCCTGCGCAGTGTAGAGGTTCTGAAAGAACGATTCGCCACCGACGACAGCTCGCTTGAGGCCGCCGAAGAAGCCGCCGCCCGCCTTGTGACCGGCATTGGTCTGCACGGCGATGTTGCGAGTCATGGTCACCATGGCCGAGGCCTCGGCGCGGATGGATTCGCCCGCGTCCAAGTGGACGGTGGCCAAGGAGTGAGCCGGATTGTACTGAATTTCGATACGCATGGTGGCTCCTTCAGGCGGGCAACAGTGGGCTGAGCCAACTGGCGAGGGCGCCCAGGTTCCTGGACTGGATGTAAATGGTGCCTTGTCCGCTGAACTCGCAGACCAAGCCTTCACCGGAAAGGAACAGCGACTTCATGCCGCCGACGCTCTTCACCTTGAAATCGAGAGTGCCGTCGAACGCGACGATGTGGCCGGTGTCCACGGTGAACGAACCATTGATTTCGAGCGGCAACACACCACCGTACGAGTTCACCCATAGATCGCCTTGCCCAGTGCACTCGAGCAGCACCAGGCCTTCGCCCCCCAGCAAAGAGCGCAGGCCAGTGAACTTGACCTTCGTGTCGACTTGTCCGGTCGAAGCCAAGTAGGAGCCCGACTGCACGAACAGCCGACTGGTGCTCGACATCTGCTTGTGGATGATGTGGCCGCTCACTGCCGGAGCCAGGATGACTTCACCTGTGCTGGGCGCCGTGAAGCGGTTGACGAACATGGTCTCCCCGCCCAAAAACTTCCGCATCAGGGCCACGAAGATGGCCATCAACTTGCGGAAAACCCCCGCGCTCTTGCCGGCGTTCAGGTGGGTGGACATGGCCACGTGCGTGTCGCGGCTCACCATGGCGCCCGCTTCTGCCTGGATCTCGTCGCCTGCAGCGAGCGCGATCTTGAGCCAGGCGAACGACGGACCGTGTTCGATTTTGTGGTTCATTTGGTCATCCCTCCGGCGTGACGTTGCGATCGGTCTCCGTCACTTGCAAGGTGTCCGTGCGTGACCGAGCCAGTGAGCGAATCGAGAGGTGACGAATCGGCAGCGGCAGCGGTAGCGGTAGCGGCACCCGCGCCCGCACCCGCACCCGCACCCGCGCCCGCGCCCGCACCCGCACCCGCGCCCGCACCCGCACCCGCGCCCGCACCCGCACCCGCACCCGCACCGCCTTTCGGTCACGCGCCGAGCGGCGGCGGCGGCTTCGACCCCAAGTCCCACAAGGTTCTCGTCGAACTCGGCGTCATTGTCGCCGTGCTTGCGGCGCTGGGTGCCTTGGCCGTTTGGGGCGGCGGTGTCATCGCGGCAGCGCTCACACCGATTCTCCCTGTCAGTATCGACCGACAGCTGGGGTCGCTCGGCAACTCGGCTTTGGCTGTCGCTGAATGCCCCAACCCGGCGGCCAAGAAGTACGTCGAAGAGTTGGCGCGACCGCTGCTAGCCGCTGCTGCGCCCTTGCCGTTCGAATTTCAGTTTCGGGTCGTCGACGACGCTTCGGTCAACGCGTACGCCCTGCCTGGAGGGTTCGTCACCGTGAATCGAGGCCTGCTGGAGGCGGCAGAAACCGGTGAAGAAGTCGCGGGTGTCTTGGGACACGAGATCCAGCATGCGCTGCTTCGCCATGGCACCCGCCGTATTCTGCGCGAAATGGGTGGTTCGTTCGCGCTCGCGTTGCTGTTCGGTGGCTCCGATCTCCAAGCGTACAGCCAAGTGGCGTCGCGCCTGACGGGTCTGCGTTACGACCGAGAGCAAGAGAGCGAGGCAGATCGAGAGGGTGTAGCGCTGCTCCTGAGAGCGCACGTCGATCCTTCCGGGCTGGCGCGTTTCTTCGCTCGCATCGAGCAGGAGGGTCCGATGCCACCCGAGCTGCTCTCGACCCATCCGGATCCGGGCAATCGCGCGGCGGAGATCGCCAAGGCGCGCTTGAGTGGTCCCGGCCTAGCGCTTGCCAAGCCCAAAAGCGTCAGCTGTGCGTTGGCCGGCAAGTGATTCCGAAGGGATCCAGCGCGCGGTGCAGACAGCGCGCTCAGAACAGGTAGAGATAGGCCGAGAACGTGGCGACTGCGCCGACGGCACCGACGGTGATCCAAAGCAAGAGCGAGCTGCGTGGCGCGACCTGCTCCTTCTTGCACAACATGCACTCGCCGGAGGGTGCGCGGGCAATGCCGTGCTTGGAGCAAACGCCCGCGCTTCGGCGTGCTTCGGTCGTGTCCGCCCAATGGCGCGAGTCGCTGTCCACTCGCCGATTGGGATCGGTGCGGCGCGACTGGGGCGCGACGCTCGGGACCCGAACGGCATCCTCGCTCGAGGGGGGCAGACTTTCGCTGCGCTTCTGGGGCGAGAGCGATGCATAAGGTTTACGAAGCGCCTCGGGCGAGATGGCACTGATGGGTGATAGCGCCTCACTGTCGGCTGGACCCGACGCAGTCTCCACGTCGGGAGCTGCTTGGCCACTTTTCACGCGCGTCGCAGTGGTCGTGCGTGCATCGGGAAGACGCGAATACGGCGAACTCGTCGCGGCACGTGCAGGGGGGCGATTGCTGGCAGTGGACATATGGAAGTCGGTGAGAGAGGCGCGCGAAGCCGGAGAGACTCAGCAAGTTTGTAAAACAATGAAACGCAAGACCAGACCATTTGATAAGTGACTGCAATTATTAGTAATTAAGAAAGGGATGCAGTGCCAAGCGGGGAGGGACCTGGGGCTGGGATTGGGCAGCGCGACACGTGAAGACGACCCAAGTTTTCGACCCTGCTACACTCTCGTCTCGTGGCCGGTCGATTTCTCCAGGATCTCGTAAACATTAGTTTTTCTTCCGTGGCCACGGCGCGTGCTCGCCGAGGCCCGCGGGAGCACGGCCTGGTGCTAGAGCGGCGCGTGTTTCTCCGCGGTGTTGCACCGGCGTGGACGACCGGTCCGCAAGCCGGGGCATCGGCGCCAGGCGATTTCTGCTGACCTCATCGCTAAGAGCCGGAGCTTCCTGTCATGGCCTTCCACTATGAGCGCAAGGAACTCACCCCCGAGGTGGTGCTGTGGGCCATGTACGAGACGCCCTCGGTCGAGGACTGGCAGTCCTTCTTGGCGGACGGCACCGACTGGTTGCTCGACCTCGAGAGGCGGGGTTGCAAGATCGGCGTGGTCGTCGACCCGTCTGGCATGGGCAACGCCAACGGCTCGACGCGTCGCGCGGCCGGCGAATGGCGGGCTTCTCATCTTCCACTCATTGCCAACACCTGCGTCTGCGCCAGCTACGTCGCAGAGAACTCGATCATGCGCAGCGTGCTCACGGCCGTGTTTTGGTTCGCGCGCCCGGTGATCCCCGTGCAGATTTGCGCAAGTCGCGACGAAGCTCTCGCCTGGGTTCAAGCGCGGCTGTGAGCCCCTTCGTGCTGCTGAACGCGGATCCCCTACTCGATCCCCAGGCGCTCATGAACCCTCCCCAGGTTTACGTCAAGGGCCGCTTGCTTCCTGCTGCGCCCTGAGGACGAGCGCTTGGACTGCGGTCGCTTCGGTGCGCTCCTTCACAAACTGCGTTCGAGGATTTCGAGCAGCTCGTCCGTTTCGAGCGGCAGCGGGTTGCCTTGCATGCTGCTGGCTTGCGCCGCTTTCTCGGCGATCTCGGCCATGTCGCCGCGCTGCATGCCGTAGCTGCCGAGGCCCGGAATCACCAAACGCGCGCCGAGCGCAGCGAGCCAGCCGACCGCGTCGTCGGCGCGCGCAGCAGGATTCCCAGTGAGCACGCGCGCTACACGCTCGAAGCGCTCGAGTAGCGGACCGTCCGGGCGACGAGCTCGAAGCGCGCGCAAGTTGACTTCGAACACGACCGGCAAGAGACGCGCACACACGGCGCCGTGAGGACTCTCGAACATGCCGCCGAACGGCGCTGCGAAACCGTGTACGGCGCCGAGCTTCGAGTTGGCGAGCGCCAGGCCGCCGAAAAGCGAGCACAACGACAAGTCGCTGCGCGCGTCGAGATCATGGCCGTGCATCACTGCGCGCTCGAGCGAACGCGCTCCGCGGGCGAGCCCCTCGAGCGCGACTGCATCGGTGAGCGGGTTGTGCTGGCAACTGACGAAGGGCTCGAGGCACTGGGTCAGCGCGTCGAGTCCGGTGGCCGCCGTCACGGACGCTGGCAAGGGCAGCGTCAGCTCTGGATCGACCAGGGCCAGACGGGGGAGCATCGACTCGTGGCGCAAGCTGACCTTCACCCGCTGCTCGGGCGCGGAAAGCACGGCATTTTTGGTGACTTCCGCCCCAGTGCCGGCCGTGGTCGGGACGGCTATCGAGGGTAGTGCCGGCACGGTCAGCGGGCGTCCGCCACCGATCACCTCGAGGTAGTCCAGCACGTCGTGGGGCGCCGGGATCAGTGCAGCTGCTGCCTTACCTAGGTCGATGGCGCTGCCGCCACCCCAACAGACGACGAAGGTGGCGCCCCAGTCGCGTCCCAGTTGCGCAGCCTCGCGGGCCTGTTCGATGGTGGGCTCGCCGCTGGCGCGCACGACTCGATAGGCGACGCCGGCGTGCTCGAGTCGCTCTTCGCACAGTGCGGGGCGTGAACGGTTCTGTCCCGTGACCAGGAGCGCTCGCTCACCCAGAGCACGCGCGGCGGGCCCGATACCCTGGGCGCGACCGAGTCCAAAGGCGATGCGGCTCGCGCTCTGGAAGTCGAAATTCAAGTTGGAACCTTGCTGCCCGTCGGCAGCGTGTCGGCCAGCGAAACGTCGGCCTCGGGCGTGTCCCAGCGGCCGGGCTCGGGAAACACAGTTTCGTATTTCATGCTGGTGCGCGGCACCAACATCATGTCGGCGACGGTATCGCGCCAGAGCGCGTAGTGCGTCGTCTGTTTGTGCTGCGCGGGAGCATCGGCGTCCTTGTAGACTTCGACCAACACGAAGCGTGTGGGGTCGGTGGCGTCGACGATGACGTCGAAGCGGGCGACGCCCGGCTCGAGCAAGCTCGCCGCTGCATTCTTGCGCGTGGCTTGGACGAACGCGGGCACCGAATCGGGTTTGACCTGGACGAACACGTGGACGACGAGCATGCCCGCGATCTTGGGCCGGACGCTCGGCGGGTCAAGGGCCCGCCGGTTGCTCGAACGTGGACAGATGACGGGGCGCGTGCGAGCCGCTAGGGTGCATACATCGGGAGAAGAGCCAGCATGCGTCTCGGCATCGATTTCGGAACCACGCGCACCGTCGTCGCCGCCGTTCGCGACGGGCGCTACCCCGTCGCCAGCTTTCGGACGGCGGATGGATTCGTCGAATATCTTCCAGGATTGGCGGCCACACGCGATGGGACGCTGACCCTCGGCGCAGACGTCATTCCCGAGCCTGGCACACCGCTGCTTCGCTCCGTCAAGGCTGCCATCACCGGCGCCGCCCCCGACGAGCGGATCGCGTTGCTGCCGGGCGCGCCCTACTCGGCGCTCGAGTTGGTGACGAGTTACCTCTCGTACCTCAAGCGCATGCTGATCGAATCCAGCAACCTGGACATCGAGCCGGGTGAACCGCTCGAGGCCATGGTGGCCGTGCCCGCGCACGCCAGCACGCGACAACGCTACCTGACGATGGAGGCATTTCACCGGGCCGGCTTTTCCGTGCTCGGTTTGGTCAACGAACCGACGGCGGGCGCGATCGAGTTCGCGCGTCACAGCTTGAGCGCGCTCTCGGCGCGCAGTCCGAAGCGCTATGTGGTCGTCTACGATCTGGGCGGCGGCACCTTCGATGCTGCGGCCGTTTCGCTCGTCGACCGCCGCTTCGACTTGCTCGGTTCCTCGGGCATCTCGCGGCTAGGTGGCAACGATTTCGACGAAATCATCGCTGATTTTGCGCTCGCCGAGGCGGGGGTCGCTCCCGAAGACGTGACACCGCAGGTGCGTGAGCATTTGCTCGAGCGCTGCCGGATCGCCAAAGAGACGCTTTCACCCGCGTCCAAGAAGTTGCTCGTGGACGTGAGCGGCCTGCTTGAAGCCGAGCAGGTGATGTTGGACGTGAACGATATCTACCAGGCGGCGACTCCGTTGATCGAGCGCACCCTCGTCTCGCTCGAAGGCTTGTTCGACGAACTCCGAGCGCACGGCATCGATCCCGAGAACTCGCGCGAGCTGGGCGCGGTCTATCTGGTCGGCGGGAGCGTGCAGTTCCCAGCCGTTCAACGATTGCTCCGCCATCGCTTCGGTCGGAAGATCCAGCTGGCACCGCAGCCCCATGCAGCCACGGCCATCGGTTTGGCGGTAGCAGCCGACTCGGCCGCCGAGATTTTCGTGCGCGAGTCGCCGACCAGACACTTTGGCGTGTGGCGCGAAGGCGAGCGCGGTCTCGAAAAGGTCTTCGATCCGATCATCGAAAAGAAGATGGGGCCGGCCCAGAACGATCCGTTGGTGGTTTGCCGTTCGTACCGGCCAACGCACGCGGTGGGCCGCTTGCGCTTCGTCGAATGCACCGAGCTCGACGCCCGTGGGCAACCCCAAGGCGAGGTGACGCCCTGGGAGAGCGTGCTGTTTCCTTACGATCCGAAGCTCGAAAAGCAGGTTGAACTCGAGCGGTTCTGCGAAGGTCGCGGCAACCACGAAATGAACCAGGAGATCGTGGAAACCTACGAATACACGCAGACTGGGCTCATTCGCGTCGCCATCGAGAACCGCACGGGCGGTTACCGGCGCGAGTACGTGCTGGGCGCGCCCGTCGTCTGAGCCTGACTGACCGGGCTTGCCAGAACCTCGCGCACCTTGCGGGTCAGGCCAACCGGGGTAACCGGTTTGGGCAAGAACGCCACGCACGCGTCCAGCACGCCGTGGTGCACGATCGAATTTTCAGTATAGCCGGAGACGTAGAGCACCTTCATCTGGGGACGCAAAGGCAGCAGGCGGTCCGCCAACTGGCGTCCGGTCATGCGCGGCATGACGACGTCGGTCATGAGCAGGTGGATTTTGGCGGCGTACGATTCGCAGATCAGCAGCGCTTCTCCGCCATTTTCAGCCGTGAGAACATTGTAGCCGCTGCGCCGCAGGATCGTCTGCATGATCGAGCGCACCTGGGGGTCGTCTTCGACGAGCAGGATCGTCTCGGAGCCGCGCAATGAAATTTCGCGCTCAGTGCTCTCGGCGGCCGGAACTTCGTCGTCGTCGACCTCCGGCAGGTAGATTTCGAAAGTCGTGCCCTTCTCGGGCTCGCTGTACAGCCAGACGTGACCGCCGCTCTGTTTGACGACGCCGAAGGCGGTTGCCAGTCCGAGCCCCGAACCGTCACCACGCGCCTTGGTCGAGAAGAAGGGCTCGAAGACGCGCGCTTGCGTGGCGACATCCATGCCCACGCCTGTGTCCGACACTGCCCACATCACGTAGCGCCCGGGCGCTACGCCGTGGTGCGTCGCGGCATAGGCATCGTCCAACTCGACGTTGACCGTTTCGATCGACAGCGTGCCGCCATGTGGCATGGCGTCGCGGGCATTGAGCGCCAGGTTCATCAACACCTGCTCGAGCTCGTTCAGATCGGCTTTGACTTTGCCGGTGTGGCCGGGCGTGAGCAAGGAGAGCTGGATGTTCTCGCCCAAGACACGTCGCAGTACCGATTCCATGCCGAGCGCGACTTGGTTCAACACCAGCACCCGCGGCTCGAGGATCTGTTGGCGCCCAAAGGCCAAGAGTTGCTTCGTCAGGACTGCCGCCCGCTCACCGGCTCGACGGATCTCGTCCAGATCGCTCTTGATCGGATCGCTGTCTTGCACGCCGTCCAGCAAAAGCGCCGTGACGCTGAGGATGACGGTCAACATATTGTTGAAGTCGTGAGCCACACCGGCGGCGAGCTTGCCGATGGCCTCCATTTTCTGAGACTGGCGCAGCTGCTCTTGCAGACCACTCTGCACGGTTACGTCGTAAACGACGGCCAGACGCGCGTCGTGTCCGGCGTAGTCGATGGGTCGCGAGACGCCCGTGACGTGAACGACAGTGCCGTCTTTCTTGCAGTGGCGTGCGTTGCCCGACCAGTGCGCATCCCTGGGCTGCCTGAGTGCCGCTTCCAAGCTGACTACCTCGTCGTTGGCGCGGAGTTGCCGGTAATTGAGCGCCAAGAACTCTTGGCGACCATAGCCGTAAAGATCGAGCGCTGCCTGATTCGCGTTGAGCAGAGCGAGCCCGTTCATGTCGAAGACCAACATCGGCACGGGGCTCTGATCGAACAGCAGGCGATTGAGCTTTTCCGATTCAATCTGGGCGCTTTGAGATTGCTCCGCGGCGCGGCGCGCGGCGCGCTCCCTTTCCAGCGCTTGCGACATGGCGATGGCGACGCTCGCCTGTTCCGCGAGCGCGCGTGCCAGGTGCAAGTCGTCCGGCTCGAAGCCAGGTGTTTCCGGACGATGACGTACGAGCGAGAGCAGACCGATGGCGCGACCCTGCGAGGTGAGCGGAGCAAACATGAAGCTGTGCATGCCGACCGAGCGCATCAGGGCCAGCGGTTCGGACACCCGTGGAGCGGCCAATAGCTGCGCCACGGTTTCTCGATCGGCCAGCAGGGGTTCGCCGCTGTCCAGCGAAGCGAACATGCGTGGCGCATCGACGCGCGTCAAACGGTGAGTCGTGTACCACTTTCGCGTCTCGTCGGCGGTCTGGGGCACTGTTCCGCTCACCGAACGGGCCACCAAGGTTCCGTCGGCCTCGAGAATCAGCACTGCACAAAGATCGGCGACGCCATCCGACACCTGCTTGGCAACTACGTGCAGGAGCGTGTCGACGCTGTCGCCCGCGTTGGCGAATGCACGCATCGAACGTGCCAGGACGTTCAGTCGGGCCGCCAGCGTCGAGGGTTCGGACATCGGACGAAAAGGGGAGTCCCGCGTGGGACCGGGCGCAACACGACCCAGGAGCGCGCCTGGAAGCGCGGTGGTCTTGCGCGGAGCGCTACCCGCAAGCGACGATCAAGGCTGGCCGCGGCCCGAAGAGGAGCCCAATTATTTGGCGTCCAGCCGAAGCGGCGCCAGCGTGTTCGGAAAGGTTTGGCGCGCCCCGGAGCGTTCAGCCGCTGGTGTGGCAGGTCCCCTCATCGACAATTCAGCTCGACGTGGTCACCTTGAGCCCATGAATCGACGCCTCAATCGGGTCGCTTTGCTCGGCGCGCTGACGGGGGCGTGCGGCGAGGCTTCGCCGCGAGCGACCGCGCCACGAGCGACTCCCGAGGCCGCTACTCACCTGCTTGCGTCTGCGCCGCCTGCGCCGGCAGTGCAGGCCGAGGTCAAGGTCGCGCCGGCACCGCTGCCTGCCGCAGTGGCCGCCACCAAACCTTACGAGAACGGCGACATCATCTTTCACGACGCCAACACCGAGCAGAGCGAGTTGGTGCGGATGGTGACGCGTAGCCAGTGGACCCACCTTGGCATCCTGTGGAACGAGCCCGACGGCGTGGTGGTGTACGAAGCGGCGGCGCCCGTCAAGAAGACGCCACTGCAAGCGTGGACGCGGCGCGGCGTCGACGATCGATACGTCGTCAAACGGCCCAGCGCGGGCATCGAGGCAGACGGGCTCGAAAGGATGCACGCTTTGATGCAGACCTGGCTCGACAGGCCCTACGACTACCGCTTCCAGTGGGGCGATCAGGCGATCTACTGCTCGGAGTTCGTTTACAAAGTGTTCGAGCGCGCTTGCGGGCTTACCTTTGGCAAGAAGCAGATGGCCAGCGAAATGGCCCTGGACGACCCGGTCATCCGCCTGGCGATCAGCAGCCGTTGGGGCAAAGCCATCTACAATCCCGAGGAAATCGTCGTCACTCCAGACTCGATCTTCCAAGATCCGGCGCTGATCGAAATCGAGCACTGATGTCCGCCGGCGTGTAGTCTCGAGCGAGATGAACAGCTGCGAGTACGCTGGGGATCCGATCACCGAGCCGCGCTCGCATCCTTGGCAGGGAACGCCGCAGGACGTGCGACTTCGTTACTACGACTTTCGACGAGAGCCGGGGCTCGTGCGCGTCGTGCTCGAGGACTTCAGGCCCTGGTCGCAGTACGTCGCCATCGAGAGCTTCTACCGGCTCGTCGAGAGCTTGAACGGCGAACAGAGCCCTGTCGAAACCAACGATTGCGCTTTCTCGGGCCCCGATCCGACAGAGTGCTCGGGGCGCTTGATGTTGCTCTTTCGCGAGATAGCCAACAACACGGTGCGGCAGCGCATCGAGCAGCTGAAGAACGACATTCATCTGGCTCTTGGCCCGCTCGACCCCGGCTTCGAGGCTGGCACGATCGGCACCACCGTGATGCCCACCCGCTATCTGGAACTGTCCAACGTCGACGACGGCCAAGCCGGCTTTCAGCTCATGATTTCGTTCTGGGCGTGGGGCAAGGACGAGCAGGACACGATGGCCCAACTGGCGCGCCTGCTCGACAACTTGGCTCTTGCGTTGGACGCAGCGTGTGAGTCGTTCTCGAGTACGCGTCCCGTCTCGACCGCCCAGATGTAGAGCAACCAGTTGCAGGCAAGGAGCAGCGCCGACAGGCCCAGGCTGGGCAGCTTCTTTGGGTCTCGCAACACTGCGCCCGCCGTGCCGAGCTGCCCTTGCGCGCCTAGCAGCAAGCCGACGAGCAACAGGGCCCAAAGCGTATGAGCGCGTCTTGCAACAGGACATGGTTTTGCGCGTGGTGCTGTCTCCGCGGGTGAGGCGTTTCGCGACACCGCGCTTGGCGCGTGTCCTCCGCAGGAATGGGACTAGGCTGCGTTGACAACCCCGTCGGGGACGCTCTGCTGTCGCCAATGCACGAAGACAATTCGCCAGACTCGGGTGCCGCAGCGTCGGACAATCCTCAAGACTATGTGACGCCGCCGTTTCTCGTTGCTGCCGTCGGTTGCTCGGCAGGTGGCCTCGACGCCCTCTCTCGGATGCTCGCGGCAATGCCCGCCGACGCGCCTTTGGCCGTGGTGCTGGTACAGCACATGAGCCGCACACAACGCAGTCTTTTGCCGGAAATTCTAGCCAAAAGGACGGCGCTTTTGGTGACGCAGGCTCAAGACGGAGTTCGCGTCGAGATGGGCCACGCCTACGTCATTCCTCCCGACAAGCACATGACCGTCATTGACGGCCACTTGAAAATCAGGCCGAGACCCGAGGGTCCGTGGTCGCTGCAGGTGGACGCTTTGTTTCGCTCGCTCGCTGAGTTCTACAAAGACAAGGCCGTCGGCGTGATTCTCTCAGGGGCTCTCCGTGACGGCTCGGCGGGCTTTCGCGACATCCGCGAAGCAGGCGGTATCACCATCGCCCAGAAGCCGGAGGATGCGGAGACGCCCAGCATGCCCTCAGCGGCCATCGCCACGGGCGACGTCGACATGGTGCTGTCTGCTGAAGAAATCGGGCAAGAACTGCAGCGCTTGGCCGAACTCCGCCGGTTCAAAGTGCCTGCGCTGGCGCAGCGCTGAGAGGGGTGCGGTTTCACGATCCGCATGGTCGTGACCACGCGACGCTCTACTGGGGCGTCACCTCTTGGTTGCAACGCCTCCAGCACAGTGAATAGGCCGTGCGGCCGACAGCGATGGACGTAGCGGCGGCTTTCACAACGGCGTACACCATGAATCAACCAAACCAGACCCTCACAACCGCTGCGGTGGCTGATTGTCCGACAAGGCCGCCATGACAGCACCACTGGGTCCGTTGGAGAACTTTCCGATTGTGGGGATCGGGGCATCGGCAGGTGGCCTGGCCGCCCTGGAAGCTTTTTTTGGCGGCATACCCCAGACGAAAAGCGGCATGGCCTACGTCGTTGTTCAGCATCTGGCGCCCGATCACGACAGCATTCTCGGCGATTTGATCAGGCGCTTCACGCGCATGGATGTCTTTCAAGTCGAGGACGGCATGGTCGTGAGGCCCAACTCTGTTTACGTGATCCCGCCCAATCGGCAGATGGGATTGCACGACGGCGCTTTGCGACTGCTGGAGCCCACGGAACCGCGAGGGCACGCATTCTCGATCGACTTCTTCTTTCGTTCGCTGGCCCAGGATCAGAGGGAACGAGCCGTTTGCATCGTGCTCTCGGGTTCGGGCAGCGATGGCACACAAGGACTTCGCGCCATCAAGGCGGGAGGCGGGATGGCTGTGGCACAGAAGTCCGAGTCCGCCGAACACGACGCCATGCCAAAGAGCGCGATTGCCACGGGCCTGGTCGACTACGTTCTTCCACCGGCGGAAATGGGGGCGCGGCTCGCCGCGCACACTGCGGGCCAGTTGCCCCACGAAAAGGGCGAATTCATGGCCGGCGCCGACGTCTTCCAGAAGATCATGGCAGTCCTCCGTTTGCACAATGGCCACGACTTCTCACAGTACAAGCGCAACACGATCGACCGGCGTATCGAGCGGCGCATGGCCGTCCAGCAGATCGCCACGTGGAGCGACTACCTGCGCTATCTCCAGGCGACACCCAACGAGGTGGACGCGCTCTTTGCCGACCTGCTCATTGGGGTCACGCAGTTCTTCCGCGACCGAGAAGCCTTCGTTGCGCTCGAGCAGCCGCTCGACGCCCTGCTCGCTGCCAAGCCCGCACGCTCCACACTTCGGGTCTGGACCACGGGCTGCTCCACCGGTGAAGAAGCGTATTCGTTGACCATGCTGCTCTGCGAGCGGTTGCACGCGACCAAGAGCGATGTGACCGTGGTGGTGTTCGCGACGGATATCGATCGGCGCGCCATAGCGACTGCGCGTGCGGGCTTCTATCCGTCGACTATCGCGTCAGACGTCTCGGCGGAGCGCCTGAGTCGATTCTTCTCCATCGAGGATGGCGGCTACCGCATCCACAAGAAGGTCCGAGATATGCTGGTGTTTTCTGAACACGACCTGATCCAGGATCCACCATTCTCGAATCTGGACCTGATCAGCTGCAGAAATCTGCTCATCTACTTGAGTCCCGAGCTGCAAAAAAAGCTCATCCCGCTGTTTCACTACGCGTTGACCAAGGACGGTCTGCTCTTTCTTGGTTCGTCGGAAACCACGGGAGAATTCAGCAACCTATTCGTTTCGTTGGATCGGAAGCACAAGCTGTTTCGTCACCAAGGGGGCGGTCGCCGAGCGAGTCTGCCTCCGTTGGGCGACTTCTTGCCGCGCATTGCCGACCGTATCGCCCGGCAGCCAGCCATGCGCGGGGAGCAGGGTAACAAGATGCAGTCTCTGCGGGACCTGACCGAACGAACGCTGCTCGCACGAGCACCAGTCGCGGCGCTGATCACCGAGCACGGAGATCTTCTCTATCTTCACGGGCAGGCGAGCAAATACCTGACGCCCGCTCCCGGCGAACCCGGCTCGAGCCTGCTCAAGATGGCGCACGAGGGTATCCGACACGAGCTCGAGAACGCGCTGCAACGCGCTGCTGCGACGGGTGAGTTCGTCTGCTACCCCAAGCTCAGGTTGGCGCCGGAGGGGCCGCGCACGACGACGCTGACGGTTCAACCGCTCGCGGTCGAGGCGGGCGAACCTCCTCTCTTTCTCGTTGGCTTCGAGGAAGTTCTCGTCTCACCTGCCAGCGCCGAGCCGTCGGAACCAATAAGCACGGAGGGCGATTTGGGCGACCGAGCAGGTCGTATCGCCGTGCTCGAGGCCGAGGTGCGAGCCAAAGGTCAGCACCTGCGCGTCACCAGGGAGCAAATGCAGACCTCGAACGAGCAACTGCGCGCTTCGAACGAAGAGTTGCAGTCCACGAACGAAGAATTGCAGTCCACGAACGAAGAACTGGAGACCTCGAAGGAAGAGCTGCAATCAGTGAACGAGGAGCTGGCCACCGTCAATGCCGAACTGTCGACCAAGGTTTCTGATCTGTCGCGTGCCAACAACGACATGAACAACCTGCTCGCAGGCACGGGGGTCGGCACCATCTTCGTCGACCACCAAATTTGCATTCAGCGTTTCACCCCTGCCGCCACTCAGTTGATCAACCTGATCAAGAGCGACGTGGGGCGGCCGCTGGCTCACATCGCCTCCAACCTGAGCGGCTACGATCGCCTGGTCGCAGACGTTCAAGCCGTACTCGACGACCTCTTGCCGCGCGAAGTCGAAGTTCAGACCCAGGCCGGAGCGTGGTTTCTGCTGCGCATTCGCCCCTACCGCACGCTCGAAAACGTGATCGAAGGGGGCGTCATCACATTCACGGACATCACGCAGCAAAAGCTTGCGCAGTCGGTGCTGTTCGAGCACGAGGCCTTGCGCCGCATGGCGTTCGTGATGCGGGACGCGCGTGACGCCATCACCGTGCAAGATCTGGACGGTAGCATCCTGGCCTGGAACAGGGAGGCGACGGAGTTGTACGGCTGGAGTGAGGCCGAAGCGCTCGGCATGAACATTCACAGCATGATACCCAAGGCGTGCCGGGATGAAGCCTTGGCTTTGGTGCGGCGCTTGTCGCAGCAAGAAGTGTTGGTGCCCTTCCGGATGGAGCGCACCCGTAAGGACGGCGGGACGGTCGAAATCTCGCTCACGGCCACGGCTTTGGTAAACGAGACAGGGGCGGTGTACGCGATTTTCACGACCGAACGCGAGCTGGCTCTGTCCGGAAGGCCTGCAGCACGATGAATGAACGCAAGCCGCGCTCGTCGCGTCGGGATGGATCAGGCACGTTTCCTACGGTGGCACGGGAGGCCGCGCGGGCTCTGCGAATGCGTGCTCAGGAGAAGGCGCGGACCCAGCTTGGCGGCACCACCGCCGACTTCACCAGCTTGACAGCCGACGAAGCTCGAAAGGTTCTCCATGAGCTGCAGGTGCATCAAATCGAACTGGAACTCCAGAACGATGAGCTGCGACGGACGCAAGGCGAACTCCAGGAGTCGCGTGCGCGCTACTTCGATCTCTACGACCTGGCGCCGGTCGGGTACGTGACCATCGACCAGGCGGGCCTGGTTCAGGAGGCGAACCTGGCGGTCACTGACTTGCTGTTGCTGACACGGGGCGTCCTGGTCGAGCACCCGTGGACCCGCTTCATCTGTCCCGAAGATCAGGACGTCTACTTCATCCACCGCAAGCGCCTCTTGGCCAGCGGCACGCCGCAGAGGTGTGAACTGCGGCTTTTGCGCACCGATCGCGAGCCCCTCTGGGTGAAGCTGGAGGCCCGAGTAGCGAAGCACGAGGACGGGTCCTGGGTCGCGCGGACGATCGTCATAGACATCGATGCGCGCAAGCGAGCGCAAGCCGGCTTGCAAGGCAGCGAGGCGCGTCATCGCGCACTATTCGAAATGTCGCATGACGCGCTCTTGACGCTCGCGCCCCCGACTTGGCAGTTTGCATCTGCCAATCGCGCAGCCGTCCAGCTGTTCGGAGCGACGGATGAAGACGCGCTGAAGCAGCTCACGCTGTGGCAGCTGTCAGCCGACACCCAGCCAGATGCACAGGCGTCAGAGCAAAAGGCGCGCAGACTATTCGAACGCGCCATCCAAGAGGGCGAAGTGACCGTCGATTGGTGTTCTCGCCGAGTGAACGGAGAGCCGTTCCAGGCCGCGATTGTCCTCACGCGGATGGAGGTAAGCGCAGAGTTCTTCGTTCAGGCCACCGTAACCGATACCACTCGGCAGCAGGAAGAACGGGCGCTCGCGGCGCAGACGGAGCGTTTGGCTTCGATGGGGCTTTTGGCAGCTAGCGTCGGGCACGAGATCAACAATCCTCTGACCTACGTTTTGGCGAGCCTGGAGGTCATGGCTCGGCTGCTGGCTCGACTTCCGAGTGACACGGATCCGCAGTTGCGCGACGAACTGGTCGAGAAGACGACCAGCGCTCTCGACGGCGCACGACGGATCACGCGTATCTCCAAGGTGCTCAGTGGTTTCTCGCGTGTCGGGAGTCAGGAGCGCTGCGCGGTGGATCTTGCGCTGGCGATTGCGAGCGCTCTTGGTATGGCCCACAACGAGATACGGTTTCGTGCCCAGCTGATCGAGGATCTGGGGCTCGTGCCGCGGGTCTGGGCGACAGAGGGCAAGCTTGCCCAGGTCTTTTTGAATCTGCTCATCAACGCCTGTCATGCCATGGAAGGCGGCGATTCCGCCACGAATCGGCTCACCGTGCGCACGTGGTGTGAGGGCAACGACGTTTTTGCAGAGGTGCGTGATACGGGACCGGGCATTGCAGCCGAGCACATCTCTCTCATTTTTCAGCCGTTCTTCAGCACGCGGCGATCGGGGTCGGGGTCGGGCTTGGGCTTGTCGATTTGTCGAAGCATTCTGGTTGAGTTCGGTGGTGATATTCGCGTCGAGAGCGAGCTGGGCCACGGTACGCGCTTCGTCGTGCGCCTCCCGGCCTGGACACCCGAACTCGAGGTCCGTGGTCTGGATCCAGCCCTGGCCGGAGTCGCCCGACCCACGTTGCGCGGCCGGGTCCTCATCGTCGACGACGAAGCCCAGCTCCGCACCGTCATGCAAAGGCTGCTCAAGGAGCACGACGTGGTGACGGCGTGTTCGGGTGCAGAAGCGTGCGAGCTGTTGGCGTGCGATCAGGATTTCGACGTCATTCTGTGCGATTTGATGATGCCGGGGTTGACTGGCGTGGACGTCCATTGCTGGTTGCGCGACCACTACCCGACACTCGCCGATCGCCTGGTATTCGTAACCGGCGGCGCCTTCGGTCCGGCAGCAGACTATGTCGCGCACGCCGGTAATCCCCAGCTCGAGAAGCCTTTCAACGGTGGCCAATTTCGCGCGGTCGTCGCCGAAGGCGTGCGCACGGCCAAGCGCGAGCCGCCCGCGTCGGACCCCGAACACGGATGACCGAGTGGCGCGCCGCCCGGTCTATTGCGCTGACCTGGGCTGCTGCCGCTCCCGCTCTGCGTGCTGCCGCATCGCCGCGACAGCACCTTCGAGTTCGCGGAGCACCTCGTCTCGGGGCAGCTCGGCTTCCTCGATATCATCGGCGATTTTTCGAAATCGCTCGAGAAGTGCGGGCCGTTCGCGGACGAGGTTGTCGGTAGCGAAAGCTTCGGACTCCAGCCAAGACTGCAGATGAAGAGTGAAACGGTGCAACGCTTTGGCCAGGTTCGTGTGCCAAAATCGATGTGGGGCCTGGCCATGCGCCAGGTCCGCCAACCTGCTTCGACGTCCAGAGCTACGCTGCTCGGCACCCAGACATCCCAATCCAGAGCGTGCAGTCCCGCCGCGGCAATGGCTGAGTCATCGCGCGCGTGCACTCCAGTGAGCTTGACCGTGAGATCCTCTGCGCGAGCGCGAAGTCCGCTCACGCGCTTGCTGGCGTCGTTTGCGGCCCATTTTTCTGCGTAGCTGTCTACGGCGCCCAGCAACGTCACGGTACCGTTGTCGACACTCACGCCAATCTGGGCGGCGTTGTGACCCTGGGATCCCAGGCAAGTTCTGCTTCGACGTCCTGTTTGAGCTGCATGTCGGTCTTCGTCTTTGGTCTTCTCATTTCTTCGGTTGGATGGAGAGATGCCGGCACGCTTGCGCGGCGCGCAACTTCCTTCAGCAATGCGCGTGCCAACGATCCCGCGTCGAATGAGAAGACCATGAGGCGTTTCGCGACACACCGCGTCGTGCAGCCGAAAAGGACATGCTGAGCAGTGAGGCACAAATGCGCGACGCAATCCGGTCGCCCACGAGGGCGCTGTACTGCCTCTGCTCGAAGTCGAAAAGGACTACATCTTGGCGACGCTGGCCCTCAACGGTGGGAATCAGACGCACACTGCCGCGCAGCTTCGAATCGGTTCGGCGACGCTCTACAGAAAGCTCAAGAGCTACGGCATGCTGGACACCAAGCGCGCATCGCTGAGGCCCGTTCCGCTCCCGTAGTTGGATCGGAGCGCAAAGGAGGGGCGCACGACGACGGTGTCGTCGACGCAAACCCCCAAAAAGCAAGGTCTTTCGATATCGAACTTGCTCAGCTCCAGCTCGAGTCGGGCTTCGACGCCGACCTGACCCGAAGCCCGACTGGCCGTGTACGAGAATTTCACGGGAACTGTGACGCCATGCAGGCTCAACCGGCCTTCGCTCGAGCCGTTGATGATCTCGTCTTTCGTTGGACTGGTGATTTTCGTTCGCTCGACCGTCAAGGTGGCTGAGGGATAGCGGGACACGTCGAGCGTCTCTTTGAGCCGCTCGTCGCACAGTGGGATGCCGGTTTGCATGTCGCCCAGCGGCACCGTGAAGGTGACGATGCCTCCCTCTTCGTAGCCCAGCAGCCCGGCTGCGTGGCCTTGCACGCTGAGGCCGCCTGGGCCCGTGGCGAGGAAACCGAAGCTGCCGGGGCCCATCGTGATGAGCGTCGGATGTGTCGTCCATGCCAGCAGGCCGCCGAGTAGGAGCAGCAGCAGGAAGCACAGCCAAGGGAGCGGGCCGTTGCGGCGGTTGCGCCTGGCTAATTGGGTCATCCGATTTGGTCTCTCCGGGCGCCATCGCCCACTGACCCCTTTAGCAAGAAGCGAACCAACCACGCGGGCGCCCTCGCGGGCGCTATGAGTGCCGCTGGCACGTTCGATGCAGAGCCGTTGCTCGAAGGACCATCAGCATGAGCAACTCGAATCAAGACCAATTGACGCCCTACCGCATCGTCGTCGGCTACGACTACTCGGCCACCGCCGACTTGGCCTTGCGGAACGCTTTCGACCTTGCGGCGAAAGAACCATCGGCGGAGGTCCACGTCGTCCACGTCCTCGGCTTCGGAGGTGACTACATCATGGCGGATGACGCCGAAGCTCAGACTGGCCTTGCCAAGGCGATGAACGACAGCGTCTTGGCGCTCGAAGCGCGCGCCGAGGAACGCTCGAGTTCATGGCAAGAAGAGACGAAGCGCAGCTTTTCTCGGCTGGTGACGCACATTCGCGGTGAGTATCCGGCGCGCGAGGTCGCTCAGCTCGCGACCGATCTTGGCGCCCAGTTGATCGTCGTGGGAACGCATGGTCGGCGAGGATTCAGCCACTTTTTGATGGGGTCGGTCGCCGAGGGCGTCATTCGACTCGCCCGCTGCGCTGTCCTGGTCGTCCGCCCTCTCGATACAGCCGGAGAGGTCCCTGCCATCTTGCCACCATGCGAGCATTGCCTCGAGGCGCGTCGAGCGAGCCAAGGCAAAGAGTTCTGGTGCGAGCAGCACCGCGAACGGCACGGTCAGCGACACACCTATCATTACGAAACTCGCAATTCCCAGCCGATCAACTCGCCGTTGGTGGTGCGCTGATAGCGAGCGACGTCGACTCATCCGTTTGGGTTGCCCGAGCCCGAACGCGCATCGCCAGAAACCAGCGCGCAGATTTTTCGCCAAGTCCGATCGCTTACGGCGCGACGCAGGAGCAGCGCATCTGCCCTCGACCAAGGGGCCGGAACGCGCCGCACCCCTCGCTCCAGGTGCTCCAGATCGACGTACTCTTCGCCGGGCACCAGCTGAGTGAGGTCCTCCGCGTTGCTCACCTGCGCCACTTCGACATCGGAGAGGAGTTTCATCACGGCGTCGCGGTTTACGTAAGCTGCTCGTTCGGTGTCGTTGTCCATGTTGGTGCTGATCGTCATGCATGGCTCGTGCCGCGCCCCTACCAACTCAACCGAAGCGTTCCGACGTCGGCAGCAGCCCAGCCAGGGCGATCAAGGCATCGGCCAGGGTGTCGGCGAACACGCGTTCGGAACAGCTGCCGGCCGAAAGACGCTCGGCGCGCCAGGCTCCTGCGAGAGAAACCGAACGTTGGAGCACGAGGCTTCGCTCGGCGTCGTCCAGCGCCTGTTCCAGGAGTCGCAGCTTGCTGGAGGGGATGTTGGCTCCGTCGCGGCTCGTGCGCTGGGCAGCGGCAGGCAGGACCTTGGCCAAGTCCGTGAGGGCGGCGTCGAGTGTCGCGCCCGCCCCGCCGTGCTGACTGCCGCCTCGTCGCGTCAACACCACGGCGGTGAAGAGTTCAGCGTCGCGGCGGAGTTCGATGCGGTCGCCCAACTCGTCGTCGTTCGTGGCTTGGATGCGTACGATTTCGAGCTCGCGCGGCAGCGTGAAGCGGCTCTTGGTGACCATGTGTCGGAGCCTACGAAGGTATGCCGGCCGGACCAAGCCTGCGCGCGCTGGACCTGTTCGCAGGCGCAGCCGTCAGAATAGCTTCTCGACGGCTTTGAGCGCCGGCTCGAGCACGTCGTAGCGCCGCCCCGTCACCTCGACCGAAAACGCGATACCCAAGGTCTTGCCCTTCAGCTTGCGGCGCAGTGCTTCGAAGGCCGTGGCCTCGGTCGCGAACGGGCCTGCGGTCCAAGTGAAGGCGCGCGCGGCGGATGGCGGGGGCTCGATGGCGGACGCGAGGTGAACGAAGATGCCCTCGGCTCGGCGCTCGACCGAGGGCTTGAAGATAAGGATGTCCGTCACCAAGAGGTGATCCGCCAGGTAGACGTGGTGCGTCAACCGCTTCATTAGGCCGGATGCTGGGCCGGGGAGTTGCGCCGGCACGCAACGCGCGTTGAATCGGCTGGAAGCGGTGCTAGGGAGACGAATGAAGCTTTTGGGCATTGCCCTTGTTTTTCCTGTCTTGGCAGTGCTGTTAGCCGTTGGCGGTTGTCAATCCAGGGGAGTCTCGTCTGGCTCCACGTGTCCCACTGACTCGGTGTTGACGTACGAGACCTTCGGCAGCGCGTTCATGCAGACGTATTGCACCGAGTGCCACGGCGGTCTGAACACCCTCACGGGGATTCAAAACCAAGGCCTCGCAATCATCGACGAGCAAGCCGCGGCTGGGCCGGATGCCATCAATGTCTCGATGCCTCAGGGGCTGGGCGAGCCGACCGAACTCGAGCGCCAGCAGCTCGGCGAATGGTTGGCATGCGGGGCGCCCTAGAGCATTGAATCCAAGGGCGGGGGCGCTGCGCCGAAAATGCTTCTGCCGGGGCGCGAGCTCGGACTACCCTCGTGCCATGCGAAAGCTCGTCCCCCTCTCTCTCCTGACGTTGACCCTGGCCGCTTGCGGAGGCGCTCAACCTGGCGCGCCGACGACGCCGGATGGCGAAACCGCAAGTGAACCCGTGGCTCAGTCCGACGGAACAGCTCCCGAAGCTGGCAAGACCGAGTCCCCGAGCGATTCCGGCAACGAGTTCGTGACTCACGACTCGACGACCGCCAAAGGCGCGCACGGCGCGACTCCTTCCAAGATCAAGTCGACCGCGACCGAGGCGGCGATGAAGTTCATCGTCCTCGACAAGAAGAAGGGTCCGCTCCTGGGCATCGTCGTGTCTTTGACCGGCCCCGACGGCAAGAAGTACTTCACGGAAGAAACGGACGCGGAGGGTTATGCGGAGGTGCTCGTGCCGGTCGGCAAGAAGTACGATTTGGTTTACCTGTCGCTTGGCCAGCGCGACATCGAGACGGCCGTCACCGTCACCAACGAGCCCAAACAAAACATCAAGCTGACGCTGCGCTACGAGGGCTACGAGCAGCTGGACGCCGCGCATGGTGGTCGCATCGTCATGAAGGGCATCACCTTCGACACGGCCAAGGCCACGATCCGTCCCGAGTCGTTCCCCGAACTCGATCGCGTCGTCGAATACCTGACGCACAAGACGAAAGTGCGCATCGAGATTTCGGGACACACAGATAACGTCGGCAATCCGAAGGCCAACAAGACCCTATCGGAAAAGCGCGCTCAGGCGTGCCGCGACTACTTGGTCAATAAGGGCATCGACAAGAGCCGCATCGAGGCGGTGGGCTACGGCGACGAGCGCCCCATCGACTCCAACGCGACCGACGCGGGCCGCCAGAAGAACCGTCGCATCGAAGCGACGGAACTCTGATCCGGAGTCACTTCAGTAATCGAGCACTTCTGCGACGTCGACGGGCGAGGAGGGCCGCATGCCGTAAGGTGCGAAGCCGCTCCAATAGAAATCGCATGCGTAGCGCGAATCGATGACGCGAGTCGTCGTCGTTGTTGCAGGCTCAGCAGCGGCGGAGGCCGGCTCGGAAGTTTGAACGAGCACCAAGCTGTCGTTGCCCGCGAGCGTCAAACGGGCTCCGCGCAGCACGTTTGGGTCGCGCAGGTGGAGGCGCAGCTTGCCACGACGGAGTACGGCGACGGTTTGACCGCGGCAGTCACTCCCGGTTGCGAAGACGTCGGTGAGATAGAGTGGACCATTGGCGAGCACCCGGCATTTCGCGTCACTACCGAAGGTTTGGGTGCACCAGGCAGAGGCGTCCTGCGGGGGTCGCGCGACGCCGTCGCGAGCTTGGCGTGGATCGGTGTCGGCAGTCAGCGCTTGGAGCGAGGACGTACGGCCATCAGTCACTTCTGGAAGATCGACCCACGGGTCGTGAATCAGAGCTGCAGCGCTGCGTGTGGCCGCGGCATTCAGATCGCCGCAACTTGGGGCGCTGCACGCGAGGTCGTCTTCGTACGGATTTTCGACGCGCTCGGCGTACGGCGTCGCCCAGTCGAGCGTGGCTTTGTCTGAGGGCTGCGGCGCCCCGGGTGTCAGGTACGCGAGCCGAACGCTTGGTGCGGGCTGAACGACCTCCGCGGAGCGTGCGCGATGGTGGCGTCCACAGGCGACGCCGAGCAGGCTGAACAGGACGACGCACCCGAGCGCACTTGGCGCTCGCATCGT
>Ga0105048_10001291_pt1 | contig 40706 bp, 34 predicted proteins | sample MAT05_FD_78382 | JGI IMG/M metagenome (GOLD analysis project Ga0105048, IMG submission 78382) | Freshwater microbial communities from Lake Fryxell liftoff mats and glacier meltwater in Antarctica - MAT-05 | ecosystem: Environmental > Aquatic > Freshwater > Ice > Liftoff microbial mat | place... | reverse complement strand
CACTCTCGGTCGTACCCTGTTTGACCGTGCGGAACAGATGCGACTCGATTCGCAAACCAAAGAACGAGACGTGTTGCTCCGGCAAGCGGAAAAGCAATTTCTGAGAGCGTTAGCCATCGACTTGGAAAACACCAATGCTCACTACAACTTGGGCTTGATTTACGGCATGTTAAGTGAAGGTGAATTGGAAAAGAAACACAAGACACTTCATCTTAGATACAAACCGGATGACAATGCTCAAGGTCTTGCTGTGCGTTTGGGACGTGAAAAGTACCCAGCGGCCAACAGTGCCGCCGAACCGTTAGTCATTTATCCATTACATGCAGCACTAGAGTGAGTTTTCGATGAGTATTGGCGAAAATGCGGACGAACGTGAGGAAGACGATTCTGTCATCGGTCGCGCGTTCATGGGTTCCGCTATCGTTATTGTCTTGATTGGCTTGATTGCAAGCGTCTCTTTCTTTGTATTGACTAGAAAACAGAAAAGCGAAATTGCGGTTGTGGATCCCGTTTCCTTGCCCGAAGCTCGAGAATTGCCAAAGGTAATTGTCCCAGCAATAGCATGGACCGATATCACCGAAACAGCCGGGCTGAACTTCGTTCATAGTAGTGGTGCAACCGGTGAGAAGCTGCTTCCGGAAACGATGGGGAGCGGTTGCGCTTTCCTCGACTTCGATTCGGATGGCGACCAGGACATTTTGTTGGTCAACTCTTGCGATTGGCCAGGCAAACGAGAACCTTCCAAACCCGCCAGTACGCTGGCGCTCTTTGCCAACGACGGTCGAGGGGGCTTTTCCGATGTCACCAAGGCGGTTGGTCTCGATGTGACTCTGTACGGCATGGGGGCAGCATGTGGAGACTTTGATAACGATGGCAAAGTAGATTTGTTTATCTCGTGTTTGGGCAAGGACAGGTTGTTTCACAATCAAGGTGGCAAATTCGTAGACGTTACGGAACGAGCTGGTGTCGGCGGTGATGAGAACGCTTGGAGCACCTCGAGCGGTTGGTTCGATTGCGACCAGGACGGCGATCTCGATCTGTTGGTTTGTCATTATGTGGAGTGGACCCGGGCGTTCGATTTGGCGCAGGAGTTTCGGCTGCTGGGCGGAACCGAACGAGCCTATGGACGCCCTCAGCCGTTTGCGGGAACGTTTCCTTCGCTGTTTCGAAACGATGGCGACGGGAAATTCTCAGATGCTTCCGCCGAAGCCGGATTTCACGTTGTCAACCCTGCCACCGCCGTTCCAATAGGCAAATCACTGGGTTTAGCCTTCGAAGATTTCGATGGGGACGGAAAACTGGATTGTGTGATCGCCAACGATACGGTGCAGAACTTTCTCTTTCACAACTTGGGGAATGGCAAGTTTGAAGAGATCGGCGCGATGGCAGGTGTGGCGTTCGATTCGGCTGGCGCGGCTCGTGGCGCGATGGGAATTGATACAGCGGCTTTTCGAAATGATGCTTCGATCGGGATAGCGATCGGCAATTTTGCAAATGAGATGTCTGCCTTGTACGTCTCCCGATCCAGGAATCTTCAGTTTTACGATGCGGCAGTAGCCAACGGGTTCGGGCCCGCTACACGCTTGGAACTGACTTTTGGCGTGCTGTTCCTCGACTTCGATTTGGATGGCAGACTCGATCTCTTTCAAGCCAACGGCCACCTGGAGGAAGACATTGCAAAAGTCCAAGCAAGCCAGCACTACGAGCAGTCGCCTCAGCTTTTTTGGAATGCGGGAGCACAATACAACACCGAATTCATTAAGTGCCGTGAGCAGGAAACTGGAGGTGGGCTTCAAAAGCCAATGGTGGGTAGAGGCTCGTCTTATGCCGACATCGACGGCGATGGAGATTTGGATTTGTTGATTCTCGGCTGCGGACAGAAGCCTCGTTTGCTTCGCAACGATCAGAAAATCAACCATCATTGGCTGCGTGTGAAACTGGTAGGCAAGAATTCGAATCGCGATGCCATCGGTTCACTCGTCGAAGTGCGCATTGGTGACGTGACCCAGTCCAGACGCGTTAGTCCGACACGCAGTTACCTATCGCAAGTGGAATTGCCGGTAACATTTGGTCTGGGCGCCTCGGATGCGATCGATCGAATCGTGATTACTTGGCCAAATGGCAAGCAGCAGATCGTCGCTCAACCGATCGTCGACCAGCTATTGGTCATCGAGCAAACAGAGTGAAAGCGATCACGCAGACTCGTCGACTCGATAGCCGTTGGCTTCTTGATCCCACGTAAGGGAGTATTCAGCAAGGACGCGCGGAATTTGGGCCAACTGAGCCTCTAACACGGCTTCCATGCTCGCTGCGCGAATCGATAAGTCGCTGGGGCTAGTCGCATCGATGATGACTAGATGGAGAGTTTCGCTAACAGCTTCGAGGAGCGTTCGGAGATAAACCTTGACTAGAGGGAAGGGGGTTAACGCCATTTCGCTGTTGCTGCGGAACAAGTCATAGGGTGCTTTGTCTGAAAAGCCATAGAGGGCGGAGCAGTTCTTCCCGGTCCGCAATGGCAATACCGTTGGAGCCAATCGCGTTTTACCATGCAGTAGTACGTAGTTGGGAGTTATGGCAGAGTCGGTCGACATACTGATGGTGTTCATGGTTTTGGTGTCGTTCAAGTGCTTATACGGTGACCGGCAGATCCGTCGACGATCGTGTAAGGGTACCAGAAGCAAGAACAGGAAACTGAAAAAAACCTTAATTCACAAGGATTTTAGACACTTCTCGATGATCGCCACTAAAATCCGTAAGTGCTTGCACCAAATCCCGCAGGCTAGGAGGTCGTCCTTTCAGGCGAGCGGCAGACAGAAGACTACCAGGCCAGGCCACCGTGTGGCACGCCCAAAGCGATTAGCGATGGGCGTGGAAAGTGTGGCAAATGACTCTAGCGATTCACCACGCCCTTCGTACCTCAGAGCGTGCCACCCAGTTTACGTGCCACCCAGTTTACGTGCCACCCAGTTTACGTGCCACCCAGTTTATAGGTAGATTTCAAACTTGACCCTCGCCTAAGCGTTTGGATTTGCAATCGCGATGGGCCAACGTGACAGCGATTGTATGGCTCGCGCGTCTGCCGATGTCGGTACAAACACAATGGCTTTTGAAAAAGGCACTTGGTTCAATCGAAGATCGCCGGCTATCCGCCACTCTTGTTCGTCGCGCCAATCCTGGGAACCAGACTCATTGGAAACGACTTGGCAAAATTCCAATGCTTCGCCACCCGCCAGCTTGGCAGTTGCTCTATCCATGTAAGCGACTTGCTTGGCACCATGGCTTACAAGCCAATCGCGATCGATCATGATGCCGAAAGGCTCCCAATCCCAGCGTGCTAAGTGAGACTGAAATCGTCGCATCGACAGCAACTCGGTAAGGTCTTTGCTCGAAAAGCAGACGGTCTCCGTCTTGCCTCGGCGAAAGTTGTTGGTTGCGATCAACCGTTGTTGTTGAAGGATGCGTTGCAGAGTTCCAAGCACCGACGGTTGTTCTTTCCAAGGACTCTGCAGCAACTCATCGTGAAACTGTGCAACAGATTGGTCAGGCCATGGCCCACGTCTGGACCGTGTGCAGTGCACCAAATAACTGGCCTTGGTATTCCGCAACAGTCGAATGGGGAAAATGATCTGGTGGGTGTGTCGTTGGAATTTTTGCAACGACTGCGGAACTTCAAGACCGTTTGAATCTGCAACCACTTGCCGATCGAATAAAGCATGCGTCCTGGTATTCAACCAACCGATGGCACCGCGGTCTAGCCAATCCATCCGCTTAGGACGTGATGACCGTGCGCGGGATGAGCCTGTGTGGGTCGTCGGGAGCGACAAATAGGTCGATCCGATTGGAATATCCAAACAGGAGAGTCGCCGTTCCAATAGTTTTGCGATCTTTCCGTCTTCGCGAAGCTCGAGTACAAAAAGGTGATCGGCTAGAAAAACGGACGCAAGGTCGTGTGGCGGCATATCCCCTTGGGTGTCTGCTTCTGCACTAGCCAGCCAGAGAATTCCGCAATCACATGCATGGATCAAGCCTTGCGAGTTCTTTTCGGTTGGATGCTCCTGTCCCCATGCATCACAGACTTGAATCACTCGAAATGGGATTTGGAATCGCTTGCAAGCATGAATGATGATTTCCGAATAGGGCGTTTCAGTTGCGAATTGAACTCCCCAGCGCTGCCTGTGCGCCAGATGCAAGGCTGACAGCAACGATCCTTGCCAATCCTTGCTTGCGTATCCGTGTCGGCTGTTGTGTGAAGAGACGATTCCAAGCCATTCACATGGCGTAGGCTTACGAGCAGGAATTTCAATATGAAAAGTAAGCGATCCGAGGAGAGCAGGCAGGGCATCGCACCAAGCGATCGGAAACCGTTCGATTGGAATACCTGTTTCATGCGGTGGTTTCATGTGCTTGGTCATCCCTCGAACTGCGGAGCTAGACAACTCAATTATGATACTTCTCGTTCGCCGAGAAGTGTCATAATTTAGAATCACTCGATCAATTAGAGTCTGATTTGACCGTAGCGAAAGTCGTCAAGACTTTCGGATCTGAGGGCAGCCGAAACTCTTGACGAGTTTTGCTACGACAGTTGTTGATCGAACGGTCCTTAGTCGCGTGGCAGATTGAAAACTACCAGTGTGATGCAACCCCTCTCCGGCCTTTCAGGCCGACTCTCCCGGAGGGAGAGTGACTTCACCCTCCCTCCGGGAGGGTCGAGCGAAGCGAGGGGAGGGTATGACCCACTCAGCCGCTCGACTAACTGTTTTTTTGATTGATGACCGCGAATGCAAGCCGCTGCAATTCGACGGCCAAATCCACGTCCACAACGGTTAGTCCACTACCGGGCGTTCGGACGGTAACCGGCGCGAAATTCAGGATCCCGGTTACGCCAGCGACCTCAAGCCTTTGTGCCACCAATGTAGCCGAATTCGCAGGCACAGCAAGAATCGCGAGATCCACTTTCTCTGATTCCACGACCGACTCAAGATCTTGAAGCGAACGAATTGTGAGGGCGCCTAGCACAGTCCCAACCTTTTCGGGATCGCTGTCAAAGATGCCTGCAAGTCGAAAGTTTTGTTGGTTAAACCCGCGATAGCCCGCTAAGGCTCTACCCAAGTTTCCGGCCCCAATCATCACAACGTTCCAAGATCGATCGGTACCCAAGATGGCTTGTATGGCTTTGGTAAGACTCGGGATACTATAGCCAATTCCCCTCTGTCCGAATTGGCCAAAGCAGGAAAGATCTCGTCGGACCTGTGAGTCGTTTAGGCCCAATCGTTTGGCCATTACACTGCTCTGGATGCGGACTTGACCAGATCGGTGTAGCTGCTGCAATTCCCTCAAGTACAATGCCATGCGGGTTACGGTAGCCGCGGAAACAGGGGGCGGCGTGGGAACGTTCTGATTCCTTCGGCCCGAGCCCTGCCCATCGTTTTTGCCAGTTGGCTGTTCTAATGCCATTATCGGGCCAACGCTGGCTCACTATTGGCAGCCCGAAAATACTCCGGGGCTATGGACTGCAAATGCTCGGCGCATTTGTCGACCGCGTAGAGGATCTGTTGGTTGGTATGGGTGGAATTGATGAAGAACCTCAAGCGAGTCGCCGATTCCTCGACTGCCGGATAAAGGATCGGCTGCACATTCACGCCCGAATCAATCATTCGCCTCGACAATTGCAGAGCGTGCAGCGAGTTGCCGGTGATGATGGGGATGACGGCCGTCTCGCCGCTGTTACCGGTGTTGAGGCCTCGCTTCTTGGCTTCCGTTAGAAAGAGCCGGGACGCATCTTGAAGGCGGGCAACTCGCATCGGTTCGCGTTTCAGTAATTGGATAGATGCAATGGCTGCGGCTGTGTTGCTGGGGGAAAGGCCAACGCTGAAGACAAACCCAGGGGCCGTGTACTTTAGGTACTCAACCAGCTCTTTTCGGCCTGCAATGTAGCCACCACACGAGCCAAACGACTTGCTTAAAGTACCCATCCAAATGTCCACATCGGTTGGGTTGACACCAAAGTGTTCAGCAATTCCGCGTCCGTGAGCTCCCATCGTCCCAATCGAGTGCGCCTCGTCTACCATCAACCAGCATTTGTGCTTTTTGCAAACCTCGATGAACTTAGGAAGGTTAGGGAAGTCTCCATCCATACTGTAGACTCCCTCAACGATGACCAAAACACGCCTGTAACGAGTTCGCAATTCTGTTAAGGCTTCGTCCAGTGCGTCGAAGTCATTGTGTGGGAATGCGCGGCGTCGGCTTCCCGACAGAATGGCACCTTGAACAATACTGTTGTGCGAGAGCGCATCATGAAGGATCAAATCTTGTTGGCCCACGATGTGACCGATGACCGTTTCATTGGTGGAGTGACCACCCACCAGCACGATCGAATCTTCGACACCGATCCAGTCGGCGATCAAGCCTTCCAATTGCTGATGGATGTCCTTTTCACCGCTGACCAAACGCGAGGCGGAAACGCTAGTACCGTATTTCCTTACCGAGTCAACAACCGCTTGAGTAACGTAAGGATCGCCGCTCATGCCTAAGTAATTGTAGCTTGCGAAACTGATCAGTTGCTTCCCACCGACCGTGGTCGTATCGCGTGTGAGGCCTTGGTGTACGGAGAAATAGGGATTCGGTAGCCCAGTCATTTCAAACTGGTTCATCGTCTGCTTGAGGCGACGATATTCAGGCATCAAGTCGAAGCGATAGTCCTCCGGTGCAACCTCACGTTCGGCTGGGCCAACTTGATTTTCGTGCCCGTCCGAAAGCACGTCAGGCCGAATGCGGTCTTTCCCAAAGTGCTTTTCGATTGCTTCGGCGATTTCTCGGACCGTTTCAATCTCTTGCAGTACTTCTTCCGGGAAGCGTCCTCCAACGGAGCTTTCCAGGACGTGAGCGATTTGCAATCGTTCCAAGCTGTCGAGCCCTAGGTCCACAACGATGTTGGTATCCAAATCGAGCAGTTTCGCACGCTCTTGTGCGACCGTCTTTACGGCTCTCTTGACAAGTTCGACGATATCAATATCCGGGTCACGCGTTTTCTTGAACGGTGGGGTCGAGCCGAAGTTACCGCGTCGGGCACCTGATCGCGTATGATCGACGGTCGACGCCGCGATCATCGGAGCTTGTTCCGGCAGATCATCGTCCCACGACAGCCATTGATGGATAACTCGCAGATTCCCCTCTCGGAAGTCGCGGAGGCATGCGTGCCTTTGGATCTTGCCCGACGAAGTTCTAGGCAACGACCCATGTCGCACGAGTACCACTGCATCGGGTGGCAGTTCATGCCCTTGCGTCACGCTGCGGCGGATGGCATGCACCACCGGATTCCAGTCGTCCTCGAGCGAGCGTTGAACTTCAACGGTAATGATTAGTCGTTCGCGCGGGCCCGAGTCGTCTGCGAAAGCGGCAGAGGCCGACGACGATATCGATTCGTGGCATTCCTCCACGGTTTGTTCGATATCTTGAGGGTAGCGATTCACACCACGCACGATGATCAAATCCTTAACGCGACCGGCCACGTAGATTTGCCCCTCGCTCCAAAAACCGAGATCGCCTGTCCGCAGATAAGGCCCCTCATTGTCTGCTGTTCGGGCTTGAAAAATATCTTGAGTGACTTCTTCCTTTTCCCAATAGCCCAAACCGACGCTAGGGCTCTGAATCCAGATCTCTCCGATCGAGTTCTCCGGTAGCGGTTTTAAAGTGTCGGTGTCAACGATCAAAATCGATTCATTTTTCGTCGCTTGACCGCAACCTACCAAGCTGCGAGCGTCGCGAGCATCCTCGAGCACTTGAGTCACCATACGTGCGTCTAGTCGACGGCCGTCAAAGTGCTTGACGACGGGTGGCGATTGGCGAGGACCGCCTGCGACAATGAGCGTCGTTTCTGCCATTCCGTAACATGGGAAATGCGACGTATTGGAAAACCCAACCCGTTCGAACTTACGGCTGAATTGCTCAAGCGTGCTGGCGCGGACAGGTTCCGCTCCGTTGAAGGCCAATCCCCACGAACTGAGGTTTAGCCCATGCATTTCGTCCTCGGTCACCTTGTCGACGCAAAGTTGATAGGCGAAGTTAGGACCGCCGCTTGTGGTGGCCTGATACTTTGAAATCGTCTTTAACCATCGGACAGGTCTTTGCATAAAGGACATAGGGCTCATGAGCACCATACTAAGTCCCATCGATACCGGTGAAAGCACTCCACCGACAAGCCCCATATCGTGATACATCGGTAGCCAGCTAACGCCAACCGTTTTGTTCGTTTCGTCAAAGAGCACCGAGATCATCTCGCAATTGCGAATTAGATTGGCATGCGTCAGCATGACCCCTTTCGGTTGTCCAGTCGAACCCGACGTGTACTGAAGAACGGCCAAGTCCGAAGGCGGAATCGGCAGTTCCGAGAATTGAATGGCCAAGGAACGATCGACTCTATCGGTGGCCAAGAGCTGCATGGACCGCGTCTCTGCTTGGGTCGATTCGTCTTTGAGTATTTGGGCGACGGTATCGGCGGTGGTGAGCGCAAACTGGGCTTGGCAGTCCATCGCAATACCCTGGATACGAGCTCCCTTTCGGCTTCGGCGAGGGGGATACGCGGGAACGCTAACGCATCCTGCATAAAGGCACCCAAAAAAACCGACAACGAACTCGATACCTGGCGGATACAGAAGTAGCCCTCGAGAACCAGGCTGGTTTGTTTCGAGGATCTTCACGGCGACAGCCCGTGCCGCATGGTCCAATTCGGCAAAGGTCATCGAGGTATCGTCGTCGGTCTCGCCATCCGTGTAGTAGAACGCGACTTTGTTTGGCTGAACATTCGCCCAATACCGCAGGACATCTACGAGAGTGGTTTTGGGCGGGTTGAATGGAGCGTGAAAGCGGGTCAGATCCAACACTAGATTATTCCCTTTGGGGTCGACCATAAGAGGCCGCGGGCAAGGAGCTTGGTTCGCGGTTCGCACGTCAAAGCCTGCTGCTCGAAAAAGTCGCAGCGTCAAACGCAACGACACAGTAAATTAAACGCTTTGTTCCTATGTTATCGGACTTTCGTTATACCTGCGATTTAGCAAACTCGGTACACCCTATTTTCTTCCTAGACCGCCTAAACTTCCAAGGGGTTTCCGCTGAACCTGGGAAATCCCGAGAAGTTGGGACCGAAAAGCCCTTGTGAGCGCGAAAACAGACCGATATACTCTGCCCCTCACAAATTTCGAAATACCCGGTTTTTCGCAAAAAAAGCGGCATCCAACCCTAGGGTGCTAAGCTCAAGGCTCACTTTTCCCTGCGGGAATCCAAGGAATGACTCATGGTAGCACAACCAAAAACATACGTAGCTAAACCCGGTTCAGTCGAACAAAACTGGTATCTCGTCGATGCGACGGATTGCATTTTAGGAAGATTGGCGACGGATATTGCCATGATTCTGATGGGAAAGCACCGCCCAGAATACACCGCACACGTTGACACCGGCGAGTTTATCGTCGTCATCAATGCCGAAAAGGTGGTTATGACTGGCAATAAGCTCAAAGTGCGTCACTATGCTTGGTACAACGGTTACAACCGCCAGAAAATGGAAAGCTACGCCGAACGTTTGGAACGCAAGCCCACCGATTTGGTTACGATGGCTGTGAAACGAATGCTTCCGAAAAACGCACTCGGAAGGCATATGCTTTTCAAGCTCAAAGTTTACGCAGGTAGCGAGCATCCTCACCAAGCACAACAGCCACAGCCCGCCTCGTTTGGTCATCAAGCTAGCTAATCCGTCCTTCCACATCATTCAGCATAAAGCACGATTCCATGGTTGCAGTAGTTAAGAAAGACAAAGTTAGCGGTGACAGCCTTGGTACGGGCCGTCGCAAATCGTCGGTAGCCCGTGTTCGCGTCAAGAACGGGGCCGGCAAAATCACGGTTAACGATCGAGCCTTCGAAGAGTACTTCGTAAATGAATCGGAACGGCGGCTCGTTATGGAAACGCTCGACCACGTCGGGCATCGAGATAAGGTTGATATTTTTATCAGGGTTAGTGGTGGTGGAACCATCAGCCAAGCAGGCGCGGTTCGAATGGGACTCGCGAGAGCGTTGGTGAGCCTCAACGAAGAGAATTTTGCAGCCTTGCGTGCTGATGGATTCTTGACCCGCGATTCAAGAATGAAAGAACGAAAGAAGTACGGTCTGCGTGGTGCGAGACGCGGAGTTCAGTTCTCCAAGCGTTAATCTGCATCCTTCGCCACCCATTCAAAAAAACCCGCTGCCAAAAGCAGCGGGTTTTTTCGTAGGTAAGTCGCTCCGCGATGGACGGTCCGTGCGATTTTAGACCCAACAATCTTTAACTTCTCTTAGGCGACGGGCAGTTTGAAATCTACCTATAAACTGGGTGGCACGTAAACTGGGTGGCACGCTACGCCGTTAACCTTATTTTAACGCCGCCCTTCGCGTGTGGCACGCTCTGAGGTACGAAGGGCGTGGTGAATCGCTAGAGACATCTGCCAAGCTTCCCACGCCCATCGCTAATCGCTTTGGGCGTGCCACACTTCCCGTAACGCGGGTGGCACGGGTGGCACGGGTGGCGCGGGTGGCACGGGTGGCACGCTCTGAGGTACGAAGGGCGTGGTGAATCGCCAGAGTCATTTGCCACACTTCCCACGCCCATCGCTAATCGCGCTAATCGCTTTGGGCGTGCCACACGGTGGCCTGGCCTGGTAGTCTTCTGTCTGCCGATCGCCTTCTACCCCATCCTCGTCAAATAAAAACAGTTCGAAACACTTCGAGTACTCGAGCGAGCGGGGGCGGTTCGCTTATCGAGGACTCAAGTCGGCGGAGCGACTTGACTACGTAACAAAGACGGTTCGCAGCTTTGGGGCCGTTCGGATGCTGGCAGCATCCGCCACGTTATGCCTTCGCAAACATACCTGAAATTCGCAGATGGTTGTCGTAGTGTGCGGTCGCCATCAAGTTGCTCTCCAAGTGGATATCCATATCCCTTGCCAACGAAGGAAGTTTGAATCGGTGAAATTCCTTCTCCTGCGTATCATTGAAGAACAACAAAATACCGCCGGTAGAACCTCCAGATACCCCGACGACCGTTCCGTCCGTCAGCCACTGAACTCGCCATACCAAGCCACCCGTGATCCCGTCGCACGCATGCGATTTTTTCAAAACTCCGTCAGACCAATTGAGCCGGAGTACAAGAGGTTCATGCACTGCCCCAAATGGATTCGTAGCCTTGTGCGTCCCTCCAGCGATGAGTTCGCTCCGCTGGACATTCAATGCTATGGCTCGAACGCCCCCAAATTCCGCCGCTTGTCCCTTGTTCTCGGCATACAACGGTGTGGCATCGATGGATCGTTCCAGTTTGCGATCTCCAAGATTCCAAATGTGAATCTTCCCGAGCAAATCGCCGGTAACGAGTTGAGTTCCATCCGGGTGAAACAATACGCTGTAGATATGCCGATCGTGGCCGGACAATTCGCAGATCTTTTCGCCGGTAGCCATGCTCCAGAGTCGCACCACCTTGTCGTTGCCAACAGAAGCTAACGTCGTATTGTCCGAGGAGATGGCTACTCCGCGAATCCACCCCACGTGCGCATCGATCTTGCGTAAGATCGAGGGTGAGTCACCTCGCACCGACCACCAGATGATTTTCCCATCGCAACCACCGGAAACCAATTGCTGTCCATCGCCGCTGTAGCACAGCGCATGCACCCAGCTTTCATGTCCCGTTAAAATCTTCTTTTCGCCGCTCGGAACAGTCCATAGCTGCAACGAAGAATCCTCGGAACTGCTCGCAGCCTGCAGGCCATCGGGTGCCATGCGGCATGCGATCAGCGGTCGATCGTGTTTCCACTGGTAAGCCACATGGGTCTTGGTTACGTCGATAATGGAACTCACTTTACGTCAGCACCTTCCAAATAGGTGCAGCGGCCGGATCAGCGATGGGCAAATCCCGGCCGTCGACAGCGATCGACTGCGATGAGTCAACGCCGACGGCACGTAGGTACGTATGAAACAATGCACCGTGGTCCACCTGTCCGTCGACAACCTCCGTACCCTCGTCGTTTGTTTTGCCAAAGACCGCGCCTCTGGCCAATTTGCCTCCTGCCATGACAACCGACCAAGCTTTCGACCAGTGATCGCGACCATAGTACAAGTTGATATTGGGGGTGCGGCCGAATTCACTCAATACCACAACCAAGGTTTTCTCAAGCAAACCCCGATCCGCCAAGTCGGCAACAAAAGTTGCAAACGACTGGTCGAATTCCCCCAGTTGTTCAATGTGGAAAATAAAATTCTCGTTGTGTGTGTCGTAGTTGGAGTGGGTAACCTGAACAAAGGAGACACCGTTCTCGAGCAGTCGACGGGCCATCAAGCATTGTCTACCGAAATCGTGTTTCCCATACCGATCTTGGTCGGCCACCGACTCCTTCGAAATATCGAAGACATCTTTGCGATCCATCAGTCGCAAGGCTTGTTCGTAGCTATGGGTGTATGCGTCGGTGATTGCAGTCCGTCGACGCGAAAGAAACTCCTGGTTGAGGTGGCGTCGCATTTCGTGTCGTCTAGCCTCCGACTCGTCGGTAATAGCCTCCGGCCTAGTCGTGTTGGGTGGCGGCTTGCTACCTCCCAATGAAATGCTGGAGTACTTAGGGCCGAGGTAAGCCGCTTCGTTCCCTTTGCCACCGCCGCCACCGGGAGTGACAACAATGTGTCCGGGAAGCCCGCGACTCTCGTCGTTGAGCATACGGGCTGCCACCGCCCCGATTTGTGGATACTCAGCCGCAGCCGACTGTCGACGGCCGGTCAACATCAGGTAAGTCCCTTTGCCGTGATCGTCCTCTGCTGTATTGACTCCACGCATCAAGCAAAGATGGTGCATTTGCTTGGCCGTGTAGGGCAATAAGTCGCTAATGTGAATGCCAGGTACCGACGTCGGAATGGATCGACATGGACCGCCAGTCTTAGTCCCTGGCTTGGGATCCCAGCTCTCAAGTTGACTAAGTCCCCCGTGCATATTGAAAACAACGACTCGCATATCCTGCGATTTCAATTGTTCCGCCGCCGCTCCGAACGCGAGTGAACCCAAGCCACCCGCGATGGCGCCGCCGGCAGCAACTCCCGAAAGGGACTGACGCAGGAAGCGGCGTCGACTAGAGCCATGATCACGGGAACCGCAAGCGTAGTGTGCAATCGTCATTGGAAAGCTCCAAAACATGGACTATGGGTAGACTCGAAACTCGGAACTCGTCAGCAAACTCCAAACCAACTCTTGAGCGACCGCCGGTTTTTTATCACCTGCTTTGCTCAGCATTTCGCTTATCCAGCGTTGTTCCTCAGATGTTGGCTCTCGCGACAAGAGCGATCGAAACAAGAGCGTTGAGGCGACCGCTGGATCTGCCTGTTGGACAACCTGTCCTGTAACATTGTTGCTGTTGGGGGCGGACCATTGGAACACCGAACCTCCGTTCGCCATATACAAGGCTTGGTCTGGCGAAGCGAAGAACTCATCGCTTGTTTGACCGACGCCGGAAGAATAGAGGTTGGCAAAAACATCCATGTGAGGACGAAGTTTATCTAGGGCTTGCCTTGTGGCTTGCAGCGTTCTGGCTGAGCGTTGTTCGGTAGTAGCGTTCGGTGCGAGCGGCGTTTGTTTTTCAAGTTCAGCAGCTTCTGCTGCGATATGGTTTTTTAAAACGTCCGTCGTTTGCAAAACGCTCAAACAAAGCTGCTCTGGCGATAAGGGACGCAACGGTGCTAAGTGGACCGACTTCTGTCGTTCTTCCAACACGCTTTGCTTAGCGACCGAACACGCATCCATGGTCTGCAGAACCAATTCCGCTTTTTCTGCAACCGACTTCTCGACTTGTTCGACGAGCTGCACTTGTACCAAGCGTGTCTGCTGATTACTGGCGAGTTGACTGGTCTGAGCCTCTAGCAGTTTGGATTTGCCCTCTAGTTCTGTTCCTATCGAGCTGACGTTTGCATCCACGCTCACGATGGTTGCTTTTGTGGCTTCCATCGCGACTTGAACGGACTGTTTCGCAGCAACGAGTGGCTCGACTGATTTAACCAACGCCAGCGACTTATCCAGTGAATCGAACGTCTTTTGCAGAATGTCCAATTGAGCCAGTGTGTTCCCTTTTTCTTCTTGAGCTTTAGTGAGTTTCATCAAAGCTAAATTCTTGGCCAGGGCGCTGTCCGCGACCTGTTGTTGCAACGACGTTGTCTGCATCGTTTGGGTCGCTAAAGTCAACTTATTCTGCTCAAGCGACTGCACCGCAAGAACATGGTCCTGTTCGCACGCCCGAACCGATTGCGAGGTTGCGACCCACTTTTGAATTCGGGACAAGTCGCTGAGCCGATTCTCCACGAAACCATGTTCGGATTGGGCACTCTGCCACTGGATTCGGGCAGCTACAAAACTCGCATCTGCAACATGCAATCTTTGTTCCACAGGTTGTAGCGTCGCAGCAAGTTCGTTAACGCGGCTTCGCTCTGATTCCAAGGCGAGTTTATTGGTGTCGCGAGCAGCCGTCGCGTCGACGAGCCCCTTTTCCAGGGCAGGGATAGCTGTCTTGCTGGCTTCTGCTTTAGCTTTTGTGGTCGTAATGGCTTGCTGCAACTCAGCGTCGTCGGCTAGGCCCAGCAATTTGGCTTGCTCCAGTTTTTCGGACGCTTCCTCCAATAGTTTTTGTCTCGAAGAAGCATCCGCCCGCAGTTTTTTGGCTTTTTCGAATGCGATATTGGTTGCCTCAAGTTTCTTCATCACTTCTTTGAAGGCGGCCTCGACCTTGTCGAGTTCCGCCCAAACCTCAACTCGCTCTTTTTGAACGGCTCGCCAAGCCGATTCTGCATCTGCATAGGCTTTCTTTGTGATTTCCGCTGTCGAGGCAAGCTGGAGGAGTTCGGCTTCCAAAGTTTGCTTCCGAGAATTCATGGTGCTTTCGAGGTTGAGTTGCAAATCAGGCTTCAGATCCATGATGGAGCCCAGCCGTAACGACGCCTCAATCGGCATGTGAGAACTTAACTTGTAAGCGTTGCTCAATGCGATCTGCTCAATCACGGAGCGCATGTTGAAGCCGGAACCGATTAAGGCATCGGTTAATGCGGTTAAAAGCTTGGGGTTGGATGGCGGATTGTCCGGGTGATGCATATCGAGCGGGTGCACCAACCCGTTGCCCATCATCATGGACCAGAGGCGATTGGCCCAGTTTTCGGCAAATGCTCGATTGGTCGCGGAGAGTTGAGAAACCAAGTTGTTGCGACGGCTAAAATGGGGTGGATTGGGAGCTCCGTCCAGAGAATCCGGCATCGGCGTAGCTTGGTATCGCTGGTCTGGAGCTTCAAACGGATCAAACGATTCCTCGCCTCCGGGCGCGCGTGTCCCAGTTCGAAAGAGAATCCCTTTATCAAAAACCGACTCGAACGGGGCATCGCGGGCCGCCCGTTCGGCATAAATTTGCAGCTTTTGTTCTGCACCCTTGTCGTCCTTGAATTTCGCTTCGACAAACGAGCTTGACGCAACAAAAGCCAATAAACCGTGGTAGTCGATTTGAAGGTAGTCATCTACCTGTGGATGATCATGGCACTGTGCGCACTGCATGTCTCGTCCGAAGAACACGCGACCAATGTCCCGTGCAATCGCGTGCGCATCTCCCGCTCGCTCCAAGTAGAATCGTTGATGTGCCCGCTCGCTCTGGTTCCACCAAACACCTCCTAGCGTTTCCTTTGCGATTTGATCGAGCGGTTTGCGTTGATCCACCACGCTTCGCAAATAGGTCAGCCACTTCGCTCGATCCACATGTTGAAATGGCCGACGTTGCAACAGCGATTTATCCAGCCAATCTACCATTCGTTCGCCATGAAGCGGATCGTTCAAAAATCGCTGAACCCACCGTGACCATCGATCAGGCTCGGTATCGGCTAAGAACGCGTCCAGTTCTTGCGACGTCGGAACCAACAAACGCAAGTCCAAAGACAATCGTCGAAGCAACAGGCTGTCTGATTCCGCGGTACCGATGAGCAGTTCGAAGTCCCGTTCCACCAGATTGTCGATCGAAGTAGACAACGCAACCTGCCCGTTTGCCGGTGCTATCGAATGCATTAGAGCAAGCATCGCGGCACCAACGCAAAACGTGTGATGCAACAACAGTTTGTTACCAGATCTCATGGCGGACCAAGTTGCGGGAGGGAATTGCCGACAGCAAAAAAAGGCCGGGACAATTGTGGGGGGTGGGAATGACTTTTTCGTGCCGGGTCACTCTGTGCCCCGGGTGTCGTGTCGGCGGAGCGACACTGTTACACCCCTTTATCGTTCATTGACGCGAGAAAGTCAATCTTTGAGGCGTTTCCGACTCGATTGGACTACCTGCCGCGAACGGCTTTTTCCAAAACCAAAAAGTTTTCGCCGTTGAATTCCGTCACTTTGGCAGAAACAATCCAAGTCACTTTGCGGTCGTCGTCGTGTTGATTGGTAGCGATTCGCTGCAAGCAGAGGTTTTCTAAGCATTTGAAGGATTTAGTGGTTCCGTCCTCGATAAATTGAAGCCGTTCCCCCAGCTTCTTAAATCGGCCTTTCACTTCCGTAAGTGAGGTTCCCTCTCTCAAAACAGATTCTTCTTTCGACATTTGAGTTAGCGATGGTCGTTCGCTTGCGCCTGCGGTCATCGGATTATCGCCACCCAGGTTTGCGAAAACGGCCATTATGCATGCGGCAAAGATTACCCAGAAAGCAGATGATCGTAAAACTCGCATTTTCCAATGCCCCTTGACGGAAAGTATCGAATCGGCACGTTTCGCTTGGACTCATTGACGTTTTGGCAAAACCATCGCATGAAGGGACATCACGCCGCCAACAGTCAGCAATACGAACCCGAGCCAACTGGGTGGGCGCAAGTTCTTTTTCGGCGTACCGACCTGCATATAAACATTCGTTGCTAAATTGTTGTCGGCAATTTTCGACTTTTGAGCAAAACGGTGCAGGGCACGCGTACTGTTTTCATTCAAGACAAATGAGTCCACCAGGCGAAACTGTAGTCCAAGCAGGAACAGTATGATGCCGAACATAAAATATCGGTTTCGATCGATGTCCATGGCGATAAAATCTTTTCCTTAGTCGAGACAGTACAACCTTGGGGACATCGACGAAAGCCTTGGCAATACTAGAACAAAAGCGTTCCAAATGGATTGTGACGAGGTTAACGCTTTTCGTGTTCCCCCGCCACGGCGTTTGCTTCATCTGCTAGCCGAACCAAACAAATCTCTCAACGGATCAAAATCGCCAGCGCTGAAACCTAAATGCAAATGCTTTTGCCAGCCCTCTGCGTATTTCCAATCGACTTTGCCCAATGTTGCTACTTCTGCGCCGAGCTCCAACATCGTTTGCAAATACGAGTTCATGCCTTGGGTTGACCGAAGCCAGTGCTGCTGAGACTGATGGCAATCGAGCATCGCCAGTTTTCGATCGATTACTGAATCGATCGCAATCGCCAGCTTCGGAATTACGACTTCACCCATTGGGGAGCGATTTCCGTGTGGCTGCGCGTGATAAATGGCGACATCGCCATCAAAACTGGGGGTTTTAGGATTGCTAGCAAAGTTTGGAATCCCTTTTGCAAACCCAGCCGTCACTGCTAGTCGGCAAGTTTCCATGTGATCTTCCATGTAGTCGACAGCAGCATGCGTGAGGACAATCGACGGTTTGGCATGCCGAACGATGGCCGCGGCTATGGCTAAATTCTCTCGATTGTAAAAAATGTCTAAATCATCGCAAAACGGGGGATAGTAGGTTGCTCCCAGCAACTTGGCAGAGCGTTCGGATTCCGCACGACGGATGGCTGCCGTCTCGTTTCGATCGGTAACCGCCGAACCGCCACATCCGTTTGCGACGTTGCAATAGTGGATTTGCCACCCTAAATCCTTAAGCAGCAAGAGTGTACCGGCTGCTACGAATTCGATATCGTCAGGGTGGGCGAACAGGGCAAGGACGGATGGCATATTCTTAAGAATTGGCGTTAGGGTAGTTATTTTGTTGCGGATTACGACGATTGAAGGCAAATCATGGCAGGTTCATCGGAAACTTCAATGAAAAAAGTTGTTGTGCTTTCCTCAACAATCAGCCCACAATGATCACGCTTGGCAGAGTAGGTACTTTCGAAATCGAGCGATAAAGCGAGAAAAACGATGGCCCAATGGTTTTATCGGATTCAAGTGGGGAGAGAGCAAGGCCCGTTTCCATCGAGCCGTTTGCTCGAGTTGATTCGTAGTGGCGAAATAGATGGGGAAACGGAAGTGCGAAAAGATGATTCCGTCTGGGTTCCCGCCTGTCAAATCAATGGGCTCTGGCAAGCGGCAGTAAAGCCGGGCGTCGCGTTCAAATGCCCGTTTTGCAGTTCGGAAATTGAGCGTCCGCCAACGAAATGCAAAGCCTGCAACAAGCAGGTGACGAAAGCCGTTGGGCAGTTGGTACCTCATGCGCGCCCGACGGCCAATGTGGAGAGTTGGACCAAAACTCAGCCACTCCCCGAAAAGCCAAAGGCTCCACCCTTGCAGTAAGGCGCCGCTCGCTGAGGGCCGGCAGGTGAGAGATTTCGCCCATGCATCAAAGTCTTCCAAGCTTGACTAACTGGCAAACGTTCAATTGGCTGGATTTAGGTTTCCATTTGGCCGATCGACTCTAGGGTTCAAGTTGATACAGTTCGCCAAATCGCGATTTGATGGAGTCCATTGAAGTGCCGCGTCTCTCAATCATTGTTCCTCACCTTCACGATGATTCTGGTCTCGAACTAACTCTCCTCTCGATTCTTGAGAGTCGAGAGAGCGATTTCGAAATCGTCATAGCTCACGATGGTCATTACCGCGATCCATACCGGCTCGATCAAGACGAAGCGATTTTGATCGAGTCCGAATCGGGTGCTAGTTTTACGAATCAACTCAACTTGGCCGTCGCTTCCGCCTGTTCGCCGATCATCCAAGTGATCTTGCCGGGCTGTGTGGTCAATGCCCATTGGTGCGACGAAGCCCTTCATCTCATGAGCGACAAAAGTGTGTCTGCCGTTTGCTTACCCGTCGGCGATATCGCTTCGAACGAAGTCTACGTTGGCCTTTCCGAGGATTCGTTGCCGCATCGTAGAGTAACGCCATTGGAGCAGAACGCTGTTGCTCCATTGTTTTGCGGTGGAGTTTTCCGGAAGGGAATTCTTAAAAACTTAGGCGGCTGGTTCGAGCCATGTCAGCGCGAAATTGCGGAAGTCGAGTTTGCGCTGTTGGCCACAGTCATGGAAATCGAAATTCAAGTCGCTCGCGAAGTAACGATAAAGGCCCCCAAGCGAGTTGCCGCGGGCCAGGAAGCGGGCTACGAAATTGGCCGCGCCTGTGGGCAACTAGCCTGCGCTTACGCAGCCATCGAAGAGAGTGGTGTTGTCATCGATTCTTTGGCCCGACGGCTAGGTCATTTGGCAGGTGGATTGATGAGTCCCAAGACGGTCGCAGAAAGACTGGGTTGGGTCATGGGAATTCGCGATAGATCCTATGTTCGTTCGATTCAAAGTCGGCTTGAGTCGGCTAGTGCGGCCTTGGAAGCGGGATGTAGAACGATCCCAATGAATCGAGCAAGCCAACAGCAGCGCCGAGCCGCGTAGAGCTGCCGCGTCACTTAAAACGTATGGTCACGAATAATGCCAATGATTTTATCTCGGCGGATCTTCACCATAATTCTGGTCGCTCTGTGAATCGGGTAGCACGTTCTGAGGTACGAAGGGCGTGGTGAATCGCTAGCAACATTTGCCACAGTTCCCACGCCCATTGCGATCGTTCTGAGAGGCTGTGATTTAATGACCCGATGCGTGAAGAAGTCATTAGTTAGTACTACAGCGCAATACTAGCATTTCCACATGATCTAGAACGCAAGCAACGCTGGGCCAGATGTGTTATTCCATTGGTTCTAAAAAAGGAGTAGACCAATGGATGCACAAGCGATTCGAGATTTGGAACCGTCTCTTAACAAGTACCTCAGCGAGTTTGCTCATTGTTTCCCAGGTTCGGAAACGCAAGGATTGAGCTTGTCCTATTTGCGAGGGCTTCTGTCTGACACCGAACGGAAGAATGTCGAGAAGATTGCGCTCAACGGAAATGTGGCACCTCGTACTCTGCAAGAGTTTCTTGCCAGCTATCCTTGGGATGAACTTGGCATGCGGGCCCAGCTTCAAAAGATCGTTGCTCGCGATCATCGAGCGACAGCACCATTCGTGCCTGGCACCTATTCGACAGTACCATTCGTGCCTGGCACCTATTGATTTGTTCCTAATTTTGCAGATGGTTGAAGACGGTCTCTTTCGGCGAAATGAGTTTGGCCTAGACCGCGAAAATAATGATGAATACCGATCACACTCAATGGGTGGACCATGTTCAACAAAGTAATGGGTTGGTTGTCGTTTTTCGTATTCTGTGCCTTGTCATTATTCACCTTGTTTTTTTTGGTTTTCTTGAAGTGTGGGTTTCGATAGTGTCTCGGAGCAATGTCAATCGCAACCCGAAACTTCGCAAGTTTCGGAGCTCGCTTGTACTCAATGCCGCTACTAATCCTCATTCTTTGTGGCACTGCGACTTCGCGTGGTTCCCTACATTCGGGTTGTATCAATAAAAAGCTCAACTTGCCTACCTCTCCGTGCCGATTCTAACGAACGATCGCAAGAGCGAAGGAAATTCGATTTAACCGGGGGGTTTATAATGGTCCGCAAGGCCTTTTTGGTAGCCACACTAGCAATCGTCGCTGGTTTGGCCTCGTATGATGACGCCCAAGCCCAGCAGGCTCAGCCTCAGGCACAGGCATACAACAAAGCATGGGGTGGTGCTGCTAGCAATCGCGACTACGAGCGATTCAATCACTACCCATATGTTTACTATCCTCAGAATTTCTATGGTAGCGAGTACTATCGCAGCAGTGACAGCCTCTACCATCGATATCCTGCTGAAATGCAGATCCCAGTTTACAACCGAAAATGGTACAATTACTACCCAACGGCTCAGCGATACCACTGGGGACACCATTTCCTAACGGACGTATTCTAACCGTTGCTCATTCAAAAAAGGTTGATTCCCGCAACACTGCTTCGGTCGCTTGATCTCGCAGTGTTTTTTCGTTTGCACTCGAGGGCAACATGGATGAACCCAACCGCTCCATCGCCAAGCGTCAAATCGCGAGGTTGCTTGGCAGTTCCTCGAACCCCATCTGCGTCATTTCCGAAGAGAATACTCTCGTTTTTGCAAATGATGCAATGGGGCGTCTCGTAGGTCAGTCTCCCGACTCTTTGTTGGGGGTGAATTGCAGCACCCGTGTCCCCGACGACGGAGACGAAAACGCTCCTCTATCAGCGTTCTTCGCACTGCCGATTCATTGGTCGCGAAGGGGACTGTTGCTGTTGCCTGAGTCTGGTCCATACCCAAATCAAAAGGGCTCCCAAGCCGATGCTGGATCATCGCCCGCGTCCGCTCTGTGGCTACGCTGCTTGATTCCTCTTGAGGAAGAGCTCGGTTGTATTCTATGTGTCTTTTGTCCGACCGACAAAGGAAGCATGGGTGAAGTCGTCGATCGGCAGGCCTCTCTCACGCACAAAATCATGCGTGAAAACCGAAAGCAATTCGTTCATTTGGATGACCTGTGGTTTCTGCAAGGTCAGTCCGTCTTTGCACGACGAGCCTTAGAGCAATTGCAGTTGGCAATTGCAAATCCACTGCCCGTAACCGTTTTTGGCCGACAGGGATCCGGAAGGTCCAAGCTCGCTGAGTCGATCCATTCCAAACGACGTGGACTGGAATCGAAAGATCGCCCTATCGCGGTAGGCCATTCACTTGTTCGACTGGACTGCTCGTTGATGGATATTGAACTGTTGCAAAGCATGCTGGAAGTCATCGACGAAAGCAAAATCAATGGAAGAACCATTCCCGCGGTTTTGTTGGAAGGTCTAGAGGGATTGCCCGACGAATGCATTTTTATGTTGGCGTCGTTTCTCAAGGTTCATCAAGACGCGGTTTGTATCGCGACATACGACCCATCGGTAATGGAGTCGCATTCCCTTACGGACCCAAGCTGGAGTGAGGTTCTGTCGCGAACCAGCGTTCTACGGATCGATTTGCCGAAGCTAATCGAACGCATAGAAGATATTCCGTCGTTGATTACCGCTTGGTTTAGCGTTCGGAAAGGAATGGATGGAGTTGCAAACGAAATTTCCGATAGCTTTGTGGACGCCCTTACTGCGTATACTTGGCCGGGCGACATCGAGGAGTTTGCCGATGCGTTGGCTCACGCTACCCAAAAGGCCGCGGGGGGAAAGCTGACAGAGAGAGACCTTCCTGTGAACATTCGGACATGCGTATCCCATGTCGAGCAATCGCAAGCAGACGAATCCGTGGACTTAGACGCGATCCTCGAAGATGTTGAAAAGACGATGATCATGAGGGCGCTGGAACGGTTTCCTCAGAACAAGTCGTCCGCTGCCAAGATGTTGAACATCTCTCGCGCAAGATTGCTTCGTCGACTTCAGCAATGGGGCATCCAATCCGAAAGCGGAACTGCGGAAGGTGACAACGACTTGCCTGTCTTTAATGAGGTTCCGTGACATCCTGTACATTTTGCTCGGCGGCTCCCGTGATGAGTCGCGCGGTGCGATTTCGAGTGATGTAGTTCCAAAACCACTGAAATAGGACTAGGATCCGATTTTCGAAACGGGCAAGGTACATGATGTGAATGAACAGCCAGGCCAGCCAAGCGATTTTGCCGCTCATGCGAATCCTGCCCGCCTCGACAATTGCATGCGAACGCCCGATGGTTGCCATATTCCCTTTGTCCCAATATTGAAATGGTTTCGTCGGACGACTTCCACGGATCGACTTTGCGATCAGCTTTCCAACAAAATCTCCTTGCTGCACGGCGACAGGAGCCACGCCTGGCAATGTTTTTGCATCGGGCAGGCTGAATGCAGCCATGTCTCCGATCACGAAGATATTGGGGTGTTCCGAAATGGCGCATTGGGAGTCGACTGCGATTCGACCCGATCGATCGATCCGATCTGGCGCATCAATAGCATCGGCAAGCTTTTTACCGAGCATAGAAGCCTTGACGCCGGCTGCCCAGATGACGGTGTTGGTATTGATGCGATTGGATTTTCCGTCATGACTTACAATCACGTGGTCTGGGTGGATTTCCAAAAGTCGCGTTTCGTTCCAAATCTCGGCCCCTAGTCCTTTCAGGTCTCGAGCAGCGACTTCCGATAGCGATACGTGGTACTTGTCCAGTATCAGTTTGCTGTTCTCAATCAAAAGGATGCGTGCTGTGCTCGGGTCAATCGTACGAAAATCCTGCTTCATCGATTGACGAGCAAGTTCGCAAATCGACCCCGCCATTTCCACTCCGGTAGGACCTCCGCCAACAATCACGAAAGTCAAAAGGGATGCGCGTTTCCCAAGATCCTCTGTCCGTTCGGCTTGTTCAAACGCAGTTAAGATTCGTCGGCGTATCTCGGTCGCGTCTTCGATGGTCTTTAGTCCCGGAGCGAGCGGTTCCCATTCCGTGTCACGCCCAAAGTAATGATGCGTAGAGCCCGTGGCGACAACCAAATAATCGAACGGGATCGATGACTGATCCTCCATCACGATTCTCCGATCGATCATATTGAAATCCTTCACAGCCCCCAAAAGTACTTGAACGTTTTTTTGTCGTCTGAAAATACTTCGAAGGGGCGCGGCGATGTTCGCAGGTGAAAGGGCGCCGGAAGCGACTTGGTAGAGTAGCGGCTGGAACAAGTGGAAATTGCGGCGGTCGACCAATTTGATTTCGACATTGGCCTTGCGCAATGCCCTAACGCAAGCCATGCCCGCAAAACCACCTCCGATCACAACGACTTGGGTTTTGGTAGAATGTTGCATCGTGTTTTTTCTAATAGTGGATTGCTGTTGCGAAATTCAATAATTTGAGCTCTCTTGATTGTACGGGAATCCAATTGGAATGGATCCACCTCTTTTAACTCCGAACGAAACCACCTTCCACAACACTTCTCTGAGCAAAAACGCAACCCATGATCGAAACCACCGCATTGAAGGGTAAACACGTCGTTGTAACGGGCGGGGCAACCGGAATTGGATTTGCCATCGCGGACCTTTTTTCCCAAAATGGAGCCAAGGTTGCTATCGGTTCTCGCCGCGAAGAAGCAATCCAAGAAGCCATCAGCGCATCCGCGGGTAGGTTAATCGGGCATACAATGGATGTTGCAGTGCGAGAAAGTGTTGAGCACTTTTTTGATTGGGCAGCCACAGCCCTTGGTCATGTTGATATCTTGGTTAACGCTGCGGGTGTCAATATTCGTGATCGCTCTATCAATTCTATGGCGCCCGATCAGTGGGATCAGGTCATGGCGATTAACGCCACAGGTGCATACAACTGCATCTATTTCGTCTTGCCGCAAATGCGAGCTCGGCAACGTGGTATGATCATCAATATCTCTAGCGTCGCCGGCAAACGGGCTCTTGCCTTGGGTGGTGTGGCTTATTCCGCTAGCAAGTTTGCGATGACGGCACTTGGAACCTGCGTTTCCAACGAAGTCGGCGGGGAGAATATTCGAGTTACCAACGTCTACCCAGGTGAGGTGGACACACCCATTCTCGAACAGAGACCAACGCCAGTGACGGACGAACATCGCCAAAAGATATTGCGGCCCGAAGATATCGCACAAGTGGTTGTGGGGCTGGCTGGTTTGCCCGATCGCGTTCACGTTCCTGAAATCGTGATCAAACCAGTCAATCAGCAATACTATTGAGGAATTTGGCTTGAAGGTCTCTATCCTTGTACCGGCGTTCAACGAAGAAAAAACGATTGAACGCGTTCTTCTGAAACTGCTTGCGTTACCGATCCGTGAAATTGAGATCATTGTCGTCGACGATGGATCAACCGATGCAACCGGACGCATTATTCAGCAATTGGCTGAGGATAATCCTGGTATTCGTTGCTTTGCCCAGCCGAAGAATCTCGGCAAGACTGCCGCCATTTCCAGAGCCATATCGGAAAGCACAGGCGAAGTTTTAATCGTTCAAGATGCCGACTTAGAATACGACCCAAACGAGATTCCCGAAATCATTTCTCCAATCATTGAAGGTGTTGCTGACGTCGTTTACGGAAGTCGTTTTTTGGTCAAGCGCGCCTCGCGGGTGTTGTATTACTACCATTATCTTGCAAATAAGTGCTTAACCTGCCTAAGCAACATTTTGACGAATCGGAACATGTCGGACATAGAAACATGCTACAAAGCGTTTCATCGCGAGGTGATCCTGCCGCTAAAACTGTGCAGCCGAGGCTTTGGCATGGAAGTAGAGATTACTGCGATGGTTTGCAAAACGAAAGCTAGGACGTACGAAGTTCCGATTTCGTATTATGGTCGAACGTACGAGGAAGGGAAAAAGATCGGTACCCGGGATGGCTTGGCCGCGATCTGGTACATCCTTTACTTCAACCTGATCCACCCTTATACGAAATCCGGTCGTAACTACATAGAAACAGTCAATTCCTCGCTTGAGGATCGGCATTCGCGATGAAAAACCAGTGGCAGAGGTCAAAGCAAGCATTGTCATAATCCTTGCTTTCCAAAAATGGGCTCGATCTGCTATACTCTGCTCTTATTCAAGGCGAGCAATTCAAGCTCTCCCACCTTTCATCTTGTATGAGTCGCGGCCCCGCGAAAAGACTTCGATATGTCGGATCATTGGAACAGCATTGCAAATCTGCTTAAAACTCCTTCGCTTAATCCCACTGCAAAGAAAACAGACGGCCCGACCAAACCGCCAAAAGCAGTGATGCCAGCCGAGCCATCGGCGCAGTTCGAGGAACCGATAACTCCGGTGGCGGAGCAGTCAAAACCAAAACCAAAACCTGAACCTTCCCGGTTCCGAAGTTCATGGGATGCGGTCACGACTTTTTTTGGAGTTGCCGCTCCTGAAGAACCTCAAGAAATGGAGCCCGAGTCGAAAGTTTCGTTAAACACCTCGTCGGAGACAAACGTTTCGAAATCCGGTGCTCCCAGCAGCCGAAAGTCAAAACCGAGTATGTGGGGAGTCACGGTTGACGAGTCAAGAGCTGAACCTGATGTCCCGCTCGCACCTCCTCGACCCTTGAAATCAACCGAAGTGGAGTCCAGGGGGCGAGGGCGATCACCAGCTCGAGAACGGTCCCGTGTCGACGAGAGTTCCGCTCGATTGGAGCCCGAAAAAGAAATTCGCGAGGTGACTTTGTCGCAATCGGGCACCGAGACGCATTCCAGACGCCTGCCGCAAACGAATCGAGATGAAGATGCGGGGGCAATCGATCCCGAGCGACGATCGCGTAGGCAGCAGCCACGTCGAGGCCGACAAGCGGACGTTCGCGCCGACGTCCCATTCGGTGAATCCCCTTTGGAACTGGACTCGAGCGAAGTAACCCCAGAGTTGGATATGGAAAGTAAAGATCGACACGAGTCGCCGCGCGGTGAAAGCGATCGTGGTTCACGCGGTCGTGGGCATCGAAGCCAATCGGACGTTGGCGACGTTCGTTCCGAAAGACCCGTCAGTCAAGATCGATCGGATCGGGAAAAGCGGCCAGAAAGGGCCGGACGCGACGAACGACCGGATAGGCCACCTCGGCAAGAGAGTTCCGATCGACAGGAATCTTCGGACCGACTTGAAAGACAACCTCGTCCGGAAAGCGCCGCTCGCCCTGCTCGTTCAGACAGTTCAGACCGATCAAGGTCGGATCGTGGTGAAAGACCACCTAGAGCCGATAGGGCTGACAGACCACCTCGTCCGGAGGGTGCCGATCGAAGCGAAAGACCTGCCCGTCCGGAACGTACAGATCGGCCCGAACGGTCGGGGGGGCCCGAGCGGTCGGACAGACCTGCTCGTGCCGAGAGACCTGCCCGTGCCGAGAGACCTGCCCGTGCCGATAGGCCGGCGCGAACTGATAGGCCGGCGCGAACGGACCGTCCAACGCGTACGGAAGGCGCAGAGAGAACCGCAGCTCACGACCGTCCCGTTCGTCCCGAGCGAGCCAGCTTGTCGCGAACGGAACGCGGAACCCATGACTCGAGCTCGGAGCGACGACCAAGCTCATCAAATCCTTCCCCTGCGAAAAAGCCATCCGGCTTTGGCGCGGGCATTCATGAAGATGACACTTTCGGTTTTGTCGACGATTCGATTGACTTTCAGGACGATTTCGAGATCGTGGATGATCGAGTAGAAATCGATGCGAACGAAGGTGTGTCGGGAGACTCGCTTGAACACGAACCGCGACCAAGACGACGGCGAGGTCGTGGAAAACGATCAGAAACCCGCAGCAGCGACAGTGCGGAACCCGAAATTGAGTCTCGCGAATTAGACGATGATCGCGACAGCGATGACGATGATGCAAGCGAATTGATAGGTCGAAACAGCAGGATTCCGTCTTGGCAAGATACGATTGGAACCCTGGTGACCTTGAATATGGAAAATCACCAAAGGAATCCGTCGCAAAATCGAGGCGGCCCTCGAAGACGCGGACCAAGACGCGATCGGTAAGTCCTTCGTAGTGTGCCTGAGCGAGGCGCTCGCTCAGGTTTTGTAAGAACCCAAAGAGCGAAGGGCCCCGCTCGTCCACAAGTGTCGCCTTTTGCTCCGCAAAGGTGCGTTTACTAAGCAAACTTTCGCAGAGCGAAAGGCGACAATCATAAACTCACGGCCTCGGATTGACCTGGCTGCGAAGTGCATTGCTGCGTTGCAAGCTCAACATCAACAACATGGCCACACAAGCCAACCCAATCGCTCGAATCCAACCCGATTGAAAAACGATCGCTCCATTGATCGCTATAAAGATCAGGAAACCGTTGGTGCAATAACGGTAAGCTTTGGGCATTTTGTTATAAATCGCGGGCGAAATCATTCGAACCGTCGCGTCAACAATCCAGACCAAGTCAAAGGCATAATTGACGAAGAGCCCTGCACCAAAGCGTATCCCAATCAATTCCTGTGTTTGTTGTGCCGTTGCCTCAATTGCCATGAGTTGGCTCCCATGGTGAAACGTAGCAAGGGATCCGAGACTGTGGCAAAGCGATAGCAGGGCTCCAACAAGCCATAAGCTGGCGGTCGTTCTATCTGTGCTTTTCCCGCCTCGAATCTCGAAAGCGAAAACAAGGACCATCAATCCCAGGGCAATTCGAATGGCCCAAAGCGAGGCGGACTCTGCAGGTGTCTCAGCGACGCGAGTTCCCGCCACCAGCCCGTCGCCAATTCCGAGTATGCTGACGCAAGTGCAAAAATCAATACAATCGAGCCAGTAAACGGAGTCAATTGTGGATTCATCCATCGTTTGGGATCCAGTTCAGGGCTTCCAGGGCTAATGGCTGGAATGTATAAATCGTTGCAGCATAACAGTTTCCTATCACGATTTTCATTCCGAAAGGCCCGTTGAGAGATGCCGGAATCGACCAAACGAACCGACGACGTATTCGACATCGATCGTATTCGAAAGTTGATCGAGTTGATGAAAGAGCATGAACTCGGTGAAATCGATCTTCGCCAGGACAATCAACGTATTCGATTGTGTGGAGCTGGTCATGGCCAACCGATCCTTTCGGCCGGAATGATGGCTTCGCCGGTTGCTGCTCCAATGCAAGCAGTGCCAGTAGCCGTCGCCACCCCGGTTGCAGAGGGTGACGGTCCGCATATCGCGTACATCAAGTCGCCTATGGTCGGGACGTTTTACTCTCGCACCAATCCCAATTCAAAGAACTTTGTCGAAACTGGCTCCGTAGTTCAAAGCGACACGGTGGTCTGCATCATCGAAGCGATGAAGGTTTTCAATGAAATCCCAGCGGAGTTGCGTGGCAAGGTCGTTCAAGTGCTTGTCAAGAACGAAGAGGCAGTCGATTTCGGCAAGCCGCTCTTCAAGATCGATACTAGAGGCTAAAAATGTTTAGTCGTGTTCTTGTCGCCAATCGAGGCGAGATCGCTCTACGTATCATCCGAGCTTGCAAAGAGCTTGGTATCGAAACGGTGGCTATTTTTAGTGAAGCAGACCGAGGTGCGCAGTATTTAGAGTTGGCGGATCAAGCCATCTGCGTTGGACCAGCCAAATCGATAGATAGCTACTTGAGAGTCGATCGGGTTATTGCCGCAGCCGAGCTAGGCAACGTCGAGGCCATCCACCCTGGTTATGGTTTTCTAGCTGAAAATTCGGATTTCAACGAAGTTTGTCGAAGCTGCAATTTTACGTTCATTGGACCAACACCCGAAGCGATGGAGAAACTTGGCGACAAGAACACCGCGCGAGAGATGGCGATTGCGGCTGGCGTTCCTGTGGTTCCCGGCAGCGATGGCCTGCTCGAGTCCGAGGAAGACGCGGTCGTCGCGGCTCGAAAGATTGGTTTCCCGGTGTTGATCAAAGCCACTGCGGGTGGGGGCGGAAAAGGCATGCGCGTTGCAATGGACGAAGGGTCCTTGCAGACGTCGATTTCGCAGGCGCAAACCGAAGCCAAAGCCGCTTTTGGAAACGGCGGTGTCTATCTGGAGAAGTACATCGATCGACCTAGGCACGTTGAGGTCCAGATCATTGCGGACCAGCACGGGAACATCGTTCATTTACACGAGCGCGATTGCTCAGTCCAACGACGGCATCAAAAGTTGATCGAAGAAAGCCCGTCCCCACGATTGACGGAAGCCACACGCAAAGCCATGTGCGATGCTGCCGTTCGAATGATCCAGCGCGCAAACTATTTCAATGCGGCAACGGTTGAATTCATTGTCGATCAAAACGACAAGTTCTACTTCATCGAGGTCAACGCTCGAATCCAAGTGGAGCATCCCGTCAGCGAGATGATATCTGGCATCGATTTGATCAAATCGCAGATCCTCGTCGCGTCGGGACAGCCACTTCCGTTTACTCAAGCAGACATCAAGCCGTTCGGCGCCGCCATCGAATGCCGAATCAACGCAGAAGACCCAGACAAGAACTTCCAACCTTGTCCTGGTCGCATCGAAAGGATGTTTATTCCGGGAGGACTAGGTGTTCGAGTCGATTCACACGCGCATGCCGGATATACGGTTCCACCATACTATGATTCAATGATCGCCAAAATCATTGTGCATCGACCAACGCGGGAGCAAGCCATCGAGTGCATGCTGCGAAGTTTGAGCGAACTGAGAATTACCGGCATTAAGACCACGGCTAGCTTTCACGCTACCGTTCTAAACCAAAAGGAGTTCTCCGAAGGAACGGTCGACACCAAATGGGTCGAACGGGAATTGCTGCCCCGCCTCAAAGTGTAAATGTGTTGGAGGGGGCTGCGACAACCGACGAGACGATGCTTAAGCAAGTGGTGGATCATAGGCTTGGAGATGCGGACCTACGTCTTTGGTAAACTAATATGCGACACCGAATATGCGAGGCCGGGTCACAAAGTGCCCCGGCCTCGTCCAGCTTTATGACCCATGAAATTCAAAGGATTTCGAACTGTGTGGCACGCTCTGAGGCTGTGATTTTGACAACCCGACGCATGAGCTAGGGATTGCAGACGGCCCCCCGCTCACGCTCCGGGTTATCTAACTGCCGCTATCAAGAGGACCAGTCAAAAGATCACAGCCTCTCTGAGGAACGAAGGGCGTGGTGAATCGCTAGAGTCATTTGCCACACTTCCCAGCCCATCACTAATCGCTTTGGGTGTGCCACACAGTGGGTTGACAGGTCAGGATTTGCGTTGGAATGCATATTTTGGCATCTAAATTGCCCCTAATGGAGACGACGGTTTGACAGCAGTGCACTCTGGTATTTTAATCAAGGCATCTCGCTAGCGAGTTTTGAGGAGAATCCCAGTTTGCCAGTTGCTTTTGCCGAGTAATCTGTGATTTCCGTTCATCCCACCTTTGGAGAATCATTTCGCATGAAAAGATTATTTTTTGTCTGTGCCATCTTATTGATGGCAACCGTCTCTTCCCGCACCGCTTTCGCAACAAAGGAGTTCGGCGAACACTTTGGCAAATTCTATGTCGTAGACAGCAAGAACGAAGATTTCAAGAAACTGGTTGCGGAAGCCAAATGCAGTGTTTGCCACATCGAAGGCGAAAACAAAAAGAAGCACAACCCATACGGTGAAACGCTGAAAGCCGCTGGCTTGTTGAAGAAAACCTACGCGGAAATGATCAAGAAAGAGCCTGATAAGGCTCGCAAGGAGATCGAAGAGATCCTCAAGAAGTCCGAAGAAAAGAAAGGTAAAGACAATACTTTTGGAGAGCGGATCAAAGCTGGCTTGCTTCCGGGCGGCGACGTAAAGGGAAAGCAAACGACCGAAAAGCTAATTTCGTTCATTGCTCCAGTCGCTGAGTTTGTCGAGCTTTTCGATGGCAAGAGCCTGGAGGGATGGAAGATCAACGAAAATCCAAAGAGTTGGGCCATTGAGGATGGTTGCATCGTCTGCCAAGGCGAGCGAAGTCACCTTTTTTACGTCGGCGACAAGAACGACAAGAAGCCGTTTAAGAATTTTCATTTCAAGGCCGACGTAAAAACGATGCCCAATAGCAACGCAGGCATCTATTTTCATACTGCGTTTCAGGAAGAAGGCTGGCCTAAGAAGGGTTTCGAATGCCAAGTCAATAACTCCTACAAAGGCGATCCTCGCAGAACCAGCAGTTTGTACTCGGTCAAGGACGTGATGGAGCCAGCGGCCAAGGATAACGAATGGTACACCCAAGAGATCATCGTCCAAGGCAAGCAGGTTACGCTCAAGGTAAACGGTAAAACTTTGGTCGAATATACTGAACCAAAGGATCAGGAAGTAGGTAAAGATTTTGAGCGAAAGCTCGGCGAAGGCACATTTGCATTGCAAGCCCATGATCCAGGAAGCAAGGTTTATTTTAAGAACCTGATGGTTAAGCGTCTCGATTAGGAACACTAGAGTCAATTTGCTCACATCCAATCAAATCCAGCCAGTTCTCCGCTATCGAGATCTGGATCTCGGATCGAAACCGTGCTCTCCCTGGAGAGCACTCTTTTTTCGTACACCGCGGATTTGGTACACGTTGCGATCGTTCGTCGTCGTTCTGAGCCTTGTCGCGTTCCTTCTCAGTCCTTCGGTCACCGCTCAGGATTCCGCGGGTTCGGATACGATTCAGTTTCGAGCCGAAATGGGCCTGGGCGGCTTCTGGAAAGTCGGCTATCCAACACGCACTGCGATCGACATTACTTCCGGTTCCAAAGAAGTGGATGGGCGCTTGGAAATACAGACATTGGACGGGGATGGAGTGCCTGTCGTCTACCAAAGCGATTCCTGGAGGGTAAGAATAAAGCCAAAGTCGACCCTACGGTTGGAAGTCCAGGCCAAACACGGTCGTAGCAATGCGACTATCATTTTTAGGATTGTAGGAATGGATGGAACTGTCCTGCATGAACGGCCATTGCTTGCCGAGGAACGCGGTACCGCACTGCCAGCCACTCAGCCCTGGGTGGTAGGAATAGGGAGCGACCAGCTGAACCTAAGCCAAGGTGCCATGAAATCTGTGCGGGGCGCCCTGCCGGAAAACACTTCGGCTCAATTGACCAGCGTAGAGCAATTGCCGCTGTCGGCGGGTTGTTACGGCGGGGTCGATGTATTGATCCTTTCCTCTGCAAATGCCGAGCTCAATCAAAACATGACTTCGGTGAAAGCCCTGGCGATCAAGGACTGGATTGCTCAAGGAGGAAGATGTGTTTTATCACTGGGTAAACAAGCCGAATCGTGGCTTAAGACACCAGAGTTTGCGATGCTGGTACCAGGGGAATTCAAAGGCGTTTTACCTGATTGCGACCCTGGTCCGCTCGAATCCTACTTGAAGTCCCAAAGCCGTTTGGCAAATTTGGTATGCAGCCTTTTCGCGATTGAGTCCAGCGCGATCGATCTCGTCTTCAAGACCAAAAATCGACAGAGCTTTCCAATGATTGCCAGATGGGCATTTGGTGCTGGGAAAGTGACATTTCTGGCTACCGAGTTGGATGGAGAGCAGATACTCGCATGGGAGAGTCGTCCGAGTCTATTGAAGCAATTTCTAGACGAGCAATGGGAAAAGAAGGATGCACGCACGGACAAACGCGTGACCATGGGCTATGACGATATCTCGGGCCAACTCAATGCAACGCTTGATAACTTCCCTCTTCTGACTCTCGGAAACCTGGCATCCCTCTCAGTTTTGGCGGGTTTGTTTTGCCTCGTGATCGGCCCCTTGGACTATTTTTTAGTGGCTCGAAGTATGAAAAGGCCAGGAGGGACATGGATTACACTTCTGATTTGTTCCTTGGGTAGTTGCCTTTTTGTGACCGGACTTGCAAATCGATGGAAGCCGCAAATGCCGAGCATGAACAGTCTGGAGTTACTGGAGATCGACTACCAAACTGAAACGCTTAGAGGGCGTGGCTTTGCCCATTGTTATGGTGGATCGCGAGGCGTTTTTGATTTTTCCGCCCATCGTCGCGCTCAGGGGCTGAACGCGGGAACAGACAGTTCAAATACCAAAGTTCAAATCGATTGGTTTGGTCAACCAGGCAAAGGACTAGGTGGGTTCGAGTCCAGTGTCGCGACCGATCGAGGCATGCCTGTTTACCGGATCAGCGTTAGTCCTGTCAGTAGCTACCAAGGCCAGGGCAGCCCTGAGTCGGTTTCGACGACCGCCAATTCCTCCGTATTTGGGATTCGCGGTGTAGGCATTCCGGCCGCAGGCACAAAGTCGTTGTCCGCTACTTGGCAAGAGCATATTACGCTCTCAAGTGAAACAAACAAATTGTCCAGAGTGGTTGGTTCGATTGACTTACTCGAAGGAACTTTTGAAAACCCTCTGGATGTCGATCTGTTGGATGCACTGCTGATTTACCGCGGTCGAGCTTATGCACTTGACACTCGAATTCGAGTTGGCCAACAGATCTCGTTCTCGGCCATGACTGTACCAAAGGACATTACTCGCCGCTTGCAACGTCGTCAAAACGTTGGCGGAGAAGAACGTAGCACACCCTGGAATCCTGGAGATTCTGGACGACTGGACCGACTGATGGAGTTGATAAGTTTTCACAAATCCGCTGGCGGTAGCAAATACACTGGACTTTACAATCGCTACCTGAGCGAGTTGGATTTTTCGGATGTCATACGATTGGATCGCGCCATCTTGATTTGCGAATTCAAAGATCCCTCGCTGACTTGGTCCATGCGAAGGAATTCCGTGCCGATACAAGCCACAGAGGGAACGCGAAAGACGTTCTTGCGTTTGATCATTCCTGTCGGCCAATCCAAAATCGAATCGCCCACTTCGGGTTCGGTCCATCCAGCAAGCGGTCCAAAAACGTGATCAAAACATCACAGCTAACGAAAAAATACGACGACATGTACGCCATTCGAGACATTGATCTCGATCTAGGGCAAGGCGATCTGTTCGGCTTCATCGGTCCGAACGGGGCTGGCAAGACAACCACCATGCGAATCATCGCAACCCTCTTAACACCGACTTATGGTGAAGCCTATGTGTGTGGTTACTCTATCTACACACATCCAAAGGAGATAAGGCGACTGGTTGGTTACATGCCCGACTTCTTCGGCGTCTATGATGATATGACGGTCATAGAATACTTGGATTTTTTCGCCGCAGCCTATCGAATCGCTCCGCAAGCCCGCCGCAAGCGTTGCGATGAAATGCTTGAAGTGGTTGACCTCGAATTCAAACGGGACGCTTACGCAAACACACTTTCGCGAGGACAAACACAACGGCTAGGGTTGGCTCGCGTTCTGTTGCACGATCCGGCGGTCTTGCTACTGGATGAACCCCTAAGCGGACTGGACCCGCGCGCTCGAATCGAGATGCGAGCCTTGATGCGACGACTGGGATCGATGGGAAAGACGGTTATCGTCAGCAGCCACATCCTGCCCGAGCTTGCAGATGTTTGTAACAAAGTCGGGATCATCGATTCCGGCAAAATGATCGCAAGCGACGATGTCGCTTCCATGATCCGCCACGTGAGGCCCAACATGGCAATTCTTATTGAACCCGCCATGCAAAACCAATTGGAATCCGCCGCCAAACTTCTCAGCAATCACGAATTGGTTCAGTCGGTGGATATCGCAGCCCCATCGCTCAAGGCGACCCTTAAGGTGGATGCTGGCGACTATTCGTCCTTAGCAACCTTGCTCGTTAGCAATGGCATCGCTATAAAGCGATTCGCAGAAGAGGAGATCAATCTCGAATCCGCCTTCATGGCGTTCACCAAAGGTGCTGGCGCCAAGATCTAAAGCGAGGGGCAGTTTGAAATCTACCTGTAAACTGGGTGGCACTTGGACTGCCGCAAGACGGCGATTTAATCCATGACGGCAGTTTGAAATCTACCTGAAAACTGGGTGGCACGCTCTGAGGTACGAAGGGCGTGGTGAATCGCTAGAGTCATTTGCCACACTTCCCACGCCCATCGCTAATCGCTTTGGGCGTGCCACACGGTGGCCTGTCCTGGTAGTTTTCTGTCTGCCGCTCGCCTAAACGCACTTTCGCCGAGCGAAACGCGACAAACCGATTTCTTGTGCCTTCGGCTACCGACTACTGGCCCTTGACCGCTTTGAGCACCTCGGGATGCGACATCAAGAACTTGCGACGTTGATCCGCAAATTGTTTGATGCTTAGCTCACGGCCTGGATTGGTCGCTTCTGTCGCGATATTTGTGTCATACGCATCATTCGACGAGAGCTTTCGCGAATCGAGCTTGACCCATTCCTCTCCTCGATCTCGGTAACCTTGCACGACTGGTCCCAGCGTGTTCCAGTCCAAGCCCTTTTCGGCGACTTCGTAAACATATTGCAGATATTTCGTGCGTAACGCAGTGACCTTGAGAAGCTTGCTTCGCAGTGGCTTACTCGGATCGTCCAGTGCAACGAGTGGGTCGAGATCAACGGCTGACGAACCTGGCCCCCCTGGCCCCGGCCCGTCCGGACCAAAAGGACCAAAAGGACCACCGGGCCCTTGCCCCGGTCCACCAGGACCACCTGGAAATTGTCCACCAGGACCAACCCCAAATCCACCCCCAAATCCACCCCCAAATCCACCTCCAAATCCACCTCCAAATCCACCGCGACCACCGCCCCCACCTGGTCCGCCCATAGCACCCGAGAAGGATTCGTTCATGTCATGCGGAACGAGTTTGAAGATCCCTTTTTCATCGAGAAAGATATTGTAGTCACTCGCTCGCACCCAGTAGCCATCGTTATTGATCAGCGCCACATCGACTGCAAGGAATCGCAGTGCATTGTCGATATCCAGCATTGGCGATAATGCCGCTTCGAGCTGATCCGTGGGCGTTTCGTTTAAGGTTTTGCAAAGCAGTATCAATCGTTGCCACGCGGACTCTTTGTCCTCGGATTTGATGGAGTAGAGCCTTCGATAGTCATCGATTCGGTTCCCTACAAATGTCAAGCCTCCGCCCCCTCGCGGACTGCCAGGAACTTTCCATCGACTCCCCGCCGTGCTCTTGAAGGCTTCTTTGACAAACGTCTTGTCAAACTGTTGAGCGTTTTGATAGATTCCCCAGTCCTCGCCATTGATAACGACTCGAACGAGATTGACCTGCGGCGTCGGAAGAAACGGATTAGCAACGTGCGAATAGAGGACGGACCGCATCAAACTTGCGTCGCCGTTGGAATTGAGAAAATTCAAGGACTTGTAGCCGAGAAGCCTTTGGTCGGCTTCGACAAGATCCACCGAGAGATTGAGCGACCGCTTGGAGCCTGCTCCAACCATGAAAAAGGAGGAAGCTCCGCGGAATCCGACCCCAACGTTCTTGTACGTCTTGCCATCCACAATCATCTGAGCCGGGACTTCGACATCGGTTGGCTTGAAGTCCGCCATCTCCGCTTCCCAGTCCTCACTTTCGAACTGCAGAAAGACGGTTCGAAGGACATTGGGATCGTAGAGTTGCTCGTCGCCGTACTTTCGAACGTCGTCCACGGCAACGTTGACTCCAGGTTTCGGAGTTGGCCGAGAGCCACCTCCCGGTCCCCCTGGACCGCGTCCACCGCCAGGGCCACCCGGACCTCGGCCGCCGCCTGGACCACCCGGACCTCGGTTGCCGCCTGGACCACCCGGACCGCCACCGCCACCTGGAGCGCCAGGACCGCCGCCACCTGGTCCGCCAGGACCGCCGCCACCGCCGGATTTGGCTTCGACGCGAGCTTCGGCTCGTTCTTGTTTGTCGAGCCAGCCGTTTTTGTCTTTGTCGAACTTCGCAACCAGTTTTCGTTCCTGGCCTCCGGGTCCACCCGGGCCTCCAGGGCCGCCCGGGCCCCCGAATCCGAAGCCGCCGAAAATGCCAGGAAGGCCGCCTGGGCCGCTAGGTGGCTGCGCGATCAGAACCAACGCGGGCATTGCTAGGATTGCAACGACTCCGACCACTAGCTTTTTTTTTCGCATTTTCGACCTTCGCATGTTTGTTCCACTGACACGTAAAACCATTTGTTGTTGATCCATTTATTTCTCCAGCATCTTGATCTCGACGCCTTGGATCCCTTCCACTTTGCTACATCGTTCGATCGTTGTACTAACGCTTGTATCCTGTCGGAATCGGACAGAGTAAGTCCACTCCAAGACCGAACCACCCCTCGCCGTTTCGGCTGAAATCAACCGGTACGAACTCAAGGAGGAATCGAGCATCGGAACAACAGTCCGTTGATAATCGGTTCCGATCGACATTCGAAGAGTCAAATTTGCCTCATGCGTCTCTTGGGCAACACGACGCGCTGATTTGCCAAAAACGGGGAGCCGGGCCAAAGCAAGAGTGCCAATCATGACTACCGACCCGATCGCTGCAACGCCGATGGCACCTGTTCCAGAGGCCATTCCAACCACCACCGCAAAAATGACGAAAGCGATGTCCTGCGTTTCATCCAGAACGGTCCGGAAACGTACGATAGAGAGCGCTCCGACCAGACTAAATGCCCGAGCGACTCGGTCGTCGATAACTTGCATTACCATGGCGATCAAAATGGAAAGCAAGACAAGGGTCAGAGGAAAGGTGGCTGGTACCGGCGTCGGATGCCTATGAAGCCGACAGGAAGCAGCAACTAGAAATCCGAATAAGCATGCCGCGATTAATCGGATCGCCATCACCGTCGCTGAAACCGGAACTGCTGACTGCGAACTGTCCGTAAACCAATCCAGCATTAGCACGTTCCTTCCGCGGATGGAGTCTCGATGCGAGCAGCCAATCCGGCGACGACAATCGCATTCCGGAACTTGGAAACAGGTTGGGAAACAAGCTTAAACTCCTCAAGGATCTCACGGAAGCCGATCGGCATAGCGTCGCGATACTTCATTTCGACCACGCATTTTTCGCCTAGGAATGGTCGGTAAGCCAATTGCGATGGAAACTGTGAGTCCGTCAGTGAACAACATCGCAAGCCGCGGTCGATCGTCAATCGAATCGGACCTTGTTGATCCATTTGGAGGAATGCGACCCGATCGTATGCGATGCATAGGGTTGGATGAAGCTTTAGTTTGTCGATGCGTCTGGTAAACCAATCGATCGTCCGTGGCTTGAGCATCTCAAGTGAGGGTTCTGCTTCATGCAACCCATCCAATGGCCCTTCGTAAACTCCAGTGAGAATCTTATCCAACTCGGATGATTCGATTTGGATCCGACGTTTGGTGACGATCCCCTTCCGCTTGGACTTCCGTTCGAGGAACATGGCGGAGCCACCCGAGTACCGGCGAATTCGAAATTTTCTTCGAGAATAGCCGGGAATCCGTCGAAAGACGTCTCGATCGTGCGTCTCAAAATAAATCCCTTCTACCGAATAACCACCGGTTTTTGGATCCGCGTGTGGGTCTGCTTGCATTTTCGTTGCCAGAGTTGAAATCAGCGGCTCTAGCAGTAATTCCTCAATCAAAAATTTGATTTCAAACGCCCCTGGTTTCGATGCTGTCGTATGCGGTTGGCCTAAGGAAACACCAGGATTCCAAAGAGATGGGGAAGCCAACGGCTGATTCAAGATGAAATCCTCGGATGAAATTTGCTGGACGAGTTGGAACGGTAAAATCGGGGAGTTTCGACTTAGCCTACCAAGGTTTGCATTAAGAATAGATTAACACGGCTTGATAAACTTGGTTTCGAACAATTTCCCTCCGCTGCAGTATACGTACTGTGTTGCTTTGCCTGGATTGGAGATCTACAACAATGCGTACCAGATCGAAGGAAGCCAAGCCGGGGGCGATAACCGGATTCGGGGACCGCTGGCTGTCTGATTTAATGTGGTAAAAGATGGGGGGTAAAAGATTGTGGGTGAAAGATAATGCTGAATCGATGCTGAATCCGTTGCTTCGTATTTCGCGTTTCATTTTTTACCCCTCATTTTTTACCCCAAATTCGTCAACTGTCATCACCTGCAACCTCATTCCCAAATTGCGTCAGATTGCCTGCCTATCTTCCCGGAAGCGTAAATCGTGTCAATCAAAAAGGCCTGAACCCTTGGTGCCTTCAGCTAAGTCAGTGAGCGAAAAGTTAGGCAGTGTTGAGTGATGTTGATCCAATGTATCGCTTTCAACGTGGTGTGCTGAAACAGGGGTGGCTGAAACAGGGGCCAGCCATCTATTTTGGCCTGAAACAGGGGCCAGCCATCTATTTTTGGCTCGGAAATTTTTGCCACTTCTTCCGCCATGAAAATAGCGAGGCATGGCGGCCTCAACTTTCATACGTTCCGAAGAATTCCAACCCGCACACTACAAATGATCGAAGAGCCAACCGAGATGGCAACGAAGCACTATCGTCGGTACTAACCAACCTGTATTCCGATCAACTTGCTAGCGAAAGAATCGCTAACCGGCACTCGGCAATGGCGAATTTCCCGTTCGGAAGCTACTTCGCCCACGAAGAATCGCTTCTTGAGCCAACGACTCCGGTGTTCCAGCCACGCGTTTAAAGATCTTGCCGAAGCGTTTCACGACGTCACACCATAACTCCCCTGACAAGCCAATTCGCTTCATGATCGGAGCCAACTCAGCCGGGATGCGACCCTTCTTGGTATCTCGTCGTATCTGCCTGCCCGTCCAGTCGAGCAGCTTCAAGTACAACTCGAAACTCATCCCCAAAAATCCCTTGTCGCTAGCTCGCTTCCCGCTCTTGCTGGGCATTGCGCCTTTGTAGGCAACCGAACGTTCGTCAAGCGTTGACGGCGTCAGCCATTCGTCGCGGCGCACGTAACCAACTTGGCCTTCGCCTGAAACAGCTGAACGGTTTCGGCCACCTAGCTTCCTGCGTATTTTTGCTCGAGCCTTTTCTTTTTGCTCAGCTTTCTCCGATGCGACTCGCTCATAAACTGAGGTATACTGACTCTTCTCTGGAGCGTCCGCAACTCCAGCTCGGACTGGATTCAAATCCACATAAGCAGAACAAGCCAAAATAGCCGTTTCATCAGCCAATTTTTGGCATTTGTAGCGACTTTCCCAAAAACGACCCGTACATTTATCCTCGATATTACTACGTCGTGCGATTGGCTCTGCCAAGGCACGCATCCACCAAGAGATATCACTCAAGCGGCTTCGCAATTGCTTGCTGCGAGCTGGAGTCATCCACATCTTGAGCTCACCCTCAGTAGGGAACCGCAGGCGTCTTGTCTTTGTTCTTTCGAAGCGGAAACAACTGCCACCAACGCTTAGCCACTTCCTCGTCGGACCAACCAGCAACGACATCAGGCCTGTTG
>Ga0105048_10001289_pt1 | contig 40762 bp, 38 predicted proteins | sample MAT05_FD_78382 | JGI IMG/M metagenome (GOLD analysis project Ga0105048, IMG submission 78382) | Freshwater microbial communities from Lake Fryxell liftoff mats and glacier meltwater in Antarctica - MAT-05 | ecosystem: Environmental > Aquatic > Freshwater > Ice > Liftoff microbial mat | place... | reverse complement strand
GAGCAAAGCGGCTTCACCTTCATTGGCCCAACGCCCGAGTCGATCCGCATGATGGGCGACAAGGTCTCGGCCAAGCAGGCGATGATTCGCGCCGGCGTGCCCTGCGTACCCGGCTCCGAAGGCGTCTTGCCCGAGGACCCGAAGGAGATCATCAAGATCGCCCGCACGGTCGGCTACCCGGTCATCATCAAGGCGGCGGGCGGCGGCGGCGGGCGCGGCATGCGCGTGGTCCACACCGAGGCGGCCTTGGTCAACGCGGTGCAAATGACACGCGCCGAAGCGGGTGCGGCGTTTGGAAATCCGCAGGTCTATATGGAGAAGTTCCTGGAAAACCCACGCCATGTGGAAATCCAGATCCTGGCCGACACCCACAAGAGCGCGGTCTGGCTGGGCGAGCGTGACTGCTCGATGCAGCGGCGGCACCAGAAGATCATCGAGGAGGCGCCCGCGCCGGGCATCCCGCGCCGCACCATCGAGCGCATCGGCGAACGCTGCGCCGCCGCGTGCAAGAAGATGGGCTACCGCGGCGCCGGCACCTTCGAGTTCCTGTTCGAGAACGGCGAGTTCTATTTCATCGAGATGAACACGCGCGTGCAGGTCGAACATCCGGTGACCGAGATGGTGACCGGCATCGACATCGTGCAGATGCAGATCCGCGTGGCCGCCGGCGAGAAGCTGCCCTTCGTGCAGCGCGCCATCCAGATGCGCGGCCATGCCATCGAGTGCCGCATCAACGCCGAAGACCCGTACAAGTTCACGCCCTCGCCCGGGCGCATCACGGTCTGGCACGCGCCTGGCGGCCCCGGCGTGCGCGTCGATTCGCATGTCTACGCCAACTACTTCGTGCCGCCGAACTACGACTCGATGATCGGCAAGATCATCGTGCATGGCGACACCCGCGAGCAGGCGCTGGCCCGCATGCGCACGGCGCTGTCGGAGACGGTGGTCGAGGGCATCCAGACCAACATCCCGCTACACCGCGACCTGATGGTGGACGCCAAGTTCATCGAGGGCGGCACCAGCATCCACTACCTGGAAGGCTGGCTCTCGCAACATCGCCGCTGAGCTGAAGATGCAGGCGCCCGAGTCCGCGACGCCGTCCCTGGTCGAACTCGTGCTGCGCGCGCCGCAGGCGCTGGTCGAGTCGGTGTCTGACGCGCTGGTCGACGAGCTGGGCGCGCTGTCGGTGTCGGTCGAGGACGCCGACGCCGGTACCGCGGCAGAACAGGCGCTGTTCGGCGAGCCGGGGATGCCGGCCCCGGGGCCCGGCTGGGAGCGTTCGACGCTGCGCGCGCTGTTTGCCGACGCCGGTGCGGCGCACGAGGCGGCGGCCGCGCTTTTGGCCGAGGCCGAGGCCGAGGCCGAAGCCGGTGCCGCCGGCCTGGCCGTTCAGGGCATCAGCCCGGTGGCCGAACAAGACTGGGTGCGGCTGACGCAGTCGCAGTTCACGCCGGTGGAGGTGACTGCGGACTTCTGGATCGTGCCCAGCTGGCACCAGCCACCCGCCGCCGCCACGCGGGTCATCCGGCTCGATCCGGGGCTGGCCTTCGGCACCGGCACCCACCCGACCACCCGCATGTGCCTGCGCTGGATCGCGCGCCACGCGCCGGCGCACGCGTCGTCGTGGAGCCGGGTGCTGGACTACGGCTGCGGCTCGGGCATCCTGGCCATCGGCGCGGCGCTGCATGGCGCGCGCGCGATCGATGCGGTGGACATCGACCCCGCGGCCGTCAGCGCCACGCAATCCAACGCGCACGACAACGGCGTGGCGCTGAACGCCGGCGCGCCGACCGTGGCCGCGGGCGGGTACGCACTGGTGCTGGCCAACATCCTGGCCACCCCGCTGAAGCTGCTGGCGCCGTTACTGACGGGACATCTGGCGCCCGGCGGCCATCTGGTGCTGGCCGGTATCCTGCAGCGCCAGGAGGACGAGTTGCGCGCCGCCTATGCGCCGGGGCTGACGCTGGAGGCCGCCGACCACGAAGACGGCTGGGTGCTGCTCGCCGCGCGCCGGCCCGACTGCGCCGCGTGACGCGATGAGCCTGGCCACACGCTGCGCCGCCTGCGGCACGGTATTCCGAGTGGTGCAGGACCAACTCAAGGTCTCTGACGGCTGGGTGCGCTGCGGCCGCTGTGCCGAGGTCTTCAACGCCATCGAGGGGCTGGTCGAACTCGACACCGCGTCCCAGGCCACGCCCGATGTCATGGCGGTCGCTGCCGCGCCCGAAGTCATGGCGGTCGCTGCCACGCCCGAAAAGCCTGCCGCCGACCCACTGCCGCGCGAGCCGCTGCCGCAATTTGCCGAGTCGACGGCTGCGTTGCCGCCGCTGGAGGAGCTGCGCGCCGACCCGCCCGCGCAGACACCGGGCTTCGTGCGCGACGCCGAGCGCGTCGCACGCTGGCGCTCACCACGACGACGCGCCTTGCTTGGCGGCGCGGTGCTGCTGGGCATGGCGCTGCTGGCGGCCCAGGCTGCGCTGCACTGGCGCGACCGCATCGCGGCGGGCTCGCCCGGCATGCGTCCGGCGCTCGAGTCGATGTGCCGCATGGCCGGCTGCCGCGTCGAGCCGCTGCGCCGCATCGACGGGCTGGCGGTGGAGAGCAGCGCGCTCACACGGGTCGAGGGCAGCACGCTGATGCGGCTGGCGGTGGTGCTGCGCAACCGCGAACCTGTCGCGCTGATGCTGCCGGCGTTCGACCTCGTGCTCAACGATGCGCAGGGCCGGGTGGTCGCGCGGCGTGTGCTGCGCGCGTCAGAGCTGGGCGCCACGGCACAAAGCCTGCCGGCCGGTGCGGAATTGCCGCTCGCAGCCACGCTGGGCACGGGCGACCGCTCGGTGGCCGGCTATACGATCGAGCCATTCTATCCCTGACACCCTTTGCCGGGCGTGCCCTTGGCGGTGCGTCTGGCTGGAGCTTGCATGCCTGCGCTGATCTGCGGTTCACTCGCCTTCGACACCATCGCCACCTTCCCGGGCCGCTTCGGGCAGCAGATCCTGCCCGACCAGATCCACATCCTGAACGTGTCCTTCCTGGTGCCGACGCTGCGTCGCGAGTTCGGCGGCTGTGCCGGCAACATCGCCTACACGCTGAAGCACCTGGGCGGCGCACCCGTGGTGATGGCAGCGGTCGGCGACGATGGCGATGGCTATGTGCAGCGGTTTCGCGGCTGGAACGCCGAGACCAGCTGCGTGCGGCACATCGCCGACAGCCTGACCGCGCAGGCGATCATCATCACCGACCTGGACAACAACCAGATCACCGCCTTCCACCCGGGCGCGATGCAGTCGGCACACGAGATCGACGTGCCCGTCGAACGCAGCGACCTGGCCATCGGCATCATTGCCCCGGACGGACGTGAAGCCATGTGGCGCCACGCCGAGCAGATGCACCGCGCCGGCATCCCGTTCATCTTCGACCCCGGCCAGCAGTTGCCGATGTTCGATGGCGCGGAGCTGCGTGCCTTTGTCGAACGCGCCAGCTGGGTGGCCTTGAACGACTACGAGGCCCGCATGCTCTGCGAACGCACCGGCTGGAGCCTGGCCGACCTGTCGCGGCAGGTGCGCCACGGCGTGGTGGTCACGCTGGGCGCCGAAGGCTGCGAGCTATGGCAGACCGGCGAGCGATCGCATGTGCCGGGAGTGATGGCCAACGAGGTGCTCGATCCGACCGGCTGTGGTGACGCCTTCCGCGCCGCGCTGCTGTACGGACTGGAAAGGGGTTGGCCACTTGAGCGCTGCGCCGTGCTGGGCAACCGCATCGGGGCCCTGAAGATCGCCCACCGCGGGGGTCAGAACCACGTCGTCGAAGGAGTGGCGCTGGGCGCGTAGCCCGCAGCAGCGAAAAAAAAGCCCGGCATCGCCGGGCTTGCATCACACAGTGAAAACTCTCAGGGCTTGTTGCCCGTAGGGAACGGCCAGGCGGCCGCCGGACTCAACGCGGTCTTCGCCGCTGGCGCCGCAGGCGCCGGCGCAGTGGGTGCGGCAGGCGCCGCCTTCTTCGCTGCCTTCTTCGCCGCCGCCTTCTTGGCCGGCGCAGCCTTCTTTGCCGCAGCCTTCTTCGTAGCCGCTTTCTTCGCCGGTGCCGCCTTCTTGGCCGGTGCAGCCTTCTTCGCCGGTGCCGCCTTCTTGGCCGGTGCCGCCTTCTTCGCCGGAGCTGCCTTCTTCGCGGCAGCCTTCTTCGCCGGTGCGGCCTTCTTCGCCGGTGCAGCCTTCTTCGCGGCAGCCTTCTTGGCGGGCGCCTTCTTGGCCGGGGCGGCCTTTTTCGCAGTTGCCATAACGATCTCCTTGATCAAGTTGCAAAGAGCACCGCGCCACCAGATGCGGCGCGGCGATTCACCACCCGAGAACCTGACGCTGGGGAATCCCCCAGCCGCCGGAAACCCGATGTGGTGAACAGGGTGCCGGCTTCGGCTGTCGTATCTGACGACGACATGCCGCAGCCAGCGGGTCTTGATCCTTCACTGACGACTCGTGGTGGTCGCATCTTTGTCGGCCGGACAGCGGTCCGGTCCTCAATCCCAGCTAAGCGCGCCACCGGTCTGGTAGTCGATGACACGCGTCTCGAAGAAGTTGCGTTCCTTCTTCAGGTCGATCATTTCGCTCATCCAGGGGAACGGGTTCTCCTCGTTCGGGAACAGCGGCTCCAGGCCGATCTGCGTGGCACGCCGGTGGGCGATGAAGCGCAGATAGCTCTTGAACATCGAGGCGTTCATGCCGAGCACGCCACGCGGCATGGTGTCCTCGGCATAGCGGTACTCGAGCTCGACCGCCTTCATGAAGAGCGCCTTCACCTCGGCCTTGAACTCGGCCGTCCACAGGTGCGGGTTCTCCTGCTTGATGGCGTTGATCAGGTCGATGCCGAAGTTGCAGTGCATCGACTCGTCGCGCAGGATGTACTGGTACTGCTCGGCCGCACCCGTCATCTTGTTCTGCCGACCCAACGCGAGGATCTGCGTGAAGCCCACGTAGAAGAACAGACCTTCCATCAGGCAGGCGAAGACGATCAGACTCTTGAGCAGCGTCTGGTCGTCTTGCGGGGTGCCGGTGTGGAAGTGCGGGTCCATGATCGCGTCGATGAACGGGATCAGGAACTCGTCCTTGTCGCGGATCGACTGCACCTCGTGATAGGCGTTGAAGATCTCGCTCTCGTCCAGGCCCAGGCTCTCGACGATGTACTGGTAAGCGTGCGTGTGGATCGCTTCTTCGAAGGCCTGGCGCAACAGGAACTGACGGCACTCGGGCGCCGTGATGTGCCGATAGGTGCCGAGCACGATGTTGTTGGCGGCCAGCGAATCGGCAGTCACGAAGAAGCCCAGATTGCGCTTGACGATGCGGCGTTCGTCTTCGGTCAGACCGTTGGGGTCTTTCCAGGTCGCGATGTCGCGCGACATGTTGACCTCTTGCGGCATCCAGTGATTCGCACAGGTGGCGAGGTACTTCTCCCAGGCCCACTTGTACTTGAACGGCACCAGCTGGTTGACGTCGGTCTGGCCGTTGATGATGCGCTTGTCGTTCGCGTTGACGCGCCGTTGTGCAAGCCGTTGTGCAATCACTGGCGCTGACACTGGCAGCTTGGCATTGGACGAGGGCGACACCATCGCCTCACGCGTAGCAGACGTCCCCGAAGGCGGGGCTTGGTGCATGGTTGAGGTGCGAACTTCCTGATCCCAGACAAGCATGTGATGTGATCCTGTAAGCGTGAATTATCGGAGTGTTGTACGAGAACACCAAGCACTTGTTGACATGCAAAGCCCGCTCATGTTGTGGCCTTGCATCGAGACGATGTGCGCATCGGCCTTACTGGCAGGCCTCGCAGTCGGGGTTGTCTATCGAACAGAACTGCACGTCGCTCGCCGGTGTGCCTGCAGTGCTGCTGGACGTGTTGCCAGCAGCCTTGGTTGGCGCAGTGGCGCCCTGCATCGGCACGGCATTCAGACGGCCCGGCGTGACCGTGGATTTCTCGGCATAGGTCGCACTGGTCGTGCGCAGGTAATAGGTGGTCTTCAGGCCACGCTGCCACGCGAGCTTGTAGGTCTCGTCGAGCTTCTTGCCTGAAGCACCGGCCATGTAGATGTTGAGCGACTGCGCCTGATCGATCCACTTCTGGCGCCGTGCAGCGGCCTCCACCAACCACTCGGCCTCGACCTCGAAAGCGGTCGCGTACAGCCGCTTGATCTCGTCGGGCACACGGTCGATGGAGCGCAGGCTGCCGTCGAAATGCTTGAGGTCCATCACCATCACGTCGTCCCACAGGCCCAGGCGCTTCAGGTCACGCACCAGGTAGTCGTTGATGACGGTGAACTCGCCCGACAGGTTGGACTTCACCGAGAGGTTGCCGAAGCAGGGCTCGATCGAGGCGTCCACGCCGATGATGTTGGAAATGGTGGCCGTGGGCGCAATGGCCACACAGTTGCTGTTGCGCATGCCGTGCCGGGCGATGCGCTGGCGCAGCGTGTCCCAGTCCATCGACGTCGAGCGGTCGACGTCCACGTAGGTCGAGCCGTCGGCCGCGGTGCCGCGCTCGGCTGCCAGCATGTCGAGCGTGTCCTGCGGCAGGATGCCGCGGTCCCACAGGCTGCCTCGGTAGCTGCTGTAGCGGCCGCGCTCGGCGGCCAGGTCGGTACTGGCCCAATAGGCGTGGAAGCACACGGCCTCCATCGAGCGGTCGGCAAACTCGACTGCCGCCGCCGACGCATAGGGCAGGCGCAGCTGATACAGCGCATCCTGGAAGCCCATCACACCCAAGCCCACCGGGCGATGGCGCAGGTTGCTGTCGCGCGCCTTCTTCACCGCGTAGTAGTTGATGTCGATCACGTTGTCGAGCATGCGCATCGCCGTCGCCACCGTGCGCTTGAGCTTGACCTGGTCGATCGCCCCGTCGAGCAGGTGCTGCGCCAGATTCACCGAGCCCAGGTTGCACACCGCGATCTCGCTCGGCCCGGTGTTCAGCGTGATCTCGGTGCACAGGTTGGAGCTGTGCACCACGCCGACATGCTGCTGCGGGCTGCGCACGTTGCAGGCGTCCTTGAAGGTGATCCAGGGATGGCCGGTCTCGAACAGCATCGAGAGCATCTTGCGCCACAGGTCGAGCGCGTGCATGCGCTTGAACAGCTTGATCTCGCCACGTTCGGCCTGCGCCTCGTAGGCGGTATAGGCGAGCTCGAAGGCGGCACCAAACTTGTCGTGCAGATCGGGGCAGGTGGAGGGCGAGAACAGTGTCCAGTCGCCGCCTTCCATGACGCGGCGCATGAACAGGTCGGGGATCCAGTTGGCGGTGTTCATGTCGTGCGTGCGCCGACGGTCGTCGCCGGTGTTCTTGCGCAGTTCGAGAAACTCTTCGATATCCAGGTGCCAGGTCTCCAGATAGGCGCAGACCGCCCCCTTGCGCTTGCCGCCCTGGTTGACGGCCACCGCGGTGTCGTTGACCACCTTCAGAAAAGGGACCACGCCCTGGCTCTTGCCGTTGGTGCCCTTGATGTAGCTGCCCAGCGCGCGCACCGGAGTCCAGTCGTTGCCCAGGCCACCAGCGAACTTGGACAGCAGCGCGTTCTCTTTCAGCGCCTCGTAGATGCCTTCGAGGTCATCGGCCACCGTCGTCAGGTAGCAGCTCGAGAGCTGCGAGCGCAGCGTGCCGCTGTTGAAGAGCGTGGGCGTGCTGCTCATGAAGTCGAAGCTGGAGAGCACGTTGTAGAACTCGATGGCGCGCGCCTCGCGATCGATCTCGCCCAGCGACAAGCCCATCGCCACACGCATGAAGAAGGCCTGCGGCAGCTCGATGCGCTGTTCGTCGACGTGCAGGAAGTAGCGGTCGTACAGGGTCTGCAGGCCGAGATAGTCGAACTGCAGGTCGCGCTCGGGCTTGAGCGCGGCGCCCAGGCGGGCGAGGTCGAACTGCAGCATCTTGGGGTCGAGCAGTTCGGCAGCGACGCCGCGTTTGACGAACTGCCCGAAGTACACCGGGTAGCGCTCGCCCATCTGGCTGTGCAGCACCTCGCCGCCGAGCGTCTCGCGGCGGATCGTGTGCAGCAGCAGGCGTGCGGTAGCTCGGCCATAGCCGGGGTCCTTCTCGATCAGCGTGCGCGAGGCCAGGATGGCGGCCTTGTAGACCTCGTCGATGGGCACGCTGTCGTAGAGATTGCGCCGGGTCTCGGCCAGGATCGGCTCAGGCTTCACGTCGGCGCCCAGGCCGGCGCAGGCGTCTTCGATCAGCGAGCCGAGCGCGGCAATGTCCAGCGGCACGCGCTGGCCGCCGTCGAGCACGTGCAACTCGGCCGCGCGAGGCACCGTCGGCACCGACTGGCGCGCGCGCTCCTGCGCCCGGCGCTCGCGGTAGATGACGTAGGCGCGCGCCACTTCATGGTGGCCGCCACGCATCAGCGCGAGCTCCACGTTGTCCTGCACATCTTCGATGTGGAAGGTGCCGCCGCCCGGGCGCGAACGCAGCAGCGCGCGCACCACCGCTTCGGTCAGCCGGTCGACGGTCTCGCGCACGCTGGCCGACGCCGCGCCCTGCGTGCCGTGCACGGCGAGGAAGGCCTTCATCAGCGCCACTGCAATCTTGCTCGGCTCGAAGGACACCACCGCGCCGTTGCGGCGGATGATCTGGAAGGCCGTGTAGGCCGTGGCGGCGGCGGCCGACGTGGCCGGGCGCGCGCTGCGCGCCATGCCCGTGGGCTCAATCGCGCCCGGATTGGTGGTGATTAGCATGGGATCCCCTCGGAGGTCTTGTGTGGCTGCAGGTGCCGGGCTACCGGGCTCTTTCGGGCGCTTTCGGGCTCTTTCGGGCGCACCGCGCGCGGTCGACGCAGGCAGCGCTCGAGCCTCGGGATACTGCGCAATCGACACCGCAGGATTGACCGGCACCTGTCATGCCGTGTTCACGAACACACACTATATCTGGGGTCTGCTGCCCCCACAAGACGCTACCGGTAGTGTTCTTACCGATGACGCCGCCTGCGGCGCCTGCTGCCGCAATTGCTGCGGCACAGGGGCCATCGGGCGCGCCGATCAGCCTGCGGTCGGGGACGCGCTCAGGCCGCTCGAGCGCAGCGCCGCCGCCAGCCGTGGCCAGTCGAATCCGGGCCCGGGATCGGCCTTGCGCCCAGGCGCCACGTGCTCGTGCCCGACCACCTCCTGCAGCGGCAAATGACGCTGCGCGGCGCGCAGCAGCGTGGCCAGCATCGAATATTGCGGGGGCTCGAAGTGTTGGCCTTCCAGCCCCTCGAGTTCGATGCCCAGTGACCAATCGTTGCAATTCTTCCGCCCACGCCACGACGACGCCCCGGCATGCCAGGCGCGCTCACCGATGGGCACGAACTGCACCGCCGCGCCGTCGCGCCGGATGAGAAAGTGCGCCGAGACCTGCAAGCCGCGCAGGCGGCTGTAGTACGGATGCGCATCGCAGTCCAGCCGGTTGCTGAACAACTGCTCGATGGTGTGGCCACCGTACTCGCCGGGCGGCAGGCTGATCGAGTGCACGATGGCCAGGCTGACGCAGGTGCCTGCAGGCCGCGGCCCGAAGTTCGGCGAGGGGCAGGCGCGCGCGCGACGCCACCACCCTTCATGCCAGGCGCGGCGCTCAGGCCTGGTCGGCACGCTCGGGGTCATCGGTGCCGATGCCCAGCCGGGCCATGCGGTAGCGCATCTGGCGCAGCGACAAGCCCAGGCTCGCGCCCGCGGCTGTGCGGTTGTAGCGGTGGCGCTGCAAGGCACGTTCGAGGATCTCGCGCTCGACGGCGTCGAGGTGCGTGGCAAGGTCGCTCGGCAGCGTCTGCGACGGCATCGGGGCCATCGGCAGGGGTGCTGGGACAGAGGCCGCGCCGGATGCCATCGGCGAGTCGAGCCCGGCCGCCACCGTGTCGGCGAACAGGGTCTCGGGCAGCGAACCCAGGTCGTCGCTGTCGATCATCGGACCGACGGCCAGGGCCACGGCGCGCTGCAGCAGGTTCTCCAGCTCGCGCACGTTGCCGGCGAAGGGCAGACGGCGCAGCGCCTGCACCGCCTCGACGGTCAACGTCGGCACCGGCTGTACGCCAGCCTCGGCGGCGATGCGCGCCAGCACTGCATCGCAGATGGCCGGCAGGTCATCCAGCCGCTCGCGCAGTGGCGGCACGACGACGCGGATGACGTCCAGCCGGTAGTAAAGATCCTGGCGAAAGCGCCCCGCCAGCACCTCGCCGGCCAGGTCCTTGTGCGTGGCGCTGAGCAGGCGCACGTTGACCGGCATCTCGGCCACCGCGCCCAGCGGGCGCACGGCGCGCTCTTGCACCACACGCAGCAACTTGCTCTGCATGGCCAGCGGCAGATCGCCGATCTCGTCGAGGAACAGCGTGCCGCCATGCGCCGCCTGGAAGAAGCCCTCTCGGTCATCCGCCGCGCCGGTGAAGGCGCCCTTGCGGTAGCCGAAGAACTCGGCCTCCAGCAGATGCTCAGGGATGGCGCCGCAGTTGACGGCGACAAAGGACATCGCCGCGCGCGGCGAGACCTCGTGGATGGCCCGCGCGACCAGCTCCTTGCCGGTGCCCGACTCGCCATGCACCAGCACCGGGGCCATGCTGCGCGCCAGCTTGTCGATCAGCGCACGCAGCTGCTGCATACCGGCCGAGTCGCCGGCCATGCGCGCCAGCGCGCTGCTGTTCGGGACACCCGCACCGCGCTCGCGCCGGCGCGGCACGGCAGCCGGCCCGTCGGCGGCGGGCAGCCGCCCGAGTGCCGAGGCGACCACGCCGCGGAACTGCCGCAGGTCCACCGGCTTGGTCAGGTAGTCATACGCGCCGGCCTTCAGCGCCTCGACTGCGCTCTGTGCCGAGCCGTAGGCGGTGACGACGATCGCGCGCTCGGTGCGTCCTGCCGCCTCGAGCCGGCGCAGCAGATCCAGCCCGCTGCCGTCGGGCAGGCGCATATCGGTGATCAGCAGCGCATAGCGCTGCTCCTCCAGCCTGGCCCAGGCTTCGGCCAGCGTGCCTGCGCTGTCGACCTCATAACCCTCGCGCAGCAGCGCCAGCTCGTACAGCGTCAGCAGGTCGGGCTCGTCGTCGACGACCAGCAAGCGGGGGTTCGGGGGCGCAACGTTCACGTGCGGGGCGGACCAGGTTCGGCGACGCGGCGGATGATGACCAGGAACTCGTTGCGCAGCCGCTCGGCGCCCGGGCGCGGGTGGTACTCGATGCTGGCACCATAACGCTCGCACAGCTCGCGGCAAATGTACAGACCGAGTCCGGAGCCTCGGCTGCGCGTGGAGAAGAAGGGCTCGAAGAGGTGGCGCTCGACCTCGGGAGCGATCGGCCCGCCGTCGCTGAACACCGACAGCAGCGCGCGCTGCTCGTCCTGCGCGGCCAGCCGCACGAAGATCGCGCCGCGCTCGTGGCTGGCGTGGCGGCCGGCGTTGTCCAGCAGGTTGACCAGCACGCGGCGCAGGTGCTCGGGGTCGAACCACACGGGCAGCGCCATCGCGGGCAGCTCGGTGCGCAGCCGACTGTCGGGCCCGTGGTCGATGCCGGCGGTGCCCGCCCAGGCCTCGACCGCGGAAGTCACCTCACCCACCGCGTCGAACGCATGCGGCTCGGGCAATGCGCCGGGGGCGAGTTCGGTCACGTCGTCGACGATGCGCTTGAGCCGCTCGGCGTTCTCGCCGACGATGCGCGCCAGCCGCTGCTGCGCGGGCAGCAGGGTGTCCTCGAGCAGCAGCGCGTTGGCCTGCGTGATGGCAGCCAGCGGGTTGCGGATCTCGTGCGCGATACCGGCCGAGACCCGGCCCATCGCCGCCAGCTTCTCTTGCCGCAGTCGCGCCAGCGCGGTGCGCACGTCCTCCAGCAAGAGCACGCAAAGGGTCTCGGTCGCGCCGGCCGCCGCATCGGCACTGTTGCTGCTGCCGCGCGTGAAGCGTACGCGCACGCGCACGGTGCGCACGTAACCTTCTTCGAAGACCAGCGACAGTTCACGGCCGGCCTCGGGCCAGCGGTCTTCGGCCAGTGCCTGCGTCACCGCACGCGCCAGGGGTTCCCAGGCGGTGCGCGAATCGAGGTCGAACGGCGCCGGTGGCGCCAGCCCCTGCGCCACCAGCAGCGAACGCGCCGCAGGGTTGGCCGCGCGCACGCGCAGCCGCGGGTCGACCACCAGCAGGCCGTCGGCCAGCTCCTGGATCACCAGCCGGTTCAGCTGCGCTTGCTGGCGCGCCAGCTCGAGGCTCTCGCGCGCGGCAGTCTCCTCGCGAACCAGCCGCAGCGCCAGTTCACCGGCCACCAGCGCGATGGCAAACAGCCCGATACCGCCCAGCCCGGCGCGCGCCATCGGCAGCGCCGGATCGGCCGCGTCGTGCACCTGCAGCCAAGCCAGCACCAGCAGCAACAGCGCCACCGCGGAGGTGGTGGCGAGTGCGACCCGTCGCGCCGTCAGTACGCCGGCCATCAGGACCGGCAGCACCAGCAGCGCGGCGAAGTTGAAGCCGGTTTCCGACTCCATCGCCTGCAGCGTGCCGAAGGCAAGCAGGTCCACACCGATCGTCGCCAGCCACTGGCGCACGCTGAGCGTGTGCGCCGGCGCCGCGCCGGCCGATGCCGTTCGGCTCGGCAGCAGCCACAGCACGATCGCCTGCAGCGCGTAAGCCAGCACCACCGCCAGCACGAAGAGCGAGGGCCTCAGGCCGGTCAGGCTGACGACCAGCTGGGCCAGCACCAGCGCCACGCCGACGGCAGCGCGGGCTGCCGCGTAGCTGCGCAGAACACGCTCGAGAGCACGGCCTGCGCCGCCGGCTGGCACGGGCACCGGACGCGGACCTTCTTCAAGCCGCGAGTCGGCCAGCGCGCCCAGCGCGTCGAACCACGACGGCGACGCGCTGCCCTTGACCTCGCTGCGGCGATCGGCGCGCCGACGATCGTCCTTGCGCCGGTCACCGGTGGGGCGGTCGCTGCCACCGGCCTGGCCAGCGTCCGGCTCAGCGGCGGCCGCCGTCTCGCGGGTTCGCCGCTCGCCGTTCAATGCGGCCCGGCAGTGCGGTGGTCTTCGCTGCAGTACGCGCGCTGGGCCGGGTCGAGCAGCGCGTCGGACGCTGGCAGGTGAACACCGCAGTGCGCGCAGCTGAGCATGTCGGCCGGGCGTCCTTGAGGCGGCGTGGCGCGCGAAGGCGGGCTCGCAGGGGCGCCGTCGTTGCCGCCCCGACGGCGGCCGAAGATGAGCCACCCGACCACCACCACCACCACCAGCACCAGCAGCCACTTGATCATCGCGTCACGGCGCAGGCCGCCCCAGCATCACTTCGAAGACGAAACGCGAGCCGACATAGGCCAGCAACAGCAACAGGGCGCCGGCATAGAGCCAGACGGTGGCCTGTCGGCCGCGCCAGCCCCGGCGCCAGCGACCCAACAGCAACAAGGCAAAGACCAGCCAGCCGAGCAGCGAGAACACGGTCTTGTGTTCCCAGCGCCAACGCTCGGTGGTCGCCACCCCCAGCAGCAAGGCAGCCGAAAGCACCACGAAGCCCAGCTGCACGATGCGGAAGGTCAAGCGCTCGAGTTGCAGCAACGGCACGCCCGGCATCAGCGAGCTGCCGCGGCGCTGGCGCAGGCGGCGCTCGGCCGCATCGAGCATCAGTGCATGCAGTACCGCCGCACCGAACAGCCCGTAGGACGCGATGCCGAGCACGAAGTGCAGCGGCGCCCAGGGTGAACTGACCGGCCGCACCTCGCCCGGGAAGACCGCGGCGAGCAGCACCGCCAGCGCGCCCACGGTGGCCAGCGTGCGACGCACTGGCGGCAACGGCAGCAGCCGGCTCTCCAGCCCGTGCACCAGCAGCACCAGGTAGACGGTGAGTGAGAGCACCGGCCCGAAGCCCAGTCGTGCGCCAGTCTCACTGCTGCCGAAGCCGCCGATGTCCAGCACCAGCAACAGCAGGTGCGCGGCCCCCGCCAGGCCCAGCGCCATGCCGGCCACCCGCGGGCGGCCGGTCGGCGCCAGCGCCGCCACCGCATAGGCCAGCATGGCCAGCGCGACCAGCGGCCAGGGCACGACAAACCCCGTGTCGGGCAAACCCCCCGTCGATAGAATCATTGCGTCAGTGTACTTTCGCAGGCTGCGCAGTCGGCCTGCCGCAACCATGGCCTCGACGCTTTCCGATCGCCTGCAGCGCCTGGTCAAGACCATGCGCGGGCAGGCCCGCATCACCGAAAGCAATGTGCAGGAAATGCTGCGCGAGGTGCGCATGGCGCTGCTCGAGGCCGACGTGGCGTTGTCGGTGGTGCGCGACTTCATCGCCCGCGTCAAGGACAAGGCGCTGGGGCAGGAGGTGGCGGGCTCGCTGACGCCCGGGCAGGCGCTGGTCGCGCTGGTGCATCGTGAACTGGCCGCCACGATGGGCGAGGGCGTCGCTGACTTGAACCTGGCCGCGCAGCCGCCGGCGGTGATCCTGATGGCCGGCCTGCAGGGCGCGGGCAAGACCACCACCACGGCCAAGCTGGCGCGCCACCTGATCGAGAAGCGCAAGAAGAAGGTGCTGACGGTCAGCGCCGACGTCTACCGCCCGGCAGCCATCGAGCAGCTGAAGACCGTCACCGCGCAGGCCGGTGCGCAGTGGTTCCCGTCCGACGCCGGGCAGCGACCGCGCGAGATTGCGCTGGCTGCGCTCGACTACGCCAGGCGCCACTACTTCGACGTGCTGCTGGTCGACACCGCCGGCCGGCTGGCGATCGACGACGCCATGATGGCCGAGATCAGCGAGCTGCATGCCGTGCTCAACCCGGTGGAGACGCTGTTCGTCGTCGACGCGATGCAGGGCCAGGACGCGGTGAACACCGCCAAGGCCTTTCGCGAGGCGCTGCCGCTGACCGGCGTGGTGCTGACCAAGCTCGACGGCGATTCGCGCGGCGGCGCCGCGATGTCGGTGCGCCAGATCACCGGCGCGCCGATCAAGTTTGCCGGCACCTCGGAAAAGATTGACGGACTGGAGGTCTTCGACGCCGAGCGCCATGCCGGTCGCGTGCTGGGCATGGGCGACATCCTCGCGCTGGTCGAAGAGGTGCAGAAGGGCGTCGACCTCGACTCGGCGCGCAAGCTGGCCGACAAGGTGAAGTCGGGCGGCGGCTTCGACCTCGAGGACTTCCGCGACCAGATCACGCAGATGAAGAAGATGGGCGGGCTGTCAGGGCTGGTCGACAAGTTGCCCGGCCAGCTGGGCGCGAGGGCGGCTCAGGTGGACATGGGGCGTGCCGAGCGCGACGTGCGCCGCATGGAAGGCATCCTGTGCTCGATGACGCCGCTCGAGCGGCGTAAGCCCGAACTGCTCAAGGCCAGCCGCAAGCGCCGCATCGCGCTGGGCGCAGGCGTTCAGGTGCAGGAAGTGAACCGCCTGCTCAACCAGTTCGAGCAGATGCAGGGCATGATGAAGAAGATGAAGGGCGGCGGCCTGATGAAGATGATGCGCCGCATGGGTGGTGCCGGCGGCCCGGGCGGCGGTTTTCCCGGCCTGCCCCGCTGATCTGCACGCGCAGGCCGGCTGCGTCAAGTCTTTCACGAAGTCTCGCGCGCCGGGCGCGCAAGGACACCTCCGGATACGCCTGTGTCGTGCCTGGTGTTGAGTTGGATGGCTCGCGCGCCGTAATCTGGTGCATCGCCAGCCCAATGCAGACGCCCACCCCATGGACTTCACCGAACCGATGGCCCGCGCGGCGCTCGCCACCGCGGCACTGATGCTGCTGACGCTGCTGTGGGTGCGTCAACGAGGCCCGCGTGGCGGCGGCGCACGGTCCGATGCGCCGGACACCGTGGCCGCATGGCCGCCCACGGCGGTGCGCGTGCTGACCATCGGCGAGCGCTCGGCCTACGAACTGCTGCGCCGCTCGTTGCCGGGCTTTGTCGTGCTGGCGCAGGTGCCGCTGGCGCGCTTCCTTCGCGTGCCTACGCGCCACTCTTACGGTGAGTGGCTGCACCGCGTGGGCCGACTGAACGCCGACCTGGTGCTGTGCGACGCCGGCTCGCGCGTGCTGGCCGTGATCGACGTCCGCGCCGAGCAGGAAAGTGAGCGCAGCCGCCAGCGCCATGAACGCATGGCCCGGGTGCTCAAGGCTGCCGGGATCGCCGTCTACGTCTGGCGCGAGGACGATCTGCCCAGCATCGCGCAACTGCGCGCGCTGTTCGGCGCCATGCTCGGTGAATCGGCACGCAAGGCCGCCGAGATTTCGCGGCCGATGCCGCTGATCCCTGTGGCCGAGATCGAAGAGGTGCTGGCCGCCCGCGACGCCGAGTTCGACCAGGCCGCCGAGCCCGTGCCCTCGGCCTTCATGGACGACATGGAGCCGACGCTGGCGCGGCGCTGATTCGCGCGCCGCGGCGCGCGGCCGCTCAGTCGAGCAGCGCGCGCGCGAACTCCCGCGCGTCGAAGGTCTGCAGGTCTTCGAGCTTCTCGCCGATGCCGATGAAGTAGACCGGCACATCGCGTCCGTTCTCGGCCCCCCAGCGCGCAATCGCCGCCAGCACGCCGCCCTTGGCGGTGCCGTCGAGCTTGGTCACCACCAGCCCGGTCAGGCCCAGCGCGGCGTCGAAGGCCTTGACCTGCGCCAGCGCGTTCTGCCCGGTGTTGCCATCGACTACCAGCAGCACCTCGTGCGGCGCGCCGGGCATCGCCTTGCCGATGGTGCGCTGGATCTTCTTGAGCTCTTCCATCAGGTGCAGCTGCGTCGGCAGCCGGCCGGCGGTGTCTGCGATGACCACGTCGCAGCCGCGCGCCCTGCCGGCCGTCACCGCATCGAAGCTGACCGCCGCAGGGTCGCCGCCCTCCTGGCTGACGATCTCCACGCGGTTGCGATCGGCCCAGGCCGCAAGCTGCTCACGCGCGGCGGCGCGAAAGGTATCGGCCGCGGCCAGCAGCACCTTGTGGCGGCCATCGGCGAGGTGGTGCGTCAGCTTGCCGACGGTCGTCGTCTTGCCGGCGCCGTTGACCCCGGTGACCATGATCACCGTCGGCGATTGCGCACCCACCACCAGCGGCTTTTGCAGCCGCAGCAGCAGCTCGGCCACGACATCGGCCAGCAGCGCCTTCACGGCCGCCGGCTCGGTGGCCTTGCTGTCCTTGACGCGTCGCTTGAGATCCTGCAGCAGCCACGCTGTCGCAGCCACGCCGGTATCGGCCATCAGCAGCGCGGACTCCAGGTCCTCGTACAGCGCGTCGTCGATGCGCGTGCCGGTGAACACCTGGGCGATGCCCGATCCGGTCTTGCGCAGGCCCTGGCGCAGGCGTTCGAACCACTTGCCGCGCGGCGCGGCAGCGCTTTCCGAGGACGCCTCAGGCACGGCCGGTGCCAAGGCTGCGCTTGGCGCAGGCACGGCCGAATCGGCCTTCTTCCTGAAGAAACTGAACATGCGGTGGGATTTCCAGGCGCTCGGGGTGGGCCGCTATAATTACGGGTTCGGGCGCTTTAGCTCAGCTGGTTAGAGCGACGGAATCATAATCCGCAGGTCCGGGGTTCAAATCCCTGAAGCGCCACCACAAATGAGAGCCCCTGCACGACACGCGCCTGCAGGGGCTTCTTTCTTTTCAGGGCCTGCGCGCAGGTGGGCTCTCGTAGCCGGGCGCTGGGCCACGGCGCCGCCGCTACACTGTGCTGCTTCGTTCGCACAGCCCCTGGCTCCACACCATGAATCGCTGTGATCTCTTTCGGCCGTCGCGCCGAAAAGCCGTCGGCAGGCTGGCGCTTTTTGCATTGCCCGCACTGCTTGCCCTGCCGGCAGCCGCGCAGATGCCGCGCAACTTTCCCGCGCAGGCGCTGCGCGGTGAGTTGCAGGTGCTGCAGCCGCCCGAGGTGCTGCTCAACGGGCGCCCGGCCCGGTTGGCGCCCGGCGCGCGCATCCGCGGCGAACGCAACCTGATGCTGTTGTCCGGCGCGCTCGCCGGCCAGGCCCGCCAGACGGTGAACTACACGGTGGATGGCCAGGGCCTGCTGATGGAGGTCTGGCTGCTCAGCGCCGATGAGCGCGCCCGCCGCCCGTGGCCGGTTACCGCCGAAGAAGCCCGGCGCCTGCAGTTCGATCCCGTGGCACAGACCTGGAGCCGACCATGACGCAGAGCACGACAAAGAAGGTCTTCATCCGCACCTTCGGCTGCCAGATGAACGACTACGACTCGGACAAGATGGCCGACGTGCTGGGCGCGGCGCAGGGCTACGAGAGCACGGACGACCCCGAGGCCGCCGACCTGATCCTGTTCAACACCTGTTCGGTGCGCGAGAAGGCGCAGGAAAAAGTCTTCAGCGACCTCGGCCGCGTCAAGCATCTGAAGAAGAAGGGCGTGCTGATCGGCGTCGGCGGCTGCGTCGCCAGCCAGGAGGGCGCGGCCATCGTCGAGCGCGCGCCTTACGTCGACCTGGTCTTCGGCCCGCAGACCCTGCACCGGCTGCCGCAGATGATCGACGCGCGCCGCGCCAGCGGCCGCCCGCAAGTGGACATCAGCTTCCCCGAGATCGAGAAGTTCGATCACTTGCCGCCGGCGCGCACCGAGGGCGCCAGCGCCTTCGTCTCGATCATGGAAGGCTGCAGCAAGTACTGCAGCTACTGCGTGGTGCCCTACACGCGCGGCGAAGAGGTCAGCCGGCCGCTGGACGACGTGCTGGCCGAAGTGGCGGGGCTCACCGCGCAGGGCGTCAAGGAGGTCACGCTGCTGGGGCAGAACGTCAACGCGTGGCGCGGCGCGATGGGCCAGACGGCCGAGATCGCCGACTTCGCGCTGCTGCTCGAGTGTGTGGCCGCGATTCCCGGCGTGGCGCGCATCCGCTATACCACCAGCCACCCGAACGAGTTCACGCCTCGGCTGATCGAGGCCTACCGCCGCATCCCGCAACTGGTGAACCATCTGCACCTGCCGGTGCAGCATGGCAGCGACCGCATCCTGATGGCGATGAAACGCGGCTACACGGCGATGGAATACAAGAGCACCGTGCGCCGGTTGCGTGAGGTGCGGCCCGAACTCAGCTTGTCAAGCGACTTCATCGTCGGCTTCCCCGGCGAGACCGAGGACGACTTCGCCCGCCTGATGAAGCTGATCGAGGACACCGGCTTCGACTCGTCGTTCAGCTTCATCTTCAGCCCGCGCCCGGGCACGCCGGCCGCCAATCTGGCCGACGACACACCGCCTGCCGTGAAGCTCGAGCGGCTGCAACGGCTGCAAGCGCGCATCGAAGCCCAGGCCCGCCAGATCAGCGCGCGCCGCGTAGGCACGGTGCAGCGCATCCTGGTCGAAGGCCGCTCGAAGAAGAGCGCGGCTGAACTGATGGGGCGCACCCAGTGCAACCGCATCGTCAACTTCGACGGCGGACCGCATTCGGCGCGGCTGGTCGGCCAGATGATCGAGGTGCGCATCACCGAAGCCTTCCCCCACTCGCTGCGCGGCCGCGTCGAGGGCGCCAGTGCCGACGACTTCTCGCTCAGCGCCGCCCCGGCCCAAAGCCCAGCCACCACAGCGTGAGCGCCACCGCCACCACCATTGCCGAGTACGTGGCCATGCGGCCGTCGCGCCCCGTGATCACCACCCCGGCCAGCAACACCAGTGACGCGGCGAGCACGCTGCCCGCGGCCAGCCGCTGCCAGCGCACACCGGCCAGTTCACGCCGGAACACCAGCTTGGCCAGCGCCGCGGCGAGCACCCCGATGCCGAATGCCGGCAGACCGAGGTTCAGCAGGTGCCATAGGGCATCCAGCGGGCCCATGCTGCTGCGCCGGCCTAGCGGGGTGGGCTGTTCTGACGGTCTTGACGGCCGTCAATTCGGGGATGACCCCGGTGTACTGACACGCTCATTCCACGCTCCTATGTGTTCCGCAAATCTTACAATCGTGCCGTGAGTGTCATTGCGCTCGGCCTCAACCACACCACCGCGCCGCTCGATCTGCGCGGTCGGTTGTCTTTTTCGCCCGAGCAACTGACCCCTGCGCTGCGCGCGCTGGCTGAGCGCCTGCAGCCGGCCGCACCCGAGACGGCCATCGTCTCCACCTGCAACCGCACCGAGCTCTACGTGGCGGCCAGCGGCGCGCCAATCTCCGAGTTGGTGCGCCCGGCGGTGGACTGGCTGGCGCAGCATGGCGGCGTGGCCGGCGGGCAGCTGCAGCACCACACCTACGTGCGCGAGGACAGCGACGCCGCGCGCCACGCTTTCCGCGTCGCCGCCGGGCTCGATTCGATGGTGCTCGGCGAGCCGCAGATCCTGGGCCAGATGAAGCAGGCGGTGCGGCAGGCCAACGACGCCGGCACGCTGGGCACCACGCTGCACCAGCTGTTCCAGCGCTCGTTTTCGGTGGCCAAGGAAGTGCGCACCTCGACCGAGATCGGCGCGCACTCGATCAGCATGGCGGCCGCCTCGGTGCGGCTGGCCGGGCAGCTGTTCGAGGACCTGCGCGACATCCGCGTGCTCTTCGTCGGCGCTGGCGAGATGATCGAACTGATGGCCACGCACTTTGCCGCGCGTTCGCCCAAGTCGATGGCAGTCGCCAACCGCACGCTCGACCGCGGCGAGAAGCTGGCCCACCGCTTCGGCGCGCAGGCGCTGCGCCTTGCCGACCTGCCCAACCGGCTGCACGAGTTCGACGCCGTCATCTCGTGCACTGCCAGCACGCTGCCGATCATCGGGCTGGGCGCCGTCGAAAGCGCGCTGAAGGCACGGCGCCGGCGGCCGATCTTCATGGTCGATCTGGCCGTGCCGCGCGATATCGAACCTGAAGTCGGCGAGCTCAACGACATCTATCTCTACACGGTGGATGACCTGACCACCCTGGTGCAGACCGGCGGCGAGAAGCGGCAGGCCGCAGTGCAGCAGGCCGAGGCGATCATCGACGCCGGCGTGCAGAGCTTCGAGCATTGGCTGGACCAGCGCGCCGCGGTGCCGCTGATCCAGGCGCTGAACCGCCAGGCCGACGACTGGGCCGCCGTCGAACTGCAGCGCGCGCGCCGCCTGCTGGCACGCGGCGAGCCCGTAGACGAGGTGCTGGAAGCACTCACCCGCGGCCTGACGCACAAGATGCTGCACGGCACGATGGCCGAACTGCACGCCGCCGAAGGCAGCGAACGCGAGCATCTGGCGGGCACCGTCTCTCGGCTGTTCCTGCGCCAGGGCGCGCGCACGCACTCGTCTACGCACTCGCCCGCGCGCAACCACCCGCCTCAGGGCACCGAACCCTAGCGACGCGGCGCGCCGGCGCCAGCACGCCTGGGCGTGCACCCTGGCGCCATCACGCGGCAGCTTGGCCTCCCTGTCTGCCTCCCGGCACACCATGAACGACACCCTGCGCCAGCAGTTCGAACGCCTGGCTCTGCGTCTGGCCGAACTCGACCACACTCTTTCCGATGCGGAGGTGATGGCCGACCATTTGCGCTGGCGGCTGCTCTCGCGCGAGCAGGCCGAGGTGAACGCAGTGGTGCAGCGTTACCGCCGGCATCGCCAGCGCGAGGCCGACCTGGCCAGCGCACGCGAGATGCTGGGCGACCCCGAGATGGCGGAACTGGCGCACCTCGAGATCGCAGAGGCCGAGGCCGACATGACGCGGCTGCAGGCCGAGCTGCGCCTGTTGTTGGTGCCCAAGGACCCCGAGGACACGCGCAATGCCTTCGTCGAGATCCGCGCCGGCACTGGCGGTGACGAGTCGGCTCTCTTCGCCGGCGACCTTGCGCGCATGTACCTGCGCTGGTGCGAGCGCCAGCACTGGCGCGTCGAGGTGCTGAGCGAAAGCACGGCCGAGATCGGCGGCTTCAAAGAGCTGGTGCTGCGCATCGAAGGTGCCGGCGTGTATGGCCGCCTGCGCTTCGAGTCCGGCGGCCACCGCGTGCAACGCGTGCCGGCCACAGAGGCCCAGGGCCGCATCCACACCAGCGCCTGCACGGTGGCCGTGATGCCAGAGCCCGACGAGGCCGAAGAAGTGACGCTGAACCCGGCCGAGCTGCGCATCGACACCTTCCGCGCCAGCGGCGCCGGCGGCCAGCACGTCAACAAGACCGACAGCGCGATCCGCATCACCCACCTGCCCAGCGGCATCGTCGCCGAGTGCCAGGACGACCGCAGCCAGCACCGCAACAAGGCCAAGGCGATGGCCGTGCTGGTGGCGCGGCTGCGCGACAAGGAGCGCAGCGAGCGTGCCGCCAAGGAGGCCGCCACGCGCAAGGCGCTGGTCGGCAGCGGCGACCGCAGCGACCGCATCCGCACCTACAACTTCCCGCAGGGCCGCGTGACGGACCACCGCATCAACCTGACGCTGTACCGCCTGGGCGCGGTGATGGACGGCGACCTCGACGAGCTGGTGCAGGCCCTGCAGGCCGCGCGCGCGGAGCAGCAGCTGGCCCTGCTGGAGGCTGGCGGGGGCCTGCCATGAACGGGCCCGACAGCGACAACCTGCCCACCGTGGCCCAGGCGCTGCAGCACGCGCGCGCCGCCGGGCTGGAGCGGCTGGACGCGCAGCGCCTGCTGGCGCGCCAGTTGCGCTGCCGGCGCGAATGGCTGATCGCGCACGACGACGCGCTGCTCGCCGCCGCTGACCAGCAGGCCTTCGACGCCTCCGTGCAGCAGCGCGCCGCAGGTGTGCCGCTGGCCTATCTGCTGGGCGAGCGCGAGTTCCACGGGCTGGCGCTGCATGTCGGCCCCAGCGTGCTGGTGCCACGGCCCGAGACCGAGGGCCTGGTCGACTGGGCGCTTGAACGGCTGGCCGCGTCGGCGGATGGCCCAGCCCCCACCATCGCCGACTTGGGCACCGGCAGCGGCGCCATCGCCATCGCACTGGCGGTGGCGTTGGCACGCCAGGGCACATCGGCCCGGATCTGCGCCAGCGACTTAAGCCCGCAGGCGCTGCAGGTGGCGCGACAGAACGCGGTGCGCCACGCGGTGGAGATCGAGTTCGTCAGCGGCCGCTGGTGGCAGCCGCTGGCCGGACGCCGCTTCGATCTGGTCGTCGCCAACCCGCCCTACATTGCCGCCGACGACCCGCATCTGCCGGCGCTGTCGCATGAGCCGCTGCTGGCGCTGAGCCCGGGCGGCGACGGCCTGGACGCCCTGCGCGAGATTGCCCAGGGCGCGCTGGCCCACCTGAAGCCCGGCGGCGCCCTGCTGCTCGAACATGGCTTCGACCAAGGCGCGGCCGTTCGCGGACTGCTGGCCGCGGCCGGACTGATGCCACTGGGCACGCGCACCGACCTGGCCGGGCTGGATCGCTGCAGCGGCGGCCGCGCATCGGGCTCGGCCGCGATGCCGCAGAATCCGGGCTGATCAAACCTCGTCCCAGGAAGCCACCATGTCCGACGTGCATCAAACCATCGACCACATCGTCAAGTCCAACGACGTCGTGCTCTTCATGAAGGGCACGGCACAGTTCCCGATGTGCGGCTTCTCCGGCCGCGCAATCCAGATCCTGAAGGCCTGCGGTGTGGACCGCATCGAGACCGTGAATGTGCTGGAGGACCAGGACATTCGCCAGGGCATCAAGGAGTACGCCAACTGGCCGACCATCCCGCAGCTGTACGTGAGCGGCGAGTTCGTCGGCGGCTCGGACATCATGAACGAGATGTACGAGTCGGGCGAGCTGCAGCAGGTGCTCGCAGCGCGCGCTTGACCAGCATGGAACGGCTGGCAACGTGACGCGCCGCCTCGTCGTCGGCATCACCGGCGCCACCGGCGCGGTGTACGGGCTGCGGCTGTTGCAGCGCGCGCGCGCGCTGGGCGCAGAGACGCATCTGGTGGTCACCCCCGCCGGCGTGCTGAACGTGCACCATGAACTGAGCCTGAGCCGCCCGCAGCTGGAGGCCGAGGCCGACTGCGCCTACGCGCACGGCGATGTCGGCGCCTGCCTGGCCAGCGGCAGCTTCGACACCGCAGCGATGATCGTCGCGCCCTGCTCGATGAAGACGCTGGCGGCGATCGCGCACGGCTTTGCGGACAACCTGCTCAGCCGCGCCGCCGACGTGACGCTGAAGGAACGGCGGCGGCTCTTGCTGATGGTGCGCGAGACGCCCTTCAACCTGGCCCACCTACGCAACATGACGGCCGTGACCGAGATGGGCGGCATCATCTTTCCGCCGCTGCCGGCCTTCTATCACCGGCCGGCAAGCATCGCCGAACTGGTCGACGACGGCGTCGAGCGCGTGCTCGCGCTGGCCGGTATCACCGGGGCAGCGCCGCGCGCCTGGACCGGGCTTTAGCGGGCTTTAGCGGGATTTAGCGGGCTTGGCGCCTGAGGCGCCAAAGGCCAGATCACGCGCCCTCGACCTCCCAGCGTCGCCGGGCACCGAACACCAGGTCCGGGTACTCGGCCTTGCCGCGGCTGCCGTTGTAGCGGCCCAGCGCCAGGAACAGGTCGCCGCGCTCGATGTCCAGATAGTGGCGCAGGATCACGCAGCCGAAGCGCAGGTTGGTCTGCATGTGGAACAGCCGGCTGGCTTCGCCGTCGCCGATCACGCGGGCCCAGAAGGGCATCACCTGCATGTAGCCACGAGCCCCGGCGCTGCTGATGGCGTACTTGCGAAAGGCGCTTTCCACCTGGATCAGGCCCAGCACCAGCGAAGTCTCGAGCCCGGCGCGCCGGCTCTCGTACCAGACGGCCTCGAGGAACTCGACGCGCGTGCGGTGCTCGGTCTTGCGCGACTTCAGGCGTTCGCTGGTGGCGGCCAGCCAGCGCAGGTAGCGCAGGCGCGACTCGACGTCCGCGAAGCTAGGCCGCGGCGGCGCCTCACCGGCCACCGCCGACGCCAGCGCACCACGCACCGAATCGGCCAGCGGTTCCTCGCGCTGCGCGCCTGCGTGCACCGGCGCGGGCAGCAGCCCGACCCATGGCCAGGCACCGAGCGCGGCCAGCAGCGCGCGCCGCCGCCCGCTGGCCAACCCCGTCATGAGGCCAGTCGACCCTTCACGAAGGCCACCGCCTCGGCCAGCGGCACGGCGGTGGCGGCAGCCTCGCGACGGCCCTGCACCTCCACCGTGCCGGCCTTCAGCCCACGATCCGAGATGACGACGCGGTGCGGCACGCCGATCAGTTCCCAATCGGCGAACATCGCACCCGGGCGCTCGCCGCGGTCATCGAGCATCACGTCCACACCCAGAGCCGCCAGTTCGTCGTGAAGACGCACCGCCGCCGTCTGCACCTCGGCGCTGCGGTCGAATCCGATCGGGCACACCACCACCGTAAAGGGCGCGATGGCCTCAGGCCAGACGATGCCCCGCTCGTCGTGCCCCTGCTCGATGGCCGCACCCAGAATCCGCGTGACACCGATGCCGTAGCAGCCCATCTCCATCAGCCTGGGCTTGCCAGTCTCATCGAGGAAAGTGGCGTTCAACGCCTCGCTGTACTTGGTGCCGAGATAAAACACATGCCCCACCTCGATGCCGCGCTGGATCGCGAGCAGCCCCTTGCCGTCGGGCGAAGGATCGCCGGCGACGACGTTGCGGATGTCAGCCACAAGGTCGGGCTCGGGCAGGTCGCGGCCCCAGTTGACGCCGGTGTAGTGGAAGTCCGCCTCGTTGGCGCCGCAGACGAAGTCGGTCAGGCGCGCCACGGTGCGGTCCACCACCACCTTCACCGGCTGGCGCATGTCGATCGGGCCCAGGTAGCCGGGGCGGCAACCGAAGTACTGCTCGATCTCGCCCACTGTCGCGAAGCGAAACCCTGCCTTCAGGCCGGGCAGCTTGCCCGCCTTCACCTCGTTGAGTTCGTGATCGCCGCGCAGCAGCAGCAGCCAGACGGTGCTCTTGACCACGTCGCCGGCATCGTTCTTCTCGTCGGTGGCCAGCACCAGCGACTTCACTGTGCGCGAAAGCGGCAGGCCCAGCAAGTCGGCCACGTCGGCGCAGGTGCTGCGCTCGGGCGTGGCGGTCTTTGCCAGCGGCTGCGTCGGCGTTGTGCGCTCAGGGCCGAGCGGCAGCGCCTCTGCAAGCTCGATGTTGGCCGCGAAGTCGCTGCCAGGACAGTAGACCAGCGCGTCCTCGCCGGTCTCGGCAATCACCTGGAACTCGTGCGAGGCATCGCCGCCGATGGCGCCGGTGTCGGCAGCCACGGCGCGGTACTGCAGCCCGAAGCGGTCGAAGATCGCGCAGTAGGCGTGGTACATCGTGTCGTAGCTCTTCAGCGCGGCCGTGGCGTCGCGGTCGAACGAGTACGCGTCCTTCATCGTGAACTCGCGCGCGCGCATCAGCCCGAAACGCGGACGGCGTTCGTCGCGGAACTTGGTCTGGATGTGGTACAGGTTCTTCGGCAGCTGGCGGTAGCTGCGCAGCTCTTGCCGGGCGATGTCGGTGACGATTTCTTCGCTCGTCGGCTGAACGATGAAGTCGCGCCCGTGACGATCCTTGACGCGCAGCAGTTCGGGGCCGTAGGCCTGGAAACGGCCCGACTCCATCCACAACTCGGCCGGCTGCACCACGGGCATCAACAACTCGACCGCGCCGGCGCGGTTCATCTCTTCACGGATGATGGCCTCGACGCGGCGGATCACCCGCAGGCCCATCGGCATGTAGCTGTAGATGCCCGCGCCGAGCCGCTTGATCATGCCCGCGCGCATCATCAGCCGGTGGCTGATGACCTCTGCATCTGCGGGTGCTTCCTTCTGCGTGCTGACGAGGAACTGGCTGGCTCTCATGGGGCTGGCGGCGATGCGGGAAAGCGAGGGTTCGCACGCCGCACCGACCCGGTGCAATAATGAAATCAATCAAGAAGTGGGGTCGGATTATGCTCGACCGGGACGGCTTCAGGCCCAACGTCGGCATCGTGCTGCTGAACGCGCGCAATCAGGTTTTCTGGGGCAAGCGGCTGCGAACACACTCGTGGCAGTTCCCCCAGGGCGGCATCAAGTACGGTGAATCGCCCGAGCAGGCGATGTTCCGCGAACTGCACGAAGAAGTGGGCTTGCATGCAGAACATGTGCAGATCATCGCCCGCACGCGTGACTGGCTGCGCTATGAAGTGCCCGAGCACTTCATCCGCAAGGATGCGCGCGGGCATTACCGTGGCCAGAAGCAGATCTGGTACCTGTTGCGCCTGCTCGGCCGCGACAGCGACATGAACCTGCGCGCCACCGACCACCCCGAATTCGATGCCTGGCGATGGAACGACTACTGGGTGCCACTCGAGTTGGTGATCGAGTTCAAGCGCGGTGTCTATGAGATGGCGCTGGTCGAGCTCGCGCGCTACCTGCCGCGCGTGGCGCAGCACAACCGATATCTTCGCAGCGGCATGCGCTCGCCGCGGCAGGGCGACGAATTCGAGCCGCGTGAGCCTCACGAATCTCTCGATGGCGAACTCGAACCGCCCGCCGCACCCTCCCCTGCCGGCTGATGCGCGCCCGGTGCGCTACAGCAGCACCAGGTTGTCGCGGTGGATCATTTCGGGTTCGTTGGCATAGCCCAGCAGACTGGCGATCTGCGCCGAGGGTTTGCGCGAGATCAGGCGTGCCTCGGGCGCCGCGTAGTTGGCCAGGCCGCGCGCCATCTCACTACCGTCGGGCCCGCGCACCGCAATCACGTCGCCGCGCACGAAGTCGCCGTGCACTTCGGTGATGCCGATCGGCAGCAGGCTCTTGCCACCGTCGCGCAGCTTGGCCAACGCGCCGGCGTCGACCACCACAGCCCCACGCAATTGCAGGTGATCGAGCATCCATTGCTTGCGCGCCGCCAGCTTGGGTGTGGCAGCCACCAGCGCGGTGCCGATGGCCTCGCCGGCAGCCAGGCGCAGCAACACATCGGCCTCACGGCCCCAGGCAATGACGGTGTGCGCGCCACTGCGCGCCGCGCGCTTGGCCGCCAGCACCTTGGTGATCATGCCGCCGCTCCCGATGCTGCTGCCGGCGCTGCCGGCCATCTGCTCGAGCGCCGCATCGCCCGCGGTGGCCTGGTCGATGAAGCGTGCTTGCGGGTCGCGTCGCGGGTCGGCCGAATAGAGGCCACGCTGATCGGTCAGGATGACCAGTACGTCAGCGTCCACCAGGTTGGCCACCAGCGCACCGAGCGTGTCGTTGTCGCCAAAGCGGATCTCGTCGTTGACCACCGTGTCGTTCTCGTTGATGACCGGGATCACCTTCAAAGACAGCAGCGTCAGCAGCGTCGAGCGTGCGTTCAGGTAGCGCTCACGGTCGGCCAGGTCGGCGTGCGTCAACAGCACCTGCGCACTGGCCAGCCCATGCGCACGCAACTGGGTCTCGTACATCTGCGCCAAGCCCATCTGGCCCACCGCAGCGGCCGCCTGCAACTCATGCAGCCGGCTCGGGCGGGTGGCCCAGCCCAGTCGCTTCATGCCCTCGGCGATGGCACCGCTGGAGACCATCAAAAGTTCGCGGCCCTCGCGCGCCAGCGTGGCCAACTGACGCGACCAGTTGGCGATCGCATCGGCGTCGATGCCGCGTCCCTCGTTGGTGACCAGGCTCGAGCCGACCTTGACGACGATGCGCTGCGCCGCCTTCAGCACCGCAGACGTCGTGGCGGCCGTCGTACCCGCCATCACGCGCCCTCGGCCGGCGCGTCGAATCGGAGGTCGGGTGCGGGTGCGATCTTGCGCGCCGCCGCCACTTCGCCGTAGGCCGCACGCAGCAGAGGCTCGAGGCCCTCGCGCGCCAGCGCTGAGACGGCGAAAACCGGACCTTTCCAGCGCAGACGCCGCACGAAATCACTGACCCGCGCCGCGCGCTCGTCGGGCTGCAGCATGTCGATCTTGTTGAGCACCAGCCAGCGCGGCTTGGCATGCAAGGCCGGGTCGTACTTCTTCAGCTCGGCGACGATGGCGCGGGCTTGCTTGACCGGATCGACCGCATCGTCGAAGGGCACCAGGTCGACCACGTGAAGCAGCAGCCGGGTGCGCTGCAGGTGGCGCAGGAACTGGTGGCCCAAGCCGGCGCCTTCGGATGCACCCTCGATCAGGCCGGGCACGTCGGCGACGACGAAACTCTGCTCCGGGCCGACGCGCACCACGCCCAGGTTCGGGTGCAGCGTGGTGAAAGGGTACTCGGCGATCTTCGGCCGCGCGTTGGACACCGCGGCGATCAGCGTGCTCTTACCGGCGTTGGGCATGCCGAGCAGGCCGACATCGGCCAGCACACGCAGCTCGAGCCGCAGCTTGAAGGCCTCGCCCGGCCAGCCGGGGGTCTTCTGCCGCGGTGCGCGGTTGGTGCTGGTCTTGTAGTGCAGATTGCCGAAACCGCCGTCGCCGCCCTTGGCCAGGCGCACGCGCTCACCCGACAACAACAACTCGGCCACGCGCTCCCCGGTTTCGAAGTCGGTGGCGATGGTACCCGGGGGCACACGCAGCGCGATGTCGTCGCCGGCAGCGCCGAACTGGTCCGAGCCACGCCCCGGCTCGCCGTTGCGCGCGTCGAAGCGCCGCGTGTAACGGTAGTCGATCAGCGTGTTCAGGTTCTCGTCGGCCACCATCCAGACACTGCCGCCGCGCCCGCCGTCACCGCCGTTGGGGCCGCCGAAGGGGATGAACTTCTCGCGCCTGAAACTCGCGCAGCCGGCACCGCCATGGCCAGCGGAAATGTCGATGGTGGCTTCGTCGACGAACTTCATGAGAGGCAGCTCAGGTCAATGGCAGCGGCAGGCCGAAAACAAGAAGCCCCGGCAGGCCGGGGCTTCGGTGTTAAGGGACGCGGGCCGCTCAGGCGGGCGTGACGAACACCGTCTGGCGGTTCTGCGGACCCTTGATCGCGAAGGACACCGCCCCATCGACCATCGCGAACAGCGTATGGTCGCGCCCCATGCCGACATTGCTGCCGGGATGGAACTTGGTGCCACGCTGGCGAACGATGATCGCGCCGGCCGTCACGGCCTGGCCGCCGAAGACCTTGACGCCCAGCATCTTCGGCTGCGAGTCTCGGCCGTTGCGGGTTGAGCCGCCGCCTTTTTTCTGTGCCATGTCTTGCTCCTCAGGCGCTGACCGCGCCGATCTGCAACTCGGTGTAGTGCTGGCGGTGGCCGCCGTGGCGCTGGTAGTGCTTGCGCCGGCGCATCTTGAAGATGCGCACCTTGTCGTGCCGGCCGTGGGCGACGACCGTGGCGCTGACCGTGGCGCCACTGAGCATCGGCGCGCCTACTTTCAGCTCCGCGCCGCTGCCCACTGCCAGTACCTGATCGATGATGATCTCGGTCCCAACCTCGGCCGGCAGCAGCTCGACCTTGATGCGTTCGCCGACGGCAACCTTGAACTGCTTGCCACCGGTCTTGATGACCGCGTACATGTATGAACCCCTTCGATGGCTTTTCGCTGGCTTTTCGCTGGCTTTTCGATAGCTTGTGACGGCACTTCGGTGGCGAGCCCGGGCGACAACCTGGCACCGCCGTGATGAAGCGCTTCAACGACCCCCGGCACGGACCGTCCGCACGGAGAAAAGCTCGAAAGTATAGCAGCCTGCGACGGCCTCAGGGGGCCGGGCATCGCGGACAAGCGCCATCGACCCGTCGCGGCAGGCCCGCGTTTCCTATAATGCGGGTGCTCGCCCTACGGCAACCCACGTGCTCGACACCCAGACCGCCCCGACGCCCGTCGCTGACGCGACAGAGCTCGCCATGCAGCGCGTCGACGCCGTGATCCGCGAACGCCTGTCGTCGCGCGTCGCGCTGATCGACCAGATTTCGCGCTACATCGTCGGCGCCGGGGGCAAACGAATCCGCCCGCGTCTGGTACTGCTGTTTTCGCAGGCGCTGGGCTTCGAGGGGCCCGAGCGCTACGAGCTGGCGGCGATCGTCGAATTCATCCACACCGCCACGCTGCTGCACGACGACGTGGTCGACGAATCCTCGCTGCGCCGCGGTCTGGCGACGGCCAACGCGGTGTTCGGCAACGCGGCCAGCGTGCTGGTGGGCGACTTCCTCTATTCGCGCGCTTTCCAGATGATGGTCTCCGTCAACCGCATGCGGGTGCTCGAGGTGCTGGCCGACGCCACCAACGTCATCGCCGAGGGCGAGGTGTTGCAACTGATGAACATGCATGACCCTGACCTGCTGGTCGGCGAGTACCTGCGCGTGATTCGCTTCAAGACGGCCAAGTTGTTCGAGGCCAGTGCGCGCCTGGGCGCGGTGCTGGGTGGCGCGGACGCCACACTGGAAGACCGCTGCGCCGACTACGGGCGTTGCCTCGGCACGGCTTTCCAGCTGGTCGACGACCTGCTCGACTACGAAGGCGACAGCGTCGAACTCGGCAAGAACGTCGGCGACGACCTGCGCGAGGGCAAGCCGACGCTGCCGCTGCTTATTGCGATGGCGCGCGGCTCGGAGACCGAACGCCAACTGATGCGCCGTGCGATCGAGCAGGGTGAGGTTGAGCGGCTGGCCGAGATCGTCGCCATCGTGCGCCGCACCGGCGCTCTCGAAGCCACGCGCGAGGCGGCGCAGGATGAGGCGCGGCAAGCTCGCGCGTGCTTGGCCACGTTGCCTGAATCTCCGGCCCGTATGGCTTTGCTAGAATTGTGTATTCGGGCGGTGAGCCGGTCTTCCTGAGGAAGACGGGGCTTCCTTCCCGCCGCCGCGGGCCTTCAGACGATCCGTTCGGACCCATCGGGGTGTAGCTTAGCCTGGTAGAGCGCTACGTTCGGGACGTAGAGGCCGGAGGTTCGAATCCTCTCACCCCGACCAGTTTTCAAACGCGCTCGTCCCGGGACGTAACGTGCGGTGAGCATGACCAAGCGCGTGTACTTCCGCCGTTTACACCTTGCGGTCGATCGGCGATGATCGTCCGGATGCCACCGCCCCGTTTCACTCGCCAAGCCGCGCCATGAGCACGGAGACACTGGCCGAGTCACCGCAGTCATCGCTCTCTGGCGTGGCGCGAGTGCTGGTGCACGCCGGCAAGCTGGGTGCGAAGGCCGCAGAAGAACTCACCAAGTCGGCGCGCGAGCGGCGCGCAAGCTTTGTCTCGACGGTCATTGCCGGCGGCGCGGTCCAGCCTGCCGATCTGGCGCATACGCTGGCCCATGCGCTGGCGTTGCCGCTGCTCGACCTCAACGCGGTGGATGTGCAGAAGCTGCCGCGCAACGTGCTCGATGGCAAGATCGCCAACCAGTACCAGCTGATGGTGCTGGGCAAGCGCGGCAACCGGGTTTTCATCGGCGCCGCCGATCCGACCGACCAGGAAGCGGCCGAGCGCATCAAGTTCGCGACGCAGCTGACGCCCGAGTGGGTGATCGTCGAGTACGACAAGCTGATCAAGCTGCTCGACACGCAAGGCACGAGCGCTGCCGAGGCGCTGGAGTCCATCGCCGGCGGCGATTTCGACTTCGACATCACCGATGAGGACACTGCCGTTGCCGAGAGCGCGGACGTCTCGACCGAGGTCGAAGACGCGCCGGTGGTGCGCTTTCTGCAGAAGATGCTGATCGACGCGATCAACATGCGCGCCTCGGACCTGCATTTCGAGCCCTACGAGTACCACTATCGCGTGCGCTTTCGCATCGACGGCGAACTGCGCGAGATCACCCAGCCGCCGCTGGCGATCAAGGACAAGCTGGCCTCGCGCATCAAGGTCATCAGCCGCATGGACATCGCCGAGAAGCGTGTCCCGCAGGACGGCCGCATGAAGTTGAAGTTCGGCAGCAAGGCGATCGACTTCCGCGTCAGCACGCTGCCCACGCTGTTCGGCGAGAAGGTGGTGATCCGGATCCTCGACCCGTCAAGCGCCAAGGTGGGTATCGAGGCGCTGGGCTACGAGAAGATCGAGAAGGATCGCCTGATGCGGGTGATCCAGCGGCCCTACGGCATGATCCTCGTCACCGGGCCGACGGGCAGTGGCAAGACCGTGTCGCTCTACACCTGCCTGAACATTCTCAACCAGCCGGGCGTCAATATCGCGACCGTCGAGGACCCGGCGGAAATCAACCTGCCGGGCATCAATCAGGTCAACGTGAATGACCGCGCCGGGCTGACCTTCTCGGCGGCACTGAAGTCCTTCTTGCGCCAGGACCCCGACATCATCATGGTCGGCGAGATCCGCGATCTGGAGACCGCCGACATCGCCATCAAGGCCGCCCAGACCGGCCACCTGGTGATGTCCACGCTGCACACGAACGACGCGCCGACCACGCTGACGCGGCTGATGAACATGGGTGTGGCGCCCTTCAACATCGCGGCCAGCGTGCTGCTGATCAGTGCGCAGCGGCTGGCGCGCAGGCTGTGCGAGACCTGCAAGACACCGGCGGAGTACCCGCGTGAAGCCTTGCTCAAGGCGGGGTTCCAGCCCGAGGACCTGGACGGCTGGAAGCCCTTCCGTGCGGTCGGCTGCTCGGCCTGCAACAACGGCTACAAGGGCCGCGTCGGCCTGTACCAGGTGATGCCGATCACCGAGACCATCCAGCGCATCATCCTGTCCGAAGGCACCGCGCTGGACATCGCGGTGCAGGCGCAGAAGGAAGGCGTGCGCGACCTGCGCCAGTCCGGCTTGGTGAAGGTGCGCTCCGGCGTCACCACGCTCGAAGAGATCATCACGGTGACCAACGAATAGCCCTCCCGCCCCGCCCGCCTACTACCTCAGCTACACCACACATCCACCGATGGCCACTGCCGCAGCCGTTTCCTCCAAGAACATCAAGGATGCCCTCTTCGAGTGGGAGGGCCGAGACAAGAACGGCAAGCTCGTGCGCGGCGAGCTGCGCGCCGGCGGCGAAGCGGTGGTCAATGCCAGCCTGCGTCGCCAGGGCATCCTGGTCAGCAAGGTCAAGAAGCGCCGCACCAGCGGCGGCAAGTCGATCAAGCAGAAGGACATCGCCATCTTCACGCGCCAGCTGGCGACGATGATGAAGGCCGGCGTGCCTCTTCTGCAGTCCTTCGACATCGTGGCCCGCGGCAGCACCAACCCGCGCATGACGCGGCTGCTGAACGACATACGTTCCGATGTGGAGACCGGCACCAGCCTGTCGTCGGCCTTTCGCAAGCACCCGCTGCACTTCGACGCGCTGTACTGCAACCTCGTCGAGGCGGGCGAGACGGGCGGCATCCTGGAAGCACTGCTCGATCGCCTGGCGATGTACCAGGAAAAGACGATGGCGATCAAGAGCAAGATCAAGTCGGCGCTGATGTACCCGATCGCGGTGATCATCGTCGCCTTCGTCGTGCTGACGGTGATCATGATCTTCGTCATCCCGGCCTTCAAGGACGTCTTCAAGTCCTTCGGCGGCGAACTGCCCACGCCGACGCTGATCGTGATCGCGCTCAGCGAGTTCTTCGTCGCCTGGTGGTGGGCCATCTTCAGCCTGCTCTTCGGCGGCCTCTATTTCTTCTTCGAGAGCTGGAAGCGCTCGGAGAAGATGCAGATGACGATGGACCGGCTGCTGCTGCGCCTGCCGGTCTTCGGCGACCTCATCAACAAGTCGGTGCTGGCGCGCTGGACGCGCACGCTGTCGACCATGTTCGCCGCCGGCGTGCCGCTGGTCGAGGCGCTCGATTCGGTCGGCGGCGCTTCTGGCAACGCGGTCTACGCACTGGCCACCGAACAGATTCAGCGTGATGTCTCCACCGGCTCGGCGCTGACCACCGCGATGACCACCACCGGTGTCTTCCCGACCATGGTGCTTCAGATGTCGGCCATCGGCGAGGAGTCGGGCGCGCTCGACCACATGCTGGCCAAGGCAGCCGAGTTCTACGAGGACGAGGTGGACGAGATGGTCAAGGGCCTGTCGAGCCTGATGGAGCCTTTCATCATCGTCATCCTGGGCGTGCTGATCGGCGGCATCGTGGTCTCGATGTACCTGCCGATCTTCAAGCTGGGCGCGGTGGTCTAGTGCCGGGCGGTTTCGCGGCAGGGCTGCCGCTGGAGCTGCTGCTCTCGCCCTGGGTGCTGGCTGTAGTGGGGCTGTGCGTGGGCAGCTTCCTCAACGTGGTCGTGCACCGGCTGCCGCTGATGCTCGAGCGCCAGTGGTGGGGCGACGTCGCGGCCCAGGTGAGCGACCAGGACTCTTACCGCCGCGTCTTCGCGGCCAGCGCCCCTCGCGCGCTGGTGGATGCCGGGAGCACGCTGGGCACCGGCCTGCAAGCGCTGGCAGCGCTGACGCTGGCGCGACCGGCTTCGCGCTGCCCGGCCTGCGGCCACAGGATCCGCTGGTTCGAAAACATCCCCGTGGCGTCGTGGTTGTGGCTGAAGGGCCGATGCTCGGCGTGCGGCACCCGCATTGCTGCGCGCTACCCTTTCGTCGAGTTGCTGACCGCAGTGCTGTTCGCCGCCGTGGCCTGGCGCTTCGGGGCGCAGCCGGTGGCGCTGCTGTGGTGTGCGATGGTGGCGGTGCTGCTGGCGCTGACCTTCATCGACTGGGACACCACGGTGCTGCCCGACGCGCTGACTTTGCCGCTGCTATGGGCCGGTCTGGCCGCTGCAGCGCTGGGCTGGACGCTGCCGCTTCCGACCGCTCTGTGGGGCGCAGTGGCGGGCTACGGCTCGCTGTGGTCGGTGTACTGGCTGTTCAAGCTGACCACAGGCAAGGAAGGCATGGGCTTCGGTGACTTCAAGCTGCTGGCCGCGCTGGGCGCCTGGCTGGGCTGGCAGGCCATTCTGCCGATCGTCCTGATGGCCTCGGTGCTGGGTGCCGTGGTGGGCATCGGCATGAAGTTCAGCGGCGCACTGCGCGAGGGCCGCTACGTGCCCTTCGGCCCGTTTTTGGCCGGCGGCGGCATCACGGTGCTGCTGCTCGGGCTGCCGCGGGTGCTGGAGTTCATCGGCTGGGCCTGAGCGTGGGCTTGCGCTCGATCGGGTTGACCGGGGGCATCGGCAGCGGCAAGAGCACCGTCGCCGCGCTGCTGGTGGCACACGGCGCGCATCTGGTCGATACCGACGCCATCGCGCGCGAGATCAGCGCCCCGGGCGGCCTGGCGATCCCGGCCCTCATGGCGGCCTTCGGGCCCGGGGTGCTTGGTGCCGACGGCGCACTCGACCGCGAGCGCATGCGTGCGTTGGCCTTCGGCGATGCCACCGCCAAGACGCGGCTCGAGGCCGTGCTGCACCCGCTGATCGGCGCCGAGGCCGCGCGCCGCGCCGCGCTCGGCGCGGGCCGCACGGTGCTCTTCGACGTGCCGCTGTTGGCCGAAGGCGGTGCACGCTGGCGCCAGCGCGTGCAGCGCGTGTTGGTGATCGATTGCGACGAGGCCACGCAAGTGGCGCGTGTGGTGGCGCGCTCGGGCTGGAGCGCGCGGGCAGCGCAAGCAGTGATCGATCGCCAGGCACCGCGCGCGCAGCGCCGCGCGATCGCCGACGCCGTGATCTTCAATGAGGCGATCACCCGCGAGCAACTGGCCGACGAGGTGCACGCGCTGGCCGCGCTGTGGGAACTCGGTTCTCCCTGAGTGGGCAAACCGATCTGAGCCGCCCGCCGCTATGGAACAATCGACCCGCCCTGTCGCTGCGCCGCATCTTGGTCCTATACGAGTACCCATTCAACGAAAGCATCCGCACGATTCTGCGGCTCGAACACCTGTTCGACCGCCTCGGCCAACTGGTCGAGCGTGATGCACCGGTCGACCATCATTACGCGCTCGCCACGATCTTCGAGGTCATCGATGTGGCGTCTCGGGCCGACCTGAAGTCCGATCTGCTCAAAGAGCTTGAACGTCACCGGGCGCAGTTCCAGTCCTACCGCGGCCACCCCGGGGTGGCCGAGGCGGCACTTGATCAGGTGGTGGGCCGCATCGACCATGCTTTCGAGCGCCTGAACCAGCTGCACGGCAAGGCCGGCAGTGTGCTCGCAGGCAACGAGTGGCTGATGAGCATCCGCAGCCGCATCGGCATTCCGGGCGGCACCTGCGAGTTCGATCTGCCGGCGTACTACGCCTGGCAGCAGCGCGACCCGGCACGCCGGCGCGCTGACCTCAACGTCTGGACCGCCACGCTGCTGCCGCTGGCCGAGGCGCTGCAGGTGCTGCTGGGCCTGCTGCGCGACAGCGGCGCCGCGCAGCGCATGGTCGCCAGCAACGGCATCTACCAGCAGAGCCTGCCGCAGGGCCGCACCTACCAGCTGTTGCGCGTGCGGCTGGACGTCAGCGACGAAGTGGTGCCCGAAATCTCGGGCCACCGTCTGCTGGTATCGATCCGCATGATGCGTTCAGAGGCCGACGGCCGGCTGCGCCCGCTGGCGGCCGATGTGGCTTTCGAGATGACACTCTGCGCATGAAAGAAAGGGTTGCCGCGCGCACGGTGTCCTGCCCGGCCTGCCGCCAGCCCTCGCGCTACGCGCAGGACAACCCGTGGCGCCCTTTTTGCAGCGCGCGCTGCCGCGGTGTCGACCTGGGGGCCTGGGCCAGCGAGAGCTACCGCGTCGCTGCACCGGTCGAGCCGGGAGACGAGGCAGAACCCGGCCCGCCCGGCGGCGACCCGGCCGCACATTGATTCGCCCGTGCACCAGGCACCCCTTGAAGCGTCACGAACCGCCCCTATAATCTGATTGCTAGCACTCGATCCCGTTGAGTGCTAATAGTGTCTGCAGGTTGGCCCGCGACGCCTTTGACAGCTTGCCAGCCCGGCCTGAGACCCAAGTGAACAGGTGCACACTTCGCCAACAAGCAAGGTGCGCCAAGACCGAACCCAATGGAGATGCAATGAAACTTCGTCCTTTGCACGATCGTGTGATCGTCAAGCGCCTCGAGCAGGAAACCAAGACCGCCTCAGGCATCGTGATCCCCGACAACGCCGCCGAGAAGCCCGACCAGGGTGAAATCCTGGCAGTCGGCCCCGGCAAGCGCAACGACAAGGGCGACTTCGTGGTCCTGAACGTCAAGGTCGGCGATCGCGTGTTGTTCGGCAAGTACAGCGGCCAGACCGTCAAGGTCGATGGCGACGAACTGCTGGTGATGCGCGAGGAAGACCTCTTCGCCGTGGTCGAAAAGTAATCCCCCGAAATCGAATCAGGAGAACTGCACATGGCAGCTAAAGACGTAATTTTCGGCGCGGAAGCGCGTCAACGCATGATCGAGGGCGTAAACATCCTCGCCAACGCCGTCAAGGTGACCCTTGGCCCCAAGGGCCGCAACGTGGTCCTCGAGCGCAGCTTCGGCGCGCCCACCGTCACCAAGGACGGTGTCTCGGTCGCCAAGGAGATCGAGCTCAAGGACAGGCTGCAGAACATGGGCGCGCAGATGGTCAAGGAAGTCGCTTCCAAGACCAGCGACAACGCCGGTGACGGCACCACCACCGCGACGGTGCTGGCGCAGTCGATCGTGCGCGAAGGCATGAAGTACGTGGCCGCCGGCATGAACCCGATGGACCTCAAGCGCGGCATCGACAAGGCCGTCATCGCGCTGACCGAAGAGTTGAAGAAGCTCAGCAAGCCCACGACCACGAGCAAAGAAATCGGCCAGGTCGGCTCGATCTCCGCCAATAGCGACGAGTCGATCGGCGAGATCATCGCCAAGGCGATGGACAAGGTCGGCAAGGAAGGCGTCATCACCGTCGAAGACGGCAAGTCGCTGGACAACGAACTCGACATCGTCGAAGGCATGCAGTTCGACCGCGGCTACCTGTCTCCGTACTTCATCAACAACCCGGACAAGCAGGTCGCGGTGCTGGAGAACGCCTTCGTTCTGCTCTACGACAAGAAGATCAGCAACATCCGCGATCTTCTGCCGACGCTGGAGCAGGTCGCCAAGAGCGGCCGTCCGCTGCTGATCATCGCCGAGGAAGTCGAAGGCGAGGCCCTGGCCACGCTGGTGGTCAACACCATCCGCGGCATCCTGAAGGTCGTCGCCGTCAAGGCGCCGGGCTTCGGTGACCGTCGCAAGGCCATGCTCGAGGACATCGCCATCCTGACCGGTGGCAAGGTGATCGCCGAGGAAGTCGGCCTCACGCTGGAGAAGGCCACGCTGGCCGACCTCGGCCAGGCCAAGCGCATCGAAGTGGGCAAGGAGAACACGACGCTCATCGACGGTCTGGGCAAGGGCGCCGACATCGAGGCACGCGTCAAGCAGATCCGTGTGCAGATCGAGGAAGCCACCAGCGACTACGACCGCGAGAAGCTGCAAGAGCGCGTGGCCAAGCTGGCTGGCGGTGTGGCCGTGATCAAGGTCGGTGCGGCTACCGAAGTCGAGATGAAGGAAAAGAAGGCGCGTGTCGAAGACGCCCTGCACGCCACGCGTGCTGCGGTGGAAGAAGGCATCGTGGCGGGCGGCGGCGTCGCGCTGCTGCGTGCGCGCCAGGCGGCGGGCACCATCAAGGGCGACAACCACGACCAGGAAGCAGGCATCAAGATCGTGCTGCGGGCGGTCGAAGAGCCGATGCGCATCATCGTCCAGAACGCGGGCGACGAGCCCAGCGTGGTGATCAACGCGGTGCTGGCCGGCAAGGGCAACTACGGCTACAACGCCGCCAACGGCACCTATGGCGACATGATCGAGATGGGCATCCTGGACCCGACCAAGGTGACGCGCACCGCGCTGCAGAACGCCGCGTCGGTGGCCTCGCTGATGCTGACCACCGAGGCGATGGTGGCCGAGGCGCCGAAGGAAGACAGCCCGATGCCTGGCGGTGGCATGGGTGGCATGGGTGGCATGGGCGGCATGGACATGTAAGTCCAGATCGCAGGGCCGCTGCACCCTCCGGTGCACCGCGGCCCGGCCACAAAGCCCGCGACTGCATTGCAGTTGCGGGCTTTTTTCTTGGCTGTTCGGGGCACCGTCGGCCAGGATTGCTGTCAATCTAGTGCCATGACCGCCGCCAACCTTCCTGACGCATTGCGTCGCTTCGTCGACGAAGAGATGCTGCGCGCGCCGCTGGTGATCGAGACTGTGATCGACGCGACGCTGGCCGACATGCGGGCCGGCTGGGCGATGCTGTCGTCGCGCGACCGATCGGTGGCCTCCAAACTGCAGCAGACCGCGCTGTCGCGCCGCCCACAACTGGTGCAGCGCTTCGTGCAGTCGCTGCGCGAGCATGTCGACGCCGAACTGCTCGGCGACCGGCTGGCCGGCGGGCCGACCGCGCCCCAGGTCGAGCAGACCTCGACGCTGTCGCTGCTCGACGAGGACAGCGTCGCCGCCGACGTCGAGCTGTCGCACATGATCGACGGGGTGAAGCGCGAGGCCGACGCAGAGTTGCGCGAGATGGCCGCGTTCATCTCCGCGCTGCTGGGTGACATGGACGTCGCGCGCGACCACAACATGTTCAGGCCCGAGAACATCGCGCGCTCGCTATGGGACGCGGTGCACCTGATGCCGGTGACGCTGGGCTTTCACATCGCCTTCATGCGCCACGCGCGCAAGCCGCTCGCGACTGTGCTGCGCCGCAGCTATGCCGGCGCGGTGACGCGGCTGCAGTCCAGCGGCGTTGACCGCGCCGTGCACCGGACGATGATCATGACGGGCGGCTCGCGCGCGATGCGTCCGACCGACAGCTGGACCGGCGCCGGTCCCAACCTGCACCTGCTGCGCGACAGCATGCCGCTGCCGTGGGAGTCGGTGACGGCCGCGGGTGACCCGGCACCCGTCGCGCAGCCGGGATCGCTGGGCGGCGCCCTGCACGCGGCCTCCCGCGCGCTGGCGACCGTCGACCCGCAAGCCAGCACGAACGCGCTTGCCGCAGCCATCGAGACCCAGCGCAGCCGGCTGCTGGCCGCCACCGCCTCCAACGGCGAGCGGCAGTCGGTGGAATTGCTGTGCATGCTGTTCCAGTCGATGCTGCTCGACCGCCGTCTGCCCGAGGGCGTGCCCAACGCACTGGCGCCGATGCTGACGCCGGCGCTTCGCGTCGGGCTTGGCGACCGCTCCGCGCTGGACGACTACACCCACCCTCTGTGGCGCTACATCGACCGATTGGCCTTCCTGGCCGATGTCAGCGTGGCCGACCGCGCCGAGCGTGCCGGCTTGCTGAAGTTC
>Ga0105048_10001287_pt1 | contig 40787 bp, 34 predicted proteins | sample MAT05_FD_78382 | JGI IMG/M metagenome (GOLD analysis project Ga0105048, IMG submission 78382) | Freshwater microbial communities from Lake Fryxell liftoff mats and glacier meltwater in Antarctica - MAT-05 | ecosystem: Environmental > Aquatic > Freshwater > Ice > Liftoff microbial mat | place... | reverse complement strand
GCTGCCGACCATCGCGAAGCCGTGCGGCGCGACCACCCACGCCGGGCCTTCGCCCTTGGTGTTGCAGCCCTTCACGCCCAGCCACTCATCCATGTGGCCGCCCGGGCACTTCGCGGGATCGCTCTCCGGATGCCAGGTGCCGCGGTCGACGATCGCCGTGCTCGCGCCGCCGGAGCCGTGGAAGAAGACCACCAGCGGGAAGCCGCCTTTGGGCATCTCGCCCTTGGGGATGGTGATCGTCACCGGCGCGTCCTCGTCGCGCTGCTTCGCGGGGAGGCCACCGTCTGAGTATTCGAAGAGCCCGTCCGAGTTGAAGGCCGGCTTGCCCTTCTGGAACTGCGGATACGTCACCTTGCCGACGAGCTCGCAGTACCCCTGGTGCGCGGCGCCGTCGTCGGGATCGACCGCGAGGTTATCGATGGTCACCGTGTACTTGGCGGCGAGCTTGGTCGAGAGATCGGCCAGCTCGGCGACGACGTCCCCGGTCGTGAAGACCGTTGCACCAGCAACGTTCTTCACGTCAACGCCGACCATCGGGAGCGTGGCCCAGAGCGACGCGTAGAGGTCCTTCGCCTTCGCGCCCCTGTCGCCCTCGGGCACCTTGCCGGCCGCGAGATCGGTCAGCGCCGGGGGGACGCCCAGCTCCTTCCCTTTCGCGTCTTTCAGCGATCGCTGCACCACGAAGGCGTACTTGCGCTTGGGGTGGAGCACGATACCGGGGCGCGGCGCCGTGGCGAGGAGCGTGACGCGAACGTAGGTGTCCATCGGCGGCGCGGTGGCGACGACCGGGAAGAGCTTGCCGCGCTCGCTCGAGGTCTCGTCCACGTCGATGAGCAGGATCGGCGAGGCCTTGTCAGCGGCGATCACCTGCTCGGCGTCGAGCGCCGGGAGATCAGCCGAGAGCTTGAAGTACGCCACCGGGATCACCGGGAAGCCCTTCCCTTCCATCGCCACCTTGCGCACGCCGTCGAAGACCTCGTACGTGCCCGGAAAGGGGAAGCCCGTGAGATCCGGTCCGCCCTTTTCGTTGAGGCGGAGGTCCGACGGGTAGGGCAGATCGTAGAAGCCCGATTGCTTGACGAGGTTCGCGCTGAGATCGAAGGAGATCAGCGTCCCAAGCTCGGCCGGCGGCGGCTGCGTGGTGGCCGGCGGCGGCGGCGCCGACATCGTGTCCGGAGAGCTGCAGCCGAGGGCGAAGAGAAGCGGTGCGGCGAGGGCGTGGAGGCGGCGCATCCGCTCACGCTATCACGGCGGCGCGAGCCTCAAACGCGGCTCAAACCCAGACGCCGCCGAGGAGCGGGACGACGCCGACCTTCGCGTCGCGGTTGGCGCGGCCGAGGCGATCGACGAGGCGCGGGAGCTGCAGCGCGGGGAGCGGGCGCGCGGGGCTCTCGAGGGGACGAAAGAAGTCGTCCCAGTGCGAGAGGAGCACGGCGCGCGGCGTGATCACGCGGGCCACGCGCTCCGGCAGCTCGGGCGAGCTCGTCCACCCGGCGGCGCAAAGAAGGAGCAGATCCGGCTCGCGGACGCGGAGGTTCGCCTCGATGAGCTCGGCGCTGCCGAGGTGGAGGATCGTGCGCCCAGCGACGCGGATCTCCACGGCGAAGACCGCGCCGCAGCGGTAGTGATTGAAGCGAAGCGGGACGTCGTCGCAGCCGGTGATCTCCCCGGGGAACGGGACGCGACCGAGGGCGAAGCGCGAGTGCGCGCTGGGGTGGAAGCGGAGCTCGAACGGGCCGACCTCGGCGACGGCGGGATCGGCGCCCGGCGATCGCTCGACGTCGTGGAGGCGCGCCTCGGGCAGCCCCGACCCGCGGCAGAGCGTCACCGCGGAGCGCGAGCCATAGACCTGGGCCCCGGTGAGCGCGGCGATCGCCGGCACGTCGAGCGCATGATCGAAGTGGGTGTGACCGACGACGATGGCGTCGGCGCGGGGCGCGTGCGCGGCGATCACCCGAGCGTCGGAGACGAGGCGCGAAGTGGCGACACGAAAGAGCGAAGCCCGCGTGAGGTAGGGATCGAAGAGCACCGTGGTGCCCTGGTATTCGAGGGCAAAGCCGGCGGTGCCGAGCCAGCGCACGCGCACGCGATCGGCGCCGGGAGCGGCCAGCTCGTCGTCGTGGAAGATGGGAGCGAACACGGGTGGATTATCGGGCAGGGAACAGCGTGGCCGTTCGACAAAATGCGCGGCGCGCTCGCGCGGGATCGCTCATTGCCGGCCGAGCATCAGGGCCACGAACAGGCCGGCGAGGGCCAGGGTCAAGACAATGGTCAGGAGCTTCCACGGGTCCACGCCGACGCGGGGGCGAGCGGCGAGGGCGGATGACGACTGCCCCGCGTCCACCTTTGCAGGCGGGCGCGCCGTGGTCGACGTGCTCTCCGGCGAAGGAGGAACCTCGGCGCGCGCTTCCTGCGAAGGCGCGCTGACGTCAACGCGCGGCGAGGACACGCGGGTCGAGGCGGCCTCGTTCGCAGCGACCGGCACGGCGAAGACACGGACCGTGTCGATCCCCGCGGCGGGGCGGAGCGCGGCCTCGAGATCCGCGCGCAGCTCCCGCGCGCTGCGGTAGCGCTCGGCCGGATCCTTCGCCATCGCCCGGCTGATGATCCGCGCGCAGGCCTCGGGCACGTCAGGCACGACGACGCGCGGATCGGGGGGCGCGTCCGCGGGCGGCGCGTCGCCCGTCAGGAGCGCGTAGTAAGTCGCGCCGAGCGAATACACGTCGCTCAACGCGTCGAGCGGCTCGGATCGGAGCTGCTCCGGGCTCGCGTACGGCGACACGCCGCGATCGGTCGCGCCGCGCCGGGGGAACTCGCGCGCGAGGCCGAAGTCGACGAGCAAGACCACGCCCTCCTCGGAGCAGAGCACGTTGGCGGGCTTGACGTCGCGATGGAGAATGTCGGCCGCGTGCGCGGCCTCGAGCGCGGCGCTGCAGTCGGCGGCGACGGCCGTCGCCTCGGTCCACGAGAGGCGGCCCTTGTCGCGGAGGTAGCCGGCCGCGCTCCGCGGCTGGAGCAGATCCATCCCGAGCCAGCAGGCGCCGCCGCTGCGCCCCACGTCGTAGACGCGGGCGATGCCAGGGTGACCGAGCGCGCTGGCGGCGCGGGCGTCGGCGAAGAGCCCCTCGTCGTCGGGCGCGCGGCGGACGACCTCGGGGAGAAATTTCACCGCGACGAGCTTGTCGAGCGCAGGATCTTCGGCCTCGTAGACAACGCCGACGCTGCCGGCGGCGAGGTGGCGCAGGATCCGGTACGGGCCGAACGTCTTGGTGATCCGGACGTCGTCGATGAGAGTGACGCCGGTCGGCTCACCCTCTTCCGTGAACGCCTTCGGAGGAGCCTTGGGCTGTTCGTTCGGCTCATCCATGGTGGAGCGAAGAATCGGGAACCTTGCTGCGGAGGTCAAGCGCGGAGGACCGGAAAGCCGATGCGCCCAGATGGACTCGGGCGGAGGGATCAGCCTTTGATATGCGCGTCGAGCCAGACGACCAGATCGCGGGTCACCTCGTCGCGGTTGGTCTCGTTCAGCACCTCGTGGCGAGCGCCCGGGTAGAAGCGGTGCGAGACGTCGCGGATCCCGGCGAGGCGGTACGCCGCGAGCAACTGCTCGAGGCTTTTGGTCTTCTCGCTCACCGGGTCTTCGCTGCCGGAGAACACATAGATTGGCAGCTCCTTCGGGATCCGCGCCTGGCGCTCGGGCCTGGCGATGGCGCCGAGGGCGTCGAGCACATCGACCCACAGTGACGTGGTCACGTCGAAGCCGCAGAGCGGATCGGCCACGTACTTGTCGACCTCGGCCGCGTCGCGCGAGAGCCAGTCGAAGCCGGTGCGCGTCGGCGCAAACTGCTTGTTGAACGCCTCGAACGAGAGGCTTCCGAGGAGCTTGCTCTTGCCGCGCTCGCCGAGGCGGAGGCGCTCGGCCCGCGCGACCAAACGGCCCGCCGAGGCCAGCGCGTTGGGCTTGCCCGCCGAGCCGGAGAGCACCGCGCCCGCGAGCTCGCGCCCGTGCTCGATCAGGAACGCCTGAGTGATGTACGAGCCCATGCTGTGCCCGAAGAGCACGACCGGGAGGCCGGGATGCTCCTTCTTTTCGTGGGCCACGAGCTCCGCCAGGTCGGCGACCACGCGGGCAAAGCCGCCTTCTTTGGCGAAGAAGCCGAGATCATCGGAGGACGACGTCTTCCCGTGTCCACGGTGGTCATTCGCGTAAACAGCGTAGCCCACCAGGGTGAGCGCCTCGGCCACGCGGGCGTAGCGGGCGGCGTGCTCCGCCATCCCGTGGGCGATGTGGACGACCGCCTTCACCGCCGTGCCCTCGTCGGGGAGAAAGCGGTAGACGAAGAGGCGCTTACCGTCGCTGGCCTGGTGCGTGAAATCAGAGGATCGCATCGTCGCCGAAGCTATCACCAAGGCGCGCTGACCCCGCCGCGTTTCGGCTCATGCCTTCTGATCGAAGTCTTCGAGCCGGTGCTCGCCGGGCGCGCGCTCACCGCCGAGATCGCGCTCTCGGTTGCGCAGCTCCACCCGGCGGATCTTGCCGGAGATCGTCTTCGGGAGCTCGGCGAACTCCAGGCGCCGCACGCGCTTGTAAGGGGCGAGCTTTCCCCTGGCAAAGGCCAGGATCTCGGCGGCCAGCTCGGCGCTGGGCGCATACCCCGGGGCCAGCGCGACGAAGGCCTTGGGGACGGCGAGGCGCACCGGATCCGGGCTCGGCACGATCGCGACCTCGGCCACGGCGGGGTGCTCGATCAAAGCGCTCTCGAGCTCGAAGGGGCTGATGCGGTAGTCGCTGCTCTTGAACACGTCGTCCCCGCGGCCGACGTAGTGATAGTAGCCGTCCTCATCGCGCAGGGCCTCGTCGCCGGTGCGGTAGAAGCCGCCCGCGGACACCGACGCCGTCCGCTCCGCGTCGTCGAGGTAGCCCACCATCAGCCCGCGCGGGCGCGGCGCCAGGTGGAGCGCGATCTCGCCTTCGGAGGCCTCGCGGCCCTCTCCATCGAGCAGCGCGACGCGGTAGCCCGGCAGCGGCCGGCCCATCGATCCATCGCGCACCGCTTGCCCCGGTGAGTTCCCGATCTGCGCGGTGGTCTCGGTCTGCCCGTATCCATCGCGCAGCGTCAGCCCCCAGGCCTTGCGGACGCGATCGATCACCTCGGGGTTGAGCGGCTCGCCCGCGCCCACGACCTCACGAAGATCGGCGGGTTTGTTCCCCAGGTCTTCGAGGATCAACATCCGCCACACCGTCGGCGGCGCGCAGAGGGTGTTGACGCGGTAGCTCGAGAGCACCGAGAGCGATCGACTGGCGGCGAAGCGAGCGTAGTCGTGCACCAGCACCGCTGCCCCCGCGTTCCACGGGGCGAAGAAGCTGCTCCACGCGTGCTTCGCCCAGCCGGGCGAGCTGATGTTCTGGTGAACGTCGCCCTCTTTCAGGCCGATCCAGTACATCGTCGAGAGGTGCCCGATCGGGTAGCTCTGGTGCGTGTGGAGCACGAGCTTGGGCCTGGCAGTGGTGCCTGACGTGAAATAGAGAAGCAGCGGATCGTCAGGCCCGGTCTCGCCGTCGGGGGTGAAATCGGCCGGGGCCGCGAAGGCGTCCTCGTACGGCGTCCAGCCGGGCAGCGCGCCGCCCACGAGCAGGCGCGTGTAGTCGCCGGGGATCTGGGCGAGCTTCTCGGCGCCGACGAGATCCGTCACCACGTGGCCGACGCGCCCGCGGGCGAGGCGATCGCGGAGATCGTCCGACGTGAGCTGCGCCGACGCGGGGATCACCGTCGCGCCGAGCTTGATCGTCGCGAGCATCACCTCCCAGATCGGGACCACGTTGGGGAGCATCATCAGGACGCGATCCCCGCGGGCAACGCCGCGCGCGCGGAGGAAATTGGCCACGCGCGACGATCGCTCGGAGAGCTCGGCGAAGCTCATCCGCACGTCGTCGCCCTCGTCGCGCACGAGGATCAGCGCGGCCGCGGCGTTGCCTCGCGCGAAGACGTCGAACCAGTCGAGCGCCCAGTTGAAGCGAGGGAGCTCGGGCCAGGTGAACTCGCGGTAGGCCTTCTCGTAGTCGTCGCGGTGGCGGAGGAGAAAGTCGCGCGCGCGGAGGAAGATTTCGGTGGGCGTCATCAGGGCGCCCGCGAGTATACGCAGGCGCCACAGCCCGCGCGCTTCACCCTTCGAGGCTCTCGTCGACGAGGGCGCGCAGCTCCGCGAGCCTTTGGGCCTTGGCCGCGTCGATCGGCGCGCGCTTCGCCGCGGGGAGCGCGGGCGCGCCGGCGAAGGCGCGCTCGAGCGCGTCGAGATCATCCGCGGAGGACAGGGCGGCCTTCTTCTTCCCACCGAACCCGACGAGGACGCGCGCGAGCCAGCTCCGCGCCGGAGCGATCGCGTACTTGTCAGCCTCGATTTCCGCGGGCACGGCGCGCACCATCTCCACCAGCGCAAGGTTCGAAGAGGCCCAGACCAGGCCCTCGTCGAGGTGCTCGCGCGGCGTGAGCTCGAGGTAGCGGGACGCGACGCGCCCCTCGACGTCGTGGAGCTTGCAGAACAAGGCCAGCGCCACCGTGACCTCGTCGACCGGCATCCGCGTCGCCGAGTGGACCTGCACGCCGCTGCAGCCCTTCATGTAGATGTACGAGCCGTTGGCGATGATCACGCCGAAGCCGAGGAGGACCGCCGCGAGATCCGTCATCGGCTCACGATCGGCGGGGATCACGCCCTCGTAAGCGCCGCTCTCGATCATGAACATCGTGGCCACGGCGCGGACGAGCGTCGTCGTCAGCACTGTCGGGTTCTTCGCCTCGCCGGCGCCGATGGTCACGGCGTACGTCCCGTCATCACGCCGCGCGACGCGGTCGAGGCGCGTGTCGATTTTCCCGCCGCCGCCGCAGGCGCCGCTCGAGCAGCTCACCGTCTGCGCCTCGCCTTCCGGCGTGACGATCGAGAGCTCCACCGCGAGATCCCCGAGGCCGGCGTGGCGCTGGAGGCGCGACATCAACGCGGCGAAGGAGCCGGGGCTCCTGTCGAACTTGTCGGGGAAGAAATCGGCGGTGGGGAGGATGAGCCCGTTCACCGGCTCGGCGCCGAGCTCGAGCAGCTTGGCGGTGCGGCGAAGGAGCCAGCGGAGCTGTGATTCGGCGGGGAGGTCCATGATCGGCGATCATAGCCCACGAACGAGGCCGCCGGGACCCTTCAACGCAACTCCTGCGCGCTCGCCGCGCGACCTGAATGCGGGCGAGCGACTTCCCGTTTGCGCGAACGTCCGCTGCGGTAAAGTGCCGCCGATGACCAGCCAAGCGACCGACATCGCCGGGAGAAAAGCCGACCACATCGAGCTCTGCGCCACCGGGGACGTCGGCTTTCGCAAGAAGACGACGCTGCTCGAGTGCGTCGACTTCGTGCACGACGCCCTGCCCGAGCTCGCCCTGGACGAGATCGACACGACGGTCTCGCTCCTGGGGAAGAAGCTCAAGGCGCCGATCCTGATCGCGGCGATGACGGGCGGCACAGCGCGCTCGCGCGACATCAACCGGGAGCTCGCCTCGATCGCCGAAGAGCGCGGCTACGGCTTCGGCGTCGGCAGCCAGCGGCCGATGCTCCGCGACGAAAAAGACGACACGTACAGCGTGCGCGACGTGGCGCCGACGACGCTGATCCTCGGCAACATCGGCGCGGTGCAGGCGCGCGAGCTCTCCACCGACGCCATCACCAACCTCGCCGGCCGCGTCGGCGCCGACGCGATGTGCGTGCACCTCAACCCGGCGATGGAGATCGTGCAGCCCGGCGGCGATCGCTATTTCGCGGGGGCTCTCGGGGCGATCGAGCGGCTCGTCGAGGAGCTGGGGATCCCCGTCGTCGCCAAGGAGACGGGCTGCGGGATCGGGCCGCGGGCGGCGCGACGCCTGGCGCGGGTGGGCGTGCGCCACGTCGACGTCTCCGGCGCAGGAGGCACCTCGTGGGTCGCGGTGGAGACGGAGCGCGCCGCGGACGGCGCCCGGGCGCTCGGCGAGGCGCTGCGCGACTGGGGCGTCCCCACGGCCGCGTCGGTGATGATCGCCAAGCGCGCCAAGCCGCGCTTTTCGACGATCATCGCCACGGGAGGCATCACGAGCGGCGTCGACGCGGCGAAGGCCATCGCCCTCGGCGCCCACGCCGCCGGGATCGCGCGCCCCGTCCTTCAGGCACTGCTCGCGGGTGGACGCAAGGCCGCTCTCGACTTCCTGATCCAGGTCGAGGCCGAGCTCCGGGCGGTCATGCTCCTGGTCGGCGCCGGCTCGGTGCGCGCGCTGCGCAAGACGCCCCTCGTTCTCCGGGGCGATCTGCCAATCTGGGCCGCCCTCGCCCGCTCTCCGAGCAAGGGCGAGTAACGCACCATCCCGGGGACCGCGCAAAAGTGAGGCCTCCCCTGGAGGCCAAGCGCCAAAAATCAAACGAAACTATCGCTTCTTTCGCTGGGCAAGCCCGTCATGCTACCGTCGATCTGGGCTGGAGGACTCAGGGCACGATGACGGAGTTCAAGGGGCGTCCGCCGACGCCAAGTGATCGTCCTCCGGACGATCTTAAAAAAGAGCGCGACGCGTTCATTCAACAATTCTTCCGCAAGGGCGCACAGTTCACGGAAGAGCTGCTGAAAGAGAACGAGCGCTTGCGCGACCACATCCTTGACATCGAGGCAGAGAATCGGAAGCTGCGCGCTCACCTGGCAAGCGACGAGGCCATCCGCGATCTGCTCCGCAAAATCGAGGAGCTCGAGCACGAGAAGCTCGCCCTGCTCAACCGTTCGGTTCGCGCCGAAGCCGTGCAGGACAATTTCTCCTCGCAGTACCTCGAGGTCGAGGGTGAGCTGGCGAACTTCGCCAACCTCTACGTCGCCACCTCGCAGCTGCACACGGCGCGCAGCGTCCGCGGCGTGCTCCGCGCGCTGAAGGAGCTCCTCGCGCAGCTGCTCGGCGCCGCCGCGTTCGCGGTGTACCTCGTCTCCGACGACGGGACCGAGCTCGTCTCGGTGACGAGCGAAGGCGTCGAGGCGTCGGACGTCGCGCGCCTCCCGGTCATGCAGGGCGTCATCGGCCGCGCCTTCGCCGGCGGCGAGGTGACGAGCCGGGTCGAGCGCGACCTGACCCACGCCTCGATTGAGGACCCGGTCGCGGTCATCCCCCTTCACATCGACGGTCGCACGATCGGCGCGATCGCCATCTTCGGCACGCTGCCGCAGAAGACGGAGTTCGTGCATATCGATCGCGAGCTCTTCAAGCTCCTGGGCGCGCAGGCGGCCCCCGCGCTAGTCAACGCGCGGCTCTTCACCGACGCAGGTCGGAAGGTGCCTGGGCTCCAGGCCTTCCTCGATCTGGAGGACTGACTGATGGCCGAGTACTCCTGCCTTATCGTCGAAGATTCGCCCATGATGCGCCAGCTCCTGGTCTTCGCGCTCGCGCGCGTGAAGAACCTGCGCGTCACCGAGGCGGACGACGGCGTCGACGGCCTGCGCAAGCTGGCGTCGACGAAGTACGACGTGATCATCACCGACATCAACATGCCCATCATGGATGGGCTGAAGCTGGTGAAGCGCGTCCGCACCGATCCGGTCCACAAGGACACGCCGATCATCATCATCACCACCGAAGGCTCGCAGGAGGACCGACAGCGCGCCCTCCAGCTCGGCGCCAACGCCTACATCACCAAGCCGATCCAGGCCCCGCAGGTGATCGCCAAGGTAAAAGAGCTGCTGAAGATCGAGTGATCGCGCGCGGTCGGAGACAATCCACAGGAAGGCGAGAAGACGGGAAGATTTCTACTTCCCGCCTTCCCGCCTTCCCGCCTTCTCGCCTTCCCGTTAATCCCCCTCCGAGCTCCGAAGACTCAAACGAAGCGACTGCCGTCCATGGCCTCGAGGACGAACAGGGTGCCTCCTCGGTCTTTCGCGAGGGCCGTCATCAACGACTGGAACTCTTCCATCGGGACGATGCAACCGTCGCTCCCGTGCGGCCCGCGGCCGTGGATGTAGAAGCCGTCTCGCCCTCCCATGTGCCGGGTCTGCTCCGCGTCATACGGATCGAGGCGGCAGGAGAGCCCGAGGTGAGGGTGCCGGCTGGGCGAGAGGATCCGATATCGCCCGGTGGGGATCGGCCCCCCGTGCTGGTGCGTTTTCCCTCCCTCCGTCTTCACCCCGGTAGAATAAGGGTTGTTGGTGTCGGAGTTCCCGCTGTGGGTCGTGCTCCCGCCGCCGCCTCCGGAGAGCGCCATGATGTAGATCATCTGGCCGTTGACCAGGCCGGTGAGCAAGCCTTCGGAGATAGAGTAGGTGAGGTTGGCGCTCATTGAAACCCGAGCTCCTTGATGACTTGCTTCGACCGGCGGTCAATCCACAGCTCGAGCGACTTGCCACCTCCAGGCGCGAGCCCCTTCTCGTCGTCGGCGTGGACGGCGACGACGATCCAGTGCTTGCTGTCCTTGGAGGGACCGCGGTGCTCGATGCGGTAGTCCTCGCGGCGCCACTTCTTGCCAGCGCCCAGATACACCACGATCGCGGCCTCGATCTCCGCGCGTTCGGCGGGGTCGAGCTCGGTCTTCTTTTCCATCACCAGATCTCCACGGTCGGTTGGCAGAGAGCCCCCGGCGGGCGCGCAGCCGGCGAGCGACAGGGCGCAGGCCAGGAGTGAAACGTTGCCTCGGAAGGCATGTGGTCGCGAGATCGATCGACGTTCATGAGACCTCGAGCTCACGGAAAGGGGATGATCTGCCTGCCGTCGTGGGTCTCGACGATCCCGGGGGCTTTACCGTAGGCGTTCTGCCAGCCCACGTCGGCCGGGCTCGGCCCGCTCCCGTAGCCCTCGGCCGCGACGTTGGGGTGGGTGTGGAACCAGCCGACCACGTGCTGCTGGTCATTGTCGACAGGCCTCGTCCCCGCGATCGTGCCGAGCCCGTCGCGCGTGCCCCCGGGCACACGGCTCGTCGATACGCGCCCTGACTTCTTGTCCCAGACGATCCAGCCACCTTGCTCCTGCTTGACGCTGCCCGGCGTCCCCCGCGGCACGGGGGCGGCGTCCGGGCGCGACTCGCTCCATGCCTTCTTCAAATCGTAGTCGATACGCGGATCGGTCACAAGCGAGGCCGCCGTCGGAAGGCTCTTGTAAATGCGGCTAAACGGCGGCGCAGAGAGCGCCCCGGGGCCCTTTTTCTTCCCCTTTTTTCGCGAGCCGGTGCTGGTGTCGAGGTTCACCCGCTCGCTCTTGAACTGCTGCTCGATCTTCCCGTCCGGCTGCGGGGGAATCTCGATCTTGGCCTCGTCCGGCAGCTCGGGGAGCTCGGGCTTCGACCCCTTCCCCTGGCCCGACGAGCCGCCGACGTTGATCTCCACCATCGTCCCGCTGATCGTCACTCCGCCCGCGTTCATCCGGATGAAGCCGCCCGGGCCCTTCAGCGTCACGTCGGACGCCTCGCCGATCAGCCGCTCCAGCGCGTCGAAGTGGATGTCCTTGCCGGCGGAGAGGGCATAGCTCCCGTCGACGCTCTCGAACTGATCGAGGAGCAGAGTGAGCGACTGGGTCCCGTCGATCCGCTCGCTGCGCTTGCCCTTCACGTGGAGGTGGAGATCCTCCTGGACGAGCTCTCGCTTCTTGCCCTTGACGATCGCGTGGAGGTCTTTGCCCACCTTGAGGCGCCGGTTCCCGTCGGTCCGCTCCGTCTCGTCCTTCCTGATGAGCTTGGACCGGTTACCCTTGATGAGCGTTACCTTGTGGGTCCAGGTCATCTCGGTGCGGTTTTTATCGGTGACCTCCGTCCGGTTGGCCCCTGTCGTGTCGGTCTCGTCGATGATGACGTGCTTGTCGCGATCGTTGAGGACAGTGATGGTCTCGTTGTTCTTGACGAGCTGACGGAGGTTCTTCTCCGCCTGCACGTAGATCAGCTCTTCACCGGTCTTGTCCTCGTACCTGATCTCGTTGGAGCCCTGTCCGCCGATGGACGAGTTGCTCTTCCAGGTGCTCACCGTTTTGTGCTCGGGCAGCTTGTAGGGCACCGGGTTGGTCTGGTTGTAGAGGCGGCCGACGAGGATGGGCCGGTCCGGATCGCCCTCCAGGAAGCCGATCAGCACCTCCTGGCCGATGCGCGGGATCAGCATCATCCCGTAACCCTTGCCGCCCCAGCCCTGGTTCACCCGGATCCAGCAGGAGCTGTGCTCGTCCTCCAGTCCCTCGCGGTCCCAGGGGAACTGGACGCGCACCCGGCCGAGCTCGTCAGTGTAGATCTCTTGATCTTGCGGACCGACCACCATCGCGCTCTGGACGCCGTGGACCTGGGGACGCGCTGTCACGAGCGGGGGGCGATACTCGGTCTCGGTGAAGACCGCGTGCCCGGCCATACCCCACTGGCCATCGGGCGTGCCATCGATCGTGAACGAGGTCACGAGCAGCCCGTCCCCCGCGCCGATCTCGGGGTGACCATGGTTGTCGATGGAGAAGATCGTCCCGGGGCGGAGATCGACGACGTTGGCGCCGAACGTCACCCCCTTCTTGCCCATCCGTTCGCCGAGCAAGGCGCGCTCTTCACGGCCCTTGCCAGAAGGCTGCTCGTGGCGGGCGACGCTCTGATCGTCGGCTGTCGGGGTGTCGCCGCCGCGCCCGCCCTCGATCAGGAACGCGCCGGGCTGATACCGATACTGCTCGTAGCGCGCCTCCGGCGTCCCCACCTTGGCCGAGCCGCCGAAGAGGGCGAACGCGGGCTTGCGAAAATCCACGTCGCGGATCACATGGGCGCCGGGGCGGACCTCGTGGCTGAGGTGGACCTCGGTGACGAACTCCTTCTCCGAGGCCTGGTTGGGGTTGTCGACGTAGTGAATCGGCGGGCCCGCGCGCTTCGCGCCTTCGTGGAGAGCGTCGCCGAGGATGAGCTGGGAGATCTTGCCGTCCGAGTCGTCGAAGAAGAAGGCGATCCCCGCCTCTTCGAGCAGCCGTGAAAAGAAGACGAAGTCTGTCTCTCGATACTGAACCTTGTACTCGAGCTTCGGGTAGCTCCCCCGGTCGATCTTCCAGGTGTACTCGACACCCCAGCTCCCCAGGAGCTGATCGACGATGTCGGGGATGGAGAGGTGCTGGAACATCCGGTGGTTGGTCCGCTGCGTGAGCAGCCAGAGCCGCGGGACGATCCGGAGGTAATAAGTGGAGAGCCCGAGATCCGACGCCTCGGCCTGCGCTTGCTCGATGAAGCTCACGATCCCGCTGAAGACGCGGGCGCTGTCGAACAAGCTATTGACGTACCCCGTGCCGACCTCGAAGACGACGGGCTGGCCGACGAGCGACTCGAGATCGATGCTCTGATCGGGAGAGCGCGCCCAGACCGAGGCCGTGAACAGCGAAGAGATCGCCTCGTGGACCGAGAATCGTCGGACCGAGAGCGAGGACTCACCCGAGCCGAAAGAGAGATTGAGGAGCGGCATGGACAGGCCCTTTCAGGAGAGGAACTCGATGATCCACTTCTTCACGTCGTCGCGGACTTCCCCGGCCGCCTCGCCGCAGGCCGCCGAGTGCTCGACGCCGGCCTTGATCTGGACGTTGGGTGCGAGAGGGTTGCCGCTCGTGCGCGGGACGGTGCCGTCCCCCTCGGCCCGGGCCTGCCGTTGAGCCCCTTTGCTCGACCAGTCCGGGGTGGTCATCATCTCCATCGGCCCTTCTTCGGTGTAGAAGGTCGTCATCACTGGCGCCGGCTGGGTCGGCGGATCGAAGATGATGGCCATATCCGTCAGGAGCAGTGAGCTGTGGATGGTCTTGGTCTTGGGGTGCTGGTAGTGCGCGAGGTCGGCGTGAAAGCTCTTCGCGAGCTCGACGTTGGCCTTGAGGTCGGTCGCCCCCGCGGCGCTGAAGCCGGTGGGCTTGGCGTAGTTCATCAGCGCTGGTGGGCTGACCGCGCCCGCGTAGAGGTCGAAGACGTCCCCAGGCCAGGTGCCTGTCGCCCCACCCGCTTTGTAGCTGAGCCACGGGCCCGCCGTGTCTTTGTAGTTGTTGGTGGGCAAGAGCTGGATCGGCCCCGGCATCCCGCTGGAGGTGGCCGCGAACTTGTCTCCGGTGTTGCCGAGGATGGTGGCGAGGCCGAACCCGCCGTCAATCGCCTTGACCGCCCCGGTGAAGAAGCGTCGATAGAGGACGACGGCGCCGTCGACCGGCTGAAAGATGTGAATCACGCCGAGGACCTTGCCCGCGAGACCGCTCTTCATGGCCGATCGCGTCACCATCCCACCCATGCTGTGGCTCACGAGGATGACCTGGCCCGCGCCCTCGATCCCCATGATCCGCTCGACTTCCCTCGTGACGTAGGCGCCTGAGTCCTTGTTGCTCTGGCGCCAGTCGTACCCGATGCCATACACCGGCGTGTGGACGTTGGTGTTGAACTTGTAGTCGAACCCTTCCAGATACCTCGCGAAGCCGACGTAAAACTCCATCGACAGGCCGCCGTAGCCCCTGGTGACCTCGTCGGCGGTGAGGCCCTTCTGGTGCCCCATGATCTCCACAGGTGTCGAGTTGCGGAACTCGGTCCGGGCCTGCTCAGTGCCGATACGGAGCCAGTGGACCATCGCCCACCAGTAGTCGGGATCCCACGACTCGTTGATATCGGTAAAATGGAGACGACTGCCCATGACGCCGGGGACGAAGATGATAGGGATCGTCTTCTTCGGCGGCACAGAGCACAGGCTCGTGGTGTTCCCGACCGGATCACCGTTGGCCGGGGCACCCTCGGCGGCGGAGGTGAGATGGGGTGAGCTCGCTTCAGTCGGCATACGCGTCATCTCCTGGAACGGGTACCTGCGTCCGTTCGACCGTCGTGCGGTAGAGTCGCCCCATCTTCAGCCACGGCTCCGTCAGCGCGGGCTCGGTCAGGATCGCGCCCGCCCAGGGGAGGAGCGGATCACGATCGAAGTCTCGCCCGAGCGCCATGGTCAGGTTGAGATACAAGGCTACATCGTGCTCGCTCACGATCCCGTAGCTCGCGGCCCGGCTGACGCCGTGACGGATCGTCGCGAGGAGGCCGTCCTCGCCCAGGCCCCGACACTCTTCCAGGAAGAAGCGTCGAAGGTGCCTGACCATGCGGGCCTCGAAATCCCGCACCGACGCCTGCGCGAAGGCGTCGGTTTGCTCGGGGTAGATCTTCAGCATCAGGCCCTCTCGACCGCGCTCACGCCGTCGATGAGCGCGTTGACCAGGCCTTCGAGCGATCCCGCGTCGATGGAGGGGGCGCGCCCGTAGACGTGCGCCACAGGCACGTCCTGCTTCCGGAGGTGCGCCCTCCGCACCACGTCTTCCACCAGGACACCGTCCGCGGCGCGGGCGAGCTTGAAGGCGTGGAGCGTGCCAGTGAGCTCCTTCGTGGCGATCTCGTAGCTCGATCGCTCGCGCACCTCCTCGCCGAGGGCGGTATCCTGCGCGAGCTCGCGCTCGATCGAGGGCTCGGCCGACGGCCCGATGAATTTCACCTGGAGGCGAATCGTCTCGTCGGGAGAGAGAAACTGGTAGGTGCGCGGCGGCTCGAGGTGCGCGGGGATATCCAGCCAGAGCTTGCCTGTCCAGCGGCGCACGTAGCCCTCGGGCGGCGGGAGCGCGCTCCGGATGAACGAGGAGCTCTTGACGATGTGCTCGAATCGCTCGGCCGCGAGCTCGTTGTCGTCCCGGGCCGAATACGATATCTGGATATACGATGTAGCGGTGTCGAGCGCGAGCGCCCATCGCTCCCGATAGCGGCAGTCGCGATCGAGGATACTGAAGGTGAGCGTCCGCGCCGGGAGGCCGGCGAGCGTCGTCGTGCCCTCGCCATCGATCACGATCACGCCGGGCAGGCCGTCCTCGAGATCTCCCCGCCGCTCGGCGAGGAGGCCGTCGAGATCGCTCACCCGTGGCGGCAGAGCGCCGCCGCTCACCTCGCAGAGCTCCCTGTCCGCCGCAGGCGCCTTGAACGAATAGCCGGTGACGTCGGTGAAACCCGGCGGGGAGGCGAAGCTGAGATCACCGACGTCGATACGCATTACAAGATCTCCTGGTCCACGGCGCGAGCGACGGTGACCTCACCGCGCTCGCCCTCGAAGAGGAACTCGTCGACGGCGCCGAAGAGCTCTGATCGCTGCATGACGGTGCTGGCCGGGAGGAACACCCGGAGCACCGCAGGATCGTAGAAGCGAAAGTACATTCGCTCGTTGCTCTCTTGCCGCTCGACCATCAAGTACCGTCGGAGGTGCCGCCGCACGCTCTTGAAGGGCTGAGGGCTCGTCAGGTAAATGCCCCAGCGCCTCCCCCAGCCTTCGCGGGCGAGGGCCGCGAGGAGCCGGCTGTCCGGAGGGAGCCGCACCAGGTACGGCGCCACGTGCGCGAGCGTCTCCCCTTCAATGCCGTCGTAGAGCGAGTAGTGCTCTTCGACCGACTCGCGGAGGACCTCCAGGATCCGCCGATCCCGCGCCGTATCCAGGACCGCATAGAGAGGCTGATGGGCCGCCGCTTGCAGCGCGGAGAGCGCTCTCTCGGCGCTCGCCGAGAGCTCGCGGCGCTCGTCTCGACGGCGCTGGACCTCTTCGGGGTCGGCGTCGTCAACGTCGTCATCGTCGGTTTCCATCGGCGCCGGGGTCGCGCCCTCGCGGTGGACGGTGAGCACCGTCTCTCCGGCCTTGAGCCAGTCCCCGTGCCGGATCTCGCCTTCGGTGACGCCCGACTCGCCATTACGCGCCGTGCCTTTGGCGCTCTGGAGATCACGAAAGCTACAGCGCGCCCCGTCCCAGGCCACCTCGAGGTGAACCGCGGACATTTGCGGATCGTTCGGGATCACCAGATCGGCCAGCGTGCCGCGGCCCACGCGTAGCACCTGGCCGGGGGCGACCACCGCCTTGCGACCGGCGCTGGGGCCCCACTTGATGGCCACGATCACCCGCGGAGCGTCCATCGGCTACGAGCTCTTCCCGCTCTCTCGCTTCCGCTTTGCTTCTCGCTCTTTGCGCTTGCGCTCGCACTCTTCGCAGAAGGGCTTGTCGGTCTTTAACGTCTCTGCCTGGGCTGAAGAGCCGATGATAACCGTCGGGCACCCGGCGACGACGACGCCGCCGTGGCTGGTCGGATCACCGAGCCTGGCCGCGTCCTTGTTCCCGATCACCACCGACGGCTCCCCCTGCTTGATCGAGTCCGGCGGGCCGACGCAGATCAGCGAGTCGCCGACGCGGGCCGCCGGCATGAAGCCGATCAGCACCGAGATCTCCCCGGAGATCGTCGGTCCGCCCACGTGAGGGACGGGCCCAGGCTCGACCTTGGGGCAGGTGTGCAAGTCCGTGATCCGCGCTGCAGGAGGCATGGGTTGCTCCTCTCTTTCTCTTCGGTGGTGGGGAGTCGCGGAGCTACTGCGCGAGGCCGGTAATGGCCACGTTGTCGACCGGCGGCTTCTCGGGCAGCTCGATCACCGCCTCGATGGCTGCCTCGGGCGCCTCGGGGTGCGAGCCTGCGCCCGAGCCGGCCGATCCGCCGCTGTTGATCAACACCTTGCTTCCGCGGATGGTGATCCCGCTCCCGTCGATGCGAATGAAGCCGCCCGGGCCCTTGATGGTCAGGTCTTTCTTGGCCTCGAGCACCAGCGCGGATCCAGCCGTGAAGTGGATCTCTTTCGCGGCCTTGAGGGCGTGGTTGCGGCCCACCTGCTCTTGCTGATCCTGGCCGACGCTGAGCGACTGGATCCCGTCGATGCGCTGGTTGCGCTTGCCCTGCACGCGGAGGTGGCTGTCGCCCACGATCTGCTCGCGCTTGTTCTGCTGGACGATGATGTCCTGATCTTGACGGATGAGGATGGCCTGCTTCCCGTCGGTGATCTCCAGCTCGTCGCCACGGATGAGCTTCTCGCGGTTACCGCCGATCACCGTCACCCGGTTGAGGTCGGTGATCTCTGTCCGGTTGCCGCCGGTGACCTCGACCCGGTTGGCCCCGGTGGTCTCGAGCTCGTCGTTGACGACGTACTTTTGCCGGTTGTTGAGGACGGTGATCGTCTCGTCGTTCTTCACCAGCTTGCGGAGGTTCTTCTGGGCCTGGATGTAGACCAGCTCGGTCTCTTTCAGGTCCTCGAACATGATCTCGTTGAAGCCGTTCGAGCCGAGCGAAGAGTCGCTCTTCCAGGTGCTCCGCGTCTTGTGCTCGGGCAGCTTGTAGGGCACGCGCTCGGTGGCGTTGTAGACGCGGCCGACGACGATCGGCGCGTCGGGATCGCCGTTGAGGAAGCCGATGAGCACCTCATGGCCGATGCGGGGGATCACCATCATGCCGTAGCCGGTACCGGCCCAGCCCTGGCTGACGCGGATCCAGCAGGAGCTGCCGTCGTCGTTCTTGCCCTCGCGATCCCAGGGGAACTGGACCCGCACCCGGCCGAACTCGTCGGTGTGAATCTCCTGGCCTCCAGGGCCGACCACCGTCGCGGTCTGGACGCTGTTGATCATCGGCTTCGAGGTCCGGAACGGGGGCCGATAAGGCACCTCGCTGAAGACCGCGCTGCCCGCCATATGCCACTCGCCGCCCGGCGTCGCCTCGATCGAGAAATCCGTCACCAGGAGCTTCTTGCCGGAGTCGAGCTCGGCGTGCGGGTGGTGATCGATCGAGAAGCGCTGGCCCGGATAGAGGTCGACGACGTTGGTCTCGAATGAGACCTGGACCTTGCCTGTGCGCTCGGCGACGAGGGCGCGCGCCGCGCGATCTTTGCCCGCCTTCTGCTCGTGCCGCGCGATGCCCTTGTCGTCGGCGACCGGCGTGTCGCCGCCCTTGCTCGGCTCCACCAGGAAGCCGTGGGGCTGGTAGACATACTGCTCGTAGCGGTCCTCCGGCGCGCCGGCCTTGGGGCCGTCGCCGTAGAGCGGGAAGCTCGGCCGACGGAAGTCGTAGTCGCGGATGGTGTGCGCGCCGGGGCGGACCTCGTGGGCGAGGCGCACCCGCGTCACGAACTCTTTCTCGGATGATTTGCTCGGGTTGTCGACCGCGTGGATCGCCGGGCCCTCGCGGACCGGACCCTCCTGGAGCTTGTCGCCGAGGGCGATCGTCTTGCCCGACTCGTCTTCCGGGAAGGTGAAGGCGATGCCGGCTTCTTCCCAGAGGCGGCTCAGGAAGGCGAAGTCGTTCTCGCCGTACTGGACCTTGTATTCGAGCTTGGGGTAGCTCCCCCGATCGATCTTCCAGGCGGCGGAGAGGCCCCATTCGCCGAGGAGCTTGTCGGTGATGTCGGGGATCGAGAGGTGCTGGTAGATGCGGTAGTTCTGGCGCTGCGTCAGCAGCCAGAGGCGCGGGACGATCCGGATGTAGTAGCTGGAGAGCGGCTTCTCCCCGGCGCCGGCCGGCTCGGCCTGCGTCTGCTCCATGAAGCTCACGACGCCCGACCACTTGCGGCTCCCGTTGTTGGCCACGTGCACCGTCCCCGCGACGAGCGAGAGCGCGGCGGGCTCACCGACGAACGACTCGAGGTCGAGGTCGTGCTGCGGCGAGCGCGCCCACACCGAGACGGAGAACATCGTCGAGACGGCCTCGTGGATCTGCACTCGCCGCACGGAGAGCGAGCCTTCTCCGGAAGCGAACGAAAGATCGAGCAGCGACATCTGGGAACTCCTTGCGACGGAGAGAAGCGGCGCCGGGAAGTCAGAGCGACTTCTCCACCGCGCACGCTAAAGGACTTCCGCCGCCCAGGGCTAGATGAAAGCGCGACGACTCCGCGCGTCATTGTTCGATACAGGCATGTTGAATGATTACGACGGCTTGAATTGCCCACGCGGGCTCGATCGGGCGTCGCCGCTGGATGCAAGGATGCGCGCGTTCCTGATAGCTTCGCGGATCATGGAAGTCGTCTCGGCCCAATCGCTCCGCGCGAGCTCCGTGCTCTGGCAGAGCGGCGCCTCGCGAGTCTTCACCCTGATCTGCAAAGCGACGTTCTCTCTCGCCCCGGGAGAGGCGCCGCTCTCCGAGGATCAGGAAGAGGTTAACGAAGAGAACTCTTACTGGGACGATGATCCGGCGCGCAGCCTCTACGCGCCCAGCGACGTCGTCCCCTTCAAGGCGCGCGCCGACGTGCTCCTCGTCGGCAACGCCTTCGCGCCGCGCGGCGAGCCGGTCCGGTCGCTCGTGGTGCGGATGCTCGTCGGCGAGATCGACAAAGCGATCGAGGTCTTCGTCGACCGAGCGTGGCGGCAGGACGGCGCGCTCCACGAGGGCTCGCGCTTCTCGCGCATGGCGCTCCGCTACGAGCGCGCGGCCGGCGGGCCCGACAGCGCGAACCCGATCGGCGTGCGCGCCGACGCGCGGCCGAACTCCTTCGGCATGGTCGCGCTGCCCAACCTCCAGCCGCCGGGGCTGAGCATCGCCGCGCGATCGGACACGATCCCGATCATCGGCTTCGGACCGATCGCGCCCGCGTGGCCGAGCCGCCGCGAGAAGCTCGGGAGGCTCGCCGCCTCGGGGCTGCCCGACCGCTGGAACCTCGCGCCGCTGCCGTCCGACATCGATCCCGCGTACTTCAACAGCGCGCCGCGCGATCAGCAGGTCGACGAGATCCGCATCAACGAGCGGATCGTCCTCGAGAACCTCCACCCCGATCATCCGCGCCTCGTGACCAGCCTCCCCGGCGTGCGCCCGCGCGCGTTCATCGAGCTCGCCGGTCGCCCGCCGCAGGAGATCGGGATGCGCTGCGAGACGCTCTGGATCGATACCAGCCGATCGATCTGCACGCTCACCTGGCGCGGTCACGTGGAGAACCCGCCGGCCGGCGGGCGCGTGCGCACGACGCTGGAGCGGCCGGGGCAGCAGCTCACCTGGGCCGAGGTCGAACAGCAGACGCCCGCCCCGCCCGAGCGTCCCAAGAGCGAGCGGAAACCCGAAGACTCGGGGCCTCTCGTCCCACGACGACCCCAGACGATCACGATGACGGTCGATGATCTCCGGAAGAGCCCGCTGTCGACGGGCCTGCCGTTCGCGGGCGCTCCGGGCTCGCAGCCGACGAGCGGAGCGCCGCCCACCGGCGAGCGGGCGAGCATGCCGTCGCTCGCATCGTTCGCCGCGCCCACGCCGGTCGCCGCGATGCCGTTCGCCGCGCCCGCGCCGGTCGCCGCGATGCCGTTCGCCGCTCCTGCGCCGGTCGCGGCGGTGCCGGCCGCGATGCCGTTCGCCGCGCCCGCGCCGGTCGCTGCGATGCCGTTCGCCGCGCCCGCTCTTGCGCCGCTCGCCGCGATGTCGTTCGTGGCTCCCGCAGCGGTCGTCGCGGCGCCTGCCGCGATGCAGTTCGCCGCTCCCGCGCCGGTCCCGCCGCCTTCGGTTTCCAGCATGGGGATCCCCTCCGAGAGCCGGTGGTCGAACCTCCCGGAGCCAGGCCCCGCGGCGCCCTTGGGCAGTCGCTGGTCGAACTCCGACGCGCGTGCCGACACGCCCGCCTCGATGACCGTCGGTCAGGTCACCGCGCCGCCCGTGAGCGCCCCCGCGCCGACGGCGCCCTCCGCTCCGATTGTCGCGGCGACGCCGATCGAAGCCAAGCAGAGCTGGGCTGGCAAGGCGCTCCAGCTCGTGTGGTTCGAGCCCGAGTGCTTGCCTCGCGTTCATCGTAAGCCGGAGTTCCAGCCGCTGCTCCGCGCGCTCGAGGATCGCGCGCCGGACACCGAGCTCGACGATCCCAGCCTCGCGAAGGATCCCGCCGCGATGGAGGACCGCCGCGACATCTTCGAAGTCCTGGCGCTCGGCCACGCGCTCGACGAGCCCGGCCTCAACCACGCGCTCGAGCGGGCGGTCCGCGACGACGGCAAGTTCATCCCGCCCCTCGCGCTCGTCGACGGCGAGGTGCGCTTCCTCTTCGACGAGATCGAGACCCTGCGCGCGACGCTGACGATCGCGGCCGTGTTCTCCACGGGCGACGAGGCGCTGAAGGCGGCGATCGTCGACGCGCGCGAGTTCCTCCGCACCCCCGATCTGCGCAGCCCCCCGAGCGTGACCGAGGGGTACACGACGCGGATCCAGGACGCCCTCAAGCGCGCCAAGCGCGCGGTCGCGCCGGGCTACCTCGAGGAGCAAACCGAGCGCGTCCTCGTCGAGGCGCGTCACTACCAGCGGCGCACCGTCTACGGCGCGCCGCACCTCCGCGCGCTGCTCCAGATCGGCAACGCAGGCCGCCCCTGGCCTCTCTACGTCCCCGAGGCGGCGGCGGGCAAGCTGCCCATGTTCGCCCGCTTCCCCGCGCGCGTCCTCGCCGAGGTCGGCTTTCAAGAGAACCAGTACGAAGCGCACCCCACCGCGCTCCGGGCGCTGGCGATCGCGCGCGTCTCCTCCACGCCCGGGAAGACCGATCGCGACAGCTGAGCGTTGGCCGTGATATCGTCGCAACATGCCCCCGCACGCCTGTGCGGCGGCTGTCCCAAGCAGGGGAAGAAAGTGCGACCATGCCGATCCTCGAGCTCTCCGTCGCCTCCGGACAGTCCCTGTCCGTTCGACGCTTCACAGTGTCCGAGTCCGTCTCCGGCCTCTTCACGATCGCCGTCTGGGCGCGCATCGAGGAGCCGGATGTGGATCTCGAAGGCATCATGGGCAAGGACATCTCCCTCCACATCGTGCATGGCACAGCCCACGTGGGCGGGCTCGGCTCGCGCACCTGGAAGGGCATCTGCACCCACGCGGAGCAGGTCCACGGCGTCTCCCCGCAGCCGGGCCAGCGGGCCGAGTCCACTTACTTCTTCCGCATCGCCCCGAAGACCTGGCTGCTGACCCAGCGGCGGAACTACCGTATCTACCAGCACCTCTCCATCCCCGACATCGCTGATAAGCTCCTCGCCGAGTGGGGGATCACCCCGGCCTGGAAGATCGATCGCGGGAGCTACCCCAAGCTCGAGTACAAGGTCCAGTACGGGGAGAGTGACTATGCCTTCCTGAGCCGTCTTGTGGAGGAGGCGGGCATCGCCTTCACCTTCCCCGACGAGGGCGGCTCCAACATCACCTTCGGCGACAAGCTCCACACCGGCACCAAGCGCGGCGGCAGCGCGATTCACTACGTCGAAGAGCCGAACCAGGCCGGCGAGAAGGAGTTCGTCACCAACGTGCGCCTCGCCCACGAGGTCCGCCCCGGCGTGCACACCATCCGCGACTACGACTTTCGTCGCCCCTCGTACGAGCTCGTCAGCCAGTCGACCGGCGCCGTCGCGCCGGAGGACCGCTACGAGCAGTATCACTATCAGCCGGCTGCCTTCCTCGTCGAGGGCGGCAAGGGCGGCGGCACCCCGGTGGCGGACGATCGCGGCGTCGCCCGCAACGAGCAGCCCTTCGGCAACGATCGGGTGGAGCGGGCCATCCTCGGTCGCCGCATGGGGCGCCGGCAGGTCGCCTTCGACACCAACGCGGTGGATCTCGCCCCCGGCTCGATCTTCAACATCGCCCATCACCCCCACCCCGAGGTCGGCGAGGGCACGAATCTCCTGGTGATCGAACTCTCGGTCGAGGGCTCACCGCAGGACGAATGGAGCATCTCCGGGCGCGCCGTCTTCACCGACATGCCCCATCGCCCGCCGCTCAAGACCGCCAAGCCGCGCGTCAACAACGTGCAGACCGCGGTGATCGTCGGCCCGGCCGGGCAGGAGATCCACACTGACGAGCTCGGCCGGGTGCGGGTCCAGTTCCCCTGGGATCGCGAGGGCAAGAACGACGACGGCAGCTCCTGCTGGATCCGCGTCAGCCAGGGCTGGGCCGGCACCGGCTATGGCATGATCGTCCTCCCCCGCATCGGCCAGGAGGTGCTCGTCGGCTTCCTCGAGGGCGACCCCGACGCGCCCATGGTCGTCGGCCGCGTCTTCAACGCCACCCAGCTCGTGCCCTACAAGCTCCCTGACAACAAGACGCGGAGCACCTGGAAGAGCGACTCCTCCCCCGGCGGCAACGGCTTCAACGAGATCATGTTCGAGGATCTCAAGCACAAAGAGCTCGTCTGGATGCAGGCCCAGAAGAACCTCCGCAAGCTGGTGAAGAACGACGAGGACATCACCATCGGTCACGACCGCGACAAGTACGTCGTCCGCCACGAGACGGAGACGACCGGCGCCAACCGGATCGAGGTGACCTGCGTCGACCGCACCGAGATCACGGACAAGGATCGCACCACCTTCGTCGGCCAGAGCAGCCTCAAGATCGTCAACGGCAACGAGATCGAGAAGACCGACGGCAACATGATGGTCCTGATCGAGAAGGATCAGGACATCGTCATCCGCCAGATGAAGCGCGAGCGCGTCGAGAAGGACTCGAACCTCCACGTCCTCGGCAACCGCAATGAGCGCGTCGACGGCAACCTCTCGGTCACCGTCGATCGCAACCACCACGAGAAGATCGCCAAGAACTCGGCGCTCGAAGCGGGCGAGCAGATCCACTTCAAGGCCGGCTCGGCCCTGATCATCGAGGCCACCAACGATCTCACCCTCAAGGGGCCGGGCGGCTTCATCCGCATCGATTCGAGCGGCGTCACCATCCGCGGCACGCTGGTGCGGATCAACAGCGGCGGCAGCGCGGGCTCCGGCGCGGGCGCGAGCCCCGAGGTCCCCGAGGTGGCAAAAGAGGCCGTGATCGACGAGCCGGCGCGGCCGAAGCCCATCGATCTCCGCGCCGAAGGCATCGGTCAATAGCTACCGCATCGAGGAGACGAGAGGAGCCGACATGCCCCCCGCAGCGCGAATCCTGGACCCCCACCTCTGCCCCAAGGTCGAGCCCGGCCCCGTCCCCCACGTCGGCGGGCCGGTGATCTCAGGGGACATCACCGTGCTGATTGGCTATCAGCCGGCGGCGCGCGTCGGTGACAAGCTGACCTGCATCGGGCCGCCCGACTCGGTGTCGGCCGGCGAGCCGACGGTGAAGATCGGCAACAAGGACGCGGCCCGCCGGGGCGATCCGACCTCGCACGGCGGACGTATCGTCCTCGGCTGCATGACCGTCAACATCGGCTCTTCGCCCCAGGCCGAGACGCTGCGCACCGACGAGCCCTTCTGCGAGGAGTGCGAGCGCCTCAAGCAAGAGCGCGAGGCCGCGCGGAAGAAGAACCGGAGCTAGACCTTGCAGCGCGCGATCCTCGAGGTGCAATCCGGCCGGCTCATCGGCACGAAGGCCGTGCTCGCGCCGAGCCAGCGCCTCAGCGTCGGTCGCACGCCGCTCGCGGATTTCGTCGTCCCCGACGATCAGATGTCAGGCATCCATTTCGCGATCGCGCTCGACGATCAACGGTGCCACATCTCCGATCTGGAGAGCGTTGGAGGGACGATGCTCGGCGGTGAGCGGGTGACCGAAGGCGACGCGCGCAACGGCGCCTGGATCCGGGCCGGCGAGACCGACTTCAGCGTCCATTTCGAGGCCTCGACGCCGCCGCCGATCGATTTCGAGAGCTACCTCGACGACGCCGAAGAGGACGAGGTCGATCCCTTGATGGCGGTGTGGCTCAAGGAGAACCGCGAGCCGCGTCGGCGCCTCGCCGCGGCGCTCGCCGCCCGTAAAGAGAAGGCGATCCAGGCGCTCGGCGGCGCTGATGGCCCCCGCTTCGTCGTCCTCGACACGGCGCGCTCACCGCGGATTCGCACCCTCCTCAAGGAGTCGGTCGAGCCCTGTCGCTCGCTCTACGAAGGTCATGAGGGCAACTCGCTCGCCCACGTGGCTCCTTATCTCGTCGAGCTGCCCTCCGGATCTGGCCTGCTCGCTCGGCTGATCCGCGAAGGGTGGGAGAAGCGCTGGGGCACCTTCATCGACTTTCCCCACTCGTTCAAGGAGCTACGCCGCCACCTCCGCCGCCTGCTCATCGTCGGCGACGCCGACAGCCGCCAGAGCTATTATTTCCGCTTCTACGATCCCGTCGTCCTCGACGCCTTCGTCCCCACCTGCTCGGTGAAGCAGCGCGAGGAGCTCTTCGGCGATATCCGCGCCTTCTTCGTCGAGGGTCGATTGGGCCAGGTCGTCCGCCACCCCGGGAAGGCGCCCTGATGCTCCGCGTCTCGCAGGATCAGCGGCGGATCGTGGGCGAGCCGGCCTTCGTCGATCGCGTGGTGTTCCACTTCATCCGCTATCGCCACGAGGACGTCGACCACATCTCGGATCGGGTGCTGCGCGCTCGGGTCGAGCACGGCCTCACGGTCGGCCGCGCCTACGGCCTCACCTGGGAGTACAGCCTCACCGTGTTCGTGACGCACATGATTGGCATCAACCCCGAGTGGCATTTGCAGCCGGCCATTCACCGCGCCCTCGGGGACGAGTCCCTCCCGCCCGATCTGCGGATTGACGCGATCTTCGGCGCGGTCACCGACGATGACTGGGAAGAGGCCGCCGAGCGCTGTGACGCCGACGCTTACTGGCAACCAATCGACGCCTCGGCGCCGACAGGAGAGGAGTGAACCATGGGGAACGCGGCCGCACGGGCGATAAGCCACATGACCGATGGCCAGGCGATGCCGGTGTGCGCGCCGAACGGCACGGCCCGCTGCCCGGGGGGCGTGGTCCGCATCGGGATGTTCTTCGATGGTACCAACAACAACATGTACCGGGACGCTCCCAACGATCTGCCGCAGTTCGCCGCTGATCCCCTGGGGCAGAACGGCCGCAGCAACGTGGCCAAGCTCTGGCAGCTCTACATCGAGCAAGGCACGCTCCAGAAGCGCGCTTACTGCCACGGCGTCGGCACGGACAGCTTTCAGCAAGCCTATCGAACCCGGGCGGCGGCCGCGCGCCCCCACCCCGCCAACGCCACCGCGGAGCAGCGCGAGTCGGAGACGCGCGCCAACCAGTCGCTGGGCACGACCGAGGTGCAGAACGACACCCTCGGGAACGGCACCGGCCGCGGCGGGCGCTCTCGCATCGAGTGGGGCCGGATGCAGCTCTCCGACTTCTACAGCAACTTCGGCAACGACATCGTCATCCACAAGCTCTTCGACACCTACGGCTTCAGCCGCGGGGCGGCGCTCGCGCGTGACTTCGTCAACAAGGTGCGGACCCAGGGCATCGACAACCTCAAGCAGCCGAACGGCTTCCGGATGCAGGGGCGCCGCCGCATCAACCTCTACCAGCGCCACGCGCAGCCTACGCCCACCTTCCTCGGCGTCTGGGACACCGTCGGATCCTTCGGCATCGGCGGCCCGCAGTGGGCCGACGAGGCCAATCACTATGACTTCTTCGTCGATCACACCTACGTGAAGAAGACTGTCCACCTCGTCGCCGAGGACGAGGTCCGGATCAATTTCCCGCTCACCTCGCTCTTCATGGATCCGGACGAGCGCGCGACGCGGGGGAGCTCGGGCTACCAGAACCCGGCGCAGTTCAAGGATTCGATGGTGGAGATCTGGTATCCAGGCGCCCACTGCGACGTCGGCGCCTCCTATGTGCTCCGCCACCCGATCGCCGCGGTCGCGCCGCGGACCACCTATTCCACCTCGGCCTTCGGCAGGCCGACGACGCGGGTCATCCCGGGCACGCCCGCGCAGCCGGGCAAGCGGCCGGATCTCGCGCACATCCCGCTCCGGGACATGCACAGCGGCAGCCTCAAGGCCAAGGTGCCTCTCCGGCCTCTCGAGTCCCTGTCTCCAGCGAAGCTGTGGTCGATCCCCGGCGACCTCGCGAGCTGGTACTCGGCCTACGACGACTATCGCGCCGGCACCGACTATGCGGTCGAAAAGCGCTACATCCACACGATCCGGACCTGGTTCTTCGGCCGGGACACCTGGAATCCCCGGGTGAATCAGCCGAGCTTTCAGCTGCTCAAGCTGCACTTCATCCATGACTCGGCGGCCGAGTTCCTCGCCCCCGTCATCGACACCCACCGCTGGCACCGTACGGTCCACTTCATGGGTCGTCAGCGGCTGGTCGCCGGCCCGGGTGTCCGATGAGCGTCCTCGAGCTTCGCTTCCAGTGCGGTGAGACCTCGCTCTCGGTGCGGCGATTCTCCGTCCACGAGGCGGTATCGACGCCGTACACCGTCTCGGTCTGGGCCCGCTCGGAGAGCCCGACGATCGATATCAGCGCGATCATCGGCCAGCCCGCCGGTCTCGAGACTGTCTCCGGCTACCTCAACGTGTCCGGAGGAGGCGCGCGGGTCTGGAGCGGTATCTGCAGCTACATGGAGCAGACCCACGCGGAGCGCCGCGGGAACAAGGTCCAGTCCACGTACCACCTGCGGATCGTGCCGCACCTCTGGCTCCTCGAGCACCGCCGCAACAACCGCATCTTCCAGCACCTCGCGATCCCCGACATCGTCGACAAAATCCTGGACGAGTGGGGCATCCCGCACCGGTGGCGGATCGATCGCGGCCAGTACCCGAAGCACGAGTACAAGGTCCAGTACGCGGAGAGCGAGTTTGGCTTCCTCAGCCGGATCCTGGAAGAGGCGGGCATCGCCTACACCTTCCCGGATCTCGACAGCTCGAGCCCGATCCTGACGTTCGAGGACGCGCTCCAGAAAGGGACGCCCCGCGCGGGCGCGCCCGTACCTTACGAGCCGAACCCCACCCAGGCGGCAGAGCGAGAGTTCGTCTCGCAGGTCCACCTCGTGCACGAGGTCCGCCCCGGGGCCTACACCATCCGTGACTACGACTTTCGCAAGCCGGGCTTCCGCCTCCTGGGCGAGGCGCCGAAGGCGGACGCGCTCGAGAGTCGTTACGAGCAATACCACTACATCCCCGGCGGCTTCTTCCTCGAGGCCGGCGCGGGCGGCGGCACCCCCGCCGCCGACGACAAGGGCATCGCGCGCCACGACCAGCCCACCGGGCAAAAGCGCGCGACCCGAGCGCTGGAGGCCGCCCGTACCGACCGCGCCGGCGTGATGTTCGAGAGCAACCTCCACGACCTCTACCCGGGGTTGATCTTCGCCGTCACCCACCATCCCCACCCCGAGCTCGCCCGGAAGCTCCTCGTCACCGACACCCTGTTCGAAGGCACCGCCGAGGGTGAATGGCAGATGGTCGGACACGCGGTCTTCGCCGACGTGCCCTTCCGCCCGCCGCTGATCACGCCTCGGCCCGAGGTCCTCGGCGTGCAAACCGTCATGGTCGTCGGCCCGACCACCGGCGACAAGCGCGCGCAGGAGATCCACACCGACGAGCTCGGCCGGGTGCGCGTCCAGTTCCCCTGGGATCGCGACGGCGACAACAACGACGACAGCTCCTGCTGGATCCGCGTCAACGAGGGATGGGGCGGCGCCGGCTACGGCTGGCTCAACCTCCCTCGCGTCGGCCACGAGGTGCTGGTCACGTTCCTCGAGGGCGATCCGGACCGTCCCATCGTCTCTGGCCGGCTCTTCAATACCACCCATCCGGTGCCCTACAAGCTCCCCGAGCACAAGACCGTGAGCACCTGGAAGAGCGACTCTTCTCCGGGCTCGAACGGGTTCAACGAGATCAAGTTCGAGGACGAGAAGGGCGACGAGCTCGTCTATCTCCAGGCCGAGAAGAACCAGCGGAAGCTGGTCAAGAACGACGAGGTCTACACCACCGGGAACGACCGCAACAAGAACGTGATCGCCTTCGAGACCGAGACCGTCGGCGGCAACCGCATGCAGTGGACGCAGAACGAGCGCCACGAGATGACGGGCTCCGAGCACCGCACCCAGATCAAAGGCAACAAGGCCCAGCTCATCCGCGTCGACGAGATCGAGGTCAACCAGCTCAATCGCATGCTCCTCGTCGGCAAGGACCAGGACCTCGTCGTCCGCGGGGTGAAGCGCGAGCGCAACGAGTGGGACCTCAACGGTCGCGTGATCCAGAACCGGCGCGAGCAGGTCGGGCGCGATCAGTCGATGACCGTCTATCAAGAGCGCCACGAGAAGGTCGGAGGGAGCTTTGCGCGCGAGGCGGGGCAAGAGATCCACATCGTCGCGGGCAAGGCCGCCGTGGGCGAGGCGCCGGACGTGACGATCCAGGGGGCGGCCGGGTTCATCCGCATCGACGCCCTCGGCGTGACCATCAGCGGCAGTACGGTCGACATCAACGTCAGCGGCTCTCCGGGCTCGGGGCACGGCTCCCACCCGAAAGAGATCGTCGACGCCGTCGAGGCCAAGACCAAGACTGGGGTCCCGTGGGATCCCATGGTGTTCAAGCACCACGACGGCGTCACCGCGCTCGCCGCGGAGCTGGGCAAGCAGATCCTCGTGAGCGGCCCAGATCCGTTGCGACGGCTCGCGCTCCTCAAGATGGCGAGCACGCTCGACGTATCGACTCCGCACAACGGGACGGTGTTCTGGTCGGGCGGCAAGGATCTCGCGGGCAACGCCGCCGAGCTCTACGCCAAGGCCAAGACCTTCGCCGGGAACCCCGCCGCGCGCCTGGAAATGACCGAGGGCGGGAGCAAGCTCGGCGCCGCCGTCACCGCCGGCAAGGACGATTGGGCGGTGCAGAGCCCAGCCTGGATCGCCATCTCCAAGCGCTTCGCGCACCAGGCGAGCGGCGATGTGCACATGATCGTCTCCTACATGCCGCTGAGCGAGACCGCGATCTTCCGCGAAGAGGTCAAGATGCTCGCCGCCAACGACAAGGTCACCTCGATCACGGTGTGGATCATGACGGTGGATGACCAGGGTAAGCACGTCATGGCCGCGGACGGGACGCACGTGCTCGAAGAAGTGAAGATGGAAGACGTCCTCAAGCCCCCGGTGAAGAAGCCATGACGACCGCGCCTGTGTCCCCGGATTACCAGCGCTTCGTCGCCAGCGTCACCGGCCCCGACCCGCAGTGGCGGGAGTCCGTCGACGTCGAGGCGCTGCTGCGCCTGGAGGACGAGGAGCGCCACGAGGCGGAGGTGCTCTTGATCGACCGCCTCCGCCTCGACGACTGGCGCGCTCCGCCGGCGCTCGCAGAGGCCGGCGCCCGCGGCGGGGTGATGCCGATGAAGCGGCGTTTGCCGCTGGCGAACGGGCGAATGAGCATCGCCATCGCGCGGGCCCTGGCCGCTCTCGAGGCCATCCCGCGGGCGGACGAGATCGTCGCCGAGGTGCTGCGATCGGGCGAGCCCGACAGCGGTCTACCCGCCCTCGTCGCCGCCGAAGACATGAAGTCGGAGCCGATCCGCGACGCGCTGGCCTGGGCCTGCCTCCACCACCCCGAGCGCGACGTGCGCTGCAACGCGGGCGCGACGCTGTTCAATTTCGCCAACCTCACCACCGACCCGCTCGCGTGGAGCCTGCGGCCCCTCTACCTCCCTCTGGGCAGCGAAGACCTGGCGGTGCGGCGCGCCGCGTTCGAGGAAATCTGCAAGCTCGTCGGCATGCCCCCCGAGATCGCCGGATAGCGCGCCAAGCGCGTTTGGAGCCACCATGTATCGTCTCACCGGTTCGGTCGGCACGGACGGGCGCAACGCGCACGACGACGTTCAGCAGGTCCAGATCCAGCTCAACAAGAACGCTCACCTCGTCAGCGAGATTGGCACTGTGCCCGAGGACGGGACGCTGGATGAGGGCACCCAGCGCGCGATCATCGCCTTCCAGCGCACGATCATGCGCCTCTCGGCGCCCGACGGCCGCGTCGATCCCCACGGCCGCACCTGGCGCCTCTTGCTCGGCGATCTCCCCCACGCCGCGCCGGTGGTGTTCTCCCAGCTCACCGCCGAAGACGGCAGCTTCTACCTCTACTCTAACCGTGATCGCGGCTGGGGGACGCCGAGCACGCTCCAGTCGATCCGGACCCTCGGCGCCTCCCTCAACGCCACAGGGATCGTGATCGGCGTGGGCGACATCAGCTTTGCGCAGGGCGGAAGAATGCCGCCGCACGGCTCGCACCGCCGCGGCGTCGACGTCGACATCCGGCCACAGCGCACCGACCAGGCCCGCGTGCCGGTGAGCATCACCGATCCGGCCTACAGCCACGATCGCACCCTGAAGGTGGTGGAGGCCGTGCAGCAGGATCCGAATTTGGAGCTGATCCTGTTCAACGACCGCAACATCACCGGGGTGCGCTTCTACGAGGGCCACCACAATCACCTGCACATCCGATTCAAGGAGTAGCGCCAACCGATCCTTTTCACGGCCTGGCCCCAAACGCTCCTTGGGGCGCGGCGAGGACGGTGATACTCTCGCGCCAGCATCATGAAATCACGCCCCTCTCTGCTCGCAGCTCTCGGCATCCTCCTGGCCTCCAGCGCACTGATGGCGGCGTGCACCTCGCCGGCTCGGCTCTTCGGAGCCGACACAGGGTCGACGACCTCGGGCGCCGGCGGAGCGAGCTCGAGCTCGAGCGTGAGCACCGGCGGGGCGATGATGAGCACCGGCACCGGGACGATCTCGACGATCCCGTGCGACATGCCCAGCGACTGCCCCGGCAAAGAGACGGAGTGCCAGACGCGCGTCTGCAACGGGGGCTTCTGCGGGGTCTCCTTCAGCGAAGCCGGCGTCGGGATCAAGGCCCAGAACGGCGGCGATTGCCAGAAGATCGTCTGCGATGGGCAGGGCGCCCTCGCCCTGCAGGTCGACGACACCGACGTTCCCGACGACAGCAACCCTTGCTCGCAGGACGTGTGCGCCAAGGGGGTATCGTCCAACCCGCCGGTGGAGTTCGGGGCCACCTGCGGCGGCACGCTCACCTGTGACAACCAGGGCAACTGCACCGGCTGCACCAGCCCCGGGGATTGCCCGGGCGCCGACACCGACTGCCAGACGCGGAGCTGCACCGCGGGCGTCTGCGGCTTCCTCTACGCCGCCTCCGGTACCAAGGTGCAGATGCAAACGGCGTTCGATTGCAAGCAGAATGTGTGCAACGGCCACGGCGCCGTGAGCCTGACGTTCGACCCCGCCGATCCGCAGGACGACGGGAACGACTGCACGCTCGACGGGTGCTCCAACGGCTCCCCGACCCACAGCAACCTCGCCGCGGGCGCGCCGTGTACCAGCGACAAGAAGCCGGTCTGCAATGGCACCGGCGCCTGCGTCGCGTGCCTGGTCGCCGCCACCTGCCCTGGGCAAGACAACGAGTGCCAGACGCGCGCCTGCAACAGTGGGACGTGCGGTTATACGTACATGCCAGTGGGCACCACCGTGCAAGTGCAGAGCACCGGGGACTGCAAGAAGAATGTGTGTGACGGCGCGGGCAACGTGACCCAGGTCGCGGACAACGCCGATGTGCAGCAGGACGGCAACGCCTGTACGAGCGACGCGTGCAACAGCGGCACCGTGGTCCACACCGCCGTGGCCATGGGCACCGACTGCGGGGCGCCGAAGAAGTGTGACGCCGTGGGCAACTGCGCTGGGTGCTTCAACGTCACCGACTGCGCCGGGAAGGACACCGAGTGCCAGACGCGCACCTGCACCGCCGGAGTCTGTGGCTTCAGCTTCGCGCCGAACGGCACTGCCGTGGCCGTGCAGGTGGCCGGCGACTGCAAGAAGAAGGTCTGTGACGGCTCGGGCAACGTGGCTGTCATCCTCGACAAATCCGACGTGCTCGCCGACAAGAACGAGTGTACCAACGACATTTGCTCCGGCGGCGCGCCGTCCTACCCGCCGGCGCCGGCGGGCACCGCTTGCTCGGTCAACGGAGGCACGGTCTGCAACGGCATCGGCGGCTGCGGCGTTTGCTCGCCCGGTGAATCCAAGTACTGCTGCGGGCTCAAGTCGAGCATTTGCTGCTTCGAAACCCCGGTCGCCCACGCGCCCGACTCGGAGAATCTGCTCCAGACCCCCAACACCTCGGAGCCGGATCCGATCGTGCTCTGTTGCTGCGGCGGGACGATCAACTGCGACGCCACTGGCCAGTGGGGTCTCTGCCAGGGCTGAGCGCCTGCGCACACCGCGCGTGCGCAAAGGTCCCCGCGACGGACGCCGGCTCGGCTAGGCTGCGCCCGTGGCCGACACCCTGCGCTCGATCTTGCCCGCTCTCTACCACCCGCTCTTGCCGGAGCTCTTCGACACGCTCGCGCCCACCGAGTCGAAGGCCACCTGCGGGAGCTGCGCCATGTGTCCGCCGAAGGACGCGCCGGCGCCTTCGGACGACGTCACCTACTTTCGCCCCGACGCCAAGTGCTGCACCTTCGAGCCGCGCCTGCCGAGCTACCTCGTCGGCGCGATCCTCGCGGACGAGCGGCCGGACATGGCCGAAGGGCGGCGCCGCATCCGCGCCAAGATCGCTACGCGCGTCGCCGTCACGCCGCAGTGGATCTCCCCGCCGGCCAAGCGCGAGGTGCTCTTCAGCGCCGCGTGGCGCCACGCCTTTGGCCGCTCGCTCGTCCTGCTCTGCCCCTACTTCGAGCGCGGAGAGGGCCTGTGCACGATCTGGCGGCACCGCGAGGCGGTGTGCTCCACGTTCTTCTGCAAGTACGATTCAGCGGCCGACGGCGAGCAGTTCTGGCGGAGCGTGCGCAGCCTGGTGGGCTACGTGGAGCGCCTGATTTCGCTGCACACCACCCAAACGCTCCTCCCGGGCTACGTCCCGACGAGCGATCAAGGCCTCACGCTCGAAGACCTTGAGGACCGGCCGCCGCGTGAGGCCGCCTATGCGGCGCTGTGGGGCGACTGGGTGGGCCGCGAAGAAGAGCTCTATCAGCGCTCCTACGAGATGGTCCGCGGGCTCGATCGCGAGGGCTTCCGGGCCCTGCTCGCGGGCGCAGAGTACGACAAACGCGCCGGAATCCTGGCCGCAGCGCACCGAACGATGGAGTCCCCTGCCCTGCCCGAGCGCCTCGTTCCGCGCGCCGATCTCGTGGCGCGCCCGACGGAAGGAGGCGTGCTGGTGACCACCTACAGCCGCTATGAACCGCTCCTGTTGACCGAGGCCCTCCACGAGGTCGTCCAGGCCTTCGGCGGCGGAGGCACGGTGGCCGAGGTGCGCGCGCGGCTGGCGAGCGAGGCGGGGATCGACGTCCCGGAGGAGCTCTTGCGCGGGCTCCATCAGTATCGCGTGCTGGTCGAGCCCTGAGAGCCAATCCCGGCTTCAAGGTGCCTTGGTGCAGCCGTTCAGCCGCGCTGCCCGGACCAGCAGCTTCACCTCGCTCGGGACCCAGAATATGCCGCTGGGGACGACGACGACGCGCTCTTCCTCGCCTTTGTCCATCACGTTGATCGTGACGCCCGCGAGGACCCGGCCCACCGTCAGGCGCTCTCCTTCCGCCTCGGCCACGAGGGGGACGTCGTCCGGGCAAACGACGGTGGTCCTGGGGTGAACACTCCGGCCAAAGCCCGAGCCCGACCCTGTGCCATATCCCCGGAGGCTCCGCGGCCCGGTCGCGGTCTGGAGCCCCGAGGTCGGGACCCAGCCGAACACCAGCGCTTCCGAGCGCTCCCAGAGGATCCGGGCGTGCTGACCCGACAGCTCCAGCAGCGTGATCTCGGCGTCCGCGCCGGGTTGGGCGGTGAGGTTCGCCACCGGCGCGCCGCCCGGCGTGATCGAGGGCGGGATCACGCGCCTCATGCCCAGAAGACCGCGCTTGCCCGGCTTCAGCCCCGGCACCGCCGCGCGCATGTCGACCGACGTGGGATCGAGCGCGAGCGCGTCGCACGGCAGCTCCGCGGAGAGCGGCGGATCCTCGAGCGCGACGCCGCTGGAAGGCTCGAACGTCACCGCGACGGCGTTGGGCTTCGCGGAGACCCACGCGAGCTTCGCGCTGGAGCGGGGAATCACGGCCTCGCCCAGCACGATCCGCGTCCGCATGGATGGCGGCTGGCAACGCGAGAAAGAAGTGCCTATAAGGGAGACCCCATGGTCGCCAAGCCCACCGCTCCTGCCTCGTCAGTCCCCACTGTCTCCGAGAATGACTTCGAGGCCGAAGTCATGCGGAGCGAGCTGCCCGTCCTCATCAGCTTCACCTCCGACCGGTCCGCCGCGTGCAAAACGGTGGCGCCCGAGGTCGACGCCATCGCGCGCGAGCTCGAGGGCAAGGCCAAGATCGTGAAGATCGACATCGACAAATCGAAGCGGATCGCGACCTCGATGCGGATCCAGTCGGTGCCGACGTTCATGGTCTTCGCCAAGGGCCGCCCGGTCGCCGCCGAGCAAGGCGTGCTCCGCCGCGCCCAGCTCCGCGAGATGCTCGAGCCCTTCCTCCCGCGGGCCGAGGGCGCGATCCGCGCGATCGAGCTGGCGCAGCTGATCAAGGAAGGCCAGGTCGTCGCCGTCGACACCCGCGACGCGCGCTCCTTCGGCCGCGCGCGGATCCCCGGCGCGGTCAACTTGCCGATCGAGGAGATCGAGACCCGCCTGGCCGAGCTCCACATGCTGACCGGAGCGCCGATCCTCTACTGCCGCAGCGGCGACAAATCGAAGGAGCTGGCCGACAAGCTCTCCGAGGGCGGGATGCCACTGGGCTTCCTCGAAGGCGGGTTCCTCGCGTGGGAGGCCGAGGCGCTGCCGATCGAGCGCCCCGACTGAGAGGGTCAGAGGCCCACCACGTCCACGGGGACGTGGCTCTCGGTGGTAGTGCCATTGCCGAGCTGGCTGTAGAAGTTACCGCCCCAGCACTTGACCGCTCCAGTGGCGAGGGCCGCGCAGGTGTGGTCGAAGCCGAGCGCGACGGTGACGACGCCGGAGGAGAGGCCGACGACGTCGAGGGGGATCGGGCTCTTGCTCGTGGAGCTGTCGCCGAGCTGGCCAAAGGCGTTGCCGCCCCAGCACTTGACGCCTCCCCCCGCGGTGACAGCGCAGGTGTGGCCGGTGCCGGCCCCGATCGCCAGGACGCCGGACGAGAGGCCCTTCACGTCGACCGGAACAGAGCTGTCGTTGAAGGAGCCGTCGCCGAGCTCGCCGTCGACGTTGTGGCCCCAGCACTGCACCGCGCCCGCGGAGGTGAGAACGCAGCTATGGAGGCTGTTCGCGACGAGGGCGACGACGCCCGACGACAGGCCCTTCACGTCGACTGGCACCTTGACGGGGAGCTTGCTCGTGGTCCCGTCGCCGAGCTCGCCATACTGGTTGAGGCCCCAGCACTGCACCGCGCCCTGGGAGGTGAGGGCGCAGGTGTGGCCAAAGCCCAGCGCCACCGCGGAGGCGCCGGAGGAGAGGCCTTTGACGTCCACAGGCGTCAGGCTGCTCACGGTGGTCCCGTCGCCGAGATCGCCGGTGGCGTTGTCGCCCCAGCACTTGACCGCGCCGGAGGATAGGACAGCGCAGGTGTGGAGGCCGCCCGCGGCGACGTGGAGGACGCCGGACGAGAGGCCGCTCACCCCGGCGGGGGTCAAGCTGCCTTGTTTGGTGCCGTTGCCGAGCTGGCCAAAGCCGTTATCACCCCAGCACAGGAGCGCGCCGCCGGAGGTGACGGCGCAGGTGTCGGCGCTGGCGGCGAGGGCGAGCATGCCCGACGAGAGGCCGTTCACCCCGACGGGGACGCCGCTCTCCTTCGTGGAGTCGTTGCCGAGCTGGCCAGAGTCGTTGTGGCCCCAGCACTTGATCCCGCCGGACGACACGGTCACGCACGTATGCTGGCTGCCGACCGTGAGGAGGAGCGGACTCGGCGCCGTGACGCACTCGCCGCCGCTGCAGCCGGCCGGGCACGCCGCCGAGGTGACCGCGTAAACGCACTTGCCCTCGACGCAGCTTCCCACCGGATCATAGATGGTGAGCGTCGTCGTCGACTCGCAGCTCGGCGCGGGAGGCTGAGCGCACGGGACCCCGCCGAGGACGCATGGAGCGCCGATCCCGCCCCCGCCCGAGCCGCCGGAGCCTCCCGAGCTGGAACCGTTGGACGAGTCGCCGCTCGCGTTGTCGCGCAGCTGGGTCCGGGCGCCGCAACCGCCGCACACCAGCGCCGCGGCCAGCCACCCGCCGATCAGAGCGCGCGCACCGCGGCGAGGAGCGGGCTTCGTCTTCACTTGGGCACGGCCGCGAGCGCCGCCGCGATCACCTCGCGCACCGGGACCGCGTAGGCCTTCGCCGCCGCGGCGCACTCGTCGAACTCGGGCTTGATCTGCGGCGGACCGAACGGGCCCTCGCTGATCTTCACCCGGATCGAGCCGTAGGGCGTCATCACCGAGACGATGCGGCGCGGGCGCTCGGTGCGCGACACCGGGAGGCGGCGCACGCCGATCGTCGTCGTCTCCTGCATCAGCGCGGCGGCGACGCGATCCGCCGACTCGGCGGCGGCGAGCGCGGCGATCGTCAGCGCGGGGCGGCCCTTCTTCATGGTGATCGGCGTCGCCCAGGCGTCGAGCGCGCCCGCGGCGAAGAGGGCCTCGATGGCGTGCGCCGCCATCTCGCCGGTGAGATCATCGACGTTGGCCTCGAGGATCACGTGGGTCGCCGAGCCGATGATATCGATCGAGCCCGAGGACACCGTGCCGAGCACCGCGCGGAGGAGGTTCGGCCGATCGGGTAGCTCGCGCGTCCCCGCGCCGAAGCCGATGCGCTCGGGCGCGAACGTCGGCCAGCGCTCGAAGCGCGAGGCGACCGTGGCGATGATCGCCGCGCCGGTCGGCGTCACCAGCTCCACGTCGAGATCGACTCCATACGTCGGCACGCCGCGCAGGCACTCGAGCGCGGCGGGCGGCGGGAGCGGGAGGATGCCGTGGCGCGCCTTGACGAACCCGCGCCCCATCGGCAGCGGCGAGCCCACGACCTCGGCCCCGAGGTAGGTGAACGCCGCCGCGGATCCGACGATGTCAACGATCGCGTCCACCGCGCCGACCTCGTGAAAATGCACGTCGAGGAGCGGCATCCGATGCACCGCCGCCTCGGCCTCGCCCAGGCGACGGAAGATCCGGCGCGCCAGCGTCGACGTCTTCGGATCGAGCGGCGCCGCGGCGAGCATCGCGTCGATCTCCCCGTAGGTGCGCTCGGGCTGCTCGCCCTCGACGTGAACGTCGAACGACGTGGCGACGATCCCGCTCCGGTGGCGGTGCCCGCGGTGGAGATGAAACCCCTCGATCGGGAGCGCCGAGACGGCGCGCTCGATCACCAGCAGCGGGATCCCGAGATCGAGCAGCGCCGCGATGGTCATGTCCCCGGCGATGCCGCTGAAGGCATCGAGGAAGAGCACCTTGCCCACGCCCGCGCCCTCGCTCAGCAGCGGCGTGCGCGCGGGGTGCTCGTGCTCGATCGTCGACTCGCTCTCGTGCGGATGCGGGTGATCGTGCCCGTGCCCGTGCTCATGCCCGTCGTGATCATCATGCCCGTGCGCGTGGCCGTGCTCATGAGGGTGCGGGTGATCATGCGGGTGCGGGTGCGGGTGATCATGCGCGTGCTCGTGATCGTGCCCGTGCTCGTGATCGTGCCCGTGCTCGTGATCGTGTCCGTGATCATGCCCGTGCTCGTGCTCGTGTTTCTTGCTCATCACGGGCTCCCTTCGCCGGCCTTGGCCTTTGGATCATTGAGAATGCGATGGACCGCCATCGCCGCGCCGAAGCCGCTGTCGATGTTGACGACGACCACGCCCGAGGCGCAGCTCGTGAGCATGGCGAAGAGCGCGGTGAAGCCGCCGAGCGCGGTGCCGTAACCGACCGACGTCGGCACCGCGATCACCGGGACCGAGACGATGCCGCCGACCACGCTCGGCAGCGCGCCCTCCATCCCCGCGCAGACGATGACCGCCTCGGCGCGGCGCAGATCGTCGAGGCGGTGGAGCAAGCGGTGGATGCCGGCGACGCCGATGTCGTAGTGGCGCGCGGGCTCGAGGCCGACGGCGAGGAGCGTCTCCACGGCCTCTTCGGCGACGCTCATGTCGCTCGTCCCGGCGGTGACAACAGCGACGGGACCGCGCGGTCGCCGCGGGATCGGCGCGACCTCGAGGGTCAAGGTGCGGGCCATCTTCGCGTAGCGAAAGCGCGGCTCGCCCACGATGAGCTCGGCGGCCTTGGCCTCGTCGACGCGCGTGACGAGGACGTTGCTCCCCATGCGCGCGATCTCCGCGGCGATCCCCGCGATCTGCTCGGCGGTCTTGCGCTCGCCGAAGATCACCTCGGGCATGCCCTGGCGGAGAGCGCGGTGGTGATCGACGTTGGCGAAGCCGAGATCGCGGAACGGGAGCTTCTGCAGCGACTCGATCGCGTCGTCGACCGACACGTCGCTCGCGCGCACGCGCTCCAGCAGCTCGCGGACGTGACGGGGATCCATGGCGTGGGGGCGTAGCGCGGCTCCGCGGCGGTCGCAATCGATGCTAGGGTCGGCCCGTGCCGGCGTTCCTCGGGCCCCTCGTAGGCTTTGTCCTCGGCGTGGCGCTCGCCTGGCTCGCGCGGGCCGAAGCGGCGCGCCGGGACGACTCGGGCTGGAGCGCGCGGGCCGCGGTGGCGGCGCTCTACGGCGCCCTCGTTTACGCCCCGGCCTGCGCCTACTTCCTGATCTTCGCGGGCGACTGGTCGCTGGGCTACCTGATCGACAGCCGCGCCGTCCCCTCGGCGGCGGGCCTCGCGCTCGCGCTGCTCGACGCCGGCTCGGTGCCGCTCGGCCTCCTCGCCGCCCGGCGCGCGCTAGGGCGCCGCTCTTCGCGCGCGCCGATGCTCCTCGGCGTCGTCCCCGCCGTGCTCGCGGTGGGCCTCCTCCTCGCGCTCTTCCCGCGCCTCCGCGTCGAGGGCACGTTTCACCAGGTGCGCAGCGACTTCGGCATACAGCCCGTCGCGGGCGGGCCGCTTGGGTATGCGATCTTGTGGATGAATGGGATGATCGTCGCCGGCTTCGTGGCCGCGGTGCGCGCGATGAGTGGGCGGGGCTTTGAGCGCGCGAAGGAGCCTGCCGAGGAGGCTCCGCCGGCTGCGCCGCAAAGCTATCTCGGGCGGCGCAATCGGCGCTGAGAGGCGCTCTCGAGAGGCGCGACCGGCGCACGAGCAGGCTCGCCGGGGCTCCCCGCCGTCGTTGCTACCGGCGCCCGTCGGAGGTAGAACCTCGCCGTGACTCCCACCTTCGCCGACCCCAAGACCGACTTCGTCTTCAAGCGGAT
>Ga0105048_10001285_pt1 | contig 40808 bp, 19 predicted proteins | sample MAT05_FD_78382 | JGI IMG/M metagenome (GOLD analysis project Ga0105048, IMG submission 78382) | Freshwater microbial communities from Lake Fryxell liftoff mats and glacier meltwater in Antarctica - MAT-05 | ecosystem: Environmental > Aquatic > Freshwater > Ice > Liftoff microbial mat | place... | reverse complement strand
TGTGGAGCGCCACATTTCAGCATCGGGTGACGGTGCAGCGGCCCTATTTGAAACATTTCGTGGTCGTGAAGGTGGAGGCCATTCGGGGCGGGCTCCGGGAAGTGGTCCTGCCCGTGTCGGGGACGGGTGAGATCGGGAGCGTGTCGGGTGAGGGGTTGGAGGATTGGAGTCTGCGGAAGGACTCCACCGGGTCCCGATTCCTGATCCTGCGGGTGAAGGCGGGCGAAAAGCCGGTGACGTCGATCACGGCAACGGTGATGGGTGAGACGCGGATGGAAGGCCTGGGATCGGTGGTGAAGGCGATGACTTTTGGCGCGGAGCAGGCCGCCTTGGGGAGTGGGTCGCTGGTGTTGGAAACGCCCGCAGAGTTTGCAGCCGAATTGGTGGACCCGGAGGGATTGGTGCCGATTGAGGCGTCGTTGTTGCCGGAAGGATTGCGGCCGACGGTCGACGCCGTGGGCAGGAGTTTCAAGGCCTATCGTTTTCTGGGGACCGCCTATTCGCTGCCGGTGCGGGTAACGGCGTCCGATCCTGAAGCGGGGCAGGTGACGCTGTCGGACTTCCTCCTGGAGGGCGACCTGCTGGAGGAGAGCGCGGCGTTCGTGCTGACGGCGACAGCGAAGGTCAGGGAGCCGCGGGGTGGGCGACTGGAATTGCTTTCCGGGGATGTGGCGCTGTCGGAGTCAGCGGAGCATTCGGGGTGGCGGCTGGTGACCGAGGGTGGGCGGTTTGCGGCGGTTTTTCCCAAAGCCGGAGAATATGCGATCCGGCTTCGATTCCAGGCGGGTGTCCGGGTTTCGAACGAGTGGAATCGGATCGCATTCCGGGTGGCGGGTGGCGCGCTGTCGCCGGTGGTGTTGAGGGGACTGGCGGCGGACACGAGTCTGGAACTGGCGGGCGCGGCGCGGCCTGAGCGGGTGGGTGAGGTCTTCAAGAGCTTCCTGCCGGCCTCGGGGCAGATGGAGGCTTCGTGGCGGCAGGCGCGACCCGAGGCGGAAGGTCGGCTCTTTTATTCGGCGGAGGCAGTGACCCAGGTGGCGGTGAGCCCCGGTTTGCTGCGTCAGACGTCCTTGCTGGAATTGCGGGTCATGCAGGGCGAAATGACCCGCGTGACGGTGCTGTTGCGGGGGGAAGGCGAAGTGACCCGCGTCCAGGGGCCCCAGGTCCTGTCGTGGGCGGTGGAACCCGGGCCGGTTGCAGGGGAGCGCCGACTCCAGGTTCAGTTCAACCAGCCCCAGCGGGAATTGGCGTCCGTACAAATTCAGATTCAACAGGCGCTCGGCGCCTTTCCGCTGTCCTTCGAAGCCGTTCAGCCGATACCGGACGGGGCGACGCGAATGGGGGGATACCTGCGGTTGGTGAACGAGGGAGCCGTAAGGCTGGAAGTGTTGGAGTCGGCCGGGCTTTCGCAGATTTCACCCGAGCAGTTCATCCAGAGCGATGCCGTGAAGACATGGATGCCGCCGCAGACCACCCAGGTATTCGCCTACCGGTTCTCCGGTGCGACGGTGCGATTGCGGGCACAGGCCGACAACATACTGCCAGAGCTGAGTGTGTCGGAGATCCTGCTGTATCACCTTGGCGAGTCCGAACTGACCGTCGACGCGGAGTTGGAGGTGGATGTTCGTGAGGCACCGTTGCGGGAAATGACGATTCGGGTGCCCCGGGGCTACACGTTGGCCAAGGTGGAGGCACCGGGACTGGGGGATCATTTTCTCACTGAACCGGCCGGGGAACCGGACGCGCTGTTGCGGTTGGTTTATGGAGCGCCGGTCCTGGGACGTCAGGTGGTGCAATTGCGATTGGAACGAAACCAGGCGCTGGGTGGAACCCGATGGGACTTGCCTAAGATCGAGGTCCTGCGCGCCCGATCCGTGCGAGGAAACCTCGGCGTGTCCGCCGATACGGGGTTCCGGTTGACCCCGGCGACGACGAGCGGGCTGACCGAGCAGGCGACGGCGTTTTTTCCGAAGCGCGTGGTGGGATTGCAGGCGGCGTTCCGGTTGAGCGAGCCGACGTGGCAGGCCAGGTTGTCGGTGGAACGGATGGCACAGTCGATTCAGGCGGACGTGTTCCACCTCTTTTCGGTGGGCGAGGGGATCGCTTACGGAAGCAGCCTGATAAATTACGTCGTGTCGGGGGCGCCGGTGTCCGTGTTGGAGATCGAGCTTTCGGGTGAGTACTTCAACGTGGAGTTCACCGGAAAGAACGTGCGCAACTGGCAGAAGACGGAGCGCGGGTTCCGGGTGCAATTGCACACGCCCGCTTCAGGGACCTATACCCTTTTGGCTACTTACGAGAGGCCCTTCAAAGCCCAAGGCGAAACCCTTTCGTTTACGGGAGGCCGACCGATGGATGCCCAGACGGAGCAGGGGTACACCCTGGTCATCAGTGCGAATCAGTTCCAGGTGGTGCCGGTGACCGTGACGGGATCTCTCACTCCGTTGGAGACGGGCGAGGTGCCGGCGGAGTATCGGCTTTTCTTCGATGCGCCGATTCTCGCCGCCTACCGGTACACGGCGAGGCCCTTCAACCTGCAACTGCAACTTAAACCGCTGGCCCAGGCTGAGGTCGTGAGCCAGGTCGTGGATCGGGCGGCCATCAACACCCGCATCACCGAGGAGGGCCAGGTGGTGACCGAAGGTCGGTACTTCGTGAAGAACAAGGGGGCACCCCACCTGCGGGTGCGCCTGCCCAAGGACTCCGAGCTTTGGTCCGTGACGGTGGATGGCGTGGCGGTGGTGCCCGTGAAGGACGAAACCGGGAACCTCATCCCGCTGCCGAATCGGGCAGATCCGAACGTCCTGACGGAAGTTAGGGTGAAAGTGGCAAGCCGGTCGCGAAACGCGAATCGACTGACGGTGGAAGCGCCGGTGGTGGCGTCGCCGGTGCTCCTCGCCGAATGGCATATCGAACCGGCGACGGGCCGGCGCCTCGTCTATCGGGGTGGCACCTTGACCCCGGCGGTTGGCGAGTTGGATCCGTCGGGATTCGCCGGTTTGGCCCGGCTGCTCCGTTCCGAGGATCGTGATTTGTTGCTCGCTCGCCTGGCGATACTGGCGACGTCCATCTGGCTGGGTGGGATGATCTGGTCGGGTCGGCTCGGGAGCGGGCCGCGATTCGGACTGCGGCATCTGGCGTCGGGATTTCTGGGATTTGCTGCCGCGGCGGTGGCTCTCTTGATGCTGGTCCAATTGGGGGAGATGGCGCATGGGGGCGAGTTGGCGGTGCCGGCGGACCTGCGATTTGTGGCGCCCATCCAGCAAGGGGACGTTTCCTGGCGCGTGGACTTGGCGAACGTTGAGCAGACCCCTGCGGGCTGGTTGACCTTTGGGGGAGTCGTGTTGGTGGGTGCCGCGGTGGTGGCTTGGATGTCGGCCATGGTGGCCTCCCGGCCCGCGAGTCGGGCGATGATCCTCGCTTTCGGATGGTGTCTGGTCCTCTGGGCGGCTCTGCGGGCGCCCTCCGGCCCGCGTCCATTTGTCCTGGTGATGGCGGCCTTCGCCTTCCTTCAGGTTCTGTTGCCCGCGTGGTTCCGATGGTGGCGGGTCTCCGGGCGGGGCGACGCGGTGGTGCCGACGGCGGCCTTGATCGGCCTGCTGGGATTGGGTGTGGCCTTGGGTGCCACGCCCCGTGCCTCGGCTGCGGATGCCGGAGGAGGCGCCGGTGGGTTTGGAGTGGCGGGCTCCCCGGCTGAGTCGGTGATTCAGGAACTGACCGTCGCTGACGACTTTGTCACGGGCCGGGCGATGATTCGCTGGCAGGGAGCGGCAGGCGCCGTCCTTCCATTGCTGAGCGAACCCGGCGTTTTGATTCGATCCGGACATCCCGAGGGATCGGCGCGTTTGGTGCAGGTGACCCGGGAGGGGCGTCGAGTGTTTTGGCTGCTGGCGGAGACCAACGTCGGATTCGAGTTCCCGATCGAATTCCAGGCCCGAGTCATCCAGCGGAACGGTGAACGCGGCTTCGTCTTGCCGGTGTTCCCCGGCCTGGTGAATCGGGTGCGCTTGACCCTGCCTGGGTTGGACGTGGACGTGTTCTCGCCGCAGGCGGTGCTGGTGCGTCGCGAGTCGGATGCAGTTGCGGTTTCCAACACCGTGGCCAGCCTGGTGTTGTCACCGGTCCGCGATGCCTGGATTGGATGGCGTCCCAGGACACGGGACACCCGGCGCGAGAAGGCGGTCTTTTATGCAGAACTGGCGCAGGCCTTCGTGCCGGGGCCGGGCGTGGTGGAAGGCGTGCACGAAGTTCAGGTGCGCCCGGCGCAGGGGGAAGTGGGGGAACTGGTGTTTGACGTCCCGACGGGTATGACGATCGCCGACGTTCAGTCGCCTTCGTTGACCCTTTGGCGTTTTGATCCCGACACACGGGCGTTGCGGGCGAGCTTTTCACCCGCCCAGTCGAAGCCGTTCACGGTGGTGGTCCGGTCGCAGGTGGCGGCAACGCCTCTGCCGTTCGAGCGAGTGATGGGATTGATTGAGGTGCGCGGTGCGGCCGGGCAGATCGGACTCGTTGGAGTGGCGACAGGGTCGGAGGTCCAGTTGGACGAAGTCCTGGTGGAAGGTGTGGCGGCCATCAACCTCGACGATTTTCCCGTGACGGCCTTGGCACCGATGCAGCAGCAAGTGGCGGGTTTGGCGTTGCGCCGGGCGTACCGATACTCGGCGGCGGGAGCCAAGCTGACCGTAAAGGCGTCGGCGGTGGAGCCGGATGTCCGGGTGGAGTCGCAGCAGACGATTTCACTGAGCGAAGATCGGGTGGTTTTGGCGGCCACGCTGGACATTGACGTCACGCGGGCGGGGATCTTCAAGTTGAGTTTTCCGCTGCCGGCGGGGCTCGACGTGGAGTCCATCACCGGCGATGCGATGAGCCACTGGACGGAATTGAAGGCGGACTCGGCGCGGGTGATCACGCTGCATCTGAAGGGAAAGACGGAAGGCCGGCAGCGCTTCAATGTGACGCTGACGGGGCAGGGCGTGAAGTCGATCAAGGGTTGGGTGGTTCCGCGACTCGCCCTTCGAGAGGCGGCGAAACAACGGGGACAGTTGTTCGTTGTCCCCGAGCAGGGGCTGCGCCTCCAGGTGACGACGAGGGAAGGAGTGACGCAATCGGACCCGCAACAGTTGGGCGTCAAGCAACGGGGCCTGTTGGCGTTTCGGATCCTTCAGGAGGCCTGGAATGTCGTGCTGGACCTCGAGCGGGTGGACGCATGGATACAGGTGACCAGCCTTCAACACGTCGCGTTCGCTGAAGCGCAGATGAAGGTCTCGGCGAATTTGCAGTACGAGATCGAGAACACCGGGGTGAAGGCGCTGGTGGTGCGCCTGCCGGCGGCGGCGGACGGCGTTCGCTTCCGGGGAGAGCACGTGGGTGATTTCCTGGTCCGACCGGGTTCGACCCATACGGCCAGCAAGGACTGGGAGGTGAAACTGGAACGTCGGCTCATCGGGAAGTACCTCCTCCAGGTGTCGTACACGTTGCCGATCGGCGAGCAGGCAGGCGAGGTGACCGTAGACGGTGTCCAGGCGCAGGAAGTGAACCTGCAACGCGGCTTCGTGACGGTGCAGGCGGGAGGACGGTTGCAGGTGCAGATCGAGCCGCCGTCGACCTTGCAGCCGACCGATTGGCAGGTCATCCCCAGGGCTTTGCAGCAGGACATCGCGGCGCCGTCGGCGAATTTCACCTACCGCCTCGTGGATCCGGCGTTCCGGCTTCCCGTGAAACTGGTGCGCCACGAGGCGGCTCGGCTGTTGCCGGCGCGGGTGAATTCGGTGGCGCTGACGTCGGTCATCTCCGACGACGGGGCGACGTTGACCCAGGTGAAGTTGCGGCTCATTCCCGGGGACAAGCGGTTGCTCCACGTGAGCTTGCCGAAGGACACGCGGTTTTGGTTCGCCTTCGTGAATCAGAACAGTGTCTGGCCGTGGCAGGCGACGAACCAGGTGTTGATTCCATTGGAACAGAACTCGCGCACGGGCGAGGAAAGTTTGGTGGAATTCTACTACACGGGTGTGGCGGCGCAGGGCCGACGACGAACCCTGGACCTGGCGCTGCCGGGACCGCGGATCGATCTGCCGTTGGAGAACATCACCTGGACGGTCTACCTGAATGAGAAATGGCGGATGGACGACTGGAGCGGAACCCTGCGGTTGCAGGAGAGCAACGTAACGGTCCAGCCGGTGGTGCTCGACGTCGACAGCTACGTCCGGAACGAAGCCCAGATGCAGGAGGATAAGACGAAGGAAGCCGAACAGGTGTTGTCCTTGGCGAACACGTTGCTGCTGCAAGGCGATCCGCAGCAGGCGCGGCGGGCCTTCAAGGCCGCTTACGGGTTGTCCCAGCATGACCAGGCGTTCAACGAGGACGCCCGGGTTCAGTTGAACAATCTGAAAGTCCAGCAGGCGATGGTCGGCATCAATGTCCGTCAGGCCAGGGTGGCGGGCGGAGGCAGCGCCCATGCGGCAACACCGTCCGGGTTGCTCGACAGTCCGTTCGCCAACAACTATACGCAGGTCGAGGCCAAGCAGATCCTGGAGCGCAACTCCGCCGAAGAGAACGCCTTCCAGACCCGATTGTCCGAGCGGTTGATCCAGCAACAGGACGCGGCCGTCTCGAGCCCGGCGGCCATACGGGCGACCTTGCCCGAGCAGGGGCGAAAGCTCGTCTTCACCCGCCCGCTGGAGATCGATGCCTCGAGCGAGTTGAAGCTGCGAATTACGGCCACAGCGGCGCATGCGGTTTCCTTCTGGTGGAAGCTCGCGTTGCTCCTGGGGGCATTTGTGGGAGCGCTGTTGTTGACCGCGACGGTGCGAGCGCGTCAGCGCGCGCAAGGGATGGGCTGAAATCGGCGACGCTCCGTCCTGCCGCCGCGGTCCATATCCATGACTCCTGGGGTGGTCCTTGGACTGCGGGGACGTGTCCCCGCTTTCCCGATCATCGCCCCTCACGAAAGGCTTGGACCGCGTGCCTCGGCTGCCTAGCCTTCGCACGTCCCTTTTCCAAACATGAAGAAGAAGCTCAATATCGCCCTGATTGGCTATGGGTTCATGGGCCGGACCCACTCCAACGCGTTCCGGCAGTCCGCCAAGTTTTTCGACCTTCAGTACGAGCCGGTCCTCAAGTGCGTCTGCGCCCGTGACGCCGCCAAGGCCCAGGCGTTCGCGGACAACTGGGGCTATGAGGGGATTGAGACCGATTGGAGGAAACTGATCGATCGGAAGGACATCGACGTCATCGACATCGCCGCGCCCAACAATGTCCACGCCGACATCGCGATCGCCGCGGCCAAAGCCGGCAAGATGATCCTCTGCGAGAAACCGCTCTCCATGGACGGGCCGCAGGGCAAGAAGATGGTCGCCGCGGTGGAGAAGGCCGGTGTGCCGAATTCGGTCTGGTACAACTACCGCCGCGTTCCGGCGGTGACCCTGGCCAAGAAGCTGATCGATGAGGGGCGTTTGGGTCGGATTTTCCATTACCGGGCCAAATTCCTCCAAGACTGGACCATCAATCCTGAACTGCCCCAGGGCGGTGCCGGTCTCTGGCGTCTGGACGTGAAAGTCGCCGGCTCCGGTGTGACGGGAGACCTCCTGGCCCACTGCATCGACACCGCGATCTGGCTCAACGGAGGCGTTGAGAAGGTCAATGCGATGACCGAGACCTTCGTGAAGGAGCGCAAACACAACCTCACCGGCAAGGTCGAAAAGGTCGGCATCGACGACGCCTGCGCGTTTCTGGCGCGGTTCAAGAACGGCTCACTCGCCACCTTTGAATCGACCCGCTATGCCCGGGGTCACAAGGCGCTCTACACCTTCGAGATCAACGGGGAACACGCGTCCATCGCCTGGGATCTGCACGATCTGCACCGGCTCCAGTGGTTCGATCACAAGGACGAAGGCCAGGTGCGCGGCTGGCGGAACCTGCACATCAGCGACAGCGACCATCCGTACATGAAGCATTGGTGGGTGCCGGGTCTTCAGATCGGGTACGAACACACGTTCACGCACCAGTTCGCCGACTTCGTGAAGTCGCTGGAGAAAAACGATCCGTGTTCGCCGACCTTCCGCGAAGCGCTGGAGACGCAGTACATCTGCGACGCCGTGCTCAAGTCCGGCAAAACCGGCCGCTGGGAAAAGGTGACGAACGTCAAGGCGTGATCACCACCGGTCGGATCCGGACATTTTCCCGGATTCGGTCCCCGGGGTAGAGCACAATTTCCTCGTCGGCCTTGAGGCCTTGGAGGATCTGCACTTCCGTACCGCTGCTGCGCCCGGCTTTGACGATCTGAAGGACGGTTTTGCCGTCGCGCAGGGTGAAGGCGGCCCAGTCCGAGCCGCGTCGGAAGAGCCCTCCAGTGGGAGCTTTCAGGGTGCTGGGGGATTCCCAGACCACGATGCGGGCCTCGACCCTGAAACGGTCGCCCAGCCCGAGGCGTTGATCGGGCGGGGTGACGAGGTCGGCGATGATGTTGACGCGTTGTTCTTCGACGCCGAGGGCGGACACCTTGGTGAAAGCGGCCGGCTCGACGAGGCGGACCCTGGCTTCGAGCGGTGTTTCCCCACCCCAATGGTGAAGTTCCACCACCGCACCGGGTCGTAGGGCCGCGCCGTCGCGGGAAAGGACCTCAATGACCACTTCCAGATCGGCAGGATCGCCAAGTTCCAGCAGGGGCGTTCCTGGAGCCACGACCCGGGCGCTTTCCTCAGGCACGCGGAGCACCTGACCGGAGATGGGCGCCCGAACTTCGACGGGTGTTCGAACTGCCTGACTGTTGGTGCCGGACGCGGCGGAGGTGGGCAGGCCTGTCACCCTGGCGGGAGTGGCATCGAATTCGGCGAGTTCGGCCTCGACCTGGCGGAGGGCACTTTCGGCGGCTGACGATTCCTTGGTGGCGGCGGCCTCGCGCCACTGGACGCCCTCCAGTTCCTGCGCTGAGACGGTGCGATCGGCGTAAAGCTTTTGGAATCGTTGGAGTTCCAGCGTCGCGAAGCGCAGGGCTTCACGGGCCTTGGCGAGTTGGGCGCTGGCGGTGTCTCGGCGGGCTTCAGCCAGCGACCGGCTCCGGGCGTCGAGAAGGGAAGATGGCAGAGGGTCGAGGACGGCGACGACCGTTTCGCCGGCGTGGACCCTTTCCCCGGCTTTGAGGGAGATGCGCCGCAGTTGACCAGCGACGGGTGCAAAGACGGTGTAGCGCTGGCGGATGCGGGTGCGACCCTCCTCGTTGACAGTGGCGCGGAGGGTTCCTTCGGAAACCCTGCCGGTTTCAACCGGGATAGGCTTGGGTCGAAGACCGATGACGATGGCGGCGAGGAGAACGACTGCACCGAGCCAGGGCAGCCAGAGGCGGCGCGGCGCGGGTTTCTTCGACGTGCCGGCGCGGGGGGCCGGGGGTGCGGATTCCTGGGGATTCATCGGGAAAGCTTCATTCCGGGGCGCGCAGGGCGCTGACAAGGTTCAGGCCATGGAGACGTCGGAGGACGATCAGGGCGGAGAGGGCCGAGGCGACGGCGACCACGGTCGCGGCGAAGGCGTAATTGTGGAGTGTCAGGATGGTGGGCAGGCGGATGGTCTCGGTATTGACCTGTTGAATGATGCCGATGGCGAATCCGGTGCCAAGGAGCAGTCCGAGAGGGACGGCGAGCAACGCAAGAATGACGAGTTCGGTGACGAGAACGGCGCCCACTTCGCGTTGGGAGAAGCCGATAACGCGAAGTGTGGCGAGTTCGCGGGAACGTTCGGCGAGCGAGATCCGGGCGTTGTTGTAGATGACACCGAACGAGACGACCACGGCGAAGGTCATGTAGATCGACTGGATAAGGTTGATACTGGCGGCGGTAGTCGCCTCGAAATTGGCGCGAAGCGAATTCTTGATGCCCACCCAACTGACCCGGGGGATGTCCTTCAAGGCGCGGAGGAAGGCCGGTCTTTGGGCCTGATCGACGGTGAAACTGGCGCCATTGACCAGATCGCCTTCCCCAAGCAGGCGGTTCAGTGCGGACAGTTCGATATACGCGGCGACCCCGGTGAAATCGTTGGCGAGACCGACCACCGGCAGGCGTCGGATCGACCGGCGGCCTTCGAGGAATTCGATTTCGACGGTGTCTCCAATCCGCACATCGAGGACTTTTCCGAGAATGGCGGAGATGACGATCCCGTGGGTGGGAACGGTCACTTCGCGGTAGCCGGCCTCGACGACCCGGCTGTGGTGGGTGTCTGGGGGAATGCCCTGAAGGGCGAGTTGACGACTGCGATGGCTGGAGCGGATGCGGACGGCGGCGTGGCGGAACGGCTCGACGGCGATCACCCCGGGCAACTGGCGGAGCAGATGGCGGACCTCGATGCCGGTGGGCTCCACGAGGCCCAGGTTCATGTCCTGTCGTTGGACGACGTCCCATTGGAACCCGAGCAACTCGTTGACGCTGTCGCGGAAACAATTCGGGACGATGAGAATTCCGGTGGCGAGTGCGAGGCTGGCGACGGTGAACATCGCCTGCATGGGGCGACGTTCCAGATTGCGAACAGCGATGCGGAACGAGTGGGAGAGGAAGCGCCCGATGCCGGTACGTTCCACGAAGGCGGGGCGATAGTTGGCAGGCGGCTCGGGGCGCATGGCGTCGGCGGGGGGAAGACGTGCGGCACGCCGGACGGCGCCAAAGACGCCGACGGTGGCGGCGCCGATGGCGACGAAGAGGGCGATGACGACGGCGGTTCGGTTCAGGCGGAAGGCGAGTTCGGGGAATCGGAAGAACACCTCGTACATGCCGACGAGACGTTGGCCGAGTGCGAGGCCCCCCAAAGCGCCGAGAACCGTGCCGGCGGCAACGATGACGAAGGCGAACTTGAGATAATGGAGAACGACCTGGTGATTGGAGAAGCCGAAGGCCTTGAGGATGGCGATCTGCTCACGCTGGAGGTTGAGCAGGCGTGAGAGAACCGCATTGGTCATGAAGGCGGCGACGCTCAGGAAGACGAGCGGAAACCCGATCGAGAGGGTTTCGAGCACGCGGATTTCGTCGGAAACCCGGATGTGCGAGGGATGATCGGCGCGTCCGAAGGCTCCGCGCCCGCCGTACGGTTCAAGCAGGCGATCGATGGCGTTGAGGACCGGGCGTTCGGCAGCGCCAGGTTCCAGGGTGATGGCGAAGTGATTGAAAGCGCCGTCGAGATCATAGGCGGCGGCGACCTCCTGGTAGGGCATCCAAAAGATCCCGTAGGTGCGGTTGTCCGGTAGCGCCGTGCCAGGGCGCGATTCGAAGACATATTCGGGCGACAGCACGATTCCGACGACGCGAAAGATCTGGCGGCGCCCGTTGAGCAGCATGGCGAGGGTGGCGCCGGGCGCGAGGCGATTGGCCTTGGCAAAGGCTTCGCCCACGAGCACCTCGCCACGACTGCCGGGTTGAAGCCAGCGGCCGGTTCGCAGAAAGAGCCGGTTCAGCATGGGCGTGCCGAAATCAGGGAGGGACCGGACCATGCCGCTGGCCGGTTCGTCGAGATCTTCGAGGTCGAGGGTCACCTGGACGGCGATGTCAGTTTGGACGACGGCAACGCCGGGAATGGCACGGATGCGGGGGGCGAGCGATTCCGGGGCGCGTTTGAGGTGGCCGAAGACCTGGGCGAACCGGTGGCCCTCGTAGTATTCGCGACGTGTGGAGTCGATGGACTCGATCAGGCTGCGGGCCATGATCAGCATGGCGAGGCCGCACGCCATGACCACCGCGACGGCGACCGCCTGGCCTTTCATGCGGCCCAGGTCCCGGACGAGTTTGCGGTCGAGGTGGGAGATCATCGCGATCGCGCCGCTACCAACTCAGCGTGGCGGGTGCGGCCCTGTGGGTGTTGCGTCGTTGATGATGCACCTGGCCGTCCGAGAAATGGATGACGCGGTCAGCCATGTCCGCCATCACCGCGTTGTGGGTGATGATGATGGTCAGCGTGCCGAGTTCGCGGTTGGCCCGTTCGATGGCTTCCAGGACGACGATGCCGGTCCGGACGTCAAGGGCGCCCGTGGGTTCGTCGCAGAGCAGAACCTCGGGGCGCTTGGCGATGGCGCGGGCGATGGCGACACGCTGCTGTTCACCGCCGGAAAGCTGGGCCGGGAAATGGTCAAGACGGGCGCCGAGGTGGACCATGTGGAGAGCCTCCTCCGGTGACATGGGATCGCGGGCGATCTCGGTGATCAGGCCGACATTCTCGCGGGCGGTCAGGCTGGGGATGAGGTTGTAGAACTGGAAGATGAAGCCCACCGAGTCGCGCCGGTAGCGGGTCAAGTCATCCTCGGTTGCCGAGGTGAGGTCGAGATCCCGGTAGCGGAGTTCGCCGGAGGTTGGGACGTCCAGGCCGCCGATTTGATTGAGCAGCGTGGTTTTGCCGCTGCCGGAAGGTCCCAAGAGAACGATCAACTCGCCGGCGTGCAGGTCGAGGTCGACCCCGGCGAGAGCGTGAACGGCGGCTTCTCCGACGCCGTAGGTCTTGGTGAGTCCACGAACCGTGAAGATTCGGGCCGTGGCGGGCGGAGATGAGAGATCGGGGTCGGGGGTCATCGAGCGCCTACGGCTGTCGTGGGCGGGTGGTGCCTTTCCGTCGGAGAACGTAGAGAAGCATGGAGGCGGCGGCGATGAAGACGAGGCCGATGAAGCCGGTGGCCAGCAGCTTCAGCATTCGCCCCCGGGCCAGCATCCGGTCGGTCTTCGAACGTTCCAATTCGAGGAAGGCCTCGAGCTGTTCCTCGGCGGCGATAAGTTTGAGGAGTTCATCCCGGATTTTCAGCGAGCGCCAGAATTCCCCTGAAACTCCCAGCGCTGGGGGAAGCTCCTTGAGGATCGCGGGTAGGGCTGTGGTGAAGCCTTTGTCGCCCCAAAAGGAGCCGGATTGCCGATTCCAGAGTCGGAGAACCCCCTGTTGCTGGGCGAGTTGGAGTGCCCGTTCCCAAAGAGCATTGCGCAACTCGGCCTCCTGGTCGGCCCGGCGAATGGCGAGGCTGTGAACCTCGCCGTGCGGACCGGCAAAGCGAACACCGAGGGCTGCGAGAATCCAGTCGTTGGCATCGATAGCGACCTGGAATTCAGTGAATCGCTTGTCGAGTTCATACTCGGGCAGACGGGCTTCCCGCCAAAGACCCCGAAGGGTCTCAAGGTCGTCGAGAGTGGCGCGTCGGATCGTGAAGGCCGTGGGGCCCATGTGCGGAGCAAGGTAGCCGGCACGGCCGGGCGACGCCAGCGTTCGCCCGAAGGGTTTGTGGGAAGACACCTGTTCAAAATTGACCTGCTCACGCGTCATGAACCGCGGAGCGCGGAACGTGTTAAAGGGTCGGCCGTAGGGTTTTGTGGAGGAGAAAGAATGGCGTCCTCGGTAGCGCAGGTTGCCCAACCTGCTGTATCGCAGGCTACCAGCCCGCGGAGGTGGAAACGAAGAGGCGCTTTGCCGACTGGCAGTCGGCGATACGGCAGACTGTTTCCTACCAGCTCAAGGAATCGCTAAGCCGTAGCCATGCAGTCATGGTCTCACGCGGAAACCGCGGTCCCCCTTTGCTTCGCGAGGACCCAATGACCCGCAAGGCGCGCTGGATTTCGAGGTCAACGGCCAGGTTCGTCTGCGATCTTCGGCGCCGGCGCTCGCCTACTTCGACGCCGCCAGCGGTCGCCGAGTCTTTTTTGCCACCGTCCAGAACCGGCAGGGCGAGCTTCCCACCCAATCAGGTTCTCTACCGCGACGCATTCCAAGGCGCCCGCGCCGATGTCCTCGACACCTACCGTCGCCGTGGCTTGGAAGCGGACATCATTCTCTGGGAGATTCCGCCGCCGTCGGATGTGGGCTTGAACCCCGATACCACGCGCATGGGGTCCACAGGGAGTTCTCCGCCGTCGGGGCGAATTCGTGTCCATACCGCCCGGCGGCGATCGGGTCACCGCTACCGGCACTCGTCCCTTGGGCGGGCAGAAAATCCACCAAGGACGCCAGAGCGTGCCGGCAGCCGTGAAGATGTCGTCAATGATCAGGATTTGCCCAACCGGAGGAAGCGATCCAGAGCCGATGGTTCCTCGGTGAGTTTGGCGAAGGGCCTGGAAGGGGGATTCGCGTGGATGACTCCGAGGGCGCTAAACCGAGGTCCGTAGCGCGGGACCGCACAGCGCCGCTGCCACCGCCGGCCACTGTATCACGCTTCGGATCGCGGCCGACATGGAGGACATCGACCCTCCCCTGGATAGCGCCCGCTTCGTCGCCTCGGCGAGAAGGGCCCGGCCTATATTGGACGCCTCGGCCAGATAGACCAGCACCTGGGGATTGACGATGTGGTTGTGCACGAATCCGGCCGTGCGGTCCCAATCGGCGCGACCATAGGCCCCGGGCCCGTCATACTCCCGAAGCCACTCGAGCCAGTGTTCGTGTTGCTTCTCATACCAGACAGTATTCCGCTCTTGTTGCCGGCCTCGTCGTTTTTCGAGGCGTCGCCATTGGGCCGAGAAACGATCCGTGATCGGGCTCGCGGGAGACAATTTGGCAATGGCCCGGCGAAGTTGCCGGGCAGTCTCAATGCGCGAGTGCGTCCTGGGCATCATCCGCGATCCTTCTCATCTCTGGGGCTCTGCGTCAGTAGATGGGTGCGCCTAAGTACTCGAAAAAGTGGCGCAGAAGTGGCGCAGACAGCGCCGCCGAAGGTCGAGTACTGGAACTCGAATTCGCTTGTAACGCCTTCCCGCTGAAAATGGTGCATCCGGATGGACTCGAACCATCAACCTTCTGATCCGTAGTCAGATGCTCTAGCCAATTGAGCTACGGATGCGCCGTTGGGACGTGAATTAAACGGGAACCAGGAGATCCGGTGCAAGCGGCTTTTTTGAATCAACGCGGAAAACTTCAGAGATTTTCCACCCACCGATGGATTGGAACACGCGGGATAGGAGAGAGTTCGGAAGCTGAGGCCGGGATGGTGGTTTCGATCACGCACGGACAGGGGTTACCCGCCACGCAACTACAAGCGAAGCTTCCGCCTCAGCTTCCACCATAATAGTCGTCGACCACCTTCTGGAAGACGTTTTCCTGGCCGATCTTGATGATGGCCATCTCGCGACCGGCGTTCTGCGAGGAATCGCTCGCGTGCGCTGCATTCACCATCACACTCGATCCGAATTCGCGCCGAATCGATCCCGGGGGCGCCTGCAACGGGTCTGTCGGACCCAGGACGTCGCGGATCTTCCGCACGGCGTCTGGTCCTTCGTAGACCAGCGCCACACATTTTTCGGTTCCGGGCTCGGTCATCCGCTCCGGCGGGCATTTGCTCGGTCGCACGCCCGACATGAACTGAACGATGTTCTCGAACTGAAAGTCGCCAAAGGTCGGGCAGAGAAGTTGGCCCAGTTGAGCGGTCCGCTCGGGTCCAAGTTCGAAGCCGAATTCTTTTTCCACGGCGATGCCGGCCCGGCGGCCGACCATTTCATGAAGGCGCGTTCGGAGGATCTCCCGGACGGGACCGTAGAACTCCACGGCGTCAGCGACACTCATCCGGTGGACCTTGATCGCTACGATGTAGAGGCCGGTTCGGGAGAGGAAATCGATTACGTTGCCCGGGCGCCCGGATGGAAAACGGAAGTTGTCGGGCTTGATGAGAACCAGGGTTCGCTCGGGCTGGGCGCCGGCGGGGTACTCGATCGCATTCTCAAGGAGACCGCCGTCGGCGGCGGAGAAGCCAGCCCAGAGCTTGAGCTTACTGGCGGCTTCCTCGGGATTCGGGGCCGCGAGGACTGCAGGCTCGAAGTACCGGACCTCGCCTCGTTCGTCGAGGACCAGATCGCCGTAGGAGTCGCGGATGGTTTCGCCCCCGCTGGGCGCGCTGGTGAAGTTGCCGACCACGGATCGGATCTTGCGAACAGCGTCGTCGCCGCGAAAAACCAGGACCATGACGCGCCGGCGAGCGCCACTGACTAGGTGAGGGCCGAGATTACGGAGGACGTAATCCCGGATGAGTTCCTGAATCCGTCGGTCCTGCGGGTCGCGGGCGGAGACGATTTGGTCCGCGTAAGCCTCAGTGAGGTCACGGCTCGGGGCGAACATTCGAGCGGCGACCAGCTCCAGGCCGGTTCGGGTCATCAGGCGCGCGAGGATTCCGCCAGTCCGCGACTTGAGCAGCGTGTACGGGGTGAGGATGACGTACGCGAGATGGTCCGCCATGGGGTAAAGCATCAGGCGGGTTGGGCCGGAGAACCCGGGTCCGTAGAGGCGCCGGATGGTGTCGCCGGGGATTCTGCGGGGGCTTCGGGTGGAGGAACGGGAACGGTCGCCACTGCAGCGGGGGGCAAGGGGACCGCTTTCCCACCGAGGATTTTGAACATGACCGCGCCGCAGGTTGGGCATTTGCCCTTCACCGCCTTCCGGCCGTTCTTCATCTGCTCTTCGACCGCGTCCCCGATGGGGCGCTTCGCTTTGCACTTCACGCAGTAGCCTTCGATCATAAGCCGGGTCCGGTCGTCCGAGAGGAGTCTCCGCGACCGGGATGGAAACCTTACGGAGCGCCAACTTTGAGCGTCAACCGGCAAAACCCCTGCGACTGAAGGGTACCACTATGAGGCAGTGGAATAGTGAGAATTACTCGAGGTTCCGAGGGTCGATCGTTTTGTGCCGAATTCCGCTTAGGAGGGTCGGGGTTGATGCCGACGTAGAATTGAGGGTTCAGGTCCGTTGCCGACGGATCGGGAGGGGGCGAGTGTTCCTTGTCGATGGGTTCAGAGACACCCACCAAGAAATTACTGGGTGGTAACACAATTCACCTAGACTGAATTACGTAGGTTTCGATATAAAAGATTCACTTAGATGAATTGACTTAACGCAGGGGTAACCGAGGCGTGTGTATGAAGACTGATAGAATTTTGTCCTCCAAGGGTTTGGCGTTCCAGAAGCCGATGGGTTTTGGGCTGCCGACACCGCATTTGTCTCGGCGCTTGCGATCGCCGTCACTGGTGCTTTTGGTCTCGCAGAGTCGGTATTTACGGACGGTGGATCGATTTTCCAGGTTATCGCGCCGGGTGGGGTTCAGTGCGGCGCGTCCGGCTCCAATGGTGGGGGTTTAGGCCAACCGCCCCCTTCGGGAAGACGCGTTCGACGATAAGAAGAATTCCGGTTGAACTTAAGCGACTCGCTGCGCAGCGTTGGAGAACGCCGCATGAACCGAGAACACACCTTTTCTCACTGGCTTAGGGTTGGAGGTGACCCTTTGACGGTGAAAGCTTCACCGTGCGGGGCCATTGATACGATGGCTGCGAACATGCCTGCCGCGGGTTGGAGGTGGCGGCGCCTTCCGTGGGTGGGGTTGATTTTGTTCGGGCTTGGGGCGGGATTGGAGTCGCGGTCGGCGCCGGTATCCTACAGTCGGGAGGTGAAGCCGATCCTCTCGGAGCACTGCTATGCCTGCCATGGTCCGGACGAGAAAACCCGGAAGGCCGGCTTGAGGCTGGATCGGGAGGACGAGGCGCGGATGGCGTTGAAGTCGGGGCATCGTGCGGTGGTGGCGGGGGACGCCGGGGCCAGCGCCTTGGTGAGCAGGATTCTCGAATCGGATCCTGACGAGATCATGCCGCCGCCGGACATGAAGAAGCCGTTGACTCCGGCCAAGGTCGCGACGTTGCGCCAGTGGATTCATGAGGGGGCCAGGTTCGAGGGGCACTGGGCTTATTTGACGCCGAAACGTCCCGAACTGCCGGAGATTCGGGAGACGGGTTGGCCGATCAATGAGCTGGATCATTTTGTTTTGGCGCGCTTGGAGCAGGAGGGATTGAAGCCCTCGTCGCCGGCGCCGAAGGAAAAGTTGTTGCGGCGGGTTTCGCTCGATTTGACCGGGTTGCCGCCGACGGTGGAGGAATTGGATGCGTTCCTGGCCGACAACGATGGCAAGGCCTACGAGAAGGTGGTGGACCGCTTGCTGGCGTCGCCGCACTACGGCGAGCGGATGGCGCAGATGTGGCTGGATCTGGCGCGATTCGGGGAGACGCAGGGGTATCACCACGACCGGCATCGGGATTTGTGGCATTGGCGGGATTGGGTGATTCGGTCCTTCAACGAGAACAAGCCGTACGACCAATTCACGACTGAGCAATTGGCGGGCGATCTGCTGCCGAATCCGACGCGGGACCAGTTGGTGGCAACGGGTTTTCATCGCAACGAAATGACCACCTCGGAAGGCGGAGCGTTGCCCGAGGAGTATTCCGTGAAGTACGTGGTGGGGCGGGTGGACACGACGGCGCGGGTCTGGATGGGCACCTCAATGGCTTGCGCGGAATGCCACGACCACAAGTACGACCCGATTTCGCAAAAGGAGTTCTATCGGCTGTTCGCTTTCTTCAACCAGGTTCCGGAGAACGGACTGGATGTGGAGGAATTGAATCCGGTTCCGAAGCTGACGCTGGAGAGCGATGCGGACCGGCAGAGGCTTACCCAGTTGGAATCCGAAGTGAGCGCGATGGAGGCCGCCGTGAAGCTCGTGTTGGAAGCGCCTCAGACGGAATGGGACGCGGGGCAGGTTGCGTGGGAGAAGCAGCACCGGGAAAAGCACGTGGGCGGATGGTCAGCGCTGAGGTTGGTTTCGTCGGCCGTCACCGAAGGCCCAACCTTGATTCAAGGACCCGACCAAGCGATCGGGCTGGATGCCAAGTCCGAAGGGCGGACTTACGAACTGACGTTGAGTGCGGGTGAAGGGCCGTTGACCGGACTGCGTTTGGAGGTGCTGCCGGGGGCTACGGGTGGGACCAACACGAACACCAACACGCACACCAACCCGGGCGCCGACGGATTCTTCGTGGCGCGGGTGGATGCGACGGTGAAGGCGCGGCAACCCGATGTGGCGCGGGCGGCCGCAGGAAAACTGCGTCTGGGTACCTGGCATGTGGCGGGACCTTTCAAGGCGGGATCGGCCCGGGAAGCCTTCGACAAAGCATTTGGGCCGGAGTCGGCGTTGGACACGCGGGGTACCTATGAGGACGGCAAGGTGCGTTGGGAAGCGAAGTCGGAACGGGGTGATGGAGACGTGGTGGTGTTGAAGGGTGAAAACACGGCGCACTATCTGTTTCGGACGATCACGGTGGAATCGCCGCAGGTGCGCCTGGCGCATCTGGGAAGCGCGGAAGGGTTGCAGGTCTGGCTGAATGGCCGGCGCGTTTTGTCACGGAACGGGGCGCGGGCGTTGGCGGTGGATCAGGACCTGGTGCGGCTATGGCTTCAGCGCGGGGAGAACCGGCTGATCATCAAAGCGACCCAGGGCGGGGGAGCGGGAGGGTATGCCTTTCGTCTGGGGTCGGAACCGTTGTTGGAAGCGCCGCTGGAATTCGCGGCGGCGGCGGCGGATGTAAATCCGGAAGGCCGGTCGGCGCAGGGGTTGCTGGATGGCAACCCGGGGACTGGCTGGGGTGCATCGGACAACCTGGCGCATACCGCATGGTGGCGCGTCCACGAAGGATTTGGATTTGCGGGGGGGACGGAACTTCGGGTGCGACTGGAATCGGGGACAGGAGGCACGGCGGGTGTTCCGGTGCGGTTCCGGCTTGCGACGACGGAGGCCGAGGCGTTGGGGAGTTTTCTCGAACTTCCGGAACCGATTCGTGGCGTGCTTCTGAGCGAAGCGTTGGTTGTTTCCGAGGCCCAGCGACTGGCCCTACGAAAGTACTACCGGCAGAAATTCATCAGCGAAGTGCAGCAGTCGGAAAGGCTGCTGGCATCGCGCAGAAAGGAACGTGACGACTTCCGGAATAGTTGGGCGTCGACGATGGTGATGCGGGATGTCGAGAAGCCGAAGGACACCTTCCTGCTGGTGCGCGGTCAGTACAATAACCGCGGCGAGAAGGTGACGATGGGCGTGCCGGAGCAGTTGTACCGATGGAACGAGGCGTTTCCAAACAATCGGCTGGGGTTGGCGAAATGGTTGCTCGATCCGTCGCATCCACTGACGTCGCGGGTAGCGGTGAACCAGTATTGGCAGAAACTTTTTGGAACCGGGATTGTGAAGACGACGGAGGAATTCGGGTCACAGGGAGACTGGCCGAGTCATCCGGACCTCTTGGACTGGTTGGCGACGGAATTCATCGGGTCGGGATGGAACATCAAGGCCGTGCAGCGGCGGATTGTGCTCTCGGCGACGTACCGGCAGGACTCGGTGGTGAGCCGCGAAGCGTTGGAAAAGGACCCGGAGAACCGGTTGTTCAGCCGTGGGCCGAGGTTCCGGGTGGAGGCCGAAGGGGTGCGGGACATTGCGATGTCGGTGAGCGGGCTTTTGGTGCCGAAGGTGGGGGGGCCGAGTGTGTTTCCGTACCAACCGGCGGGGTTATGGGGGCAGGTTTCGTTTGAAGGAACCCGCGATTACCCGCAGAGCGACGGGTCGGAGAACTACCGCCGCGGCCTTTACACGTATTGGCGGCGGTCCATTCCATATGCGTCGTTCACGATTTTCGATGCGCCCACGCGCGAGACCTGCACGGTGCGCCGGCCGCGGACGAACACGCCGCTTCAGGCACTGAACCTGATGAACGACCCGGTTTACGTGGAGGCGGCACGTGCGCTCGGGCTTCGCATTCTGAAGCAAGGTGGCGCGACGCCAGACTCCCGGATCGAGTATGCGTTCCGGGTTTGTCTGGGTCGCCTTCCCGCGCAGCGCGAGCGGGACGTTTTGAGGGCGGCCCTTCAGCGCGAAGTCGGCCGTTTTGCCGAGGATCGGGAAGCGGCGAATCGGTTGATCCACGTGGGCACCACACGACCGCCAGTGGATGTGGATATTGCCGAACTGGCGGCTTGGACGGTATTAAGCAGCACGCTGCTCAATTTGGACGAAACGATCAACAAGGGCTGAACACCGACATTCACGACCCGCAGCACACCCTTGACCACTGACGATCCCATGTCGTTCGAATCCCAAATCAACCAAGCCCTGACCCGCCGGGCATTTTTCCGGCGCGGCTCGATCAGCCTAGGTTCCATGGCATTGGCGTCCCTGATGGGGCCGCGACTTTTCGGGGCGCCCGCGCAAACCGGGGTGCCTGGCGCACTCACGTCGTTCCATCATCCACCCAAGGCGAAGCGGGTCATCTACCTGTTCCAGTCGGGAGCGCCGTCGCACCTGGATCTCTTCGACTACAAGCCGAAGCTTCGTGAGATGAGCGGGGTGGACCTGCCGGAGTCCGTGCGGATGGGCCAGCGGATCACGGGCATGACGAGCGGGCAGAAGAACCTCCTCTGCGTGGGGTCGGCGTTTGACTTCCGGAAGCATGGAAAGTGCGGGATGGAGATATCGGATGCCCTGCCGCACCTCGGGAAGGTGGTGGACGAGATCGCGCTGTTGAAGGCGGTGCACACCGATCCGATCAACCACGATCCGGCGGTGACGTATCTGTTCAGCGGTCATCAGCAACCGGGGCGTCCGACCCTGGGGGCCTGGGCCAGCTACGGATTGGGCAGCGAGAACAGCAATCTGCCGGCGTTCATCGTTCTGTTGTCGGGGCGCGGTGGGCAATCGCTGCAATCCCGCTATTGGGGCAGCGGATTCCTGCCGAGCAGCCATCAGGGTGTTCAATTCCGCGGCGTGGGGGATCCCGTTCTGTTTTTCTCGAACCCGCCGGGTCTTAGCGAAAAGGCGCGGCGTGCGATGCTCGACGACGTCCAGACCCTGAACCGATTCCAGTTGGAGCGGGTGGGCGATCCGGAAATCGCCACGCGGATCGAGCAATACGAGATGGCATTTCGCATGCAGACGAGCGTGCCGGAATTGATGGATCTCTCGAAGGAATCGGGGGAGACGCTTGAACTCTACGGGGCGAAGCCGGGGGAGGCATCCTTTGCCAACAACTGCCTTCTTGCACGGCGATTGGTGGAACGTGGAGTTCGGTTCGTGAAGTTGATTCATCGCGACTGGGATCATCATGGTGGTCTGCCGGACGGTATTCGCACCCAGGCGAAGCTCACCGATCAGCCGAGCGCGGCGCTGATCCAGGATCTGAAACAGCGGGGATTGCTCGACGACACCTTGGTCGTTTGGGGCGGTGAATTCGGTCGGACGAGCTACTGCCAAGGTGAACTGCGTAAGGAAAGCTTTGGCCGCGATCATCACCCACGCTGCTATTCGCTGTGGCTGGCGGGCGGCGGCATCAAGGGGGGCGTCACTTACGGTCAGACCGATGATCTCGGGTACAACATCGTGGACGGCGGGGTGCACATCCACGATCTGCACGCCACGATTCTGCACTGTCTGGGTGTGGATCACGAGCGTCTGACCTACCGCTTTCTGGGGCGCGATTTCCGGCTGACGGACATCGCCGGAAAAGTGGTGCGAAACATTCTCGCATGAACCGGTTGAGCCGCCGGGTGGCAGGGTGGGTCGCCGTGGCTGACGACGACGATCGAAACATCACGCCGAACGCATGGCGCGCGGAGTGGGTTCAAGCGGGGATGCATTGGTGGAGTCGCGGGGTGGCATCGCCGAAGGGGTGGGATGCGACCGCGCAGTTGGCGACGGTGACGGCCAAGCCGGGGGTACGCCGACGGAAAAACCGGTAGGAAGATCCGGAAGGAACGGAGTGCTTCAGCGCCGGATCGGTGACAAGAACTCGCGAAGGGCGTTTGAGATCAGGTCGGGATCGACGGTGGGCTGATCGTTGTGGTCGCCGCTGATTTCGCGAAGGGCTTTGGGTTCGCGGGCAGCCGAAAAATTGCGTTCAGCGTGGTGGTAGGGGATCAGGGTGTCCTCGCGGCTGTGGAGGATGAGGACCGGCATCTGGAGGCGCGGCAGTTTGGCGACGATATCGTACCGGTACCGGGCGATGGTTCGAACGGGAAGGATCGGGAATAACTCGGTGCCCAGATCGATGAGGCTGGTGAACGTGCTTTGGAGCACGAGACCGCGGAGGTTCGGATGACGGACGGCAAGCTCGGTGGCAATTCCGCCGCCGAGACTCTCGCCAAAGGCCACGACCTGCGGGGCGTCAAAACCGCGGTTTCGGAGCCAAGCGAGGGCGGCCTCAGCATCGAGGTAGGTGCCTGATTCGTTGGGTTTTCCCTGGCTTTGGCCGTACCCGCGGTAGTCGTAGGCGAAGACATTGACGCCGAGTTCCAGCAGCAGGGAGTAGGTGGGCAACCGATGGCTGATGTTTCCGCCGTTCCCGTGACTGATAAGGACGGCCAGATGCCGGAGAGGACTGTTGGTGGCCGCTGGAAAGAACCAGGCGCCGAGTTCGAGGTCGTCCTGGGTTCGGAATCGGACCTCTTCCCAAGGCACGCGGAGAGCGTCGCCGTTGGACGCCATCGATGTCGTGGGATGGTAAACGTTGGCTTGTTCGAACCAGCGGAGGAACAACCAGGCGGCGGCAAAAAGGCCCACCAGAAGAACGATCCATTCGACCATGCTGCGACGGGACTTTCGGGAAGGGCCGGTCATGACCGGGAGATTGGACGGGAGGCTTGGTACGATGGTTTCGTGGCGTCGGGTGTCGTCGACGACGACCCGGAGCCGCCGGGTGACAAGCCGGACTTGGCCGGCGGAAGGTTCAGGGAGAACCGCTCGCCATGCTGGAGGACCCGGTAGGGCTGGGCGAGGTGCCGGCAGGTCGCGACGAATTCATCGGGCGTCGCGGTATTGAACTCGAACATGTCGTAGTGGCAGGGAACGACGCAGCGTGCGCCGATCTCGTGGGCTAGTTGGGCGGCTTCGCGACCCCAGAGATTGCCGGCGACCCGGCGTTCCGGCGCCCGACCATTGATGGGCAGCAGGGCGAGGTCGACCGCGAACGGGCGGAGGATGTCGGCCATGCCGTCAAAGCGGATCGTGTCGCCGCTGTGGTAGATCCTGAACGGACCCGCTTGGACGACACAGCCGAGATAGACCAGGCGACCGGCAGAGTCGCGTTCGAGGGTTTCGTGCGCGGCAGGCACCGCGGTCAGGTGAAACGGAGTTCCTGGTAGGGCGAAAGGTGCTGGAGGGGTATTGGCGGCGGTCAATCCGGCGCTGGCGTCGAAGCCGAGAATGCGTTCGTCGGGAAGACTGCTTCGCTCGCGCACCGTTTGGCGATTCGCTTCAGGGCAGAGGACGAGCAAACCGGGATTGACCTGGGAGAGCGGCTGAAGCGTCTCGGGATCGAGATGATCGGTATGATTGTGGGAAGAAGTGACCGCGGCGATGAAGTCGAGACGGGCGGGATCGATGACCCGTTGGGTGACGCGGACGTGAGGTTTGTCGGTGGCGGCGTATTTGCGTGTCAGGGAATCGGAGAGGTACGGATCCAAGAGCAGGAAGCAGCCATTGTACTCAACGAGGTACCCACTTTGGCCGAGCCACCAGAGGTGCAACGCGCGATCCGAGGGGAGTCTTGGCGGAAGGGCACGGACGCGGGCGACGTCTGCCAGGAAGGCTTCGTCGGAGAGCAATGGTGTTTTCACGGAACGATTACCAGATCTTGGCGCGTTCTTCGGGGGCTTTCCAAAGCGGGTCACCCGCTTGGAGGCCGAAGGCGGCGAAGAAGGCGGGGTGGTGGACCAGCGGGCCGAAGGCGCGGAATTGGGGAGGTGCGTGGGAATCGACCACCAGGCGGCGGCGGATTTCGGCTTCGCGGGTGGTGACGCGCCAGGCTTGGGCGAACGCGAGGAAGAACCGTTGTTCGGGAGTGAAGCCGTCGATCGTTTGGCGCTTCGACGGGTCGTTGGCGAGGGCGCGTTGCAGGGCTTCGAAGGCGATGCTGGTGCCGCCGAGATCGGCGATGTTTTCGCCCAGGGTGAGCTGGCCGTTGACCTTGGCGCCGGGGAGAGGTTCGTAGGCCCCGTATTGCTGGACCAACACCCCGGCGCGTTGGGCGAATTCTTTTGCGTCATCGGCGGTCCACCAATCGCGCAGGTTGCCCTGGGCGTCGTATTTCCGGCCCTGATCGTCGTAGCCGTGGGTGATTTCGTGGCCGATGACGGAGCCGATAGCGCCATAGTTCACGGCGTCGTCGAGGCTCAGATCAAAGAAGGGCGGTTGGAGAATGCCGGCGGGAAATACGATCTCGTTCTGGGTCGGGCTGAAGTACGCGTTCACCGTCTGCGGGGTCATGCCCCATTCGGTGCGATCGACGGTTCGCCCGATGCGTCGATAGTCGCGTTGTGCGCTGGCCATGACGGCGCGCTGAGTGTTTCCGACGAGGTCGTTGCGTCGGATCTCAACGTCGGAGTAATCCCGGAACTTCTCCGGGTGCCCGATCTTGGGGGTAAAGCGGGCGAACTTGCGAAGGGCCTCTTCGCGGGTGGCTTCGCTCATCCATTCAAGCTTGGCGAGCCGGTCCTGGAACACGGCCTTGACGTTCTCGACGAGTTCCGCCATGCGGGTGCGGGCATCGGCAGGGAAATGCTTTTCGACGAAGAGCTGTCCCAGGGCTTCGCCTAGGCCGCCGTCGATGAGTCGGGCGGCGCGTTGCCAGCGGGGTTCAGGTTGAGGTTGACCTTGGAGAACCGTGCCGAAGAAGTGGAAATTTTCGTCGGCGACTTTGGCGTGGAGCAGGGGAGCGGTGGATCGAATCAGATGCCAGCGGAGGTACAACTGCCAGGTCTCGGGTTCGGTTTTCTCGGCGAGGCGGCCAAGGGCGTCGAAGAATTCCGGCTGTCGGACTACGATCTCGCGGACGTGAGCGATGCCCGCCGCGTCAAAGTACTCGTCCCATGCGACCTGGGGGACGCGTTTGGCGAGGTCGGCCCGGGTCATCTTGTTGTAGTTTTTCTCCTGATCGCGGAGGTCAGTGCGGCTGCGACTGGCTTTGGCGAATTCGGTCTCGAGAGCGATGACCCGTTCGGCCATCAGGTCGGCGCCTGAACCACCTTCACCGAGGAGTTGGAAGGTGTTGGCGATATGGCGCCGGTACTCGGCCCGCTGCTTGGCGAAACCTTCGGCCAGGTAATAATCGCGGTCCGGAAGTCCCAGGCCGCCCTGGCCCAGATAGAGGGCGTAGGTGTCGCTCTTCTTGGCATCGGGTCCCACCCGGATGGCGAAGACGGCCGAAATGCCGCGCTGGTGCCAGTCGGCAAGCAATCGGGCGGCGTCCTGGGGACCCTCCAGGGAATCCACGCGGTCGAGGTCGGGCTGGACGGGGCGAAGGGCGAGCTGCTCGACGCGATTGGTGTCGATGGCGGATGCGAAGAAATCACCGACCCTGCGGCGCGGTGAGTTGGGGTCGGGATCAGGGCGGTTGGCGGCGCTTTCGAGAAGGGTTCGGATGAGTTTCCAGTTTCGATCCGCCAGTTCGTCGAAACTGGCCCACCTGGATTTGTCGGCGGGAACGGGGTTGTTTTTGACCCAGGTACCGTTGGCGTGCAGGAAGAAATTGGTGCGTGGGCTGACCAACCGATCCATGTGGTTGGTGGAAAACCGTGGAACGGCGATGGTTGCGGACTCTTGGGCGTGAACGGTGGAGACGCTCAAGGTGAGTCCGGTGATGGCGGCCGCGGCGGATCGTAACGACATCATGGGCGGCGACGGTAGCGGTGAGTCGGGCCGGGTGAAACGGGAAGTTTGCGAAACGCGCTATCGGGCACGCCCCTGCGAGGTTGCATCGGGGAATCCGCGGGCCGCACCATCCGCGGCGAGAGCCCATGCAGGAGGAGGCACCATCTTCGAAGCCGGTCGGTGACCGAGGAACAGGGTCGGCGATGTTGCGCGACACGAGTTACGTGAACGCGATGTCGCACTTTTACCGGGGTGAGTTGGGCCGGATCATGGTGTGGCGTCAGCGTTTGGATGTGACGACCACCTGGGCGATCACGGCGACCAGCACGATCTTCACGGTGGCGTTCTCGCTGCGGGACGTTCCGCACATCATTTTCTTTTTCAACTTGGCGATCGTGACGGTGATGTTGTGGATCGAGGCGCGCCGGTACCGGTTCTATGACGCGTTCCATGCCCGGGTGCGGATGTTGGAGGCGCATTTCCTGGTCCCGATGGTGATGGGTCGTCCGGAGACGTTGGAGGGCGATTGGCGCAGGTTGGTGGCTGAAGACCTGCTGATTCCGGCGTTCAAGATGGGAGTTCTCGAGGCGGTCGGCTGGCGGCTTCGCCGGAATTACATCTTCATTTACGTGATCATCCTGGGTGCGTGGCTGGCGAAGGTTTTCCTGCACGCCCCAATGTCCATCGATTCACCGAAGGCATTGTACCGCGCACTCGCCGTCGGGCAGATACCCGGCTGGCTGATCGCCATCGTGATGCTCGGCGTATTTGTGGCGACGCTGTCGACCGTGTTGGTCGTGGCGCGGAGGTTCACCGGGGAGATCAATGAATTTGGAGCCACAGCGCGCAGTCGTTGGCGGATCTGATTCCAGCTTGGGCATTGGTTTTGTCGATTGGACGCGTAAAGTAGGTGCATGAAGCGTTGCTGGACGGCCTTGGGCTCCGTGGTCATGGCTTTGGCGCTGGCGGGATGCGGGGATTCCTCCCCCAAAGCGGCCGAGAAATCTCCGGCGGACGATGGGCAGAAGCAGGGTGCGGGTAATCCGCTGACGGCGCCGTTGGATTACATCGGGGCGGTGGGGGCGGCGCAGCGGCAGGCGGCGAAAACGATCGACCTGACGTCGCTGACCCAGGCCGTTCAAGCCTTTCAGGCGGGTGAGGAACGGTTGCCCAAGAGCCTTCAGGAACTGGTATCCGAAGGTTATCTGCCGCGGATACCGGCACCTCCGAAAGGCATGCAGTGGGTTTACCAGCCGCAGTCCGGGCAGATTCGCGTGGTTCTGCTGCCCGTTGCCCCCGGGGCGTCCGGGGCGTCCGGGGGTAATGCGCCCTGAAGTCGCAGGTTTCGACTGGCTTGGCGGACTGCCGGGACCCACTCTGGCGTCCTCTCCGCCATGAAATCGTCACACGAAAGTCATCGGTCTGTCTTCATTCTGGCACTGGTTTCCTCGTTGGCCGGTGTCGTGTCCCTTCCAGTGATGGCGCAATTCCCCTTTGGATCACCGCAGAACCTGCCGCCGTTGTCCGAGCGGAAGTCGGCGGTGTTGAAGGAATTCGACAAGGACGGTGACGGCTTGCTTTCAGCGGCCGAGCGGGATGAAGCCCGGTCGGGCTGGTACCAGCGCATGCTGTCCAAACGGGAGGAACGCGGATTCTTTCGTCCGCCACCCGAGTTGATGGATGAGTTCGACAAGAACAAGGACGGCGAACTGGACGACGAAGAGGGCCAGAACCTGCGCGAAACGTTGGGAAAGCGTTTCGCGCAGCTCAACAAGGACTACGACAAGAACACCAACGGGCGGCTGGACGAGGACGAGATTGCGGCGGCGTCCAAGGACATCGATGACGGGAAACTGAAGGGGATTCCGAAGATGTTCCTGCAAATGGCGCGGGGCGGTCCGCGCGGCGGACGCCCTGGCATGGGGGGTAGGCCAGGGGGACCCGGAGGGCCTCCCGGCCAGCCCGGGGATCCGGCGGAGTCGGATACCGCCGACTTGGTTCGATCGGCGGATCAGGACGGGGATGGTCGGTTGAATGAGGCGGAATTGGAATCGGTACGTGCGGCCTTTGCGAAGCGGCGCGAGGCCAAGTCTAAGCGGCCGGTAGGGGAGTAAGTCGTCTGGACGCTCAACCGAATTTATCGATGAAGACTTACTTTTCTCACTCCGCGACGGCGCCTCTGGCGGTATTGGCGGCCCTGGCATTCGCAACATCCACGGCGAGTAGGGTCGACGCAGCGCCGGCCGTTCGATCAGGGGTTGCTGATGTTGCCGAGGCCAAAGGGGAGGTCCGGGCGCCGAAATCGGCTGGCATCAAGTTTTCCAAGTCGCGCGGATTCCAATCCGAGCCGTTCGAACTGGCTCTGGGTCCGGCGGAAGTGGCGGGCGAGATTCGATACACCCTGGATGGATCGGCGCCAGGGCAGGGGAAGGGTGCGGTTTATCAGAAGCCGATTCTCATTGGAGGGACCACGATTGTGCGGGTGATCGTGGTCGCAGCGGACGGCAAGGCTTCCCGGGTGCAGACGCATTCCTATCTGTTTCCGGCCGATATTGTCCGGCAATCACCGGACGGCCTGCCGCCGGCGGGTTGGCCGTACAGGTGGGGCGCCAACACGGTGGATTACGGCATGGATCCGTCGGTGGTGAACGATCCGAAGTATCGGGATGTGATCCAGCCGGCGCTTCAGTCGCTTCCGAGCTTTTCCCTGACGATGGATTTGGAGGATCTCTTCGGCGAGAAGGAGGGGATTTACGCCCACAGCGATCAGGAGGGGCGTGAATGGGAACGGCCGGCGTCGATCGAACTGCTGCAGGCGGTGGGGCGGAAAGGCTTTCAGGAGGATTGTGGAGTGCGGATTCGGGGTGGTTTCAGCAGTGGCGGGTTCAATCCGAAGCACGCGTTCCGGCTCTTCTTCCGGAAGGAGTATGGCAACGGGAAGCTGAAGTACCCGGTGTTTGGCGAAGGGGGAGCGAAGGAATTCGACTCCCTCGATCTGCGATGTTCCCAGAACTATTCGTGGAACATCGGGGGCGATGCGCGGGCGTTGTTCGTCCGCGATCAATTCAACCGCGATCTGCAGTTGGCGATGGGTCAGCCGGCGGCGCGTGGGAATTTCTGTCACCTGTTCCTCAATGGTCAGTACTGGGGACTGTTCAACACATGTGAACGCCCGGAGGCTTCGTACGCCGAGGCCTATTTCGGTGGCGGCAAAGAAGACTACGACGTGGTGAAGACCGGCGGGATCGGGGGCGGTGGTGGCGGATTCAGCATCGCGGCGACGGACGGCACGATGGAGGCTTGGAATCGCCTGCACGAACTCGCCAAGGCCGATCTTTCGGACAACGCCGCGTACTTCCGCCTTCTCGGACGCAGGGCAGATGGCTCCCCGGACCCGGATGCCGACGTGTTGTTGGACCCGATCAACCTGATCGATTACCTGCTGGTGATCTGGTACGGCGGCAATCTCGATGCGCCTGTGACCCGGTTTGGCGGCAATCGCGCGCCGAACAACTGGCATGCGTTGCGCAACCGCACGACGCGCGACGGCTTCAAGTTCTTCATCTGGGATGCCGAGCACACGTTCCTTGACGTCGAGGAAGATCGAACCGGGCCTTTTCCCGGGGGCGATCAGGCGGGCAGCAGTCATCCGCAGTGGCTGTTCCAGCGGTGCGCGGCGAATGCGGAGTTTCGCGTGCTCCTCTCGGATCGTGTTCATCGGCATCTTTCCGCCGATGGCGTTCTCTCGCCGGCCTCGGTACGCGAGCGTTTGGAGCGACGACTGCGGGAGATCGAGCAGGCGGTCGTCTGCGAGTCGGCCCGTTGGGGTGATGTGGGCGGAGGGTTTTCGTTCGGTCCCCCAGGTGGACAGCGCCCGATGCGTTTGGGGCCTGATGGGGAGCCTCGGCCGGTGGCGCGGACGCGCGATGTGGAATGGCGGGCGGAGGCTCAGCGGTGGGTCACCGAGTTCCTTCCAAAGCGAACCGACATCGTCCGGTTCCAACTGTGGCGGCAAGGCTTGGTGTCCGACGTGTCAGCACCCGAATTGAGGCCTGCCGGCGGTCCGCTCGCCGCTGGCGAGACGGTGAGGTTCCATGCCTCGGCGGGCGAAATCTGGTACACGACTGACGGACGCGATCCTCGACACGTGGGCGGCGAACCTTCCGCAACGGCCAAAAAGGTTGAGGGCGGCTTGAAACTGGCCGCTCGGACGACGGTACTCGCCAGGGTTCGGACCAAGGGTGAATGGGGTCCGTTGGTGCGCGGGGACTACGGGGTTCTTGAGCCGAAGTAGCGACGGAGGTAGCCGCCATCATGGAGTAGGAGATGACGCCAAGGAGTCCGCCATTCGAGACGCCTAGCGTGCTGATCGATGGTCGCAACCAAGGCTTGGAGAGCCGAAAGAACGGAAGCCCATGGCGTCAGCCATGGGAGGTGGTCTCCACGCCGCCTGTTCCTTATTGACCTGATCCAGGCCCTTGAACCGAGGGCAGAACGCCTGCCGCTAGGGTCGCGCTTCAAAAACGGACCTTCATCCCGAGTTCGCGGACGAGGAAGGCCCAACGATCCGCGGCCTCGGCGATTTGCTTGCTGGTCGGTTTACCCGCGCCGTGCCCTGCCTTGACGTCGATGCGGATGAGGACGGGATTCGGGCCCTCGTGGCATTCCTGAAGGCGTGCCGCGAATTTGAAACTATGGGCCGGGACGACGCGGTCATCGTGATCGGCTGTGGTCACCATGGTACTGGGGTAGCGGGTTCCTTGCTTGAGATTGTGGTAGGGCGAGTAGGCGAGCAGCGCCTTGAATTCATCGGCGTTGTCACTGCTTCCGTAGTCGCTGGTCCAAGCCCAACCGATGGTGAATTTGTGGAATCGGAGCATGTCCATGACGCCAACGGCCGGCAGGGCGGCCGCGTACAGTTCCGGTCGCTGGGTCATGCAGGCGCCGACGAGCAGGCCACCGTTGCTGCCGCCACCGATCGCCAGGCGTTCGGGCCCCGTGTACTTGTTGGCAATGAGCCATTCGGCGGCGCCGATGAAGTCGTCGAAGACGTTCTGCTTCTGCAATTGGGTGCCGGCCTTGTGCCAGGCTTCCCCGTATTCGCCTCCGCCACGGAGGTTGGGCATGGCGTAGACACCGCCCATTTCCAACCAGGCTGCGATCGGGACGGAGAATGTCGGAGTGAGGCTGATGTTGAACCCGCCATACCCGTACAGGTAGGTGGGGTTCTTGCCATCCAGCTTCAGACCCTTCTTGTGCGTGACGAACATCGGAACCCGAGTTCCGTCCTTGCTGGGGTAGAAGATTTGTTGGGTTTCGTACGCGGCGGAATCGAAGTCCACCTTGGGCGCGCGCCAGACCGAACTGGTCCCTGACGCCACGTCATAGCGGTACACGGTTCCCGGAGTGGTGAAGCTGGTGAACGAATAGAAGGTCTCCTTGTCCGAGCGTTTCCCCCCAAACCCACCCGCCGAACCGATGCCGGGCAGATCGACATCCCCCTCGAATCGGCCTTCCAGGTTGAACGCTTTCACCACGCTCCGGGCATCTTTGAGATAGTGGCAGAAGAACCGATCCCCCACGGCGCTCACCGTGGTCAGGGTTTCGTCGGACTGGGGAATGATCTCCCGCCAGTTCGCCCGATCCGGGCGGGTGACGTCGATCCCGATGACCCTGGAACGTGGGGCGTTAAGGTCGGTGCGGAACCAGAAGATCGGTCCGTCGTTGTCGATGAACGAGTAGTCGGCGTCGAAGTCCATGAGCAACTCGACCACTGGAGCATCGGCCTGGCTCAGATCCCGATACAGCACCCGGTTGCGCGGGTCTGTGCCTTCGGATGCCGTGATGATCAAGTAGCGCCCGTCATCGCTGACGCCTCCGTAGAAGTTCCATTCCTTCTTGTCGGGGCGATCAAAGACCAAGACATCGCTGGATTGAGGGGTCCCAAGCCGGTGGAAATAAAGCTTATGGAAATAGTTGGCGCCGGTCAGGGCCTCCCCGGTTTTGGGGGCGTCATAGCGACTGTAGAAGAAGCCCTTACCGTCCTTGGTCCAGGACGCGGACGAGAATTTCACCCACTGGACGATATCGGGTAGGTCCTTGCCGTTCTCCACGCTGCGAACCCGCCACTCCTGCCAATCGGAGCCCGAACGGGAGAGGCCGTAGGCGAGGAGCTTGCCGTCGTCGGAAACATCCGATCCGCTCAGCGCCACGGTGCCATCCGTGGAGAGTCGATTCGGATCGAGCAGTTCGCGCAGTTCGCCGTCGAGCGACGCCATGGAATAGAGGACGCTCTGATTCTGGAGGCCATTGTTACGCGAAACGAAGAGGAGGGCCCCATGATGGGAAGGGGCGCTCCAGCGCTCAAAATTCCAGAGCTGTGTGAGCCGGTTAGAGATGGCGCTCCGCTCCGGGAGAGAAGCGAGTTGGGCGAAGGTGACCGCGTTTTGGGCTTTGACCCAGTCCTTGGTGGCGGGTGCGTTGTCGTCTTCGAGCCAGCGGTAGGGGTCAGTGATCGGAGTTCCGTGGTAGGTGTCGATGACCGGGTTCTTGGCGGTGGCCGGATAGGCCAATTTGGGGGCTTTCACGGAGGGGTGGGCGCACGATGCGGCCAGAGCGACCGCCAGGAGGGCGAACGACGACGTGACCTTCGACATGCCGGCAGCGTGGCGGGCGGGCCAAAGAACGGTCAAAGGCAAACTGGGAAACTTCGTTGGTCCATACACGTGGGAAGCTCGCGGGTGGAGGAAGGCGACATCGGGGACCGCTTCGACCTCCGCGGCCCTGGTCTCCGTGACACGAGGCTTAGGTTGGGCACGACGGAATCGAGTTTGGCATGAGAGCGGCAGCACTTTCTCGACAGGATTAGAGGGATTTTCGACGTGGCATTCCGAGGGCCCTGAAATCCGTCACTGGATTCGAGGATTTCATGCTAAGAAGCCTGATAACTTCTTGACCGATCCGTGGCGGATCCTGCCCAATACGCCCCACTCTTCCTGTGGTAGACCAAGAACTCTTCCATCTTGAGGCATTGGAGCCGCGCCTGCTGCTTTCGGCCGATGGCTTGATTGAACCGGACCCTTCGAATGGGGCCGGGACCGGAGTGCTGTCTGGAATTTCGGCGGAAATGGGCAGCGGGATGGATCGTTTGGCGTCTGGGCAGGACCAGCCGGCGATACTGGAAGACGGTGAGACACTCGAATCTCTGGGTCCAAGCGGGCATGGGCAGACGGCCGACCATGGGGGGGATGCGACGGGGGCTTCGGGGATTGCTGAGAGTTCACCTTCGGAGGATTCCGCGACGGGAGCTGTGGGCACCTCTTCTTTTGGGTCGGGGATCGAACGGGAACAGGCGGATGGCAATCCGTCGGGGTTGGGTGAAGGGGTTTCCGACTGGGGCGCAGCCCATTTGGTTTTGGAATCGGCGGGCGACCCGCCCGAATGGGGGATAACCCACGCCGAGGTTTTGGTGGAATCGCTACGGGCAGCACAAGGCCCGCCAGCGCCTGAAGATGAGGGTGAGACGGCATTCGGTCAGGCCATTCCCGTGCCGCCCACCCAAGTCACTCCGGCTCGGCCGATTCTCATTCTCCACGGCATCGGCGGATCGTTTCCGAGCCAGAATACGTTTGAGGCGTGGCTGGTCCAGCGCGGGTTCGACCCAAATCTGTTGCTCATCGATCCGCTCACGACTGGATACGATGACTTAGTTCAGTCTCTGATCCATTCCGGGTACACCCGGGACTGTGATCTCTTTACGGCCAACTACGATTGGCGGGTGACGCCGGGACCGGTGGACGGAGTCATAGACGGGGCGCTCCATCATCCGGATGGGACGTCCATCACGGCCGATCAGATTACCGATTCGTTCTTCGAGTACGGCGTCGACTACATGGGCTATTGGGTTTCGCGGGCGGCGTTGAGTTGGGCGGCCACGCACGACAACACCCTTCCGGCCGAGGTGGATGTGGTGGCCCACAGCACGGGGGGTTTAGTGATCCGGGCCTACATTCAGAGCGGCGCCTACGGCGGGTCTGCGACCGTCGCGGCCGGTCGATTGGCGAATGGGTTGTCGGTTCCGGCGGGGACCAAGGCACCGGATGGGACCTTGATCACGACATCGCTCCAGCTTCCCCGAGTTCACGATCTGGTGACCATGGGGGTGCCGATGCGCGGGGCGGCGACGCCGTTTCAGCTGAGCCAGAACGATTGGGGGGCAGATCCTTCCTACGTGGCTTTGGGGAAGGTGATGTCCGCGGCGTACACCCGGCACCTTGGGGGCATCACTCTATTTGGGCCGGTGCGGAGTGCCGACATTCCGGGGGCGACCGTTAGCAAATCCCTGACTCCGCTAGAATTCATCGAGGTCTACTGTCCCACGTTGGTGTCCCTGACGGGGACTTATCCATTGGTTTTTGACGATCCCAGCCGGTACACACCCGCGTTGATCACGGAGAACGGCACGAAGGTCTCCTTCAACGAAAGCTCGCTGGCGAACCGGCTGGTGATCGACCTGAACGACGGGCTGGACCTGATCTACGGTCCCACGCAACTGGCGGCCGATTGGTCCTACACGGAGGTAGCGACCGATCCCAATCCTGGGCGGATCCATCTGCCAACCTTCTTCATCAGCCAGCTGAGTGGCGATCTGACGGTCATCTACACGTCCACGTACAATACGGCGACGACGCTGACCCGGCGGGTGGGGCCCGAATACTCCAACGAAACGGGCGACTTCTTCGTCACTCCATTTGCGGATTTCGTCGCGAATCCCGCAGCACCGGGCGAGACGTGGTACGTGTCGGACGTGGCGCAAGGCGCGAAAAAGCAAGGAGATGGGTCGGTTCCCTTGGATTCAGCAATCGGCCTCTACTCGGATCGCAGCAAGATCCCATCCCGCAGAGACCCAAGTCCGAACCTTCGACTTACCGAGCTGACGTTTGCAGGAAGCGAGTTCCACACGCATACCGGCATGCTCTCGAGCACGAAGGGTATTCGCACGGTCCTGGAGGCGCTGGATCGCTCGTCCGACAGCTTCATTGTGACGGGGAATCAAAGTGCGGGAACTGATCTCTTCTACTACCTGCTCGACGGGTACCGGAATTCTCCCTCCGCCCCATCGGGGTTGTCGCAGCACTCGGGAACAGGCGATGGGGCTGTCCACGCGCCGCCGGCTCCCGTTTACGTCTCATTCACAACGGCCCAGTTGGGTGCGATTGCGGACGGGCTGCTAGCGCTGAAAGCGGTGGCGTTGGGAGGGTTCCTGGGGGCGGTTTCGACCTTGGACGCGCAGGTGGCCTTGCTGGGGCGATCTCTGGGACAGGGCCCCTTGTTGCTGGCTTCCTTGCTGGAAGGTGCCTTGACCGCGGCCGCCACCGAGGTTCGAAACCTTCCCAATGGGAGCGACGCGGTGGATCTGATCGAGGCGTTGTTTCGAAACGGCTTGGTGGCGGCGGGAGGCGTCGCCAACGCGAGTGCTTCGACGCTGGAATTCATCCTTCAATTCGTCCGTTCGCAGGATTCGCCGAGTGTCCTGCAGTTGGGATCTGGGGCTGCGGAACTGGGAATTGAGTTTGCCACGGCTCCGGTCCTGATCCTGACGGATTACTTCACGATGTCGGCTCGGATTCATTTGGATGTCTCCCAGCCGGTTTCGTCGACATTTGGGGTTTTGGACTACTTGGCGTCCCAGGGGATCTACTTCCACGGCGAGGCTATCGCCGCGGCTTTCAGCATGGGGACCGCCGGCATGGCATCCACGACCCGCGCCGTGGCCTCCATCGATACCTCCGCCGATCAGCGTCTCTCCGATCCGTCTGGAGACAGTCGACTGACGGGGGCCGAGCTGGCCGCCGCGCCGGTCGAGTCCGTCTCCACAGTTTCGGGGCAAGGCGAGAATGTGGCGGCGCTTCCGGCCGAAACGGTCGATGAAAAGGTGGTTTATGCCCGGTCGACGGCTCCTTTGAGCAGCGAACCGGACGTCTACGTCGGCAGCCTCAACTTTGAGATCATCAAGGATCGCCTGCGTGAGCTGCTGGAGGAACTCGCCTCCCTTGGCGATGCGCTGGAAGACCCGATCGTCCAGACCGCCCTTCAAATCCCGCTCCCGTTCCTCGACGACCCCAACAACAACACCCTCGATGAACTGCTCACCGATGACCGCTACGGCTTTGGGATGGGTGAGTTCTTCGACCTGGTGGATGTGCTGCGCGAGTACTGCGACGAGGTCGCCGAACCGAATCTCGACGGTTTCGTAGTGCGCTTGATTGAGGCGCTGCGGTTGCGGCTGGGGGACGGGGCGGAGGGCGGCTTGGGGCAGGGGCCGATCAGCATCCGGGGTGGCTTCGACGTGGACAGCGATGCGTTTGCCCTGGTGGTGGAGATCGACCTTGAGAAGACGATCGAGACCGAGCTGACGGAAGAAGGCTTTGGACCTGAAGCCAGCGGGTTGGGGTTGGATCTCTCGATTCCGGTTGCCGCGTCGCTGGTGTTTGAATCGGAGTTCATCTTGGGCGTGGATCTCAATCGTTTTCTGGACAACCCGTCCGGGGGCCTGGCGAAGACGGACGTCTACCTCGACTTCAACCGGCTACGTTCGACGTTGGACCTCTCGGTGCCAGACATCGACACGCCGGTGACGCTCGGATTCCTGACGGCGGGGATTGCTGACGGTTCCGCAACTCTGGTGACGACGGTCAGTTTTACCATCAACGGGGCCAATCCGATCACGCTCGGGCAGTTGGAGGCGGTCTCGGCGACGTCCCTGGTCACCTTCATACCGGCGCCGGTGGGGACGCTGTCCGTCACGCTCCCCCTGACGGCGATGGTGGGCGACACGGACGTCACCGAGGGATGCTCGCCGGTGATCACGATCACCGATGCAAACGTCTTCGACTCGACGTCACCGACCGTCGCCACCTCGGATTTCGAATGCTTGACGGACTTCTGCAACATCACGCCGATGCAGGTACTGGGGATGTTGAATGGCCTGGTGGACTGGCTGGCGCAGTTCCGGGATTCCTCAGTGTTCGACAGCACGGTGCCGTTCACGACCGGGACGACGTTCGGTGATCTGTTCGACTTCTCACAGGCCTTCGTCGACCGGATTTACAACCAACTCGTTCGCCGTGAGATCGTGGCGGGCGGTGCGGCGTCGGAATCGGTGGCCAACCGGGGCCGGTTGGCGTTCGACGCCGGGTTCGAACTCCAACTCGATGACCTGGCTGCCGTGGGTGTCGAGGTGAAGGCCCTCGACACGTCGTTGAACGCGTCGATGGAGGAGCTGGCGTCCACTTTCAACGCCGCTCTGACGGTTGCAGGCCTGGGCGCCTCCGTTGAGGCGGTGGTGGGTGAGGGCCGCAAATTCGCGCTGCGGCTCAAGCCAACCGCCACCGCGTCCCGGCTGAAACTGACGGTTCCGGACCCCGATGGGTCCAGCGCGACGCCGAACACGGATGCCATGGTGGCGGAGATCGGGTTCGCGGCGACGCAGTACAGTGTCGAGACGCCGAACTACGAAGGGATCGAGGATTTCTCGGATCAACTCTCCGCAGCCTTGGCCGAAGGGGGAGTGCCGCTGGACGTGAACCTGGTATGGGACACCGGGCTTAAGGAAATTCGTCTGGAAGTCGACTTCCGGCAGACCTCGGTCTGGACCACGAGCTTCAACTTTGATCCTGATCTGGGCTTGGGGCCGCTGGCCGACGCGACGGCGAGCGGGACCTTCACGTTCACTGCGGATGTGCATGCCGGGTTCATCCTTGGCTTCGACCTGAACGCGTCCGTCACCCCGCGAATCCAGACCAACCCGTTGATTCCACCGCCGTCGAATGGCGTGCTAACGCGGGATGCCCAATTCACGCTGAAGCTCGACGACGACCGCTACGACATCACGGTGCCTCGGGATGTGGGCAATGCGTCCCTGGCGGACTTGGTGACCGACATCAACGCTCGGTTCACGGTCGGCAACGGCCTCAAGGATCGCGTCGTCGCGCAGGTCGCGGGTAACGCCATCCTGCTGGCGGTCCTCCATGAGGACGCGGATGCCGACGGGGTTCTGGATGCCGGCGAGGATCTGAACGGCGACGGCAACCTCGACATCCAACTCGGCGTCATCAACTCGATCCAGATCCTTGGTCAGGACAACGACACCGCCTTCACGGAGATCGGATTCATGTTGGGTCAGATCGACCGGGCCGATGTGAAGGGGCTGTTTGTGGATGACGTTGTTCTGGAAGGGTCGGCGACGATCGCCGCCACCGGACTGGGGGCGGCGTTCCGGTTTGGTGTCTTCTCGATCGTGATGGTGGATGGGGCTGCGATCGGCACCGCGTCCATCAACATCTCCCTTCAAGGACCGACGGGTGACACTCGTTTTCTGCTCGGAGAGCTCAAATTGGCGGCGCCTGATTTTGGTTCGATTCTCAACGTGGCTCCTGTGTTGACCGGCAGCATCGACATCACGGCGCCGACCATCACGTTGGAACCGGACCTGATTGACCTTCCGGCTGGCGAGCCAATCCGGATCTATATCCCGGACATTCACTTTACGGCCTACAACGCGGCTCCCTATCACCCCACCTCAAATCCTCTCGGGCTCTTCATCACGCTTCCGACGGTCGGTGGCCTGGGCAACTTCAGTTGTCTGACCTTCCTTAACATCGTTCAGGCGCTCGACTCGATCGCAGATCAGTTGGAGGCGATGCAGGGCTTTGGGTTCCTGGGGCAGCGGATTCCCCTGATCAATCTGAGCATTGGCGACCTGCTGGACAGCGCGGGAAACTTCGCTGAACTCGTGGAAGGACTGGCCACGGCGGATGCCGACACCATCGCGACGCTCGAGGCGGATCTTGAGGCGTTCTTCCAGGTGAGCGATCCGCGGCTGATCACCCTCTCGGTGGAAGATTTTGCGCCAGTGCCCTTTGCTGGAGGATCGGCGACGACCCGGGTATCGACGTTGTTCAATCCTTCCGGGTTGGCGAACGCGATCCGCTTCTCGGCGAAGGATGTTGGAACGACGGAGCGCGGGGTGAAGGTCGAATTCGTCGACGACGGACGCTACACGGGCATCACGGACGACGCGGCGGTGGAGCATGATTCGATCAACCGGACGCTGCGGATCTTCTATCATGCCGGGTTCACCACGGCCGCCCGGGTGGTGGCGGTCGTGAATGCCAGCGCGACCCAGCCATTTCAGGCCGCATTGGATACCACCACGGAACCCGGTACAGGCACGGGGACCGTTTCGCTGACTGCCCTGAAGTTTTCCCTCCACTACAACCTCGCCTACGGCAACTTCCTCGCCCTCGACCTCAATCTCGACGACCTCGTCAATCTTCTCCCGGCCAACGATCCGGCCCGGGCGCTTCTCGGAGGTATCTCGAGCTTTGTTCAGTTGGAAGGCAGCGCGAATCTCAACGTCACCGCCAGTGCCGACTTCCTGCTTGAGTTTGGAATCGATGTTTCGAATCCCTGCCTTTGGGTGCCGTTCCTCTATGACACGACCTCGGCGACGCTGAACGCGGCGGTGCGGGGAACGGACATCGAGTTCACCGCGTCGGTGGGTCCATTGGGCGTTTTCGTCAAGGACGGCACGGTCACGGTGGATCGGGATGGCGATCCCAATACCACCGGCGACGGCGAGGACGCGGAGTTTGCCATCACGATCAACGATCCGGACGGCGACGGGCGCCATTACCTACGGGACGGACTGAGCTTCGTCTCGGATCTCGGGATCGAGCTGGAGGCGGGGGCCAGTGCGGAACTCCCCCTTTGTTTCCCGACGGAGAGTCTCCCGGTCGGTTCCAACCGGGACGACAACGGCGACGGGCATCCCGACAACGAACTGGTGATCGATATCCCGAGCCTGCCGGACCTCTTCGACGGCGTGGGCGTTCCGGTTCGCATCACGACGCCTGACTTGGCCGGGTTGCTGCTGAACTTCAACGTCTGCGATCTGGTTTCTAACGCGTCGATCTTGCTGGATGGCCTCGATGCACTGCTCGGCATGTTGCAGGACGGTCTTCAGAGCGACGTATTGAGCCGAAACCTGCCCCTGGTGGGGGATGACCTCGCCAAGGCTGGGGATTTCATCGAGCAGTTCCGAGAAGGCTTGCTGGCTGACATCCGTGCGAAGCTGGAGAGCGTGGGCGATCCGATCGACTTGGTGAAGCAAGCCTTTTGGAACGTCTTGGGTAAACCAGGGCTCAACCTGCTGGTCGATGCGGCGGGCGATGCGATCGGCTCCGCAGAAGACATCGACATCGAATGCCAATCGATTAACGGCGAGGTGGTGCTGCTGTTCAACATTCGCTTGAGCCAGACCCTTGCCGTGGTCGACACCCAGGCCAATCCGATCGCTCTGGATATCGGCATCCCGGCG